>Ga0326727_10001078_pt1 | contig 105168 bp, 86 predicted proteins | sample MB2enrmetagenome_FD_207643 | JGI IMG/M metagenome (GOLD analysis project Ga0326727, IMG submission 207643) | Lab enriched peat soil microbial communities from McLean, Ithaca, NY, United States - MB29MY | ecosystem: Environmental > Terrestrial > Soil > Wetlands > Peat | place: USA: New York...
CTTTCTGTTTCCATCGGGTCTGGCCGCGACCTGAGGCGGCTGGGTTCAACCGCCGGATGCGGAAAACCGCACGTCCGGTGGTGTGGGAGGGTGACGGGGCGCAATCCCCGTCACTCCACCCGATTTGACAACCTGCCCCACAAGAACTGCCGCGCGCCGCGTCTCAGTAACCGCGCTGCTTGTCCACCACGTTCAGCAGCGGCAAGCCGTTCGAGTATCGCCGCACGTTCTCGGCCAGCAGTTCCATCAGGCGGCCCTGGCGCTGCGCCGAGAACCCGGAGGTGTGGCAGGTCATCACCAGGTTCGGGCAGTCCCAATACGCGCCGGTAGGCGGATATGGCTCGGGATACACCACGTCCAGCCCCGCGCCGGCGATCCAGCCTTCCTTCAGCGCCTGGACGAGCGCCGGCTCCTGCACCAGTTCTCCCCGCGAGATGTTGAGGAAGTAGGCCGTCTTCTTCATCGCGCGGAACACCTTCTCGTTGAACATGCCTCCGGTTTCCCTGGTGAAGGGCGCGGCGCTTACCAGCACGTCCACCTGCGGAACCATCTCCATCAGCCAGCCCGGCTCGCGGAGCGTGTCCACGAAGATCGGTTTCGCCATGGGCTTGGGATCCGTGGCCAGGATCCGCATGTTGAAGCCGTAGTGGGCGCGCACCGCGGTGGCCGACCCCAGGCCGCCCAGGCCGACGATCCCCATGGTCATGCCATCGGCCTCCACCAGGCTCCGCTCGGCATGCCACGTGCGCTTCTCGAACTGCGGAACGTAGTACTTGCTGAACCCGCGCGTCAGGCACATCAACATCCCGATGGCGGTCTCCGAGATGGCCGGCCCGAAAACCCGCGCCATGTTGGTCAGCACCACATTGCTCTTGACCATCTCGGGAAACAGCAGCGCCTCCACTCCCCCTTCGGTGGCCTGCAGCCAGCGCAGGTTCCTGGCCTTGGCCAGCATCTGCGCGTTGATGGCGCCGAAAACGACGTCGGCCTCGGGCAGCAGCCGGTCCAATTCGGCGGGGTTGGCCGGCACCGCGATCTGAATGTCTTTGCCCTGGGACTGGATCTGCCTGATCTCCGCCGCCGTGTAGGTGGGGGGCGGGACTACGGATGAGGCCGATGCCGTCACGATCCGGACCCGCGCGGGCGGCGGATCGAATATCGCAATTCTGTCCGAGGCAACCAGGACGGGCGCCGCCGGAGCTGCCGCGGCGGCTGACAGGAACAATCGGCGGGATACCGGGTTATCGGTCATAATCTTCTCCTCTTTTCGCGGGTGCGACCTAACATATACTAACCGGGATACACGGCTGAAGCCACCGCCCGGGCGTGCGCGCGGCCCGCCAGCGCCGGCCCTATTCGTAGCGGTAAAGCTTGACGCGCAGGATGCCGTTCTCGCTGTGCATGTCGCGGCGCTTGTAGTTGCCGGGCAGCAGCAGGCCGGGCGCGCAGTACCAGCAGGAGGGATCGACGGTAGTTACGCGGTGATCTATGCGGCGCCCGGCAACCCATCGGCCATCCACGAAACTGCCTTCCTCGACGATGCCCACGCCGACATTCGGGGGCCCCGGCGTGTTGGGAGTGAAGGTGACGGCCACCTCGTACTCGTTGCTGTTGATGACGTACAGCTCGTCTGGCGCGGTCAAAACGAAGAGCGCTCCCGCCAGCGGCACACCGGGCGGGGGCGGGGTGGTCCCGCGGGGCCGCGTCTTGTTGGGGTTGATGGAGGCGGTCAGGGTGTAATCGCCCAACCGGGCCTTGTCGGTCTGGCCGCTATCTCCCAGCAGCACGCCGGTGGTCTCGCCCTTCTTGCCCTGGTGCTCCGCGATCACGGGCATGAGCTGCTCAATGGTCTTATAGACCCTGCCCAACTCGTTCTGAGGATCCTGCCGCAGCAGGTTGTACTCGACGCCGTAGACCGAGAAGCCCATGGCGTCGTGCCCCACGGCCCAAAGCACCTCCGCGGCCCCTTGCGGTCCGCCTTCCGCCTCGCCTACATACATGGGATTCCAGGATTGGTGGTAACTCATACAAATCGGCGCGAAATCCTTCTCGGGATACACGTCGGGCGCCAGGAAATCGATTTCGGGCGCGCCGGCTCTCCAGACGTCCAACAGGTCGAACATCGGGTCGCCGCTGTGCTGATAGCCTTTCGTCTCGGCCTCGACGCCCTTGGCGGCCACGGCCGCGATGGAGGAGTTTCTGGTCACCCACCCGTTGGTGTACATCGGTATGGGGTATTCGGCTTTGCCCGCCGCGGTCACGTAGTTGACGTACTGCGCATAGCTCCAGACCATGAAGATCTCATCCGTCGCCGCGCCCTTGCCGAACACCTCTTCCCAGGTTCCGGAGGTTTTGAAGCCGGCCTTTTCCCACACCTGGCGGAATTCCGGAATGAGCGTGTCCTTGTGTTTCTGCAGGTACTCCATCAGTTTCTTCGGCACCGGCCCGGCAAAGGCCTTTTCCGCACCGGGCGAGCGGTCGCGGGAGTCTCCCGACATCCCCACTTCGTTCTCCACGTGCGTGAAGATGACGGTGTGCTCGCGGCCATCCACTTCCTTGATGTGCCGCATCAGGGCGGCGTAGGCGCGCGCATCGGCTTCGCGCGTGGCATCGCCGTAGCCTTCCGCGACGGAGAAGTACTCAATGCTCTGGCCGCCCCTGATCTGAACTCGCGGGAAACGCTTGTAATCCTTCTTCACCCACAGGGGAGCCCAACTGACCATCCCGTTCTTGAAGCTGGCGAACCACACCAGGCAGATGCGCAGGTGGTTTCGCCGGGCTTCCTGGATAATGCCGTCCACCAGGGTGAAGTCGTACTTGCCCTCCTCGGGTTCGAACAGCTCCCAGTAAACCACCGGAAGCAGGGTATTGAGATTCATCTTGACGAACTCGGGCCACATCCACTTCATGTTGTCGAGATTCGAGGCGTCCTCATTCTCGATTTCTCCGGTCAGGGCAATGAACGGCTTGCCGTCGACGATGAACTGGGTGGCCGTCCCTTGTTTTCGCAGATGAGGGAAACCCCGGTCCGCCTGGGCCTTGGCCGGAGCCGGGAGCCAACCCAGCCAGGCAACCAAAATGCACCACCATATGTTCCGAATCTTCATAATTCTCCTTTGAAAACAGCCACCGGCACGCTTATCGCGCCGCGCCGAAGCGGATGGCGTGGCCGTCCGGCAGCATGGCCTGCCGGCGCGGCTGTTTCATCATGAAGTTCAACCGATTCAGAGTAGCATTTTGCCGAAAGCGGGTGGCAGGCGGCGCGACAAGTTATGCGAGGTGGCCGATGAAACATCGTGCGTTCATAACAGGCGTGCCGGCGGCGGCGATCGCGGGCGGCCTGGCGCGCTGGCTGGCGGTTCCCACGATCGGCATCGGCATCTACGCGTTCCCCCCGCGGTAGGGCGAGTAACCGTTGCCGCTCGAAGAACGCCGGTTGACATACCAACCGATACCAGATACGATTCCGCTCTAATAGCCCAGCCGCCCCCGGTGCGGGCGGTTGTGAGCGGGAAGGAGCATGGTTGTGCGACTTTATTTCACGCGCAGAAATTTCCTGACTACCGGGGTTGGAGCGCTGGTGACGGCCGCGGAATTGCGTGCCCAGTCGGCCGCGCTGCCGGTGGCGGGCGTGCCGGTCGCGGAGTTCAAGGGCCGGAGCGTGGTGGCGCTGACGTCCGGCGGCGACCGGCGTAAGAACGTCTACGATGCCCTGGTGGCCATCGACGATCGGATACTGCCCAACCTGAAAACCAAAAAGCGCGTCCTCATCAAGCCGAACGGCGTCAACCCCAACAACCAACTGGCCTGCACGCACGCCGATGCGCTGCGCGGAATCCTGGACTATCTGGCGCCGCGGTTCCAGGGGCCGATTACCATCGGCGAATCCTTCGGCGGCGGGTCGCGCGGGTTCGCGCAGTTGCACTACCCGGAAGCGGTCGCGGAGTACAAGGGCCGCAGTATCGAACTGATCGACCTCACCGAGGAGGGCAAGAGCATACAGCAGCCGCTGCTGGACCAGGACGCGCACGTGGTTCCGGTTCGCCTGGCGGCCAGGTTCTTCGATCCGGAGGCCTTCATCATCGGCGCGGCGATGCTGAAATCGCACAACTACGCGGTGGTGACCATGTCGGTGAAGAACATGGTGGTGGGCGCTCCGTTCCGCAACGACAAGGCTCTCTATCACGCCGGGTTCCACCTGATCCACTACAACATGCTGGTGACGGCACAGGCGATGCAGCCATACTGGGGCCTGGCGGTGATCGACGGCTATGAGGGGATGGAGGGCAACGGCCCGGCGCAGGGCGTTCCGGTGGCCTCGGGGCTGGCTATCGCCTCAACCGATTTCGTGGCCGCCGACCGGGTGGGCGTGGAGTGCATGGGAGTGGATCCCGACTGGGTGGGCTATCTCAGGTACTGCGCGCAGGTTGGTTTGGGGAATTACGATCTGGCTAAGATCGACATACGCGGCGCGAAGATCGCCTCGGTGCAGAAGAAATACCGGATGAATGGCGACGTGGACCGGCAGTTGTCGTGGATGAAACCGCTGGACGTGGAGGATGGGTCCTGGATCGGTCCGCGAGGGCGGCGAACCGACCGGCCGCCATCCGTTCCGGCCAAGTAAGCCGGAGGAACCGCCGCGCGCGCGGCGCGGCCGCTGGATCGCCGTCCGCGCTGCCGTGTCACAAAGAGAGGACAAGATGACAATCGCGAAACTGCAATTCGGAACCGTCGCGGCGGTGGCTGCGGGCCTCGCGCTGGCGGGCGCCGGCGCCGTTGCCCGTGCCGCGGCGCCGGAACACTACCAGAACTTCAACAGCGCAATCTTCGTCGCCATAGACGAAATGCGCCGGATGGCAGCCGATCCGAAGTACATGCAGGACAGCTACGACCTGATCCATTCTTCCATCAAGTTCAACAAAGTCTGGCTGGAGACCTACCGCACGAATCAGGAGATCGGCGAGGCCGAGGTGCGCAAGGTCAAGGCGTTCTTCGACGGCAAGGGCATCCAGACCTCGGGCGGCATGATGGCGGACCTGGGCGGCCCCAAGGGAGACGGATTGAGGTCTTTCTGCTGGTCCAATCCGGAGCACCGCGAGCGTTTCCGGCGCCTGGTGGCCTTTTCCGCCTCCATATTCGACGAGCTGATTTTCGACGACTTGTGGATGTTCAACTGCCGCTGCGACCTGTGCCAGCGGGCCAAGGGAAACCGGACGTGGCAGGAGTACCGTCTGGAGGTGATGAAGGACGTGGGCGAGAACCTGGCCGTCAAGAACGCCAAGAGCGTCAACCCCAGAATCAATCTCATCTTCAAACCGCCAAACTGGTACGAGCAATACCAGTTCGCCGGTTACAACCTGGAGGCGCAGCCGAAGGTCTTCGACATGATCTACGCCGGCACCGAAACCCGGGACACGGAGAACACGGTACAGCATCTCCAGCCGTATCAAAGCTACGGGCTGATGCGGTACTTCGAGCACATCAAGCCGGGTAAGTTCGGCGGCGGCTGGGTGGACCCCGGACAGCGCCAAACGCTGAACCGCTTTGCGGAGCAGCTCGAGGACACCCTGTTTGCCAGGCCGAAGGAGATTACCATCTGGGCCTGGGGCGAGCTGCTGGAAAACCTCCAGCAGGCCGATGGACGCGTCAAGCTCACCAGCGTGCTGGCGGCCGTGGCCGGCGATGCCTACGAAAAGCTGGATTCGTTCCTGGGGAAACTGGGCACTCCGTACGGCGTGGCCAGTTACAAGCCTTATCATTCATCCGGCGAGATGTACCTTCATAACTACATCGGGATGATCGGTATCCCCATGGACCTCTACCCGGAGTTCCCGGAGGACCGCGACACCATCCTGCTCACCGAACATGCCAAGTTCGACCCGCAGATCGTCGACAAGATCGAGAAGCACCTGAACGCCAACAAGACCGTGGTGCTCACCACCGGACTGCTTAAGGCGCTGCAGGGGAAAGGCATCGAAAAGCTGGTAGAGGTGGAGTACACCGGCCGCACGGTGATCGCCAACCGGTTCACGTTCCGGCGGATCATGGACGAGGAGCCGGCCAACAACTATTACTCGCAGAGCGACATCGTACTGCCGCAACTGGCCTACGGACTGGTGGACACCGAGGAGATCGTTCAGGCGATCTACAAAGACTGGAGCCGCTACCCGGTTTTGCTGCGCGTGAGGGGCTATGACAAGGGCAAGCTCTACATCCTGACGATACCGGAGAACCAAAGCGATCTCTATCAGCTTCCGCCGGAAGTTTTGTCCCAGATTCGGAGGGATTTGATGGGGGAGATCCCGGTCTACCTGGACGCGCCCAGCAAGATCTGCCTGTTCACGTACGACAACAACACCTTCGTCACGCGGAGCTATCAGCCCGGCCCGGAACGCTACAAAATTGTCGTCAAGAAGCCATCCGCCAGGCTGTTCAACTTACGCACCGGCGCTCAGTTGCACGGCTATGTGGACGGCGGCACCACGGTTTTCGAAGTGCTGCAAATGCCGCGCACGTACACGGCGTACCGGTTCGAGTAGCCGCAGCGCCCCGGAAGACCGCATTTCGGCCATAACTGGTAATGGAGTTATAGAACAGGAGTTACAGCAATGAAAACGAGGATAAGCCTGTTAGGAATGGGATCGGCGGCATTCTTACTATTTATAGGAGGTCTTGCCGCGCAATCTTTGTCGAGTTACGTCCGCACCGACAAACCCGAAGCCGCTATCGAAATCCGCGCGGAACAGCAAAGCACGTTCCGGATTCCTCGAACGGTTTACGGGATCTACACGGAGAACGTGGGCAACGAGATCTATGGGGGCGTGTCGGCCCAGCTTCTCGAGAACCCCAGCCTGGAGGATTACCACGCCAGTTTGCAGACGATGAATGCGCGGTTCGCGGATCCGGCTTTCGCCGAGTCGCTGAACGTGGGGTTGCCGCTGCCCTGGCAACCGCTGAGGAATGTCGGGAAGCGGTATGAGTCCCGTTTCGGAGCCGGGGCGGCCAACTCCGATCGCTATCTCTACCTGATCGGCCTGCCGCACCCGGAGCCGAAGGGGTTCAACGGACGGCGCGAAACGATTTCGACCGAGGAGGCCGGAATCCGCCAAGGCATTTACCTGCCGGTGCATCGGGAGCTGGAGTACATGGGGTCGCTGTTCGCCTCGACGGTGGAGGGGCCGGTGCGGCTGACGGTGAGCTTCCGGCCGCGCAACAATCCCGACACGATTCTGGCTTCCACCGAGGTCCAGGCGCCGGATGGCGGGAAATGGGCGAAGCTCCCGTTCCGCCTGCGGCTTCCAGCCGGGGCCGTGAAGCCGCACGAACTGGTGGATTTCGCGGTGTCGATCACCGGCGCTCGCCGGGTTTCTCTGGATATGATCCGTCTCTACCCGGCCGACGCCGTCGAAGGGCTGTTCGATCCGGAGGTGCTCAAGGCCACCCGGGAAATGAACTTCTCGCTGGTGCGCTGGGGCGGCAATTTCATGAGCACCTATCATTGGGAGGACGGCGTAGGGCCGCTGGACAAGCGCCGCACCCAGCTCAACCGGGCTTGGGGGACCATGGAATACAACGAGTTCGGGACCGACGAATTCATGTCTTTCTGCCGGCTCGCGGGGGTGCATCCGATGATCTGCATGAACCTGGGAAGCGGCACCGCGGAGGAAGCCCGGAAGTGGGTGGAGTACGTCAACGGAGCGCCCACCACGCCCCAGGGCGCGCGCCGCGCGGCCAACGGCCATCGCGATCCGTATCCGGAGACCATATGGGAACTGGGGAACGAGCTGTGGGGGGACGACCAGATGGGCTGGCAGACGCCCACCAGCAATGCCCACCGCTATCTGGAGTTCTATCCGGTCGTCCGCAAACAGGCTCTCCCCGGCGCGAAACTGGTAGCCTGCGGTCCCGGCGCGGACTTTACCGGGGCCTGGACCAACGCACTGATCAAGCAAGCCGGCAAGGATCTCAGCTATCTCAGCGTGCATTACGTCGTGCGTCTCAATCAGCTCGTGGCCAAGGCGCCCGATGCCGACGCGCAGACCGCCATCCCTCTGGCCCTCCCGGTCGGGATGGCGAACCTCTTGAAACCGATCCGCGCGCAGATCGACGGAGATCCGGCCACCAAGGGCCGGGTGGGGCTGGCGTACACGGAATGGAACTGGGGAGGCGGCACGGGGCCATCCTCGGCCAACATCGGCGGCGCCGTTATGGGCGCGGGTTGGATGAACATGATGCTGTCGCAGGCCGATTTCGTGCCCATATCCAGCATGTCGGGCCTGATGGGCGGCGGCGGCCTGCGCAAGGCGCACGGCCTGGTCTGGGCCACCCCGCAGTGCTGGGCGTTCTGGCTCTACTCGCATCGCGCCGGGGACACGGTGGTGGCCACCCAAACCGAGGTTCGCCACTACGACGTTCACAACGGCATGACCAGCATGCCGGAGATTCCGGATGTTCCGTATCTGGACGTGCTGGCCACCAGGAACTCGACGAGCGGCGACCTGGTTCTGTTCGTCGCCAACCGCGATTGGAAGAACGCGATTCCGGCCACGCTGCGGCTGCAGGGATTCTCCGCCGCGGCCCAGGCACAGGTGGACACGCTGGCCGCCGACTCGCCGCTCGCGGAGAACACGGGCGACCGCCCGGACGCGATCCGGCCGGTGACCTCGTCCCTGGCCGTAAGTGGGAACGAGATCCGGTACGTTTTTCCAAAGCTCGCGGTGACGGTGATTACTTTCAAGCGCCAGTGAGCGAATGCCGTCCACGGCGGCGGCCGGTAACTTCCCGCGCGGGGTGTGTCAAGTTGCCCGACACGCGCCCTCAGGCGGAGAATAGCGGCGGGGACAAATCCACCAGCATCGGGTCGGAGAGAGCGGACGTCAGGTTCAATTCCACGACCTTGGCCGTGAGTTTGAAGGCGTTGGTATTGGCGGGAATTACTTTCCCTTTCCAATCGATCTTATACTGGTGATCGAGTTGGTTGTTCTGAATCGGCTTGGTGATCGGGCCGTCGAAGGAGTTGACGGACCCGTCGGGGAACACCAGGAGTTCGATGTTATATCCGTTTTTCACGAATGACGTTCTCACGCGGATGGTTACCGTGTCTCCATGCCACGCCCGCGGCTGCGACCAGCTTACCTGGACCGTTGACGGCAGGGGCGCCGGGACGACTTTATCGTGCTGGTCTGTGAATTCCATGTGTCTTGCCTAGAGGCGGTTCACCAGCCTGTCGCCGTCGGGTGTTCCGGCGACCTTGATGTTGACGTGCTGCACGGTGAACTCGGCGCGCAACGCCCGTTCCTTCCAGGGCCACTCGGTGCGAAGCTGTCCGCCGCCGGAGTTCGCCTGGAAGACCGTGCCGTCCGAGAAGTACACCTTCACCGGGGTGACGATGGCGCTGCCGTCGCCGTAAGTGACCGGAACGTTCACGATATCGTAAACCGTTGCCACGCCGCTCAGGACCTCCGCCCCGCCGGCCTTCGCCCGAAAGACCACCCGGCTGTGCTTCAACGCGCCGAGCTGCGCGGCCTGGGGAGTCCAGCTTGCCTGCAGGATCAGGCCCGGGCCACCGGCCTGCACAGTGGCGGGAATGGAGTGGGTCACGGCTCCATAGTCGAACGCATCGAGGATCTGGAATACACCCGTGTCGCCGGCATCCAGGCCGCTCGCGTCCGCCGTCAACGTGACGGCCGTTCCGACGACAATCTTCGGATTCGACCAGACCGGATTAGTGAACGACGGAATCTGCAGCTTGTACTGGCCTCGGCGGATTTCGACCTTTTCGATGTTGCCGTTGCCGGGCACTTTCTGGGCTTCGATCTGGTTCCAGGCGCCACCTATCGGCGCTTGGTACTTCAAGCGGTAATCCAACCCGTCCAAAGGCTGGTTGGCCAGATCCCGCACTTGAAACGTGATCCAGTGCCACACCACCAGGAACAAGTACTGAGTCGCGATACCACCGGTCAGATTCTTGCTTTGAGGGACTACGGGGTAGGTTGGCAGATCGTATCTGTCCTGTATGTCCGGCGGGAAAACCAGGTCCACGGTGTAATTGCCGAGATGATAGGGTCCGAACCCTTTGCGCCCGTCGGCAAGGGTTACTCCGTTGACGCCCGGAAGCGGACAGTCGGGTCCCTGTACGTTGGCGGTCACCTTGGCCACCGGCTTATCCGGATTCAGCACCAGCGCCTTATGAGCGCGCACTTCCACGTTGATGAGTCCCCGCGCCTTTTTGCACGTGGCCGCCGGGTCGTTGATGCTGCGCAGTCCGAAGAGCGCGCCAAAAGGTGGCATACTAACCGGCTCCTACCGGCGGTTTCGACGCGGCGGCATAAGCTTCCAATCGGGCCGTCAGACGCTCCACCCGTGTGTTGCCATCCGGATCGGAGGGGTCGGAGAGAATTTCCAGCGCCCAGGCGCAGTCCGGGCGCGATTCGAAGCCGGCTCCGTACATCAGCACGAAGTCGAGGAACATGGCGACGTGCCTCTCCGATTCGACCCCGTATTTGGCGGCCAGAGGCAGGGTGTTTCTGACAAAGGAATCCGCCCCGGCCAGACCCGACGACCCGAATTTCTCGGGGCGCCGCTCGAAGAACGCGGAGGCCAGCCGCTGGATGTAGCCGGACAGGATGGCCCGGTTCAGAACCTCCATCTGCGCCCGCCGGATGGTGAGCATGCCATCTATTCTTGATCGAAATCCACGGGATTGCAAGCGCGGCCGGGCCGCCGCCATGACGCGGCGCAGGCTGGGCGGCAGGCCGGGATGCATCCGGAAAAAACGTGATATGCTTTCCAAAGGTCGAAACAGCCGCGGAAATGCGCCTCACCGTACAGCGTTACGAGCTTGCCGATCCGACTTGGACGCCGCATCAGGCTGCCAAGCCCAATGATGAGGTTACGCTGGAAGTAACGGCGCGCGACATCACCGCTTCGCAGATAATCGAATTCCGCATCATGCGCGGCGCCGAGTTGCTGGACGTGCTGGAATCGCAGCCGGGAAAGCGCACGGCCGTGTGGCGGGTTCCCAACCTGCCGGGCGATCACGACGTGACGTTTGTGGCCATCCGCAGAGAGAAGGCGTCGCCTGAGAATGGCCATAGTATTGCGCTGGCCACCGTCACATCGCCGGTGCTCAAGGTGCAAGGTTTCAGCCTGAAGATGGAGACCGTGGGAAGCGATCAGGCCTTCGTTCCGTTCCGGGAATCGCTGCACGTGAAGTACACGGTGACGGATCCCCTTGGCGGGGCGCGGGCGGGCCGCTATGAAGTTTGGGGCGAGCGGTATCCGGGCCCCGATCCTCAGCCGCTCTACACCACGGACTTCGTGCCCGCGGCGGGCGCCACCACGTGGCAGAGTTGGCTCGGAGGGGCCAGGGCGGGCGTGTTGGCGGGCCAGTGGCTCACGCCCGAATTCAGCCCGTACCGGCTTCGCATCTGGATCGGGCCGAACCAGGGAGCGGTCGCCGATCCGAACGGCGCGGGCGCGGGGCTGGTGGCGTGCGCCGAATGGCAGTTCGAAGTCAAGTTCCAGTCGATAGAGATCCGCTTGCAGGCGGGCGTGGCCGAAAAGGCCGCCGACGCCGCTTACCAGTTCGCCAGCACGCTGATGATCGCGCCGCCGGACGTGCATGGAGTTTATGCGGCTACGGGACGGCTGCCCACCACCGCTGAAACCATGCGGCTTCGCGTTCCGGTGGCGCGCCATCAAGCCATTTCCGACCCGCTGAACCAGGACTGGGTGGGCGTGAACAGCGACTACATGGCAGGGAACAAGAAGACCAAGTGGGCGACCGAGCAGGACTTCTATTCCCGTCCCGAACTCCCGCTGGAATTCGTATTGAAGCTGGCCAGCCGCGATCCGGCGACTAATCCGCAGGGGTTGTTCGAAAAGCGGGCGGTGGGCGCGGCGATCGTCGAGCCGGTGGCCGAAGAGCGCTGCGAAGCGGCGCTTTTTGCTCCCGCCAATAACGACCAGCATTACTGGACAAACGCCGCCTTCAAGGTGAAGAAGGGGATGCATAAGTCGCCCTGGCATGGCGCGAACAATCTTCCTGAGTACCACTATTGGATGGCCAGGCTCGTGGTAGCCGCCGACGGCGACCGGGATTTCGATGTCACCACGTTCGACGCCAACCTGGGATACCGGGATGGACAGGGCGAACTGGTGGTTTACCTGAATCGCACGCGCCTGACGCTCAGCACGGCAGCGGACGACACGGAACTGGACGCCAAACTGAAAGACTATCGGGAGATCACGGGCGGCCCGCCGGCCACGCAGATCAAACTGCGTAAAGATCTGACAAAAGCCGGCGATATCCTCTGGGTGATCCGTAAAGACTCGACGGCCGCCGGGAACGACATCGTGGCGAACTGGCAGCAGTTTCCCCCCGGTCCGAACTGCCATGTTCATTACGGGGGCGTTCGCGGCGAGGTCCCCACCGCGCAGCTCAGCAATTATTTCCGCGACTCTTACTCGAGCTCGAAAGGCAAGCACAAGCCGATCATCGGCCTGGCGAATGCCAAGTTTCCCTACCAGAAGTATGTCAACCTCAAGCCCGACCAGGCGGCTGTGAAGGATCAGGAACGCGTGGAGGTCACCGCCATGCCGGCGGACCCGCAGCGCGGGCTGGCGGGTGTTTTGTTCTCTCCCAGCTTTGTAGCGGGCGACTCATACATCCTGCATGCCTGGATGGAACGCGAGGCGTACCTGCGCCGCTTCGGTTTCATCGAGGAGAAGCCGGCTCTCAAACAACGCACCGGGAACGTGACCATCTGGCGATGGGCGCGAATTCACAATAGCTATCGTCTTCCCGATATCGGCACGAACGGGCTGGCCGCTACAGTGGGCGGCGACCCGGAGAACGCAGTGGGGGTGGGATGGCGCGACTATGACGGCAATGGCGTGAACATGTACATCGGTGGCGCCGACCCGCTTTCTTTGGCGACCCAGTATGCCCCCGCGTTCACCGAATGGTCGCTCGCCGCGCCTGCCGGCTATGTGCCGGGGGCAGGGGACGACGCGATTCACCAAAGCGTCGATCTGGCCAAATACCGGCAGGCGCATAACGCCGCGACGGCTGGTTGGAAGGGCCGGTTCCCTATGGGCGCCAATGGGGACATCAAGAATTACTCCGTGGCCTGGGATTACTACCGCGCCCAATTGCCTCCCGGCTTGCCTAACCTGCCCAAACTGATCGCAAACACAATCGCGGGGCAGTTGGCTGGCACATCCACGCATGACGTGGCGGACGCGGTCGCCCTGGCGGTTACCGGCGTCGCGGTGGATGTGGCGGCGCTTGACCCTGGCGTGAGAGTAATCCCGCCGTTTCCGCAGGACATCGACCATTACACCAGATGGTTCGACGGTAAGTGGGACGAGGTTCAAGGGAAGCTCCTTGACGCTCTGACACCGCGGGTAACCAACCCGGACCAGGTCAACGTTGTCCGGTGGCCGACGCTGCATGAGCACGATGCCTGGAACGGCTATGATACGGGAACCGATACCGCCCAATTCAACACGATGATGACGCTGGGGTTCTCCCGGGGCGACGGTCAGAGCATGTTCCGGACCGCGAACCTGAGCGTCACGACTCCGCGCGCCGCGGTGCATGAGAACACTTTCCCGCACGAGATGGGACATGCCACGAACCTGGTGCATTTTGTCGCGGAGAACGTCGCCTGGAAGCACCATGACGTCAACAATCCGGACTGCCTGATGAGCTACGACTACACCACCGGATTCATTATGCAGGCTACGGCTGCGGTGGTGGCGCATGGACCCGGCGGCGTGGGCGCGGTTGGCCCGGTCGGGGGTGCAGCCACGAACGAAACGGGATTTCCCGATACTGTGCCGGTGGATAACCCGCCCGGCGCTCCGTTTCCTAGCCCCGCCCAGGGAGCCACGGCGGCCCATTCCGGCCAGGATTGTATCTGGTTTAGGGCGCCACTGGCTCCGCTGAACCTCTGCGCCAAGTGCATATTGAAAATCCGCGGATGGAAGGACGATGTGCTGCCATTCGCCTGGCTTCATCCGGACTTATTCTGAAATGAGCGTTCCGAGGATGGTTGAATGCAATCCCGAAGAGATTGGCTGTTGGCATTGGCGGCCTCGGCGGCCGGGCAGGCCGGGATCGCCGGCCAGACGCGGCCGGATGGGGGGAGACCTTCGATGACTCCGTCACCGCCAGGAAATCTGCGGCTGGAGATCGCCGCCAGGGATGGGGCCGCGGGAGCGCTGTTTCCGGAACAGAGCGCCGAATTCGACCTGTTTCTGAGAAACACCGGATCTGCGGCCGCATCCGCCATCAAGATCACCGGCAACTTCACCACCCCGGCCTACGTGTTGTTCGATGCCAAGGGCGCCGAGATAGGGCGCTATACGGTGGCTCACCTCATGGCCCAGGGAGGACTCGATCTGGGCACCAAGCGCCCTCCCGCGACCCAGACGGTGCAGATCCCGCCGGGCCGCGCCAGCCAGACGAAGTTCGATGTGTGGGGTTTCGTCCGTCCGTATCCGCCCGGCCGCTACGCCGTTCAGGTCGACCACCTGATCAGCCAGGGCGGGCCGGTGATTTCCTCGAACCGCCTGCCGTTCGAGATCGTGCCGGCGCGAGTCAGCAGCGCGGCGGCGGGTTACGACAATGCCGGCCGCTCGGCTTCGGTTCTGGCCTGGCTGGCATCCGGGGCCGATGGGGCGGGGAATGGCCGGCTGCTGGTTCGCCTCTCGACTCCCAAGGGCCACACTTTTCTGGCGGCCGGAGCCTCCAGTCATGGAGAATTCCCGGCGGGTTCGCGCGTCGCGGTGGCTCAGATGGCCGCGGGGGTCGAGGAAGGCGGGCTGGGATGGGTGGCCGTGGCGTCTCCGCGGCAGGTGGTGGTCATCCGCCACAACCTGAGTTATCCTTTCTGGCGCAGCCCGGCGATTCCCCTGCCGCTGGATAATCCCGTTCCGGTCCCTCGTTTTCCCGACATGGACGAGGACGCGATCTTCCTCGCCACGGGCGCGGCCGGAAAGGGCGGCGTGCTGGTTGGCGTTCCGGTCAATCAACCGAAGGGCGCCGCCGCGCCATGGAGCGTGCCTATCTCGACCGTGCCCGCGCTCGCGGCGTGCATGGCGAAACTCAAGCGCACCATCTCCGTTTTGCTGGTGGACAATTCTCCGTCCGGCAGCCGCATTTCGCGCATGGAACTCACACTCGCGGGCAAGGTCCTCTCGCCGGAGAAGGTGGTTCGCTCTTCCGCCAACCAGGTGGCCGGTGTGGCGCCCGGCCTGGATCCCGCGTCGGGTTCGTTTCTGGTGGTGGAGACGCCTGCCGGCCATCCGGACCGTTACGCGGCGGTGCGCATTCCGCAAGGCGGGTCCGCGCAAGCGGGCAAGATGGAGACGATCGCGGCGTGGCCGAAGGACCATGACGGCAATCCCGCCGCGCCACAGTCGTTGTTCGTGGAAGAGCTGAGCGAGACGTCCGTGGGTATCGCATTCACGGTTGCGGGCGGCGCGTTTTATGGCGGGCGGCTTACTCCCAAAGCGATGCTTTACAAGGTGCGGGACGACCCCGCTTCGCCGTGCTCGTTTCCGCATCTCGCCGCCCTCAGCCAGAACATTACGCCTGCCTGCTTCACCGCCGAGGGAAGACTTTTCTTCGCGGGCGAGCGGGCCGGGGAGACCGCGGAACGATGAAGCGTCCAAACGGTCCACCCTATGGCGAGCGCCCCTTGCAGTTGCTTCCGGTTTCCCAGGGCCGGGATGTCTGGGAACTGCAGATCAAACTGCTCGCCTGGGGATCGGGTTCCAACAACGACGGCATCGGCGCTCCCTACATGCCGGTGGTCGTCACGGGAACTTTCGATGTTGCGACCCGCGACGCCGTGAAGCGCTTCCAGAAAAAACTCGGCAACCTGCCGGTGAACGGGATGGTGGATGCGGCGACTTTTCTGGCGATCGACCGCGAGGCGGGCGTGTACGCGGTGATGCCTCACACCATGCAGTGCCCGTGCATCCGGAAGGATCCGCTGCCGATCGTCTGCCGGTGTACCGACCACCACAAGAGCGGCATCTGCACGGGTTTCGGGCATGGCCTGTTCGCGGGAAAGTTTCTGCTGGATGCGGCCAAGCTGCCGGATGGGACCTCGCTGGCCAAAGAGAAGCTGGATGTCTACGATATGCAGGAGTATCCCGGCATGGACAAGGCGCTTCTGTGGGCGGTGCGCGGGTTGATGCGGCGCGCGGCGGTCGACCGGATCTACGTCGTCGCCGGGTACCGCTGCTGGCAGGACAACTATCGCCACACCGATGAGCGGCGCTGGCGCCACCGGCGGGCTACGTTTCATTTCGGCAAATCGATCGAGTTCTTTCACGATCTGACGTGCGCGGATACGCCTCTGGTTCCGGCCGCCGGCGTGTGCGCCACATGCGGCGCCATTCGCACGGCCGCGCTCGAACTCTGCGGATTCCAGCCGCGATGGCAGGAGCCCGACCGCGTCTCCGTCGGCGAAGTCGCGACCGACGTTCCAGCCCCTGCGAATCCACGGGCGGTGCATGTCAGCACGGTGCGCCGGCGAGGCCGCGAGCTGAATGACTTTGTCAAGACCTTCGCCGACAGCGTCAAGCCCTTATATGCGGGCCTGGCGCCGTCTTACTCGCTGCCATTGAATCTCGGCGGCGCCGGTCTGGATTGGCGGACCGCGCCGACGGCCCCCGTGTTTCACAACACGGAGGACGGCGCGGGCGGCTGGTTTCCGATGGGTCCGAACCGCATCCTGCACACGGGAATTCACCTGTTCGCCGCCCAGGGAACGCATGTCCATGCCATCGCCGATGGCGAAGTGGTCGCCTGTCGCGCGGGTGAAGCCGAAACCGCGCAACCGTACGGATCCCGTAACTTCGTCCTGATCCGTCATAAGTTCAAGACGAAGACCTGGTACAGCCTTTACATGCATCTGGACAACGGCGCCATCGCCGCGGACTCCGCCATCCCATGGCGGAAAAAGCTGGAGATGCTGACCCACGATCACGTCCAGATGGATCTGCCGTCGCCGTGGTTCCGCACGGAAGCGGTGGTTGCCGCAGGCATCCCCGTAGGGACGACCCGGCTGGTCGCTTTGCCGGGTTTGGGAGCCGGCGAATGGGTTCTTAAGGCGGCGCTCGCAGCCGCGCAGGATCCGCGCACCACTCCCGCGAAGCCGCTCGATCCCGATTTCGCGCAGAATTCGCAAGTCATCAAGATACAGAATCCGGCGATCGTGGCGGATACCTACGCCTGCATCCAGATCGAGGGCGTCCAGTTCGGCCGGGTGGTGGCCGCCGATGCGGCTCTGGCCGGAAGGATCGGTACGCATTCCCCGGTAGGAATCGCGACACCCATACCGGTTCGCGCCGGCGAGTTGGTCGGCTCGATCGGGCAAGCGCCCACCGACGCGACGTTGAACGCCCACGGAGCCTATCTCCACCTGGAAGCGTTTTCGAAGGACGCGCTGCTCACCGGGCCAGGATATGTTACCGTCGATGCCACCGACGTTACGATGGTGGCGGACCGGAAGAAGCTGTACGAGACCCTTCGAGCCCAGAAGCTGATTGCCGAGGAGGAGGCCGATGTGATCCTGCCGTCCGATCTGACGCCTCCAGGCGTGAGCGTGGATTTCTCCGCTCTGCGCAGCGTAATCGTCAAAACCCGAAGCGCGTGGGATGTGGACTGGAAGCCGGTGCTTTCAGCCTCTCCGTCATTCGGCTTTATGCAGGACGCCGCGCGGAATACCATCGGCGACAACATGCGTCTGTACCGATGGTGGTCGGACGTCTCGGCGAAAGCGGGACTGGGGGATGCCGGCGGTCTCCTGCACTATCACCCCATCACGCTCCTGCTGCAACTCGCGCAACAGGCTTGAGTTTCGCCCTCCGCTCGTTCCGCGCCTCGCCCCGCATTGGGACATGCTACTATCTCGACCATGAGACTTATACGGACCGCGGTAGTGGTTTTCCTGATGGTCTCGGCCCTGGCAGCGGCCAAGACGCTCGACATGTATGTCATCGATGTGGAAGGGTCCAAGGCGTTTCTGCTGGTTTCGCCTTCCGGACAAACTATGCTGATCGACGCCGGTATTCCGGGATCGGAGCAGAACGGCCGCGATACCAACCGCATCGTGGAAGTCTGCAAGGCCGCCGGAGTCAAGAGGATCGACTTCATGGTTGTGTCGCACTACGATGGCGACCACGTGGGCGGCGTTCCCGCGCTGGCGGAGCGCATGCCCATCGGGACGTTTGTGGACCACGGCGAGAACGTGCAGTTGAACGATTTCACGATCAAGAACGTGAACGCGTACCTGGCCGTCGCCGCCAAGGGCAAGCGCGTGGTGGTGAAGGCCGGCGACCGGATTCCCATCAAGGGCTTCGACGCGCTGGTGGTGATGGCGGCGGGGAAGGCCATTGCGGAGCCGCTGAAAGGGGCCGGCCAGCCGAATCCCGATTGCGATACGACTCCCCGTAAGACCTGGGGGCCGAATGCGCGCGGAATCGTGGACAACCAGGACACCAACGAGAACGCCATGGCGATCACGCTGCTGGTCACTTATGGCAGGTTTCGTATGTTGGATCCAGCCGATCTGACCTGGAACAAGGACCGCGACCTGATGTGCCCGGTCAATCGCGTCGGCACGGTGGACCTTTACATCACTGCCAATCACGGCACGGACAACGCCAACTCGCCGGTGATGGTGCACGCGCTCCGCCCGCGCGTGGTCATCGCCGACAACGGACCGAGGAAGGGCGCCTCGGCGGAGGTGTTCCAGACGGTCAAATCCTCGCCCGGGCTGGAGGATTACTGGCAGGCGCACTACTTGATCGCGGGCGGAGAGAAAACCAATGCCCCGCCGGATTATATCGCCAACATCGAGGGCAGCCCGGACGGGAAGTGGATCAAAATTTCGGTGGAGCGGAACGGCACGTTTACGGTCACCAATACGCGTAACAACTTCAGCAAGACCTACAAGCCGCGGAAGTAGACCGGGGCCGGGTTCCCGGGCGGGCCGGGTTGGTTGCATTGCCTTCGTTCCCGGCATCGTGCTAATCTCGGCAGGCGTTGCGCGAATTGCCCACCCGGAATGTTGCCGATCCGACGCGCGCGGTGGAGAACCTCCGCGCTGAGAACGCAGACTTGCGGAAGCACATCCACGAACCCTCGTGGAAGGCGGGTTTCGGCCGGTGTGGCGCGAACCCGGCCGTCGCCCGATAGAAGCCGGGCGACTCGTGTTGCGGGGGCCCGGAGCCGCGACCGACGCTGCGGAAGAAGGAGACGATATATGACCGACGATTCGGTATCCCGCCGATTGTTCCTGTCGGCCGCGGCTGCGGCCACGGCGGCGCCCGTCCTGGTTGCCTCGGACAGAATTGCGATATTCGATCCGCCGCCCGACCGGGTCCGCATCGTGGTGGCTGAGGCGTCATTCGTAGTCCCGCCCCCGGCCTACACGCCGGCGGAGATTCAACAGATCAAATCCGCGGGATCGGGCAAGCCGATTGAGTTCTTTCACACCACCAGCCTCGAGGAATTGTACAAGGTGCTGCCCGAAGCCGACGTGGTTTTCGGCGCGCTCAACGCCGAGATGCTGTCGCGGGCGAAGAGCCTGCGGTGGATGCAGGCCATAGAAGCGGGGATGGAGCACGTCCTGTTTCCGGAGCTGATCAAGAGCGATGTGGTGGTGACGAACATGGCGCGGATGTTCGCGCCGGCCCTCGGGGATACGGCCATCGCGATGCTGTTGAGCCTGACGCGCGGGCTGCAGAAGACCTACATTCCGCAGTTCGAGAAGCGGGTGTGGAAGCGCGACTTCAAGCAAGTGGAACTGGACGGCATGACCATGGGGATCGTGGGCATGGGCGGCATCGGGGCGGCGGTGGCCAAGCGCGCGCACTACGGCTTCGACATGCGGATCGTGGCCACGGATGCGAAACCCATGGCCAAGCCGATCTTCGTGGACACGCTTCGCGAGCCGGCGTGGTTCATGGAGATGGTCCCGCAGGTGGACGTACTGGTCTCGGCGGTCCCGATGACCAAACAAACCGAGGGCATGTTCAATGAGAAGGTGTTTCGCGCCATGAAGAAGACGGCGTACTTCATCAACATGTCGCGCGGACCGGTAGTGGACGAGAAAGCGATGGTTGCCGCGCTGAAAGAAGGCTGGATCGCGGGCGCGGGGCTGGACGTGGTGTACCCCGAGCCGTATCCGGCCACTGGCGCGTACTGGGATTGCCCGAACCTGCTCATGACTCAACACACCGGCGGATTCTCGCCCGGACGCCAGATCCGCCTGATGGGGCTGCTGGCCGAGAACGTACGGCGTTACACCAGCGGCCTGCCGCTGATGAACGTGGTGGACAAACAGCGCGGCTACTGATGGCCGGCTGACGGCTGGAGGGCCGCTCGTTCAGAAGCCGTGAAGGAATCGGGCAGACCACCGGGTTGACAGGCGAGAGCGCCTGTCCCGCACTGCGTGGGGCAGGCGCCTCCACCTGCCAACCGGCTGTGTCGCGGCTTCGGCGCGGGGCCGGTTTGGAGCGTACGAATATGAAGAGGATTCTAGGGCTGTCAGTGCTTGTCTGCCTGGCTGGTTTTGCGCAGGACCGGGAACCCGCGGCGGTGGGCGGCGGACACATGCCCGCCGGCGGTCCCGCTCCCGGCAAGGCCGGCGCGCAGGCCGAAGTTTCGATGGCCGCGCGCCCCGGACCGAACCCTGGCTGGGCCGCGAATATCATTCCGGTGGACGAGAAAGGCCATCCCAATGTTCCGCACGTCGACGCACGGGACGACCGATGGGTGGGGCACGATACCGGCCCGGGCGATCCGCATTACCGCCTGGATCGCCCGTGGGCGCACGGCCGCTTCGTCGGCGGCTTCGGGCCGCAACATGAGTTCACGCTGGCGTTGGACAAGGTCGACCCGGAGCTGGCTGGATGGCTTTCGGGGGGATTGGAACGCGCCACGTTCGGGGGTTTCTACTGGAACTTCGCCCCGTACGATTACAACATTCCCCGGGGCTGGAAATGGAACGGCGACCCAGTCGCGATTTACCAGGACCCGGTCCATGCCGGCTGGTATCTGGCATATAACCCGCGGTCAGGCACTTACGCCCACGTGGAGTATCTGGGTAAGGTCGTTGGTGGCGTTCAGGGGCCGGAGACCGCCCGGAACTCGCCGCCCGAAGCGCAACCGGACTTCGAGAACGACCAGGTGGTCGTCAATGCGCCGCACCCCAAAATGCACGACCACAAGCTGAATCGCGTGATGATCTACGCTTTTCGCGGCGGGGAGTTGCTGCATTACGTGGACGGCCACACCGTGGACCTGCGCTGGCAGGCGGGCGATGTGACGTGGAGCCCCGCCAGCGGGCTGCACTACTCGGAAACCCCGCCCGATCATGTGTTCAACGATCCACCGCCGCCCAACGGCGTGCTGGGTATGGACATCGGAATCAAGAAGGCGGGAGATCCCACCAAGGTGGCGAGCACCGCACTCGACCCGCTGCGGGTGGATCCCAAAGACCACACGTTGGAATTCGAGAACAGCCAGGTCCGGGTGATCCGCGTCAGGATCGGCCCGCGGCAGAGCGTGCCGATGCACGAGTACGTCCTCAACCGCGTGGTCTTCTACCTCACGGATATGAACATGCGCGAGACCTCGCCGGAGGGAGCGGTTCGGGTCACCCAGCACAAGGCCGGGGATTTCAGTTGGGACGGCCCCACCCGGCATGCGGTGGAAAACCTGAATAACAGGCCGTTCGAGGCGCTGGTCGTGGAGGTGAAGAACTGACTTCCGCGCCTGAGAGCGGGGGTCTCCCAGTGAATGCGTCGCGTGGTTTCCGCACTTAGAACCACGTCCGTTTGCGGTAATCCAGGTATGCCTGCCCGAAAACGTTCTCCAGGAGCTTGGCTTCGCGATGGGCCCGAACGGCTTGGATGGCAATCAACACCGGGATAACCGCGAACAGCCAGTACAGGTGCAGAGTCAGGATGACACCCACCAGCATCAGTTCCGCAAAGATGTAAATCGGATTGCGGATGCGTGAATATAGCCCATGAGTGACGAGTTTCCTGGCCTCCACCCTGGCGGTAAGCGACTCGCCGAGCTGCTTCGCGGCAATAACTAACAAAACATAAGAGATGACGGCGATCATCGCGCCCGCGATGCGCAATGGTGTCCAGGGACGTTCGCTTACGCCCGGCACGAACAAATACAGCAGGACAGCCAGTGCGGGAATGGCGATCACAGGTACAGGTAAGCGCATCGGTTGGGAGTCTACCTCACACTAAGTATAAACGGCGGAGGGCTATGCCCTATACGCGCCGCCCTTGACTCGCTGGTGGTGGAAGCGAAGAACTGAAGCGGTTCGGCGAGCCTCAGCTTGCGAATAGCTCCTGCGCCTTAGTCAGGCGCTCTACGACTCTGACGCCATGCGGGCACTGGACCGTGCACCCCGGGCAATCGGCGCACTTCACAGCGGCGTGCGCGGGGGCTAACTCCAGGAAACGCTCGCGGGCCAAAGGGAACTGGCCGTAGCCATCGGCGTAGGTCAGGATGCGCAGCATGTCGGCCACCGGCAGGCCCTGGCGGCAATCGCCATCGCACCGGCCGCAGGTGCGGCAGTAGAGCGGCCGGATGAGTTCCAGGCGCTCGGCCAGCAGTTTCGCCTCCTGGGGGCCGTAGGGCTTCGCCATGGCCGTGAGGTCTTCTTCGAGCTGTTCGTTGTCGGTGATGCTGGGGATGGTGGTGTGCACCACCTTGGGGTCGCGCATGGCCCACTTGAGGGCCGCCAGCAAGCCGCCGTCCTGCTTGAGTTTGCCGTAGGCGGGATCGGTGGGCTGAACGCGGCGGAAGCCGCCGGCCATGACCTTCATGGCGACCACGCCCTTGCCGGCAGCGGCAGCCTGCTCGAGCGCCGCAGTGACGGCGGGCTCCAGGGTGAAGTTATAAGCGCTCAGGATGACATCGACGTTGGGGTTCCTGGCGAGCCACGGTATGAGCAGGGGTTGGCCGGCGTGGGTGCTGACGCCGGCGAACCGGATCTTGCCGGCCTTTTTGGCGGTCTGCTGGGCGTCGATCAGATCGTCGGTGACCTCTTCCGGCTTGGCCTTGGCGTGAAGATACCAGATGTCCAGGCGATCGGTGCCCAGTTCCTTCAGGCTGGTGTCCAGGTCGTTGAGCGCGTCCTGGCGGGTGGCGGCGTGGGACTTGCTCGACAGCGTGATGCTGTTGCGCTTGCCTTTCAGCGCGGCGCCCACCATGCGCTCGTTGTTGCCTCCGCCGTAACTGCGAGCGGTATCGAAATAGGTGATGCCCAGATCGGCCCCGCGCTGGACCACGCTGCCGTCCGAAGTCACCATGCAGCCGAAGCCCACGCTGGTAACCTTCAGACCGGTCTTGCCGAGGGTCCGGTATTCGAACTGGATGTCCGGGGCTCGCTTGGCGGGAGCTTGCGGTTCGGGGTCTGCGGAGCGGGACGCGGACGCAATCGCGGGCAGTCCGATCCCCGCCACGAGAAAACTGCGGCGAGATGAGCGCATGGCGCCTCCAGGGTCAGCGCCATTCCCGGCGCTGAAGCACTATTTTACACGGCTTCCACGCGCCGGATCAGGTCGGTGAGCTCGCTTCGGTTGGCCGCGCCGATGGTGAAGCAGTCCAGGCAATCGAGCCCCACCACGAAGCCCAGCGTTTCGTCGATGCGATCCCGCAGGGCGCCTTCGCCGAGAATCTTCATGCCCATGACGCCTTTGCCGGCGGCTTTCGACTTGCGCAGCGCGGCCACCACGGTGGCCGGGTCGCGCGAGTCCATCCGCACGCCCGCGGGATTGATGCCCTGCAACTGCACCCGGCACCAGGGCGTCTCAGCGGCCAGTTGGAGCGCCGCGAGGGAATGGATGGATGCGCCGTGGGTGCGTATGACGCCTTTCTCGCGCGCTTCGGAAAGCACGTCCATCACCCCCTGGAATTCCTCCGGCCATTTGGGCGAGCGCATTCCGTGCAGCAAAACGATGTCGATGTAATCCGTCCCCAGTTCCTGCCGGTAACGGTCCAGATGGGCCTTCATATCGGCGGCCGTGTGCACATCCGTCTTGGTCAGAATCGTCACTTTTTCGCGCGGGATGCTTTTCAAGGCTTCCCTGATGTGGGGATGCGTCTTGTAGGCGTCGGCGGTATCCCAGAAGAACACGCCCTGGTCAAAGGCGAACTTGAGGTGGTCGGCCACGCCCTGGAGACCCAGTTCGCGCTGTACGTTGCCGGCGTTGGTGCCCAGGCCGATGGCCAGCCGGCTCACCTTTATCTTGTCCGGCCCGAGGTAGACGACATCGCTCGCTTTCCGAGCGGTGGCGCCCCGGAGCCATCCAGGCTTCCCTAGCGCCGTGATGAGGGCGGCCCCCGCCGTCCCGCAAGCTGTCTGGAAGAAACTGCGCCGATTCATAGGCATGTCTGCCTCCCTTGCTGCGCCGGTAATGTCCGGCGTCCGTGCACCGAACCGCGTTGTCCGGAATGCCCAATTTGGACTCCGGGCTCTTAAATAGTCTACACCCGGGCGCGGTTTTTCGATCCCGGAAGTTGCGTTGCCCACGGGAGCCGTGGCGCGGCGGGGCACTTCCGATGGCCGCGTTCGCACCAATCGCGCGCCCTAGACTGTGCCGGCGCACTGGCCGCCCGATTCGTCCGTGGCGTGCAGGGAGTGGTCGCGGGCGAGCGCGTACGACAGCCGCTCCAGCCAGGTGTCCCGGTTGCCCTGATGCGCGGTTTGGCCATTGGCGTACCATTTCAGCGACTCCAGGCTGAAGGAGTCCGATCCAACCGTGGGACCGGATTGGCTTCCACTGGAGGTGATCTCAATCCGCCGCTGGTCCAGCTTGACGGCGTAACTGTAGCTCTCGCTGAGCTCTTCGCCTCCCATGCGGTGGGCCACTTCGATCCGGACGTCGATCCCCGGCGTCAACTCCGGCAGCTTCTGCAGCGCCGCAACCGCCCGTCCGATGGCTTTGGCTTCCTCCGGGGCGAGGCTGGGCTGCGCCGTAAGGGGCGCCAGTCTGCGGGCCACCTCCGACAGGAAGGCCAGGTCGTCCTCGTCGAAGCGGAAACTTCCGTGGAGTTCGTCCCCTTTGGGAGCTTCCGCTACCGGTTCCCGGCTGCCCGGAAGGGACTCGACCCTTTGAATATCGCGGGCGAAACGAGACCGGACATTGCCGGGCAGCCGCTTCAGCCAGGCTATTATCCGCCGGATGGAACCGCCGAATTTCGACTCTGCAACCCCGATCATGCCGGCAAGCATCGATTGTACATCCAACCGCCGGTTCCATTTTCCCCTATCCAGCGGCCAGCGGCGGCAGGGCTGAGCCAAGCCGCGCGGCTGGGATGCGGTTAATTCACTCGCGACTTACAATATCCGTACCCCCTCATTCGTCTACAACGGCAGGTGAAGGATGTGGCGAGCGTGGCAGCGATGGCACTCGAACAGGACCGGCGGATCTCGGAAGTGGTCGGGCGGGAGAAGTCCCGGCTGTGGAATTTCATTCGCCGGCGCGTGCCCGATGCGCGCGACGCCGAGGACATTCTGCAGGACGTCTTCTACGAGCTGGTGGAAGCCAACCGCCTGCTGATGCCGATCGAGCACGTCACCGGCTGGCTGTTTCGCGTGGCGCGCAATCGCATCACCGATCTTTTCCGCAAGAAGAAGCCGGAGAGCTTCAGCGATACCGCCGCCGAGCAGGACGATGGCGAACTGCTGCGGTTGGAGGACCTGCTGCCTTCGCCCGCTGCCGGACCGGAGGCGCTTTACGCCCGCGGCGTGCTTCTCGAGGAACTCGAGGTGGCCGTCGGCGAGCTGCCGGAGGAGCAGCGCGAGGTGTTCATTGCGCACGAGCTGGAAGGGCGCAGCTTCAAGGAGATGGCCGCCGGGACCGGCGTGAGCGTCAATACGCTGCTTTCGCGCAAACGCTACGCGGTGCGGTATCTGCGCGGGCGATTGCAAAGCATTTACGACGAATTTACGAAAGGATGAGGGACCGAATATGAAAAAGAAATGGTTTTTCTGGGCTCCGGTGGCGATCTGCGGGCTGGTGCTGTTTATCGCCATCGGCGGCGAGATAGTGCTGCAGTTGTGGAATTGGCTGCTGCCGCCGATTTTCGGCTGGCACGCGATTACCTTCTGGCAAGCCCTTGGACTTCTGGCGCTGTGCCGGATCCTGTTCGGCGGGTTTAAAGGCCAAGGCTTCTCTCGCTTCCAGCACATGACGCCTGAGGAGCGGGAGCGAATCCGGCTACGCATGCGGGAGCGTTGCGGCTTCGGCCGGTCCACCAGCGAGAGCCAGGCGCAGTGAAGTTATGCCGGCAGCGCTCGGCCAGGTTACCTCTCAGCGCATCGGCAACTCCGGCCGCGGCACTGAAGACCGGGGTATCGCCCAGAACGCCATCTTCAACGGCCGGGGTGCGGCGCGATCGGACCGCGGCATCTCCCTCGACAGCTTCGGCGCCGGCGGGCGCCGAAGCGGGGGTGGCGCTCTTCACGATCCGGTCTTCCGCCGCCGGCCAGGCAGGCCCAACCAGCGGGGAACTGCACGGCAATAGATCTCATACGAAACGCCGCGGGTGGCTCGGAGATGTGGCTCCTCGGCGAACACTACGATCAGGTGAAAGAAGACAGCCACCGCGCAAGCGTAAGCCGCGAGGCGCGGCGATGCGAAAAGCACCGACTGTCCGAACACCACCAGCAGCACTCCCACATACATGGGATTCCGCGAGAAACGGTACAGACCGGTGGAAACTAATCCCGCGGGCTCCTCTCCGATCAACAACCGCAGATGCCGCGTGAAGAAGATCGCCGGCGTCCCTCCCGCAGTCAGAAACCGGATCAGGCAGAGTGCATAAATCAGCGCCCCGGCCGCGACCGGCAGCCAGCCTGCCTCGCAGATTCCTCCCCGCAGCCGCGAGCCGCCATCGACCGCCGAAGGGAGGATGAACGCGACCACGCCAGGGACCAGCAGGGTGAAGACAAGGCCACGCAGCCAGAGCATTTAGAGGCCATTGTACTCCATAGAGCCCCGAGAACCGTGGTGTGCCGGTGGCGGCCCAAACGCCACACCTTTACGGTGTGAAGGTGAACATATCAAGCACTTACAGGAAACGCACCGCGAGCTGAGGACAAGAATCGGGCAACCACGCCTCGTGCGCCAGCGACAGCGCCGCCATGAGATCATAACTGAGCGGGCGCACAAGCCGGGTGGTACGATAGCCATTCAGTACAGGATCGAGCCTTTTCGGGTTACAGGAGGCTGCCATGTGGACGCTGCTCACCCGCCGAGCCGGAAGACAGCCGGTCTTGAAGCGCTCCGGAGCGGCCGGGATACTGTTTGCCAGCCTGGTGTTGGCCACGGCGAGTGCTCAAGTGCCGGCCCCTTCCGTGGTCTACGGCATCGACTTCAGCCCATACGAAAATGGGCAGGATCCCAACCTCAGTCCGCAGATACCCGCCAGCCAGATTCTGTCCCGCATGCAGATAGTGGCGCCTTATACAAAGTGGGTGCGGTCGTTCAGCAGCACCAACGGCCTGGAGAACATTCCTTCAGTCGCGCGCCAGCTTGGTCTTAAGGTGGCTGCCAATGCGTGGATCTCAAGCAACGCCGCTCAGAATACCGTTGAGATCGATAATCTGATCGCCGCGGCGAATTCCGGACAGGTCGATATCGCCATTGTGGGCTCGGAGGCCATTCTAAGAAACGATGTCACAGTAAGCCAGTTGATTGCCTACATGAACCAGGTTCGCCAGGCGATACCGCAAAACATCCCGGTTACGACGGCGGATGTCTACGGCACCTTCCTCGCGCAGCCCGCACTCATCGCCGCCAGCGACGTGGTCTTTGCAAATTTCTATCCGTACTGGGAAGGAACGTCGATTAACAATGCAATGTGTTCGCTGGAGCGGGAATACCAGCAGTTGGTGGCCGCGTCGGGTTCGAAGCAAGTCGTGATCAGCGAGACTGGATGGCCCAGCGCCGGCAACGCTGTGGGCGCTGCCGTTCCGTCCCCTGCCAACCAGAATCTGTTCGCCCTCCAGTTCTTCACCTGGGCCGGCGCCAACAACATCCCCGCCTTTTACTTTGAGGCATTCGACGAGGCATGGAAGGCTGCCTATGAAGGCCCCCAAGGCGCTCACTGGGGTATTTTCGATGTCAACGGTGTTATCAAATCAGGGATGGATGCATTTTTTAATGGGCAGACTTCGGTTGTCGCCTGCAATGGTCAGATTCCCGGGCCGGTTGGCATCAGCTTCACCTATGTCCCCCCATACGGGAGCTCAGATGAGCTCGAGGTTCAGGTAACCGGCGTACAGCCCGCGAGTTACGCGGTCGCGACATACATCGAAGTTTCCGGAGGCTGGTGGACCAAACCGACGTTCGCCCAGCCAACCGTAACAATTAACACGGATGGAACGGTTCGGATACCAATCGTGACCGGCGGTTCGGACCAACTCGCGACAGGGATCGCCGTTTTTCTGATTCCATCTACTGTCACCCCGCCGCAAGCTCAGGGTGGCGCCCTGCCGGCAATCCCAAGTGCCGTCGCCGCCGTGCAGGTCTCGCGAACGCCAAGCTCGATCAGCGGGACGATTACCGACAGCCTGGGAAACCCGATCGCCGGCGCGACTATCTCCGACCCCGTGCTCGGGTCGACGACCAGCGCGCCGGACGGCAAGTACTCCTTCTATCACATCACCACTTCCGGAACCGCAACCCTGAGCGTCTCCTACCCCAATTACAGTTTCCCTGCATCGCCGGCAACCGTCGGCATTTCATCGGGGAATCAGATTGTGAACTTCACCGGCAGCCCGACTGTAGATCTGTCAGTTGTCTCTTCGGCGTCCCCGAACCCGGTTCCAGCGGGCTCCAACGTGGTTGAGACGATCGTCGCGTCCAACGCGGGACTGGCGTCCGCATCCGACGCCGTTGTTACAGTCCCGATCCCCGTTTCCTTCACGCTGGTATCCGCTTCGACGACCCGCGGCAGTTGCAACACCGCGGCCTTGCCCGTGACCTGCGACGTGGGTGGGCTTGCGCCGACGGCATATGCCACCGTCACTGTGGTAACTGAACCAAACGCAGCCGGCTCATTCTCGCTTGCGGCCGGCGTTTCGGGACCCGACCCGGATTCAAACGCTGCCAATAACAGCACGAGTCTGCCCATCACCGTCCAGGCGTTGCAATCCATTACATTCGGACCGCTGAGCAACGTGACCTTGGGCGTCGCCCCGTTCACGATCGGCGCAACCGCGAGTTCCGGCCTGACCGTCGGTTTTGCTTCGACAACGCCTGCTGTCTGCACGGTTTCCGGGAGTACCGTAACAGTAGTTGCGGCGGGAACCTGCTGGATCGCTGCGAGCCAACCCGGGAGCGCGGCCTACGCTGCCGCGACAACGGTCGGCCAGAGCTTTCAGGTGGCGCAGTTGAGCCAGACGATCACGTTCGGGACCCTTTGGAACCAGGCTGTAGGGGCCGCGCCGTTCACGGTCAACGCCACCGCCAGTTCCGGCCTGCCGGTCAGCTTCAACTCGCAGACAACCGCCGTCTGCACGGTTTCGGGTGCGAACGTGACGCTGCGCTCGGTCGGCACCTGCACCATCCAAGCGACTCAGGCGGGCGACGCCAACTACCTGGCGGCCGCGCCGGTCAGCCGGAATTTCCCGGTGACGCAATACAGCCTGTGCGATATCAGCCAGGACGGGAGCACAAACGTTGTCGATGTGCAGCTCGAGATCAATGAAGCATTGGGAGTGGCGCTTGCCGCCAACGATCTGAACGGGGATAACGTAGTCAACGTTGTGGACGTTCAGATCGTGATTAACGCAGCCCTCGGTTTGGGCTGCACAACGCCATCCATTGCGCCGCCAAGCGTTTCCCTTTCCGCCACCCCAAACCCGGTTTCATACAATACCGCACCGGCCCTCACATGGTTTTCAACCAACGCGACGTCCTGCAGTGCAAGCTGGACGGCCAGTGCGGCCACCGCGGGTTCGTCCCCCGGCAGCGTGCAGTCGGGCTCGGTTACCTATACGATGACCTGCACCGGGACGGCTGGATCGGCTTCGGCTGCGGTGACCGTGACGGTTCCGCCTGTTGGTTATACCTACACCACTGTCCCTGTCGAAAGTACGGTTGAGTACAGGTTTTACCTCGGGCAACAGCAGTTCATGACAATCGTGATGGATGCGAATAACGCCATCGCCATAAGGCCTCATCCTGGTCTTGACGTAAACGGATGGGGAAGCTCGTTGTACTTGGAGCCATTCTTGCCGGGAGCCACTCTACAGGGAACGGTGGTTCAATCGATTACCCCTGGCAGCGGGGGAATCGATGTGGCCGTTTCAGGCGTTGTGTCGCAGGGCAACTCGGGCAGCTACGGAACCTGGAACGGAGATTTCACTTTTGCTTACGATCCTGTGCAAAAAGAAGTGTCCGCTTCCGGAAACTATAACATCAGTCTTGCCGGCGAGTTGAGCTCAAACACCGGGGATTTGAATCTGTACAAACTGGCGAGCAATTATCTTGTCAATGTTCCACTTTTGAGCGGGGGAACCGGGAACACCGGCGACATATCGCAAGTCAACGTGAGTGGAGGACCCGTTTCCGGCTTTACGTGGGTTCCTTCACAAGGTTCCACATACCCGCAGGACAACAGGAACCCGATTTCCATCGAAGCGGTTGGAAACTACAATCAGGTTGACACCGCCGCGCAAGGGTATGCCCCTATCGCAGCGGCTTACAAACCCACCATCAAAATCGTTCTGTCTTCAAACGAGACGGGATTCACCCTGATCTTTGGAGGAGGTTACGACTCGACCGAGAGCCAGGAATTCTGGCAGGACAATGTTGGAATAACTCCTTTGGTGCTGAGCTCGTCAACGCCGACAACTTATAGTTTCAGCGTGACTTTCACATCGACTGCAATTGCCGGAGACCACTAATCGCAGCTATGTAAATGCAACGAATCGCCGCGTGGCGATCGCCAATGTGAAGCCGGATTGGATCTCTAAGTCGCGGCGGCGTTAGTACCGGATCGCCTTCGCCCGCACCATGGCTCCGCGGCTGGGCAGCACAATGCCACGATCGCTGAAATCGCCGTTACGGATCTCCGTGCGCTTCCAGACGCCGTTCTCGTATACGCCTTCTTCCACTTCCACGAATTGCGCCCCTGCGTAACGGGAGCCCCAGGCCGGCCGGAATTGCAGGTCGGCGTCGAAACCCATGATGAGAAACTCGTCCGGCCCCAGTTGTCCCACCAGGGCGCGGCCGGAAGGCTCGGACGGGCCTGCTGCGGCGGGCGCCAGGCCGGAGGCCCTGACCGCCGGGCGGAAACGCACGAAGATGTCGTAATTGTCGAAAGTGAGCGTGCGGCTGCGGATGAAGTCCTCCTCGACGGCGGCTTTCAGCTTCCCGGTCCCCTGAAGTTGCGCGATGACGGGCAGGGCCGAGCCAATCACGCCGAAGTTCGCCGCCACGGCGGCGAATCGCGGGCCGATGCCGTCGGAAGCGTCCGTATCCACTCCGTAGGGCGTAAACCCGATGGCATCGTGGTCGCCCAGCGCATAGAACATGTAGCGGGCGAAATTCGTGTTCCCGCCGGTTTCGACCACCAGCAGCGGGTTGTCGGGACGATGGTACCGCGAGAGAATCGTCCGGTAAATGATAGGGGACTGGTGGTAAATGTCGGGGCCGATGATGTCAATGCCGGGCGCCGAGGCCTTCCACAGATCGATGACGTGCGACACCGGCCCGCCGCTCGGATACCCTTCACCCGGCCGGTCCCACACATCGAAGTTATCGTTGGTGTTGTCGCCGCCCATCCACACGTTGCAGTAAGTGGGCAGCGGGTAGACCGCCTTGCCCGCCCTGGCTACCGTGTCGATGTAGGTCGAGAGGTAGTAGACCGTGAAGGCCTCCTCGGCCATGCGCGGCCCGAAGACTTCCGTCCAGGTGCCCGGGTTCTTCTTGAGCGCCGCTGCGAACTGCGCCGGCACGGGGCCGTTGAACAGCCGCGTGGCCTCGGCGGAGTAGTCGCGCACGCTGCCCAACAGGCCCGACTCGTTTTCCACCTGCATCATGACGACCGTGCGGTCGGCTTCGTCCAGTTGCTTGATGTGTCTGAGCAGCGCCGTGTACGCCGTCCGGTCGGCTTCCAGTGTGGCTTGCCCGTGAGGGGATAGCACGCGGATGGGTTTGCCGCCGGAATCGATCACGCGCGGGAACCGTGTGGGATTCGATTTCACCCACGCGGGTGTGTAATCCATTGCGCCGTTCTTCCAGGTGCCGAACCACAGCGGAATGGCCCGCAGGTTCTGAGAGCGCAGGCCGCGCACGATCTCGTCGAAGCCGCTAAAGTCGAACTTGCCCTCCGCCGGTTCGATGGAGTCCCAGTAGACCGGGAACTCGATGGTGTTGGCGTGCAGGGCTTTGAACGCGGGCCACGCGCGCCGCATGCGGTCCGGGAAGGCCGAAGGGTTATTGACCTGGCCGCCGAGGATGATGAACGGCTTGCCATCCACCAGCAGTTGGTACCCGCCGGTGCTGGTCTTCGCGATTTGTGCAATCGGCTTATTCTGCGCAACGGCCAGCGGGACGACGGCCGCCAGCAGGAACAGTCCTCTTAAAGTGATCATCGGGTCTCCTGATGAAGTAGAGTAGCACCCGGGGCAACGCGGCGAGACGGCCGCGCGATGCATCCGGCGGACGATTCCGTCACGGTGTCGATCGTTTCGCGCCGCGAAGGGCCCCGGAGGCAAAGGCTCTGCCGTCTTCGGAAAAGGCTCGTTGGGCTGTAGAGATTGAACTTCCACGTGTGCGTCCGATCGCGTCCACTGACGCGCTGAGCGGTTGTGAGTCCCAGTACATCAATCCAAGACCGGTTTCGCGGCGGCGGGTTTCTCGTTTGTTGCTGTAGTTGAGAGCGTCTGCTCGCGGGTCTTTGAATCGACGGCTGGCAGGTACGACCGGGAACGGCAGTGGCTGATGGACGAACGCGGGATTCTCGAAAGCAATCGGCGGATCGGGCGGGCCGAGTATCTCCTTCGCCGCGCCTATCTCAAATGCATGCCGCGATTCCTCGGCCTGGTGTTGGGAAACGCGTGCAATATCGATTGCCGGCATTGCTATCAGGAGAAGAACGCAGACAACCTTCTGGGGCCCCGCGAAATCGGCGGCGAACTGAGGCACGAGTTCCTGTCGCTTTGTCCGTACCTCACCGGCTTGCGTGTACAGGGCGGCGAAGCGCTGGCATATCGCGGGTTTCGCGACCTGGTGGAGGATCTGGCTTCGGTGGTTGGGCGCTCCCTGTTGAGCGTGAGTACCAATGGGACGCTGATCGACGAGGAGTGGGCCGAAGTTATGGTGCGGCTTCCGTTCGCTTCACTGACCGTGTCCATCGATGGCGCGACGCCTGCAACGTTCGCCAGGTTGCGCCGCGGCGCTGAACTTACCGGCGTGCTCGCCAACGTGGAGCGGCTCCGCCGGTGGAAAAGGAAGCTCAACAGCAATCGGCCGGAGCTGGATTCGTTCTTCGTAGTCATGCGGTCCAACTTCCGGGAGATTCCCGCCTACCTGGAACTCATGCACCAGCACGGGTTCGAGGAAGTGGCTTTGCAGACCCTGGAAGTCAACCACGCAAACTCGAAAAGGGAGCCCTTGCTGGAAGAGGACGAGCGGATAACCGGCCGGCGGGATATTGCCGACTTGTACGAGTTGGTAGGGGCCGCTCTGCCGCGGGCACGCCGGTGCTTTCGCAAAGTTCGTGTGAGCGGGCTAAAGGTTCTTTTTGAGAAACACGGCTACGACACGGCCTTCCTCCGTGAACTGGAGTACGGTCTGTATCCGGAAACCGAAGGGTTGGAGGATCCATCGGGCGATGGCTCGTTTGAACTGTGTCCGAATCCCTGGACCACCCTGTTTGTCTCCGAGAACGGCAACGTCCATTTGTGCTTTCTCTCCGAGCCGGTCGGGAACCTTTGCGAAGCGCCGCTGGTGGAGATCTGGAATTCTCCGAGGGCGGTCGCGAAGCGCCTGCGGATGAGCCGCGGCGCATATCTGGCATCCGGCTGTTCGCCGGGCTGGTGCGAGCACCGGGAGGGAATGATCCCCGCTCCGGCAAATCCACCGTTGAAACGGACACTTTTGCAGGACCTTTCTCCGGCGGTTCCCTACCCGGCGATCGATACGGACCCCGCGCTGGCCGGATTGGGCGCGGTCCGGCGGATGGTGGCCGAAAACGGTCGAAGGCTTTTCGAAGGCGAAGCGGTGGTTCGCGCGATGGACGAAGAGTTCCAGCGGATGCGCCGATCCCTCCTGGTGCGCGCAGCCGCTCGCATCGCGAGAATGTTGCGGCCTTGCGGGTAACACGCCTGTCGGACGCGACGTTGCTGCCGGCCGGCGCCCTGTGCCCCTACTTATGATTGGGGCGGTGAAACGGACTTATCCGAAATGTGGCGGGAACGGCCATTGGTACGCGGAATGCAGTCTGTCGAGAGGGACGTCAGGTACCGATCTCGGGAGCTGTCTCAAGGGCAGCCGGGCGGCCATCCGCGCGTGAAGATGGCGGGCTGCATGGAGACAACCCGCAGAGCCTTCGGGTTGTAGCTGCGGCCGGCGGAGGTTACTTGATCTCGACCTCGTCGATGAAGAACTCGAATTTTCCCAGGCCGTCCGGACTCAGGAATCCCAGGCCCGACAGGTCGTGGCCGTCAGTTCCGAGACTCTCGAGCGAAAACGTGTACTGCTTCCAGTCCGGGGTGGCCACGAAGGTGCGGAACGTCGGCATCTGGCCCTGCGATTCGGTGAAAACCCAGAACCGGCACGTCTTACCATCGCCTTTGGCCCAGAATGAGATGGTCTTCTTGTCGGAAAGATCGGCGGGCTGCATGATGGCTGGGCCGGGGCCGTACATCACTCCCGCCCAGACGAAGCCGGCGCCTTTGACGTTCTCTCCGGCCACGCGCATGGCGCCCTTGGACCCGTTGGCGCCGCCTGGAACGGCTTCCATGATCGCCGTCGATTTGCCGCCCATCACCTGATCCGTCATCGCCGTCCAGGAGCCGAAGTTCGCGGCTATTTTGAGATCGTCGAAGTTACTGACCACTCCCGATTCCGCCGCTTTGGGGCGCGGCGCCGAAGGCGTGCCGGCCTGCCCGTTCAGGTCCACCACCTTGAGGGCTACCTTCTTTGTGTCCGCCGAATTCGGCCCCACCATCAAATCGAAGATTCCCGGCTCGACCACGCGGTGCATGTCGGCATCCAACATCGAGAGCATGTCCGGCGTGATGGTGAACTCCACGGTCCGCTTTTCTCCCGGCTTCAGGCTGATGCGCTCGAAGCCCTTCAATTGCATGACCGGCCGTGTGACCGACGCCACGCGCTGGTGCAGGTAGAGCTGTGCAACCTCTTCGCCTTCCCGCGATCCTGTGTTGGCGACATCCACCCGCGCCTTGGCGACGCCGCCGATCTCGATTCGGGCGGGTTCGACGCGCAGGTTGTCGAATTGGAACTTGGTATAGCTCAGCCCGTAACCGAACGGAAAGAGCGGCTTTCGGGTGCCGAATTCATAGGTGCGGTTGGCGGACGGCTTGTGGTTGTAGAAATCGGGCAGGTCGCCGACCGAATGGGGAAAGGTGATGGGCAGTTTGCCGCCTGGGTTCACATCTCCGAACAGCACATTGGCCGCTGCGGTGCCGCCTTCCTGTCCAAGATACCAACCCTCCACGATGGCCGGCACGTGTTCGGCGATGTAGTTGATGGAGAGCGGCCGGCCGTTGATCAGGAAGACGACGGTGGGAGTGCCGGTTTCGACGACGGCTTTGACCAGATCGTTCTGAGCGCCCAACAGATCGAGCGAGTCGCGGTCGCCCAAATGGTTCTCCGACCACGCTTCGCGGTTGGTGCTTTCGTTTTCGCCGACCACCAGGATGGCCACGTCGGCCTTGCGCGCCAACTCCGCGGCGGCGGCGACGGTTTCCACCTGGGCCTTGGGATCGGCGAGCTTGACGTCGTTCTCGTACCATCCGCGCCAGCCCTGCCTGGCGGTAGTGATCTTGCAGCCCTCCGCGTAAACCACGCTGGCCGATGAACCAACCCGCACGCGAATGCCCTCCAGAATGCCGACCCCGTGCCCCGGTTCGCGGCTGTATCCGCCCAGGTGGACGTCGGCGGCGTTGGGGCCGATGACCGCGATGGTCTTGAGCTTGCCGAGATCGAGCGGCAGCAGGCTCCCCTCGTTCTTCAGCAGCACGATGGCCTTTTGCGCCGCTTCGACGGCCAGTTTGCGATGCTCCGGACCGCTGGTCGTCTTCCCGGTGTAGTCCGGGTCGACGTAGGGATCGTCGAACAGGCCGAGGCGGAACTTGGCCGCCAGCAGGCGCCCCGCGGCGCGGTCCACCAAGGTTTCCGGAACCTGGCCCTCCTTGACCTGGTCGATGAAGGTGCGAAACACGGAACCGTCGGAGAGGTCGTAATCGACGCCCGCCGCGAGCCCCATACGGCCGGCTTCCGCCATGTTGGCCGCTACGTGGTGCGTCTGCACCAGCATCTGGAGCCCGTCTCCATCGGAGGTGACAAAACCGCGGAAGCCCCACTCCTGCCGCAGAACGCGGTCGAGCAGCCAGTGGTTGATGTGCGAAGGGATACCGTCGATTTCATTGTAGGACGCCATCACGCTTCCCACCTTGGCCTCTTGAACGGCGGCCTGAAAAGGCAACAGGAAATTTTCGCGGATAATCCGTTCGGAGTAATTGCCTGGCGCAGTGTTGGTGCCGCCTTCCGGCTGGCCGTGCACGGCGAAGTGTTTGGCAGTGGCCATGACGTGGTGGCGATCGATGAGGAACTCGTCGCCCTGAAGACCGGCGATGGCGGCCACGCCGATGCGCGACGCCAGGTACGGATCCTCGCCGTAGGTTTCTTCGGTGCGTCCCCAGCGCGGATCGCGGGCGATGTCGAGCACCGGAGTAAACACCTGGCCTACGCCGGCGGAGCGAGCCTCGTCGCCGGCGGCTGCAAACACGCGCCGGACCAGGGCCGGGTCCCAGGTGCTGGCCAGCGCCAGGGCTTGCGGAAAGCTGGTGCTGCCGTTGCTCATGAAACCGTGCAAAGCCTCGCTCATGAACAGCCATGGAATGCCAAGCCGGGTTTTCTCGCGCAGATAGCGTTGCACGGCGTTGCGCAGGATGGCACTCTGGCGCGGTGTGAAGTCCGCGTTCTCGTCATAGAGCCCGCGGAAGGCCAGGTTGGCCTGGTCGGGGCGATAGGTGCCGGTTGTATCGAGCAAGGAGATGCGTGGATCCTCACCGCCAGTGATCTCGGCAACCTTCTCCTCCAGCGTCATGCGTGCCAGCAGATCCGCCACGCGCTCATCGATGGTAAGTTTCGGATCGCGGTATTTCGCCCCGGCGGACTGCCCGGTGGTTCCCTCCTGTCCTCCGGCAACCGACGCGAAAAGAAAGGCAAGACTCAGAAAAGCGGGGATGAATGCGTTTCTATGGCGGCGTGGCATTTCGTTTCTCCTGTTGAGCGATGTGGCAAACGGCGTTTGGGCGCACAAATCCATCTTACGGCGGCCGAGCCCAAGGTGCGGGCGTCGATGAGGGCCGATCCGGCCTCCCACTGTACTCTATCCGCCGCGGCCGGCAGGACCCTCCCTCCAGCACAGCCCGCCGATCCAGGGTTCCTGCCGTGGAAGAAGTCGAAGCACCGCCCGACAGACCGTGTGCTTCACGCGGTCGCCATTGTTCCCCGCCCTGCCTGACGGCGATCGCCTGGATGGCTCGCGGCGCTGCGTTCGACCGGCGCCGGGCGTTGCCGAGCCCAACCCAGTCCCGTGCTAATCTAAAACCGCCATGCGAACCCGCACAACAGCTTTGGTCTTGATGGCCTTCACCGCGCCGCTGGCCATCGCCTCGGACGCCGATCTGGACGCCTCCATCGCCAAGTACCGTATGGGGACCCTGTTCATCCGCACCGCTCCGAACGCCAAGGTGAAGGTCGAACAGATGCGCCACGAGTTCTGGTTCGGCGCCACCTTGCCGACGGGTATCTTCTCCGGGCGCGCCAACCCGGACGACGTCGCCAGGTTCAAGGAAATCTTCGCCAGCCATTTCAACGCCGGCGTCCCCGAGGTCGCACTGAAATGGGATGCCATGGAACCCCAGAAGGGCGCCGTGAATTACACGACGCTCGACAACATCATCGCCTGGGCTCGCCAGCAGGGCGTCGCGATGCGCGGCCACTGTATCTTCTGGGGCGTGCCGAACCACGTCCAGGACTGGCTGAAAGCCCTGAGAGACGACGAGTTCAAGATCGCCGTCGCCGAACGCGGGCGTAGCATCGGCGCGCGCTATCGCGACCAGTTCGCCGAATACGACTTCAACAACGAAATGATGCACGCCAATTACTACGAGCAGCGCTTCGGCCTCGGGTTCACAAAACAGATGGCGCTCTGGGTGAAAGACGGGGACCCGAACGCCCGGCTGTTCGTCAACGATTACGACGTGCTCACGGGCAACCGCCTTGCCGACTACGTGAAGCACATCCAGCGTCTTCTCGACGCCGGCGTGCCCATCTCCGGCATCGGTGTGCAGGGCCACCTGCACGGCGATTCATTCGACGCCGAGGCCTTGCAGAACGCGCTCGATACCCTGGCGCAGTTCAAGATGCCCATTCGCATCACCGAATTCAACTTCCCCGGCCAGCGCTCTAAATACTACACCGGCGACCGCCGGGCACAAATGCCGCCCGAGGAAGAGCTGGCCAAGGCCGAGGCCTTGAAACAGTACTACCGGATCTGCTTCGCCCACCCGTCGGTAACCGGCATCATGATGTGGGGTTTCTGGGAGAGCGCCAACTGGATACCGCAATCCTCGCTCTACAAGCGCGACTGGACCCCGCTCCCCGCGGCGAAAGCGTACGAAGACCTTGTCCTGAACCAATGGTGGACCCGCTGGTCCGGCGCGGCCAACGGCGATGGATGGGCCATAGTCCCCGTTTTCTACGGCACGCACAAAGTCACGGCGAACCAGAAAGAGATAACCGTAACCCTGACCAAAGCCGAAGGCGCCAAGGTGGTTGCAGCGGAGTAAAGCCGAACGCCCGTGTAGCGACGGTAGCAGCAACCCTGATCGGCGGCGTGTCGCGTTTTTCGGGCGGATCGGGCTTGCCGGAAAGTAACTCCGTTGCGGTCCCAAACTCCCGCGACCCGATCGGCGTTCCACCTGGCCGTGCCGCCAAATCGCCGAATGACCCAATCCAGACGGTGACGCCAGCTTGCCGAGGAGCGCCATCCGGCAATATCGTTCTTGCCCGCAGCAGATGCCGGAAGGCCGGGGAGTTTCCGCTCAGCGTCATCCCGCGCCGTATGGCCAAGATGGGCCCGGCGCGGGGATCGCCGCCCGGTCGAAAACCTGTTCATGGTCGGACTGGAGGGCCGGCTCGTTCCACGATTTCGCCGCTCGGCATGCCTTCGGAGAAGTCTGTTCCCACATTGGTGTGCTGCCTGAACACGCCGCGGCCAATGCAGCCCGCGCCTCCCGCCGAAATGTCGCCCAACGATCGCGAAACCCAAAACCGGCAGGCCATACAAAGCAAGAACGGGAATTCCGGCGATCTCAACCCGGATAACTACTCACGCATGGCTTTCGCGTTCGCCAACCTGCGCAGCCAGTTGGGCGGCACGCTCACGGTGAGCGGCTACCGCGTCCGGATCGTGAAGATCCGTAGTAAGTGAGTCAGAACAGATCGCTCGCGCGATCCTGCATGTCCCGGAGATCCACCATCGAGTAAACGCCTGCCGGAGCGCGCAGATTGTGTACCACTACCGGTACTTTGCCGGCGAACGCATTGGCGATCCGGACGGCAAGTTGCTCGCTGCCGGGCTCCTGGTTGATCTCCAGGAGGATGTTCGTGCGCGGTTCGGTACCCAACTTCAGCCGCACGGCCTCCTCCAGCAACGGCGAGAGTACCGTGAATTCCCTCTTTTGAAGGAACAGCCAGACTCGCTTCGCGCCGTCGGACACCTCGCCCACGGAAAGGCGCTTGGGATGGACGTTGCCGCCCATCGACCGCACGCACTCCGCGAATGTCTCCGGCGGAAGTGCGGCGGTCGAGAAGATCACCGCCCTCCGGGACCGAAGCGCAGCGATCAACGATCCGATCAGTGCACCGCCCATCGCCGCCGGTCTGAGCCGGCGCAGGACCTCGACCTCCAGGTTGTAACACGCGCCTTCCGGATGTGGCCGCCAATAGAAGCTGGCGCGGTTCGTCACGGGAGCGACATAGCGCATGATCGCGTAACTGCACAGGCACGCGGCTGCGATCCCGGCGATCAGGTCTCCCGCGGCGAAGGCGAGCGGATTCGCCAGCCCCGCGCCGCCGGCCAGAACGGAGTTGAGCACCGCTCGAATGGCCCGCCGGAATGCCCGAAGCAGAACGCCCGGCAACAGGCCCATCATCATGAGTGAGGAGTAACCTACGGCGAAGCCGACCATGGCGCCCCAATAATCCAGACTGAACCAGGACGGAGATCCGGAAATGTCCGATGCCACCAGTTTCTGGCAAAGGTCGGCAACGCCGAACAGGGCCCCGCAGACGCAACCCAGGAACGGGTTATAGCCCGAAATCGCCGCCAGAAACGGATAGATGATGCTGTCGGTGCCGATGTGTCCGTAGAGCGTGGTGTGCGCTCCGCGCCAGATGACGTACAGCATGGAGAGCACCGGCACGAATGGCCGGCATCGCGTGAACGCGTCGATCTCCAGAAGCCACTCGCACTTTCCGAGTCCAGGCGCCGCGCGAAGCAGGCGGCGCGCCAGTTGCACCAGGGGCCTGTACACGGCGGCGGCAAGGCCCGTCAGAATCCTCCAGACCGCGAGGCGGTCGAGCGCGGCGGAAGCCGAAACGCGCAACATGAAGATCGTATTCAGAAACGTCTGCATTGGCTACCACTTTCTCCCGGAGTGAATCCGGGACTCTCGCAACACTTGATCCAGACGCTCGATATGGCAGGCCGGGCATCCATCCGCTTCGGCGCCTTTTCCGCGAACCAGGGGCTCGATCCGGCGCACCCAGTTCCGGGCGAACGGAAGCGGGCGTTGTCCCTCAGTATCGGCGGATTCAATTTCGATCAGAAGCACGCCACCGGCCCGGACCGAGGCTGTTTCCGGCCGATCGGCGGCCACTTCGAGCCGCGGTGGATCGAGTTGGCTGAACAACGAACCGAGCGAGTTCGCCAGCCGTCGAGCGCGCGCCGCCGCGCCGGACCCGTCCTGTCCGCGCAGCTTCAGAACCGGCTCCCGCCCAAAGAATACCGTGGCGCCGTCGCCCTGGCTCGCCCACAGAAAGGGCTGCGGCCGTTTTGACTTCATGTGCGGGGCCATCAAGTCAAGCCCGAGAAAGACCAGGGCGCACACCGCGGCGCCGGCCAAGACGGCTTCCACAGTTTGAAGCGCGCGCTGGAACCCCGCGCGGAGTTCGAGCCCGCCCGTTTCGATGTGCTCGCCTCCGTGTGCCGAATCCATCGCGCAAGTCCGGGTAAAGCGGTTGTGGCGCTCTTTGCAACGCCGAGATTATCACATTGACAAGCACTGGAAGGTTTCAGGTCTGAATATAACGAATCCCCGCGGCCCGGCATGTTTCAACAAGATGGATCGGCGCTCGATTTCGTCCACCCCCCGCTTCTTGCGAAGACATCGCCTTGCGGTTCGCGGCGGACGCGAGTGGGGGCCCGGCGCTGGCGGCCGCGGATTTGCGGATCGTGCCGTCGCCAGCCGGCGCCATGAGGCACGTCGGGCCGGCCGCCACGGGTCCGCGGGAAGGCATCCCCTCGACAGCGCGGAGCTACGGCGTCGGCGGCGAGGCCAACCCGACCGGCGTCGGCCTCGCCGGAAATGCCATCGCGATCGCGCGAACTTTAATCTTGGCGCCAGAGCCCCAACGCCATCAAAGATCGGATTACGTCCACGGCCGTGCAGCGGGCTGCGCGCCCGGCGATATGGGATGCCGGTCGTGTCGCCTCCCGGCCACGAGCCCAGCTTGCGCGCGGCTTTCGGGCGCAGGCGCCCGTCCACAACTTCCCCGTCGCCGCGCGCAAGCACCGGAATCTTAACTCCGAATTCCCGGATGCTGCTGCCCATGCGATCCACCGTCGCATCGTTCTTGCGCGGTCTGCGAAAGCGTGCTTCACCTTCCCCGATCGGGCTGGAGGAATCTTCCGCAAGTTGCGCCTCGGGCGCCGCCCTGGAAACGAGCCTCTACGCCGATGACAATTGTTCCGAGCGGGATTGTCCAGCGAGCCACGACATCGTTGCACCATCACGTTTCAAACAGCCCCGGCCACCCGCGTCTTGAGGCTTTACGTCCGAACCAGCGTGCCGCGTTGCTCTTCGCCTTCTCGATCCATACGGGTTCCAGCCGGGTGGCTTCAACGACTTTCGCATATTTTGCATATCGAAATCCGTGTTCGGAAAACCAAATCTGGGTCGGGAAACCCGCTGGACGGCGCCCAGCACACGCCGCCAGGGTCGATAGAGTGGACACGGAGTTTGGACTCCATTTGGACTCCAGAGACAGGAGATCTTCTTGAGAATTCGGTGTATGTCTTTGAGAACAGTGGTGGGCCCGTGGCGACTCGAACGCCAGACCTCTACCGTGTCAAGGTAGCGTAGGCCGTAGTTTACGGACCGCCCGGTTGAAAACAAAGGGCGTTAGCGTTTCGCGGTTAAGCCCGGGACAAGCCCGCCGTGGGGCAAACAAGCCCGGATAAGCCCGGCACCGCGCCGCAAGCGCGGGGGCGGCTGTTCGAGATCGCCGTCCCCTCGCACCAGTACGGGCGGCGCGCGTCTTTCAGAGGTGAAAGAACGGCTCTAGCCCGAGCGGCCTATACCTTTTCGAGGGCAGCGAGCACAAACAGGGCCTCTTGTCGCTTCGTCCCCTCGAACCAGGTGCATCTCGCTTTCATTTCTGGGGTTCCCGAGTAGCTGTAATTGTCAATGCTTTCGACCGTCATTCTCGGGCCGCCGCTTCTCAACTGCACGATATCCCCCGGCTTCAATTCAGTTGCCATTCGCAGGTCTCCTCACTTCACGAATTGTAGAGCACTTCACCCCCGCCGTCCAGACCCTGACTAGTGTTCTGCTTTTGGTCTTGCCGCTCGACTTCTCCCGAATTGACAACGACTGCAGAGGGGCCTTTACTTACCGAGCACGTAGGTATATACTTGAGGTAGTAGACTTGTTGGGTTTGTAGTCGGCTGCTCGGGTAAGGTGTAGCCGTTCTCCTACCTTGCAGTTGTGCTTCTGTCTTATCTCTCCCTCCACCCTGTTACTGAGATGCCTGCCAGAATACCCATTCTCTGGACGGACGAACGTCTATTCACTTTTGCCGACGTGGTGCGACTCACTGGCTACGCACCAAGCCGGATTCACGGCTACGTGGCCCGTAAGCAGTTCCGTCCCCAGTACCGACAGCCGCACGGCGGGGCGCGGGGCGTGGAGCGACGAACCTACACGCCGCGTGATGTGTTGCGTCTCCACCTGCTTGGTCCAGCAGTCCTGTTTGGTGTGCATGTTAGCGCGGGAGATCGCTACGGCAAAAACAGGCAAACTTTGGCGAATCTCGTGCAAGATCTCGACAGCCACGTTACTCGGATAGGTTCGGGAGAAAATGCGAAGGGGAATGAACGGCTGGTGTTCCCGCGTGAGTACGGTCCGTGGTGCTATCTCGTACTGGACCTGCCCACGTTGGCGGAAACGCAATGCCGGCGACTCGCTGAGTACCGCCGATTGCGCGACGAAGGCATCGAACCCGCCGCCGCAGCCCGCGAAAGCCTGCGGCTTGCCACCGGTGCAAGTCAACACAGGGGTCGTTATGAGCACGCCTAACCGCGCAGCGCCGGGCAGCGACCTAACCCTGGCCATTTTCCGGGTCACAGACCTTGTCGCAATCCTTGTCAAGCGCGCGGTTGCTGAGGCGGACCGGAACGCGCGCCAGGAACACAACCCCGTGGCAGCCAGCGATTATCGCGCGCAGCGGGATTACCTACAGGGGTGCTTGGAGGACCTCACCCGCGAATGGGCAACGGTTATGACCGTCAACAAACAGTCAGCCACATTTCGGCAAGTGAGGTGAGCAAACCAACATCCAGTTAAACCAAGTTTGGGCTGGTAGCCGAAGGCCTCGGCTCGGGCGGTCTTTCGATGGTTCCTCCGCCTATGCCAGCCCAATTCAACCCATTACGGAACCTACGACGGAAAGGAACATATCATGAGTGAACCATCGAAACGTCATAACACTGGCGGCGTTGCCGCGCAAATGCAAGCGGCCAGATCGACGCGGCCCTGGGATGATGAAGCTTTTCAAGATGATCTCGCAGCGCTACTGGTAACCAATGCGGAGTTTCTGAAAGAGCACGCGCCGCTACTCGACGCAAAGGATTTCAAGCCCTTGCCCAGAGTGCGCAACGGCATCGTGCGGCAGATCGTTGCAGAACAGGCGCTCGACTACTTCACGAAGCACCAAGAGCCCATTGGAAGACAGATTCGCTTTCACGCGCTTCAGTATGCCAACGCCATCAGTCTGGGGGCCTCCAAAATTGGGCAGTTGGAGGCCTACATCCAACTCCTTCAGCAGTCAAGCCCGGTTCCCTCGGCAATCGCCCCACAGGTCGTAGCGTTCAAGAGTGGTGTTCGCAAGACAGCAGCGATAGACACCCTTGTTGAACTTCACGCATCGGGTCAGCTTACCGATGAGAAGTGGCGTGAACTAACAGATTGTGCTCTGATTCCCAAACCCACGGAAAGCGACGCGGTAGCCTCGCAAGCGCAATGGCCCGAACTGCTGCAAGCCGAGGCGCTCTACGGCGTGGCGGGCGATCTGGTGCGAGCTATCGCGCCTGTATCCGAAGCCGACCCGGCGGCACTCTTGTTCCAATTCCTGGTTGGCTTCGGTAACTTGATTGGTCGCGGCCCACACTTCCGCGTCGGGCCGACGCGCCACTACTCCAATCTCTTTGCGGTCCTGGTAGGTCCCACCAGCAGCGCAGGCAAGGGAATGGCCTGGAGCCAAGTCGAGAACATCCTGTCTGGCGTGGACGGCAAGTGGGCGGCAGACCGTGTTACCGGCGGCCTCAGTTCCGGCGAGGGCTTGATCTCGCTGGTACGCGACAAGGAGGTCAGGTCATCCCCGATCAAAGAGCGAGGAATCATCACGGGCTACCAGGACGAAATCGTGGACCAGGGCGTTGCCGACAAGCGCCTGATGGTAGTCGAACAGGAGTTCGCCAACGTCCTGCACATGTGCTTCGACAGGACGGGCAACTCGCTCCAACAGGTGATCCGCAACCTCTGGGACACGGGTGATCTCAACGTCGCCACCAAGATCCGACAGCGGGCAACCGCTGCGCACGGCTCCATTATCGGTCACATCACGCAAGAGGAGTTGCTGAAACTGATGAACTCGACCGCTATGGCGAATGGGTTCGTCAATCGGTTCCTTTGGATCTGCGCAAAGCGTTCCAAGGTCTTGGCGCGTGGGGGCGCGCTCAAAGAGTCAGTGCGAAACGCGCTTGTCGGACGCGTGCAGGAGGCCGTAGCGTTTGCTCGCAACGTAGAACTAATGCAGCGGACCAAGGAGGCCAGCCCGCTCTGGGAGGCCGAGTATCCCGCACTGACCGAGGAGCGCCCAGGACTTTTGGGAAAGGCAACCGGGCGGGGCGCGCCCATCGTGATGCGGATGGCCTGTTTGTATGCACTCCTGGATGGTTGCAAGCTAATAAAGACGCAACACCTCAGAGCTTCCTTGGCGGCGTGGAAGTACTGCTTCGATTCCTGCCGGTTTGTCTTCGGCGACGCCGCCGGAGACCCCGTGGCTAACGAGATCCTCAAAGGGCTGCGCAATACGCGCGAAAAGGGGATGTCGCGCTCGGACATCAACAACTACCTCGGCCACCACAAAAGCTCGAAGGAAATCACTCGGGCGCTGATGCTGCTTCAGAAGCAGGCGCAGGCGAAGCTCGTGAGGGAAGACGGGAAGGGACGCCCGGCTGAGCGTTGGTTTGCCTTATGAGGCTGGTAGGCTTTTTACGCTTCTTACGCTTTTTACGCTATACCCAGCGGAAGGCAAACGCCCGCTGCGTGGGGTTGAGAGATCGTAAAGTAGCGTAAGAAGCGTAAAAAGTAGGTAGTATTACTACTTATAATTCACCACGGTTTACAGCGTCATTGCCCAGCGTATAGCGTAAAAAGCGTAAGAAGCGTAGAAACCCATTCGGCTCGACGCGTAAAAAGCCCCGGGTACCCGGCGGGGCCTGAAAGGAGAGGAACATGGCGACAAGTTTCGAGCAAGCCTACGCGCGGATGGTAGCGCGACGGAACGGACTGGAGCAGTCATACCTCCACGTAACATTCCTGTGCCGGGGCCGCGTGGTACGGGAACAAATCCTGGAGGAGCGCTACGCCTGCCGCGTGATGGAAGCCTGGACCGCACGCGGACCCGAGTACAGGGTAAGGAACCGCCCTTTCACGTTCCCACGCGCTGGCGTTGCCGCCAAGCTACTGCGGATGCCAGGGTACCGGCGCGAAGCACGGAGGTTTGTGGCATGAGTCCGTACACAGAGATCGACGAAGCCACGTGGTTGCGCTGGTTACAACAGGAGCGCCCCGAGTGGCTGGGTGTCTACACCGTAAAATCAAGGCGTGAGAGTTCGGATACTCATGCAGGACGGCAAGCCGATAAGTCCAAGCCCCACGGCACAGCTTCAAGCGCGCCGGTTGCTGAACCAGCGCCGCGAGCGCGAAGGACTGTTGCCAGTGTACGGGGACGGCGAGTTCCTGGCGGTGTTGAAACGGGACGGGCTGTGCAAAGAGCCTGTTGAGCCCGTGCATCAACGAACAGCGAAGCGGCATTATGTGAAAGCGTGAGAGCGAGGTAAGGATTGGCCCCCATAGACGCGGGCAGCAAAAAGTGGTATGGGTCTAAGCATATGAGAACGTGCCTTGCTTTAGCCTTTGCCGTCGCGTGGGTCTTAATCGGGTGTTGTCCCGCAGTTAGGGCACAAGACCTTAGCGCTGTTAACACCGCCCTCGAATCGCTCCCCAGTGGCCTCTACTATGAATCCGCTCAAGGGTGGAAGGAACTGTTGCGAGTAAGGCAGACTGGTATTCGGACAGGGCTAGGCGGTGGTGTGTACGACTACGCTGGTGCTGAAAGCCCAAATCAGTTGGACGACCTGCGACCCGTGTTCGGAGTCCGATTGAATCTGGCCGGACCCGATATATCAAACGACAAGACCACCGAGTTGCTGATAGTTCGTATGTTCAAGGAAAAGGACCACCGCGAGCTGCAATTCGTGCATACAGGTTTCATGAGTGCGCGAAGCGGAATTGACTCCAAGGATGTTGCAGACGCGACCCTGACGAAGGTAGCGGATCGAACCTACACTTTGGTCCCGAAAGCGGATCTGAAGCCTGGCGAATATCTGGTTACGTTTCGCGGTACGAACGGGAGCTACGGGTTCGATTTCGGCATAAGGCAGCGCAGAAAGGTGCGGTAGTCACGTGTGGCGCAGTAGTCCCTGAAAGGGACCGGGACGAGGAGGAATGAAGCCCGACGCCTGTCATTCGAGTACGGCCAAACGTAAAACACGGACCGATTACCCGGCCCAACGCTTAGCCCCTTAGTCGCGCGGCAACCCGGTTGACCTGGAGGCAAAGGAGAGCGGAGTGCGGAAGCAGATCAGCGCCCGGCAATGCGCTGTACGGTCATCGGCATCCAGACCTTGCCGTACCGCGTTGTCACGCCTTCCGAGTTGAGGGTGTCGCAGATCGCTTGGAGCGTCGAGCCAGCCTTTCGCATGGCGCGGATGCGGTCACGGATTGCAGCTTCGCCCGGCTTGTCGCCGAAGAATTTCCGGCCCTCGCACTTGCCAGCGGCGGCGCGCTTGCGGTTGCGGGCTTCGCGGAGCCGAATCACGATCATGGTCTTGTCGTATTCAGCAATCGCGCCTACGATCTGCCGCATGAGTTTCCGTGTAGGGTCGTCAAGGCACAAGTCGGGTTCGGCAACGCTAATCAGCGTGACACCGCGCCGTCGGAGATCGGCGAGGATGTGTTCCTGTACCAGGAGGTCGCGGGCCAGCCGGTCCAGTTTCTCTATCACGATGGTGCGCACGCCATCGTCGGCAATGGCGCGGAGCATTTCGAGCCAAGCCGGGCGGTGTGACCACTCGGTGGCGCCGGGTACGGCCTGCTCCTTGAATACCTTCGTAAGGCGCATGTCTTGCGCGGCGGCAAACTTCTGGATGGCGGCAAGCTGGCGGGGGAAGCCGTCGCCGCCAAGCTGGCCCCGCCCGCTGACGCGGAGGTACGCGAACGCGGATGTTTTGCTCATGCCTTATTTTAACCTAAACTACGGTAAACGTTAAGCCTCTGAAACTAAGGGACGTGAAAACGGACCGCAGACCCGGCCCGCGCCCTTACCCCTAGCCCGCGCCCGGCAGACGAACCTAGCGCCCCGTAGCGCTAAGGGCAGGGCTTTTACGGGGTCCAGTAAGCCGGGCAAAGGGAGGGAGAACCGATGAAACAGTCCATCCGGCGGGCCATCAGCATGACGCCCGAAGAGCGCAAGCAGGCCAAGATTGAAGCACAACGGAAGCAAGCCGCGTCAGGCGTTCCACGCGACGCACGGGGCCGTATTCTTCCGGGCTACAGCTTGAACTCTCTGGGACGGCCCCGCACGGCGCTATCGGAACTGTGCCGAGCGCAGATTACGAAGCACTCACTGGTGGCCGTTCTCGGCAGCATTGCTGCACGTAGCGGCGACTACGCCAAAAAGAGCAAGATCCCGATCACGGTGTCCGATCAGATCAATGCTATCCGGCTGCTGTTGCTGTACGGCTACGGGATGCCCAAGGCCGAACTCGACAACGGCGACGTGAAGATCGAGGTTACATATGCCGACAACCGTTCAGTTACGATTGCCAACGCCGCACCCGGCGCAGGCGAGGATCATCAGGGAGTGCAAGCGATTCAACGTCGTTTGTTGCGGCCGGAGGTTCGGCAAGACCACGTTGGGTCAGGACCGGCTGATTCATCCTGCACTACGGGGTAAGCCGACAGCATGGTTCAGCCCAACGTATCGGCAACTGTCTGACGCATGGCGTTCTCTTTCATCCACACTCCACGCGATTACAACGCGGAAGTCCGACAGCGAACACCGCTTGGAGTTGCGGGGCGGCGGAGTTATCGAAGCATGGTCCCTTGACAATCCCGACTCGGGGCGGGGCCGGGCCTACGCCTGCGCGGTCGTTGACGAGGCCGCGCTAGTCGTGGACCTGGAACACGCCTGGCAGGAGTCCATCCGGCCCATGCTCACGGACTACCGGGGTGATTGTTGGTTCCTATCGACGCCCAAAGGCGTGGCGAATTACTTCCACACGCTCCACCAGAAGGGGCACGGGCTACTGAAGGGCGAGTGGCGAAGCTGGCTGATGCCTACCAGCGAGAATCCGTTTATCGACCCGGCGGAGATCGCGGCGGCAAGGGAAGACCTTTCCGACTTAGCTTTCGCCCAGGAGTACCTTGCGCAGTTCGTAAGCTGGCAGGGCGCGGTATTCCGCAAGATAACCGACGCCATCGCCATTGCACCGCTAACGGGCAAGGCGGCAGTCATTGGCGTGGATTGGGGCCGCACAAACGATTACACGGTCTTCGCGGTGGTAAGTGACGCGGGCGGAGTATTGGAACTGGACCGGTTTCGTGGCATTGAATACAGCCTACAGCGGGCGCGCTTGCAGGCTCTCTACGAGCGTCACGGCAGGCCCACGATACTTGCGGAGAGCAACAGCATCGGCGGTCCTGTCATCGAACAACTCGCCCGCGACGGTCTTAGGGTCAAGCCCTTCGTTACCACGAACGCATCGAAGAGTGAAGCCGTCGAAGCGTTGGCGCTGGCCTTTGAGCGCGGAGAAATCAAGATCCCGAACGACGCAGCCTTGATTGGCGAGTTGCAGGCATTCACTGCCAAGCCGTTGCCCAGCGGCTTAATGCGCTACGAGGCACCAGACGGCGGACACGATGACATGGTAATGGCGCTGGCAATCGCCTGGCAGGGCGTAGCAGGCCGCAAGCACCGGGCGCTAGACCCGGCGTTCTGGGCGTCTGCCAACGAGAACCTCTGGGGACATCGCGGCGGCGGCGACGCGGACCGAACACCATCCGACTATCCAATGGGCGGTAGCGACCTTCGCGGGCCGCACCGCTGGAGCATGTAAGTCAACCCGAAAGGAGAACCAAGAATGCAATCAGCAACCGAAACCAGAACTTCCCAAGAGTGGGAAGGAGTAATTGCCGACTTCACGGCCAAGGCCCGTGCTTGTGACGGCGAAGTAGCAGACCTTGTGCGGGACCGCAACGGCTTGGCGTTAGATGCCGAATTGGGAATCGACGGTGCGGCCCGGCGGCTCCAGAAGATTGCCAGTGAGATCACGGCTAAGCAGCAGGCGGCGCAAACCCTACGCACGGCCATAGGTCAGGCACAGAGCCGACGTGACGAAGCCCGCGTAGCGGAAGCCGCCGGAGCCGATCAACAGCGCCACGCCCAAATCGCAGCACACCTGGAGCAATACCTCAGCGAAGTGCGCAGCATTGACGAAGCCCTAAGTTTTCTGACGGCGCGCTTCCAGGCCGCAACCCAAGCGATGAACCGCGCCGAAACGTTGATGACCGGTACCGAGCGCCAGCCAATCCAACAGCTACGCAGTCTGTTCGGACCCACGTTGGCCGCTGCCCACGTCGGCCTGGGTGAGCACCTCCAGTTAGGCCCGCTGGCCTCAAATGTCATCCACCGCCAGCCGCTTGAACGGTTCGCAATGGGCTTCGTTGACCGTTGGGTGAGGCCCGGCGAAACGGAGGCCGCCTAATGCCCCAACTACTTGAAGCTCTGGAAGTATCGGAGATATCGCTAGTGGACGCACCAGCATGTGCCAGTACCGATCCACTTACCGGGCGCAAGATCCCTCGCGCCCGCGTTGCACTTTATAAGCGCGACGACAGCCGCGAACCACAGCCAAAGGAGAAACCGAAAATGTCTAAGTTTAAGCAAGTCCTGAAATCGGCCACGACGCGCGATCAGATCGTGGCAGCCGTCGTTAAGAAGGCCGCGAAGATTACCAAGAGAAAAGGCATCGCACCTGACTTGGCGGAAGCGAAGACGTGGGCCAAGGACGGCGCTCGCGAAGCCTACGAATCAGCGCCGCTACCAAAAGCTCCGGTGCGCGAGCGTAAGTTCTTTGAAGCCACGCCGTCTGAGGCCGAGTTAGACCGGCGCGCTCGCAAGCGCATGAAGAAGACAGGCGTGTCGTACCCCAAGGCCTGTAGCGAGGAACTGACGGCCGATCCGTCGCTCTACGAGAACTACCAGCGAGAACTGGCCGCTGGCAATACTTTCAGCGCGCCGGAGCCGGAGTACTTATCTACGCAGCCCGGCGAGTTTGACCGGATGATGACAACCAAGTCGAACGGCGACGATGACGACGAATGCCCCGAGTGCGGCGAAGACGTTGACGATGGCGCCAAGTTCTGTTCGAGTTGCGGGACGGACCTTGCCAAGAAATCCAAGGTTAGGCGTCGCGCCTGAGTTCGCATCGAATTTCCCTGGCCACCTCCGGCTCTCCACCGGGGCAATGCCGCCAAGCCGTCTCCGAGAGTCGGCGGTTCTGGCTGGTGGTCCAGGGAGTGCAGCGGGGTAGGTCGGGGGCTGAGCGTTTGCTGCTAGGCGGCGCCCAGCACCCTGCCCCGCTGCTTTTGTTCTCCCCTCAGCTTCCCCACGTGCAAGTGCACACCACCGCCGGGCGGGGCCATTGTGTTTCGCCCGGTTCTTTGGAACTCATGCGGTCTACTCCAGATATTCGGTGTCCATGCCTACCATGACCGAGTCGAGCCAGTCTTTTGCATTTGCTATAGAACGACCGGCTGCGTGACGCTCGACTACAAGCTCGGCCCAACGGCGCAGATCGTCGCTAGGCCGAAGCTCGTCAGAGGCCAGGATGATGTGCGCGGCTTTCAAGGGCTCATCGCTGGCCTCCTTTCTGCGCTTGCCCTTCGGCGTGCCTTTCTTCTTCGAAAGTTTCTTGGTCATTTCCAGCTCGCTACTGCACCTGCGTTTCTTCGGTGATACGCAGAAGCTTCTCGCCGCGTTCGACCGCTCGCCGGGCGGCGGCAGACAGCTTATCGAGCAGTTCATTATCTATCGACTTATAGAGCAGAAGCTCATCCTTGCATACGCGAGAATCGTCAGTTCCCGCCCTCCAGGCTCGTATGAGGGCAAGGAAGCTGTCGCTGATCTTGTACTCGCTGCACCGGCAGCCTTTGAAGCGCTGCACCGCCTCTGTAGTGATCTCGGTTCTGTCGGCGTCCGATTCGCACAGCGGGCACTTATCTCTGGTTGGGAACACGTTGCGCCTCCGGCCAAATCATACCACCCTTGATCCCGTAGAGTTCCCCATTGTGCCCGCCCTTCTCCACCCTACGGTCCCGATGGACCAGTCCGGAGGCCACCCTGCCCGGCTCCCTAAAGACCACCCGTTTTTCACGCTACGGACTCCTAGGCCACGTCCGCAGGGCCAAGGTCAGGGTTTTATACCCCCGGCCCCGAAAACGTGCCCTGCACCACCGTAGCGTGGAAAACGTCCGTTCTGGTCAAGAGTCCCTAACACACTGAAGCGTAAAGGTTTATCCATCTACCCGTGTCGGCATTCCGGAATGGGCGCCCTCCCTCTGCCCAAAAGCGGTATAAACTTCGGGTTAACGCGGCGGTGCCGGGTCCGTAGACCCGGATGCAACGAAGCCGAAGCGGGCAAAAGGAGAGCAAATGAGCGTCCGCGTCCGCTGGGGAAGTGCGCCCCAGCCGAAACCGTATAATTCCGTAGGCCCGAACGCCGGGGTAGCCGGGCCTATTCGCAACGATGAGACGCACACCGCAAGCCGACGCAGTGAACCGCGCGGGCGGTGTGTTCGATCTGGTCAGGTACCTCCTCAATGAGGGCGAGAGCGAGGATGCTATGACCCGATACCAAGATCCCAAAATCGAAATTCGCTCCGACGTCAAAAGGCGGTTCTACTTCATCCGCCCTTACGTGCCCGTCGCCACGGAACAAGGCATCCAGCGGCAGCAGAAGAAAGTCCCGCTCGGATTCTGCGATGAGATGACGATGAAGCAGGCCAAGGCTGCCAAGCAGCAGGTGATGGCTACCATCAACTCTGGCAAGTTCCTGCTGCAATCGCAGGTGTCCTTCGACGCCGTAGTCCAGAAGTTTCTTGAAGGGCGCGTGCCGCAACTTGCGGTGCCCACCCAAGGCAAGTACCGCTCCTGCATCGAGAACCATATCCGGCCAACGTTCAGGCACCTGCGGATGTGTGACATCGACCCGCCGATGGTCGCGGCGTGGCTGAACAAGGCAGCGGAACCGGTGACCGTTACCAAGGGTGACAAGGCTATCGAAAAGCCCGGCCTGAGTTGGTGGGCGCGGCAAGATCTGCGGAACGTCCTCAGCGCCATCTTTACGAAGGCGACCGAGTGGCGCTTGTGGGATGGGCGGAACCCCTGCGAAGGCGTTGACCTAGGCCGGAAACGCGAGAAGCGCGAAAAGAAGATCCCCAAGCCGGAACAACTCGACCAGTTTCTCGCGGCCATCGCCGACACGAGAATCTGTACCGCCGGGCAGGCGCGCCTCATGGTGCAGGTGGCCGTAATGGCGGGCCTCCGCGTGAGTGAAGTTCTCGGATTGAAGCCGTCCGATATTGACGGCGTGAAACAAACCATCGAAGTCCGTCGCCGCTGGCACCGTGGCGATGTGGATGTTCCGAAGTCCGAGGCGTCGCGCCGCGTGCGCCAAGTCGGACCGCTGGCCGACGAACTGCTGCGACAAGCGCGGGGCAAGAGCGATACCGAGTTTCTGTTCGCGCAGGCCGACGGCAACCCGCCAGATGATCGTGATTTGCAGCAGCACGTTTTCCGCCCGGCGGCCGAAGCCGTTGGCATCTACTTCGAAGGTTTCGGTATGCACACGTTCCGGCGCTTGAACATCTCATGGCGGCAGGAAGAGGGCGCTACGCCGTTCGAAGCCATGAAGGCGGCGGGTCACACCAGCCCGTCCACGACTTGGCTCTACACCGTCACAGACCGTGAGCGCGAAACCCAGCAAGTACAGAGGATGTGGGACCGGCTCGGCGGCGAAGTTCGGGGTCCGGTGAACTGAAATGGGTGGGCATCAAGCCCGGTTTAAGCCCGGAGGAAAAGCGCCAAAACGGCTAACTGCTTTAGAAAGTGGTGGGCCCGTGGCGACTCGAACGCCAGACCTCTACCGTGTCAAGGTAGCGCTCTAACCAACTGAGCTACGGGCCCAACGGGCGGGAAATCACAGTATACCACGCGACCCTCACGGTTCCACCAGCGAGAGTATCGTCGCCGGCGCATTCCCCTCCAGCCGGTTGTTAACGAACAGGAACAGCCACTCCCCGCGCTCCCGCGCCCGCCCGATCAACATCCGCATGGATTCGCGCGCCTCCGGATTGGGGTCCTGCACCCGGGTGTAAGGCTGGAACGTCTTCACCGCGTCCTCGTATACCCGCCCGCGGCGCAGCAGCGCCCGGCACACCTGGAAACCCGCGGTCGCCGAATCCGGTATGGCGATCTGATGGCGCAATTCGGGCATCCGCGACCAGGCGCTGTACACGTGCGCCACGCCCCGCGCGCGCAGCACCGAGAAATAATCCTTCTCCAGAAATTCCGGATTGCGGATCTCCACCGCGTAACGGAACTCCTTCGGCAGCGCTCCCAGGAACGGGTCCAGGCGGTCGAGAAACTCGTGCAACCCCGCGAAACTCCGCCGCCCGAAGGCGCCGAATTCGAAGATCAGCGCCGCCGTCCGCCGCCGGTACGGCCACAACGGCCGCAGGAACATGTCCTTAAGCAGGCGTGCGTCCAGAAACGACGGGTTCTCTTGGCCTGCCTGCGCCCCGTACCGCGCGTGCGGCGGGAACACTTTGCAGGTGATTTGTTCCGGCACTTTGAAGGCGAATTGAAAGCTCTCCGGCGCCCGCTGGAACAGGCCGCGCCAGAACTCTTCGCTGGGGAACTGGTAGAAGGCGAAATCGCCGCACACCGTGGGAAACGTCTCCGCGTACTCCCGCAGGCACTCGCTTTCGAACAGCCGTTTGGAGAACCGGCCGCGCGCCAGGTACCGCTCGCGCGAATAGATCTGCCCCATCCACCCTTCGTACTTCCAGGAACTGCCGCCGATCAGAATCCGGTTTTCGGCCAGCGACCGCAAGCGCGCCGCCAATCCCTCGCGGTCGAACCCGCCCGGCTCGGCGAACAACGGCCCGTCCATGAATGTCCCCGGCACTTCGTCCGCCCTTCCGCGCCCCACGGCTCAATTCACCCGATGCGCCCTCTATTGTATGAGATTCGGCCGCCGGCTTCGGCCGCCCGGCCGATGCGATATAATCCTCTTACCGGCAGCCCATATGTCCGACATCCCCGCCCTCTTGGAACGATTCCGCCGCGGCCCCGAACTCGTCGCCCTGGTCTTGACCGGGGTCTTCGGCGAGGAAGAAGATTTTCTCGCCGCTCCGGACAGATGGAGCGTGCGCCAGATCGCCGCCCACCTCGCCGATTCCGAGGTCGTGGCAGCGCACCGTATCCGCCAGGTGCTGGCCGAAGACAACCCCGTCATGACCTGGTTCGACGAGAAGTTGTGGGCAGCCAACCTGGACTACGCCCGGCGCAAGCCCAAGCAGTCGCTCGAGACCCTCCGCCGCCTCCGCGCCGAGAACTACGAGTTGCTGCAGGGCGTTCCCGAGGCCGCTTTCGAGCGCACCGGCCAGCATAGCCTCTTTGGCCCCAAGACGCTCCGCCAGATGGTGGAGGCCTTCGGCGCTCACCTCGAGACCCACGCCCGCCAGATACAGGAAGTCCGCGACGCCTATCGGGCCGCCAAGGGCGGGAAGTAGCCGGCTCGCGCCGCCCAGCCCACTGTATAATCGAGGAAAATGGCTGAACTCCGCCACTCTGTCTGTGCGCTCGATTGCCCCGACTGCTGCTCGCTTCTGGTCACCGTCGAAAACGGACGCGGCTCGAAACTGCGCGGCAACCCCGCTCACCCGGTCACGCGCGGATTCCTCTGTGGCAAGGTGGCTCGATATCTGGCGCGCGAGTACTCGCCCGCGCGTTTGGCGTATCCCCAGAAACGCATCGGCGCCAAGGGCGAAGGCCACTTCCAGCGCATCGCCTGGGACGAAGCCCTCGACACCATCGCCGCCCGCCTCGATGCCATCGCCGCCGCCAGCGGACCCGAAAGCATCCTGCCTTACAGCTACGCCGGCACCATGGGATTGCTCAACGGCAGCGGCATGGACCGGCGCTTCTTCCACCGCCTCGGCGCATCGCGCCTCGACCGCACCATCTGCTCGTCGGCCGGCGCGGCGGGCATGGCCGAAGCGCTCGGCCTGCGATACGGCACGGAACCGGAGCAGTTCCGCCACTCCCGGCTGATCCTCGCCTGGGGCGCCAACATCCTCGACACCAACGTCCACCTGTGGCCGTTCGTGATGGAGGCGCGCCGCAACGGAGCCCGGCTCTACACCATCGATCCGCATCGCAACCGCACCACCGCGGCATCCGACAAACACTTCTTCATCAACCCCGGCAGCGACGCGGCGCTGGCGCTGGCCATGATGCACGTCATCGCCGGCGAGAACCTGCACGACGCCGATTACGTGGCCCGCTACACCAGCGGATTTGACACCCTGCGCGAGCGCGTCAAAAAATGGACGCCGCAATGGGCCTCCGAGCTCACCGGCATCGCCGCCGGCGACATCGTTTCGCTGGCCCGCGAGTATGCCGCCACCACGCCCGCCGCCATTCGCCTGAACTACGGCGTGCAGCGCAGCGAACGCGGCGCCATGGCGGTGCGCGCCATCGCGCTGCTCCCGGCGCTCACCGGATCGTTCCGCCACGCGGGCGGCGGGATTCAGCTTTCCACTTCGCAGGCGTTCCACCTGAATGAAGCCGCCCTGGAGCGCCCCGACCTGCAGTTCCGGGCGCTTGGCCGCGAGGCGCGCATCGTGAACATGGCGGAGCTGGGGACTGCGCTGGCGGACCTCGACCATCCGCCGGTGCGCGCCCTGGTGGTCTACAATTCCAATCCCGCCGCCATCGCGCCCCTGCAGAACAAGGTGCTGGACGGGCTGCGCCGCGACGACCTGTTCACCGTCGTGCTCGAGCAGTTCCAGACCGACACCGCCGATTACGCCGACATCCTGCTGCCCGCCACCACATTCCTGGAGCACACCGACCTCTACCTGGCTTACGGCCACTACTACCTGCAGCTTGCCCGGCCGGCCCTGCCGCCGCCCGCCGAGGCGCGCTCCAACGTTGAAGTCTTCCGCGAGCTGGCGTTCCGCATGGGGTTCGACGACCCGTGTTTCCGCGACACCGAGGACGACATGATCCGTGCCGTGCTCGATTCCCCGCATCCCTTCACCGCCGGCATCACCCTGGAGCAATTGGATCGCGAGCACTGGGTGCGCCTGCGCGTGAGCCCCGAAGGCCAGCCGTTTCTGCCCTTCCGCGAGGGCGGTTTCGGCGCCACGGACGGCAAGTGCCACTTCCGCGCCGAGAGCCTGGACTACACCCCGCCGGTGGAATCGCGCCGCGGCGACCCCGGATTGCGCCGTCTGTACCCCCTGGAGCTGATCTCGCCCAAGAACGGCGACAGCATGAATTCCACCTTCGGCTACCGCGACGCCGTCGATCTTGAGACCGCGACCCTGCACGTCAGCCGCGCCGACGCCTCCGCGCGCGGCATTCGCACCGCCGACCCGGTGCGCGTCTTCAACGGCCGCGGGTCGTGCGCGCTGATCGCCAAGGTGGATGACACCGTTCCCTCCGGCGTGGTCTGCGCTCCCGCCGTGCGCTGGGGCAAGCGCGCGCCCGGCCGGCGCAATGTCAACGCGGTGGTGTCCGGACGGCTGACCGATGCGGGCGGCGGACCGGTGTTTTACAGTTGTCTGGTGGAATTAGAGAGAATTGGAGACTGATGACTCGCTTATCGCTTACTAGCCGGACCGCCCGCTCGCTGGCGGTCGCCCTCCTGTGCCTGGCTCCGTTGGCCGTCGTGCCGGCGGGCTGCAAGCTGTTCCGGAAGACGCCCCTGCAATCCATCGTGCACACGCGCGATCCGCACGCCGCGGGACAATTGCTCGATGGGTTCTACGCCGTCGAGCAGGGTGCCTGGCGCTGGACCGCGAGGCAGTTCTCCGTCAGATTGAAGACGCCCGCCGGGGCGGCGCAAAAGGGCGGGACATTGCGCCTGCTGTTCACCGTGCCGCCGGTAGTGATCGAAAAGTCGCATAGCATCACGCTGTCGGCGTCCCTGGAAGGCTCGACCCTGGCCTCGGAGACCTATTCCGTTCCCGGAGAGTACACCTACCGAAGGGATGTGCCCGCCGACATGTTGGCCGGGTCGGACGTCACCGTGAACTTCCAGTTGGACAAGTCCATGACTCCGGATAGCCCGGACAAGCGCGATCTGGGGGTGGTGGTCACCACCATCGCTCTGGAGCCCAAGTAGGCCGGCGCTACTCCTGGGCCGCTTTCGAGAACCGGCACACCTCGAAGACCTGCCGGCCGTAGCCATCCGAGATGCGCGCCAGGACTTCGCGGCCGTATCCGTTCCTGGAGGCGAAGCGCAGCAGCTTATCCCGCACGTCCGGGAAGATTTCGGCTTCCTGGGTGTGCAGGATGTACAGGTGATCCGGGGTGTCCAGCATGCCGGTCAATTGCCGCTCATCCTCGGGATCGAACGCCGGCTTGGAGATGAGGTCGGCGGCGTTCTCCAGCGGCAGTTTCCCGGCGTTCAGGAAGCGCAGCGGTTCCAGGATGCCCCAATCGGCCGTGAACACGTGCCGGGCGGGGGCGTTCTTCAGGTAGCCGGAAAGGGGCAGGATGGCCGGCGACCAGGCCAGAGTCGGACCGCTGCGCCACAGCACGGCGAAATACTCGTTTAGAACCAGCGCATTGGAGAGCATCAGCGCGGCCGCCACCACGGCTGCCACCGGTTTGCCGGCCCGGCCAAGCCGGCGCGATGCGGATGCCAGGGCGACTGCCACAATGGCTTGTGGCAGGGGCCAGAGCAGAATGATGTGGTGGACCGAAGCGCCCGCGCCCGACGTCAGGGCCATCTGCAGCCAGCCACCCACCAGAACCACCAGGCAGAAGAGGATGGTCCGCAGGTCCCGGCCGCGGGCTAGTGGTGTCAGCAGGATGGCCAATCCCAGGGCGTAGAGCATCCAATCGCGGACAGGGTGCCCGGCGAGTGACGAAATATTGGCACTGAGGGCCGTCAGCCGGCTGTCCGGGGCGTGCGGATCGGGCGCCGGAGTGTTGGGAAACGGCATCATCCACCCGAACAGGCCCTCGCCGTTCAGGGTGTACAACAAGCTTGGCAGTTTCGAGTAGAAATGTTCATCCCGTGTAAAGTTCCCACGGAAGGTGTTCCAGTTCGACTGGGAATTGTACCGGATCAGGGGATAAGCCCCCAAGGTGAACATCAGCAAGGCGATACCGACACGGCGGCGTGTCACCATGCCCATCGTAGCCCGTGTAAAAACCAGCAGCGCGCCTACTCCCATGCTGGAGAGCAACCAGATGGATATGGCCTTGTCCCACAGAGCCAATCCAAACAGGAAGAAAGCCCCCGCCAGGGGCAGTGCCCGCCGGGTCTCGCAAAAACGCATGGCCAGCAGGGTGCCGCTCAACAACAGCAGATGTTGCAGAGCCACCGGCCCCCAATCGTAACAATTGGTGATCAGGTAGATCGAATCGGTGGCCAGAAGACCGCAACCGATCAGCGCCGCGCGTTCCCCGGAGGCCCGGCGCAGGACCAGGAAGAACAGCCCGATGGTGCAGGCGCCCGCCAGCAGGACGGGTTCCCGAAGGGTCCAGAGGCTATTCCCGAAAAAGTGCAGAATCGGATTATAAATCAACGTCTTAAGCGTCCCAAGATAGGACATCAGCATGACCGGCCGCAGGTGGTGGAAGATCCGGACGTAGAGCGCGTTCCGAGGTTCCAGGAGCGGCGAAACGAACAAGGCTTCATCGCCTTCCAGACCGGCACGGCCGATAAAGGGCTGACCCGCTGCAAAAAACAGCAGGGCCAGTACCCAGGCGACATAGACTGGACGGACGGGGGAAACTGAATTGGTCACGATTTTTCCGGGAAGATTCCTTAAAAGATGGTATCATCCCGCCGATAAGCACAGAGAAAATAGCGCGGCACGTAAGGAAGTGAGGAGGTTTCGGAACGCGGGAACGGTTTGGCAATTCAATTGCTAAGGAATGCTCTCGTGTGGACCTCGATTGTGCAGAGAGAGCAGACCGATGGGCCCGATGAGGGAGACGGCAAGGTGAAACCTTTGGCCTGAAACGCCGTCTATTATTGATGCAGACCGCGTGGCACTAAAGAGAAGAAACGAAAGAAGAAACATCGGCCAATGAAGGGAGATGGACCAATGACACAGACCGAACTCGACAAATACAAAGCGATGCTGGAAGCCAGAAAGGTGGAACTCTCCGCTGGACTTCGAAACCGGGAAGACATCGCCATTGAGAAGACACCGGATGCCCTGGATGAAGTGCAGCTCGCTGGGGAGCGCGAGTTGGCAATCCGCAACCTGGATCGCGAATCGAACCTGTTGCGCAACGTGAAAGGCGCACTGGCTCGGGTCGCTGACGGCAGCTATGGGATCTGCCTGCACTGCGACGAGGAGATCAAGCCCAAGCGCCTCGATGCCGTGCCGTGGACGAAGTACTGCATCCGCTGCCAGGAAGCCGCCGATCGGAACGAATTCGAATCCGAATCCGGCGAGACCATCGACGAGCTTCTGGCCGCCTGACCCGGTACCGCACACGTGGAAATCAATAGGGCGCGGGGAAATCCCGCGCCCTTTGTGTTTTTTGCGGGCACTCTCTACCCCTCCACCACCTGCAAGCCTCGATTTGTGCGAAATGCCCCAATTCCCACCCTCCGCTGAGGGTGCTTTCAGGGGCAAGGTACACAGATGCCGCAGCGTGCCAAAACTGCCACTCGCGACTACTGGCCCGTAGTGCTATACACTGGGAACGCTATGGCATTGCTGACATAAACGTTCTGGGCGATGGTCATCGCCGTGTTGGCATTGCTCGCCAGGCTGGCATTCAGGTGCAACAATACCTCGTAAAGCCCAACTGAGCCCGGCAACAGCGTCACCTGCAGTATGTCCGCCGTCTTGCCGCCCACCGTGCCGCTTACAAAGTGTGCGCTATCGCCAGGGGGAATCGTGACCGGACCGTTGGCGGGATATTGTTGACCGTCTACCAGCAGAGCCTGGAGGGTCGGATCCAGAACCGGCAAGCCGATCCCGGTCGCATACACCATGACCAATTCGCCTGGGAGGGCTGGGTTATTGGGCGTCACCGGGCTGCCTTTCACGTTGGCGCAGCAGAGTTGCGACCCGAAAGCGGTCATCACCACCGAACTCCCCGAGGTGGCGCCGTAGGTGATGTCGTTGCCGTCCGGCCCGGGCAGTTTGGCGGTAAGTATGATGCGCTGGAAAGGCCCGGCCGCCGTCGCGTTCACGAATGGATCCTGGCTCATCAGCGCTATCAGGGCGTCGCGAATCGTGGCCACGGTGTCCGATTCCTGCACGATGTAGGCGTATGTCCGGTCCTGAATCGTGATAGTGGCTGTGTCGCTGCCGACCGCCGTTCCGTCGACCGAGATGACGCCCGCGGCGTAACTGGAGCCGTGATACACCAGCCCAACCTCCGGGTTGGATGTGCCCGGCTGTCCGAAAATGCCGGGATTGGCTGGAACAATCGTCGCCGCCACCGGCGATGTCACCATCACGCTGCCATCCGGCATCTCCGACCGCACATAGGCGTTAACGCTGGTGGTGTCCGTAAAGGCCCAGGAAACCTGCGAGTGGATCTCGGTCGGCGAAACAAACAGCAGCGGAGACCGGATGCCGTTGATGTACACCTGCGTGCCGCCCAGCGTGGTGGGCAGGTTGGTCTGCGTCAGATCCGCCGACGCCGTGCCCGCCGAAAGATTGGAGCCGGTGATGGTCACCAGCGTTCCCGGAGCCACGCTGGCCGCATTGCCGCCGCCCCTCAATTGGCCGGTTTCCCCCGCCGTGGCCGTGATCTTGGCGCCGCTTGAGACCGTGCAGGAGTAAGTGATGCTGTTCCCCTGGCTCCCCGGCAGAATCGAGTTGAGCACCACGATGGCGTCGTTCTCGTCGGCCAACGCCGTCACGTTGGGGTCGTTGGATGCGTTGATCACCGCCGCCACGCCATCCGTCACCGTGGCCAGGGAATCGGCGGCCTTGACGGTGTAAGCGTATTGCGCCGTGTCGACGGTGACGGTGATCACATCGCCCGCGTTGATCGTCCCGCCGATGGTAATCTGGCCGGTGGCGTACACGTTGGTATTGGCTGAGTTCACCAGCCCCTGGTAGGGCAGCGGATTCGGCGAAGGCGTGTACACCATCACGCGCCGGTTGTACGGATCGGCGACATACAGGTTGGATCCGTCCCAGGCCAGCGACGTGGGCGTATTCAAGGAATCTGCCGCGTCGGTCGCCTGGTCGATGGTGCCGCCCACCTGCCCCAGTATGATGTCCGCCGACGCCGCGTTGGCCGTCGGAATGGTCTCGTACTCGAGCACGCGGTCGTTGCCGCCATCCGCCACGTACAGCCGCGTTCCATCCGACATCGCGAACCGCGGAAAGTTCAAGGTCGCGTTGCAGTAGGCCGGGTAGGTCGGGTTCCCGCTGGCATCCGTGCCGTTGCTCACCGTGCACAGAACCGCGGTTTCGATGTTGCCATCTCCGCTTTTGGCGCTGGCGGTTCCCGAGAACGCGTTGTTGGCCGTACCCGAGATCATGTCGGGCTGGCCGATCTCCACGTCCGCCGGAACCTGGTTGGTGGTGGGGATGGAATTCCAGATTAACACGCGGTTGTAGCCCAAATCCGTCACGAACAGGTGCACGCCGTCGGTAGTCACCGACACCGGGTTCAACATGGTGTTGGCGGCGATGGCGGCGGTTTGCTGGGTGATGTCCTGCTGCACGAAAGTCGTGAAATTGGGCTGCCCCAGAACCACGTCGGCGGCGGCCCCATTGGCTGTCGGAATGTGATTGTAAATGAGAACCCGGTTGTTCTGAGAGTCCGCCACGAACAGCTTGCCGTTCTGTATCCACACGCCCTGCGGCCCGCGCAGCGAACTGGCGGTCGGCGTATTGTTGGGAGGAATGCCGACGGCGGCGAAATCCGTCTGACCCACCACCACATCCGCGGGGACATCGTTGACGGTGGGGATCCGGTTCCAGATCAGGATCCGGTTGTGGTTGGTATCGGCCACCGCCAGGTGCACGCCATCCGAGGCCGCGGCGGTGGGCTCGCGCAGGTTGGACTGGTTGGCGTTCAGGTTGGTGGTGGTGGTCAGGAAATCCGGTTGGCCCAATACCACGGATGCCTGCCCCACGCAAACCGGGCACTTGGTGTTGGGCAGCAGTTGGTCGGTGGACCGTGGAAACGTGCTGGACACGTTCGAAAACACCAGCACCCGGTTGTTGGCGGGAACCGCGCCCATGCGGTTGTCGTCCACCACGAACAGCGTGTTGCCGGCAAAGGCGACGCCGCTGGCGGCTCCAATCACGCTGTTGGTGGAGTTGGGATCCGCGGCGGTGAATGTGACCTGCCCGATCACCAGCCTGGCCGCCTGTCCCGTCACAAAATCGGCGGCGAATGCCGTAGCCGCCCCAAGGATGAATACGATGATTCCCTTCATGCTTATATCAGCAGACGCGTCCTCACTGTCGGTATCAGTTTAAGTCCCGATTATAGCAGGCGTTACGACGGCTTCGGAGGTCGTGCCGGATCGTCACACCAGTGTGAGCCCAGGGCACGATCGCGGAACCCCCACCAGCGGGAACAGCCCTGCTTCCAGCCACATACGAATACCCACCGCCGCACCCCGCAAACCTGTGCACGATGGTTGCCACGCCGGCCGCCGATCGAGTGGCGGCGGGCTGCCGGCAAACCAGGTTTCCAATCTGCCACCGCACCAACCCGCAGGCCGGGCCCGCGCCCGGGAGCCGCCTTGCGCAGCGTCCGGTGGGCCCGCTGCGCGGCATTCCGATCAAAGCACACGTGGCGCCTGTTGGAAACCCGAGAGAGCCATAACACACCGCCCGCGCGCAGTGGCCGCGCTGTTACTTTGAAATCTTTTCGGGTTTGTAATCGGCCATACGCTTCAATCCGGACCCGGCGTGGCCGGTTTACCGCCGGAGCGAAACTTTTTTAGAGTTGGCGCGTTATTCCTATTGGATGCGCTTGGAGGTCGGCATTCCGGTAGCTCAGTCCCGCTATGTGTTGGTTCATTACCACATATTCAAGAATGGTGGGACCACGATTGAATACATCCTGGAACGCGAGTTTCCGGGACGGTTTGCCACGCTTCACGGCCAGGGTAGGGATGTGGTCCTGGATTCCCGCGACTTACTCCAGTTTCTGCGCCACCATCCGGCCATTACCGCCGTATCCAGTCATCATCTGCGTTACCCCAAGCCACTTAGCCGCAGGACCGTATTCTTCGACTGTTGCTTCCTGCGCGATCCGCTGGACCGCTTACTCTCTTCTTACGGCCATTTCCGGCGGAGTAATTCGGACGATCCCTGCTCCCGCTGGGCGCGATCCTATACTCCACGGGAATTCGCGACCCGGCTCATTAACGAAGCCCCTCACCTGGTCACCGAGGTCCAGGTCATGCAGTTGGCCAACGGCGGGGTATTCACGCGCCCAGCCTCCGAACACGACCTGGAGCGGGCTACGGCGGTGATTCGCGACATGGCCATTCCGGGGCTGGTGGAGATGTTCGACGAGAGCCTGGTGGTTGCCGAGCACTATCTCCGTCCCGCGTTTCCCACGCTCCGCCTGGAGTATGTTCCACAAAACGTCGGCGATCCGGCGCGGCGCGCGCCGGTGAAGTCCCGCGAATATTGGGAAGATCTGTGGGGCAAGGACCTGTACGCGCGGCTCCTCCGGATGAACGAAATGGATATGGAGCTGGTCCTGCGCGCCAGGCGTGAAATCCTGCGCCGGCTGGACGGGATCCCGCGAATGTCCGAAAAAGTGGCGGACTTCCAGGCCCGCTGTGTCCGCCTGGCCGCCGCCTCCAGCCGTCGCGAAGCCGTGCGGAATCCGGCCCCGGCGGTGGCCGCCGCCGAGGAAGCCGGCTCACGCCGGGCAGCGGCTGGAGGCTAGTCCCGGTCCGGGGCGGCCGCTATCCCGCGGCCTGCTCCGCCATCGCCGCAATCTCCCGGCCGATCGCCAGCGACGCGGTCGCCGCCGGGCTGGGCGCATTCAACACGTGCAGCGCGTTGGGGCGGGCGATCAGCCGGAAATCCTGCACCAGGTCGCCCTCCGGCGCGATGGCCTGCGCGCGCACTCCCGCTCCGCCCGGCGCCAGGTCTCCCGGCCGGATCTCCGGCACCAGCCGTTGCAGCGACAGGCAGAACAGCCCGCGGCTGAACGACCGCCGCAGCTCATACCAGCACATCGATCGATGCTTCCGCAGGAAGCGCCACAACCCGCCGTAGCTCAGGGCGTCGTACAAATCGCGCGCATTGAAATCGGTCTTGCGGTAGCCTTCCCGCGCCATCGCCAGCACCGCGTTCGGGCCGGCCTCCACGCCGCCGTGGATCAGCCGCGTGAAATGCACGCCCAGAAACGGAAACCGCGGATCGGGTGTGGGATAGATCAGGTGGCGCACCAGGTGCTGCCGCTCCTTGCGAATCTGGAAGTACTCGCCGCGGAACGGCAGGATGCGGATCTCGCGCGGCTCTCCCGCCAACTCCGCCACGCGGTCGGAGTGCAGGCCCGCGCAGTTGATCAGGAAGCCGGCTTCGAAGGCGCCCGCCGCCGTCTCGGCCACCCAGCCCGGCGCGCGCGGCTGGATCCGCAGGACCTTCGCTCCGGTCTCGATACGCCCGCCCAGCGCCTCGATCTTCGCCACCAGCGCCGCGCACACCGCCGCGTAATCGACGATGCCCTCCTGCGGCACCCGCAAGCCCGCCACGCCGCCCACGTGCGGCTCGATCTCGCGCATCTGCTCGCGCGTGAGCCACTGCAATCCCACCAGGCCGTTGGCCGCGCCGCGCTCCTCCAGTTCGTGAAGCCGCGGCGCCTCGCTTTCGTCGGCGGCCACCACCAGCTTTCCGCAGATCTCGTGCGGAACGGCGTTCTCCCGGCAGAACGCCACCATCTCCTGGATCCCCGAAACCGCCAGCCGGGCCTTCGCCGATCCGGGTTTGTAGTACAGCCCGCAATGCAGCACCCCGCTGTTGTGCCCGGTCTGGTGCCGTCCCACCCCGGCTTCCTTTTCGAGCACCGTGACGCGCGCCCCGGGGAAGCGTTCCAGCAGCCGGAAGCCCGCCGCCAATCCGACGATGCCTCCGCCTACGATCACCACCTTGCGCGAGTCGAAGCCGCCCATCAGACCCGTCATTGTAGCGTTCTTACCGGGGCGCGCTCGCGGTTCCGAGCCCGCCCCCTACACCAACTCCGCTTCCACCGCCCGTACGCGGATCTCCACCGTCTGTTTCCCGAGGTACTGGTGGTGGGCCTCCAGCTTGATCACCCCCGCGCCTTCCTTGCTTCGCACCCACACCGCCCCCGCTCCGCCCACCAGCGAAAAGGGATTCTCGCCGACGATCTCGCCCGGTCCCGTCAGCGCAAACTCGATCGCCCCGGTGGCGAACGGGCGCAGCTCCCCGCGCTGGCTGGTCACGGCCAGCACCACGCGCGTGGCGTCGCGGCCGTCGCCGTCCAGTTCCGCGTCGTCGGGCCTCACCACCAGGACGTCGTCGCTGCCGCTGCCGGAGAGCACGCGCGTGCCCACCAGCTTGCCGTCGATGTAACCCTCGATGATCAGGTCGCCCCACGCCCGGAATTCCAGGTCCGTCAGCTTCGCCAGAAACGGCGGGTGTTTCAGGTGAGGATACGTCTCGCGATCCGGTTCCAGCTCGGAATGAAACTTGCCGCCGTAGAAAATCCTGAGGCGGTCGCAATTGGAACAGATCGGCACCACCCCCGGTCCGTTTCCCGAGCCCCGGTCGCCCCACGAGTAGAAGAAGCCGGGCTCGATCACCACCTCCTCCTGCGGATCGCATTGCGACTTGTAAAACCCCGCCGCCGGTTTGGGGATGCGGAAGATGTCGCTGACGCCGTGGTAGCAGATGCGGTCGCCCGATCCGAAATTGCCGTGCGTGGCGTAATCGAAGGCGCACCACGCGATGCCGCCCGCGTAGCCGTCGTCGCCGGCCAGTTGGTTGTGGACGCGGGCGTGCCGCAGCACGTGTTCGGCCACGTGCCCCACCGCGTCGAAGCGCTTGGTGGGAAACATGTGGCCGATGAACTCCGTGTTCAGATACGCCGGGTGGTTCGGCGGCCGCAGCGGAAAACCGAAATCGTTCATGGTGAAGACGTCTTCCAGCAGCTCGGAATTGTAGAGATAGCGGATGCCGCAGGTCTGCCGCGAATCGTCCAGCGAGTGCGCCAGCTCGTTGGTGCGCGTGTAGAAATCGTGGTTGTCCGCCGATTCGTTGATGCGCACGCCCCACAGCGCGATGGATGGATGGTTCCAGTCGCGCCGGATCATGCGGTCCACGTTGTCCACCGCCAGGTCCTGCCACTCCGCGCCGCCGATGGTCTGCCATCCCGGGATCTCTTCCAGCACCAGCAGCCCCAGTTCGTCGCACGCGTCCAGAAACGCCGGCGACTGCGGATAGTGCGAGGTGCGCACGATGTTGCATTTCAGCTCCTGGCGCAGGATGCGGGCGTCGCGCGCCTGCACCCTCGCCGGCATCGCCCCGCCCACGTAGGGAAACGTCTGGTGCCGGTTCAGGCCGCGCAGCTTGATGTGCTCGCCGTTCAGGTAGAATCCCTTGCCCGTGAAAACCGCCTCGCGAAATCCCACCCGCGTGGCGAACACGTCGCCGTTGTCCAGTTTGGCGGTCGCCTGGTACAGCTTGGGATGCGCCAGGCCCCACGGCTCGATAGTGCCGAGCCCCTCCAGAACCACGTCGTAATAGGGCGCCGCGGCGCTCACCGCGGCCGTCGCGCTCTTCACCACGCGGGCGCCGTCGCGCAGTTCCACCGCCAGCGTCATCGGCTTGTCCACCGGTCCGTCCAGGTAGCAGCGCACCACCAGGCCGGGATCGGCGGACGCCGCGCGCACCGGCTTGGCGAATACGTTCGCCAGGCAGGTCCGCGGCGTCACGCGCAGCGACACGTCGCGGTAGATGCCGCCGAACGTCAGGTAATCGATGGCGCTGCCGAACGGCGGCGTGTCCGGCCGCTCGGTGGAATCCACGGTCACCGCCAGCAGGTTGTCGCCATCGTACTTCAGGTACGGCGTCAACTCGAAGGAGAACGGCGTGTAGCCGCCCCGGTATTCGGGGAACCGGTGGCCGTTGATGGCCACTTTGGACGCGGTCATGACGCCGGCGAAATCCACGAACACGCGCTTTCCCTTCCAGGCGGCGGGCGCGCGGAAGTGGCGCCGGTAGGTCGACACGAACTCGTAGGCCTTGTCGTCGAAGCTGTGCCACGGCAGTTCGACGTTGGTGTGCGGAAGCGTCACCCGCCGGAATCCGGACTCGTCGAACGCCGGAGTGTCGGCGCCGGGAACCGCGCTCCTGCGGAACAGCCAGTTCCGGTTGAGCGAGTAGACGCGGCGCATGGGCACGGCAATGCGGGCGGTCTGCGCTTGGGCAGCCGCGGCGGCTATAGCGGATCCCGCCAGAAAAGTACGGCGATTCAAAGCTGTCTCCCGGGGCGCAAAAGTGCGCCAGTCCAGATCATACCAGCCTGCGGGGCGGCCACTGTGGCCCAGCTTCGGGCGCGCGCCCGGACGGCCTCAGACAGCCACGGCCGCCACCACCGTCGCGTCGTCGTGGCGCTCGGCGCCGCCGAACCCGACCACTTCATCCATGATCGATTGCACCAGGGCGGCGGCGGACATGCCCCCGCCTCGCCCAATCAGGCGCAGCAGACGGCCTTCGCCGAACTCCTCGCCGGTATCGATGCCGGCTTCGGTAACCCCGTCGGAGTAAATCACCAGGCGGTCGCCGGCTTCAAGGACGGTGCTCTCCGCGGTGCATTTCCAGTCCTTGAATGCGCCCAGCACGGTAGCGGTAGGTTCCAGCCGTTCCACCGCGCCCGGCGCCCGGCGCAGCAGCGGCGGCACGTGGCCGCAATTGACGTACCGCAGGCGGCGCGAGCGGTCGTCGTAGACGCCGAAGAACAGGGTGGCGAAACGCTCGGCGGCGCTGGATTCGTAGAAATGGCGGTTGACCGCGCGCAGCACGCGGGCCGGATCGAGCAGCGCGCCGGGGCTCTGGCTGCGGAAGCAGGCCTGCAGATTGGCCATCAGCAGCGCGGCGGGCACGCCCTTGCCCGAAACGTCGGCGAGCACGAAGCCCACCGTATGATCGCCGATCTCCAGAAAATCGTAGTAATCGCCGCCGATCTCGCGGGCGGCCACGCAAAGGCCGGCGAAGTCGATCGTGCGCAGTCTTCGATGTTCCTGCGGGAACAGCTTCTGCTGCACGTTGGCGGCGATCTCGAGCTCCGATCTGCGCCGCCGGACGGACTCCGTTTGTTTGCGAATGGCGGCAATCACGCGGTCGTTTTCCCAGGGCTTCTGAATGAAATCGCAGGCGCCTCGCCGCATGGCTTCCACCGCCAGGTCCACGCTGCCCCAGGCGGTCATGGCGATCACCGGCGCGTGGCTGCCCTGCGCTTCCAGGCTGGCGAGCAGGTCGAGCCCCTCTTGTCCCGATGTGGTATCGCGGGTGTAGTTGAGGTCCGCCAGGATGAGATCGAAGGGTTTGGCGCGCGCGGCCTCCAGGAGCGCCCGCGGGGAATCCACGGTCGAGGCCCGGTACCCGTTTCCCTTCAGAAGCAGGCGCATCGCCTCCAGCACGTCCGGCTGGTCGTCACATACCAGGATCTGGAGTTGTCCGGCTGCCATTTTGCCCTCGCGTACGAGAAGTTGGAAGAGCACGTTTGATGCCTTCCCGATTCGGCCGTAAGTCGCCAGCCTGCCTCGCGAGCCACCGGCGATGCCACTCGAACTGTCCGTTTCCGGGACAGGACACAGCCGTCCGCGCCACGGTACCATGGAAACTACTCCCGTAAAATGGAATCGCAACCGATGGATTTAAAGCACACGGTCAATCTGCCGAAGACCGGGTTTTCCATGAAGGCCAACCTGGCGCAGACCGAGCCCAGGATGCTCGAACGCTGGGAAAAGGAGAATCTCTACCAGCAGATCCGCGCCGCGCGCGCTGGCCGGCCCACCTACATTCTCCACGACGGGCCGCCCTACGCCAACGGCCGCATCCACCTGGGCACGGCGTTCAACAAGATCCTCAAGGACTTCATTGTCAAATCCAAAACCATGGCCGGGTTCGACTCGCCCTACGTGCCCGGCTGGGATTGCCACGGCCTGCCCATCGAAATCAAGGTGGACAGCGACCTCGGCGCCCGCAAAGCGCAGATGCCGGTCACCGAGATCCGCCGCGTCTGCCGCCAGTACGCCGAGAAGTACGTCGACCTGCAGCGCACCGATTTCAAGCGCCTGGGCGTGCTGGGCCGCTGGGACGATCCGTACCTCACCATGAGCGCGTCCTACGAGGCCGTCATCGCCGGCGCATTCGTGGAGTTCCTGGATCGCGGCTACGTGTACAAGGGCCTCAAACCGGTGCACTGGTGCATGAAGGACCGCACCGCGCTGGCCGAAGCCGAGGTGGAGTACGAGAACCATTCCAGCCCGTCGATCTGGGTGCGTTTCGCGCTCACCTCGGATGCGGCGCGGATCGACCCGGCGCTGGCCGGGCGCCAGGTGTACGGCCTCATCTGGACCACCACGCCCTGGACCATTCCGGCCAACATGGCCATCGCCTTCAACCCGCGCTTCGAGTACGCGGCCGTGGATGTGGACGGCGCGGTCTACATCGTGGCCGCGGAACTGCTCGCCGTCACCGCCGAAAAGTGCGGCTGGAGCGGGTATTCCAAACTCGCCGCTTTTCCCGGCGCGCGCATGGACCGCGCGGTGTTCCGCCATCCCTTTCTGGAGCGCGATTCGCTCGGCCTCCTGGCCGATCACGTGACCCTGGAGCAGGGCACCGGCGCCGTGCACACCGCCCCCGGCCACGGACAGGAAGACTACGTCAGCGGCCGGCAATACGGCATCGAAATCTATTGTCCGGTGGACGCGGCGGGCCGCTTCTACCACGCCGAAGGCGCCGCCGGACGGCTGCCCGAATCGCTCATCGGCAAGACCGTCTGGGAAGCCAACCCGGTGGTCGTCGAAATCCTCCGGCAGCGCGGCGCTCTGCTCGGGCTGGAGAAGCTGGACCATTCCTACCCGCACTGCTGGCGCTGCCACAAGCCCACCATCTTCCGCGCCACCGAACAGTGGTTCATCGGCATGGACCTCAACGATTTCCGCGCGCAGGCGCTGGCGGCCATTCACCGCACCCGATGGCTGCCCGCGTGGGGCGAGGAGCGCATCTCCAACATGGTGGCCGCCCGGCCGGACTGGTGCATCTCGCGCCAGCGCGCCTGGGGCGTGCCCATCATCGTGTTCTATTGCGAGCGGTGCCGCGAGCCGCTCATCGAAAGGAAGATTCTGGAAGGCATCGTGGAGCTTTTCCGCCGGCACTCCGCCGACGTGTGGTACGAGCGCACCGCCGCCGAACTGCTGCCCGCCGGAACCACCTGCGCCAAGTGCGGCGCGACCGAGTTCGGCAAGGAGAAAGACATCCTGGACGTGTGGTTCGATTCCGGATCGAGCCACCTGGCCGTGCTCAACGAACGCTTCGGGCTCTCCTGGCCGGCGGACCTGTACCTGGAGGGCGGCGACCAGTACCGCGGCTGGTTCCACAGCTCGCTGCTGGTGGGCACGGCTCTCCAGGGCGGCTCGCCCTACCGCGCCTGCGCGCTCAACGGATGGGTTCTCGACGGCGAGGGCAAGGCCATGCACAAGTCGCTCGGCAATTCCATCGAGCCCGAGGAAGTGATCAAGCACCATGGCGCCGAGATTCTGCGCCTGTGGTCGGCGTCGGTGGATTTCCACGAGGACGTGCGCATCTCGGAAACCATTGTCACCCGCATGGTGGAAGCCTATCGCAAACTGCGCAACACCTTCCGCTACCTGCTGGGCAACCTGGCGGGATTCGATCCCGCGCGCGACGCCGTCGCCGGCAACGAGCTCTTCGAAATCGACCAGTGGGTGCTGCTGCGCGCCGAAGACCTGGTGGCCCGCTCGCGCGCCTGGTTCGAGGAATTCCAGTTCCACAAGGTCTACCATTCGCTCTACGCCTTCGCCACCGTGGACCTGAGCGCCGTGTACTTCGACGTGCTGAAGGACCGGCTCTACACCTCCGCGCCCCGCTCGCAGGCGCGCCGCGCCGCGCAGACCGCGCTGTACCGCCTGCTGGACTCGTTGGTCCGCCTGGCGGCGCCCATCCTCAGCTTCACCGCCGAGGAGGTGTGGGGCCACATGGGACGGCCGGGCAGCGTGCACACGGCGCTGTTCCCCGAGCCGGGCGAACTCTCCGCCGGCATCGGCGACGGCATGCGGCAGCGCGTGGCCGAGTGGGACCGCCTGATGGAAGTGCGCTCGAGCGTGCTGAAAAGCCTGGAGGCCGCGCGCAACGAGAAGCTCATCGGCGCCCCGCTGGAGGCCCGCGTGCGCTTGCGGGCCGCGGGCGATGTCTACGCGCTGCTCGAAAAGTACGCGCGCGAACTCGCCGCGCTGTTCATCGTTTCGCAGGTGGAGTTGGAAACCGGCGAAGCGGCGCTCGAGATCGCCGTGGAGCGCGCCCTCGGCGTCAAGTGCGAGCGCTGCTGGAAGTACTCGACGGACATCGGCGGCGATCCGCGCTATCCCACCATTTGCCGGCCCTGCGCCGCCGCCGTCGACGAGTGGCTGAATGGTTGACCGGAGATGGATCGCCTACGGCTCGGCGGCCGGCGTGTTGGCGCTCGACCGCCTCACCAAGCGCCTGGTGGAAACGCGCCTGGGCTTCGAGGACACCGTCAAGGTGATCCCCGGATTCTTCGACATCGTGCACTCGCAGAATCGCGGCGTGGCGTTCGGCATTTTCAACGACTCGGCGTTTCAGTGGCGCACCGCGCTGCTGGTGGCCGTGTCGCTCGGCGCCGTCGGGGCGGTGAGCTGGATTCTGCGCCATCCCGCGCGGCTCAGCCGCTGCGCGTTCTGGGGCCTGGCGCTGGTATTGGGCGGCGCGCTGGGCAATGTCTACGACCGCGTGGTGGCCGGCCAGGTCACCGATTTCCTGTTGTTCTACCTGGGCGACTACCAGTGGCCCGCCTTCAACCTCGCCGACTCGGCCATCGTAGTGGGCAGCGGACTGCTTCTCATCGACCTGATGCGGCTCAGACGGGAATCCGCCAATGTACCCTGAGCTATTCCATATTCCGTTTCTGCACACTTACGGCGTGCTGGTGGCGCTGGCGTTCCTGGCGGGCGTGTGGATGTCCACCCGCCTGGCGCGGCGTGCCGGGATCGACCCGGAAGCCGTCACCAACCTGGGCATCTACTGCCTGCTGGCGGCCATGGTTGGCGCCAAGCTGATGATGCTGGCGGTGGACGCCGATGCCCGGCGCGACATTTTCTCGTGGTCCACGCTGCAGGCCGGCGGCATCTTCTACGGCGGCCTGCTGGGCGCCCTGGCGGTCGCCTGGTGGTACATGCGGAAGACCGGCCTCGAGCTGCTGGCGACCGCCGACGTTTTCGCGCCGGCCCTCGCGCTGGGACACGCCATCGGCCGGCTGGGTTGTTTTTCCGCCGGCTGCTGCTGGGGACTGTACTGCGACCGGCCGTGGGCGGTGACGTTCCGCGACCCGGTGGCCCACGACATTACCGGCGTGCCGCTGGGCGTGCCGCTGCACCCCACCCAGCTCTACGAGTCGTTGGCGGAGTTCCTGATTTTCGCCATTCTGTACCGGCAGATCCGGAAGCCGCACGGCCGGGGCGCGATCATCGGTCTGTACCTGATGCTCTACGGCGCGGCGCGCTTCGTGGTGGAGTTCTACCGCTACCACGAGCAGGGCAACCTGTGGGGCAGCGCCCTGGACACGTCGCAGGCGATTTCGCTGGCCTTGTTCGCGCTGGGAGCCTCGCGGTTTCTGCTGTTCCGGCGCGCCGCGGCATAAAGTTTTTCGGGGCGCAGCCGATAAGTAGCTATGAGCCGCGAGGAGTCCGCCGGCGCGGTCCGCGTGTGGAAGACGATGCGACGAGGAAGCCGGGCGGCAAATGGTTGTCCTCGAATGGGGCGATGACGCATGCAACCCGATGGGATAGACCAACGAAGAGAACCGCGCTTCCCGATCCAGACCGGCGCCGCCGTCGAAGTGCAGAAGCGGGGCCAGATCGTCAACGCCACCACCGTCAATATCAGCGGCTGCGGCGTGCTTCTGGAGTTCGAGATACCCACTCAACTGGCGGTGGGCGATCCGGTGGTCTGCGAGTTCAGAGTCACCCGCCAAGCCGACAAACCGCTCCCCTGCTGGGGGGTGGGAGACGTCGTCCGCGTGGACGGTTGCCGGGTTGCGGTGGATTTCAAGGCCGGCGGCCTGGCTCCCCTGGAACCTGAACCCGACGAAACCGGCCCGCCCGAATCCGGGTCCGGCACGCCCTAGGGTGCCGTGCGGAACGTCTATCCCCAGGCCGCCGCGCCGTTCGCGTTCGGGTATTCGCCCAGCAGCGCCTCCAGAACCTCTTTGCCTTTCCCGTCCGGCATGGCCCGGTGCAGGCGGTTCAAAACGCCCATACGATGTGACGCTACGCCCCGCCCGGCCCCTCGATCCTAAAACAACTCGACGTTCTCCCCCAGTTCGGCGGCTTCCAGGGACGGGAATCCGGGCGGCGCCTGTATCGCCCCTGCCGGCGCCGGCGCCATCGAGGCCGCTTCCCCGGCGACCCCCGCATGCACATCGCGCTCGGCCTGCATGGTGTAATGCTTCGCCAGATCCGCCATGTCGCGCTCCCACCGGCCGGCGCCGTCGCGCCGCGCGCCGGAGCGTTGTCCCTCTCCGATCTCCCGGAGCCTGGCCTGGGCGTCCGCGATGGCTTCGGCGAACAGGTCTCCGGCCGAGAAGCCTTCGCGCGCCGCGGCGATGTCTTCGCGCAGGCGCTGGCTGCGGGCGGCGATTTGCGCGATCCGGGCGAAGCTGCGCTCGCTGGCGGAATGCAGATCGGCGGCCACCGCGCCGATGGCTTCCAGGCTCACGCCGCGGTTGGCCTTGCGCGCCTCCCCGAGGTGTCCGGACAGCCCTTGGGCGGCCTGGCTGATACGTTCCACCGCCGCCGTCAGAGCATCGGAGCGTTCCCTGGATTGGGCCGCCAGGGTCTGCATCGCCACGGCCAGAGTGCCCAGGGCATCCCCCGCCGCGCCGATATGGTCGGCGCGGATGCTGGCGTTCAACGCCATCCGCTGAACCTGGATCTCGATCGCCTGGATCTCCTCGATGGACCCCTGCATCCAGTCGATGGTGTCTCCCAGGTTGGCGCTGGCTGAGCGGGCGGCTTCTTCGGTTTCGGCACAGCCGCCCAGATGCGCCCGGATGGCCGTGCATTTCCGCTCCATTTGGAGAAAGAATGAGTTCTGGGCGTCGCCCGAAACGCCCGACAGCGCCCGGCTCTCGCCGTCCATCTCCAGCACGTTGGCGGCGATCTCGTCCAGGCTGTTCCCGACGGTCGCCACCGAGGCGGCAAATTTTCCGCCCGCGTCGGCCAGTTGCAGGGATTGCAGCTCCAGAACGGCCACCGGATCTCCGCCATTTCCGGCTCCGCCGCTCCCGCCGCGCAGCCGGCGCAGCGCTTCGACGACGTGCTCCACCTGCTGCCGCGTGATGTCGTGAAACTGAATGGATACGATCAGCTCGTTGAACGCTTTGGAGATGGCGGCATAGCGGGCCTCCAGGCGAAGCGTGGCCTCGCGCGTCCGGCTCTGCACGGCGCGAAACTCTTCCAGTTCGGCCAGCAGTTCGGCGAGCACCCGGGGAAGATCCTTGGCCCTCCCTTCCAGATGCTCCGAGACCCCGTGCAGGACGCCTTCAATGGGCGCAATCAGCCGGCCCACCGTCTCCATGGCGCTTTCGATTTTGCCCTGGATGGTGTCCGCCAGCGCTTTCACGTCGTCGGCCAAGTGGCCGAAGTTGGCGCCCACGCTGCCCAGGTGCGCGGTTTCGATGCGCGTCAGCACGCCCAGGATATGAAACGTCGCCAGCGTGTCCTTGAACCCGTTCAGCGTCTCCTTCATGCGCTCCGCATCCCGGCGCATGCCGCCCAGCAGCGACGCGCTTCCCTCGGCGCACTCGACCATCCTCCTGGCATGTTCCAGCGCACCCGTCAATGCCTCGGATGCGCGCGCCCCCTGTTCGCCAAGAAGTTGATCCGCCAGGCCGGCCAATTCGGAGGAAACCAGCTTCACCGCCTCCATGAATCCGGCCAGCTTTTCGCCGATCTTCAGGAAGTCCCGTTCCGTCCCGCCGTTCAGACGATCGAGATCGGCGATCACCCGCCCCAGCGCGGCAGCGCCGTCCTTTCCCGGCCAATCGCCGCGGCGGGTTCGCCAGCGAGCCCGCAGCCAGCAGAGCAGCCGCGCCTGGAAAGGCGCCGATCCAGCCCCGGCTTCCGGTTGTTCGGTCAGTTGCATGCGGCGCGATCCAAGCTATGGCACTCCAGCGCGTTCAGAACCAGCACCACCCGTCCGTCTCCCATGATGGCGGCGCCCTGGAACTCCTTGCATTGCTCCAGCCCCCCGCTCAGAGGCTTGACCAGCACCTCCACTTCACTGACAAACTTATCGACCAGAAGTCCGTACTTCACCGCGCCGGCTTCCACAATCGCCACCGAAAGCTCCGCCGTCCTGGCGGGAGCCAGGCCCAACATCTCCGCCAGGCTGAAGATGGAGTAGATGTCGCCCCGAACCTGCGCCAAGGCGATTCCCCGGCAGGCGTGCGCTTGATTTCGGGGCAACTTCACCATGTCGCGGATATAACCCAGCGGCAGGATATACTCCTGGGCCCCGGCTTCCAGCAGGATGCCCTTTGAAATCATGAGGCTGGTGGGCAGCCTGATCAGAAAGGCGGTGCCCCGGCCGCGCTCGGAGCGGATCTCGATGCTCCCCTGCAGGTTGCGCACGTTGCTGCGCACCACATCCATCCCGACTCCGCGGCCGGAAACGTCGGAAAGGCGCGCCGCCGTGGTCAGCCCGGGCAGAAACACCAGTTGATAAGCCGCCTCCTCGCTCATCCCCGCGGCGGCTTCCGGCGCCAGCAATCCCTTTTCGACGGCCTTCCGCCTGAGAGCGCTGGCGTCGATCCCCCGCCCGTCGTCGGCCACCTCGATGGCCACCCCGCCGGCCTCCTGCCGGGCGCGCAGCGTCAGCTTCCCGCCCGGGTCCTTTCCCATCGCCCGGCGCTCGGCGGGCGATTCGATGCCGTGGTCCACGGCATTGCGGATCACGTGCACCAGCGGATCGCCGATCTGCTCCAGGATGGTCTTGTCCAGCTCGATTCCTTCTCCTTCGATGGCCAGGTGCACTTCCTTGCCGAGCGACCGCGCCAGGTCCCGCACCAGGCGCGGGAATTTCTGGAACACCGTCTTGACCGGCAGCATCCGGATCGACATGACGCTGGCCTGGAGTTCGTCGGCGATGCGGGAGATGTTGGAGCCGGCCTCTTTCAGGTCCTTCCCCACTCCCGCGCCATCGGCCCCGTCCGCCAGCTTCCGCGCCAGCAGCGGGAAAGCCCCGCGGGCCACCAGCAGTTCGCCCACCACCCGCATCAGGCGGTCCAGCTTGTTCTGATCGATGCGAATGGTGGAAGGCGAAGCCGCCGCGCCCGCCCGTTCCGCCACCGCGCCCGCCGGGGGCCGGGCTGCGCCGGCGGGCTCCGCGACCCGGCCTGCGCCGCCCTCCGGCGACATCCCGGCGAGAACCGCCCGGGCCTCCCGGAAGGCGCCGCCCAGCGCCGCGCGCTCCCCCGCGCTCAGCGCCGCGCCGGCTTGCATGGCCGCTTCCAGGATGCGGAGCTGCCGCGCCAGCGGTTCTTCCAGATCCGGGCAGTTCTGGTACCGGGCGGCCGCCGACAGGGTCTTCAGCCCGCGCCGGTAGGTTTCGAGCACCGCGCCAGGTGGCTCGCTCTGGCTCTCCATGCGCTCGAAACAGCCCTCGATCATTTCCATGCATTGCGAGGTGGTGTTGAGAAACGCGGCGGTCCGCCCATCCATTCTCTCGACCGGCGGCGCCGGATCCATCCCGACTCCCAAACGCTCCATCAGTTCCCGCGAGACCGGCCCGCCCGCGCCGTTGTGCGTCAGGCGCCCCAGCAGCGTGCGGATGGCGTCGCAGGTTTCGAGCGTGGTCTGAATCGCCTCGTCCGGCAACTGCCCGGTCAGAGCGCCGCGGAACGGATCGAGCAGGGACTCCAGCGAGTGGGTTACCCGCAGCAGCAGTTGCAGCGGGTGGCTGGGGGCCAGGGCGGCGCTGGTGACCTGTCCCAGCAGCAGCCCCGCATTGCCCTTGATGCTGTGGACGCCCCGGAAGAGGGAGTCCAGGGAATCCCTAGAGGCGGAGTCCTCCTCCAGGCGCAGCGCGTCCCTTTCAACGTCCTCCAGGCGCTCTTCGCATTCCGCCACGAACAGTTCGAAGGCCTCCACCGGCACCGAACCCAGCAGGGCCACACTGGCGGCCTGGTCCTCCAGCAGCCGGATCGAGACCTCGCAATCGTCCTCGGCGAAAACGAAGACCTCCTGGATGGCCGCCCGGTCCTTCCCGGTGACCAGCAGGATCTCCCACCAGAGATAGCAGTGCTCGGCCTCCAGCTCGTCGAGCGCCGGCGTACGGTCCGCGTGGGCCGCGATGTGCGCCTGTCCCAGCTCCCGCAGGCCGTCCAGCAGCGTGACCGGGTCCGCGCCGGAATAGAACATCTCTCTCCTGGGCTTGAAGACGATCTCGAAGGCCGCGCGAACCGCGTCTTCCGGTTTGGATTCCGGCTCCCGTTCCGCCGGCGGCGCCTCCGCCTTTGGCATCAGCCGTGCGAATGCCGCGGCGGCGTCCGCCTCCCCTGGGACGGCTTCCCCTTCGGCCGCCTCCTCCAGGATCAGCCGGACCACGTCACAGGCCTTCAGCCCGCAGTCGATCAGTTCCCCAGTCACCGCCAGACGCCCGTCGCGCGCCAGGTCGAAAGCCTCTTCCACCTTGTGGGCGAACCTGGCGAGGTGCGCGAAACCGGCCGTCGCCCCCGATCCCTTGATGGTGTGAATGGCCCGGAATACCCGGTGCACCAGCGTGGAATCGCCCGGCTGCGCCTCCATCGCCAGGAGGGCGCCGTCAAGCTCGATCAGCAGATCCAGAGCCTCCGCCCTGAAGGTGCGCCGCATCTGCTCCATCACGTCCGTCAACATGGCTGCCCGTCCGCTTCCAATCCCGTTCCGCCGCCCCGCCTCAGCGCATCACCCGCTTCACCACCGCCAGCAACTGGTCCGCGTTGAACGGCTTTACGATCCAGGCCGTGGCGCCCGCCGCCCGGCCTTCCTGTCTCTTGCCGGCATCCGATTCCGTGGTCAGCAGAACGATCGGGACGAACTTGTGCCGCGGCATGGCGCGAATCTGGCGCGTCAGCTCCAGGCCGTCCATTTTCGGCATGTTAATGTCGGTCAGGATCAGGTCCACCTCCTGGCCCCGCAGTTTGGCCAGGGCGTCCTCTCCGTCGGTGGCTTCGATGGCCTCATAGCCGCCGCCGCGCAGCACGAAGACCACCATCTGGCGGAGGCTCGCCGAATCGTCCACGCTCATGACGGTTCTCACGCTCCCTCCCGCGCGCCCAGCAGTTCGCGCCGCAGCCCGCAGCGCTCCACCGCCGCCAGGAATGCTTGCGACGGGTTGTCGAATGAAAGCGCCGCGACCGACTTCCGCAGCGAACACAGCAACTGGAGGATGCAGGTGTCGATGTCTTCCAGGCCGGCGGTGTCGACGGCCATCCGGGCGCCGTCTTCCAGGCCCTCCCGAAGCCTGGCGGCGAGGTCGCCGGCGTGGCGGATGGTGACCGCGCCTTCGAGTTTCAGAATCCGTCCGCCCGGTCCGGCGGCCACAAAAAACGCCACAGCTTGCCTCCTCTCCTCAGCCGGCCATCAGAATCATGCGAATGTTCTCGACCATGGCTTCCGGCGAGCACGGTTTGACCATGTAGAGATTGGCTCCCGCCGCGAATCCCTTGGTCTTGTCCTTGCCTTCGCTTTCGGTGGACACGATGACGATGGGCAGCGAGCCGTACTTCCGCTCGGCGCGCACCCGCCGGATGAATTCGTAGCCGTCCATGTTGCTCATATTGATGTCGGTGAGCACTAGGTCGCATTCGTGGGTGTACAGCTTCTCCAGCCCGTCGCTTCCGTCCATCGCCGTGATCACCCGGAAGTGAGCCTGTTCCAGTATGTAGGAGTGATAACTCCTGACGAATTCCGAATCGTCCACGATGAGGATGGTTTGCTTGGTATCCATGGCGCTACTCCTTTACATAAACCAGGTGGGTTTCGAACCGCTTCAGCTTGAAAGCCGTGGTCACGCGTCCCACCGATTCGGAGTGTCCCAGGAAGACGTAGCCTCCCGGATTCAGGGCATTGTAGAAGTGATCGACAACCGCCTTTCGCGAAAGATCGTCGAAATAGATCAGAACGTTGCGGCAGAAGATGAAATCGAAGCCCCGCATGGCCCGCATGGCCATCCGGTCGTGGAGGTTGAGGTGCAGCGTCTGGACCAGGGCCGCGGTCCTCCGCCGCACCACGTACCCGTCGCCGTCCTCCACCAGGTACTTCTCCCGGTACTCCGGCGGAACGTCGTTGACCGAGCGGCATCCGTAGCGCGCCGCCACCACCCGCCGCAGCATGTTCTCGTCGATGTCGGACGCCACGATCTGGCAGTCCCAGGATTGCGCCTGCGGGAAGACTTCCTGCAGGATCATGGCCAGCGTGTAGGGTTCTTCGCCCGAGGAGCAGCCCGCCGACCAGATCCGCAGTTTCCTCTCTCCGCGGGCCTGCTTGGCCGACAGCACTTCCGGAAGACAGTGATTGGCGAAGGCCTGCAACTGGTCGTACTCCCGGAACATGTAGGTCTCGTTGGTGGTGACCAGATTGGCCAACTCCTGCATCTCCAGGCCGGCGGGATCGGCGTAGGCGAGCAGGAATAGGTACTCCCGCGGGTCGTCCAGGCCCAGGGCCGCCATGCGCCTGGCAACCCGCGTTTTCAGGAAGTAAACCTTCTTTTCGTCGAAGTGCAGCCCCAGCTTTTGATAAATGAGCTGGCTCAGACTTTGAAATTGTTCGACCGAGAGGTCCGGCATGTCGTTGGTCAGCAGCCCAGGGCCTGCAATACCTCCTCGTCGGATTCCTCTAGCGCCCGCGCCGCCAGGATCGGCTCCACTTCGGGCCGTCCGGCTGTCCGCAGCGATTCCGCCGCCCCCAGGCGAACCATGCGCTCGGGGCTGGACAGGCAGGCGACCAGCAGGGCGCCAACCTCTTCACGGGCGGCCCAGGAACCCAGAATTCGCGCCGCCTGGTAGCGGCACAACGGCTGGCCGCCGTCCTCAACCACCGTTCGCAAGTCCCCCAGCAGGGCCTCGCCCGGCTCCGCCCGCCGGCAGCGGGGCAGCATCGCCACCAGCGCGCTGAGAATCGCCGGGCGAAGGTGCGGGCCGCGCTGGGGCAGCAGGCCGGCCACTTCGGAGAATTCGCCCGTTCCTCCGAAAGCGGCCATGGTTTTCAAACAGGACCCCAGCAGGAAATCCGGCACCGTGGCCAAATCCGGAAAACACCGGCGGACCGCCGCCAGCGAGGATTCCCGGCCAATCCCCACCAGGGCCTCCACGCAGGCGGCTATCAGCATGGGATGGGAGCCGGCCTGGAGCAGTTCCTCGACCCGGTCCCGGAACTCCGTCGCCCGGATCCGGCCCAGGTTCTCGACCGCCGTGATCACCACGTTGGGGTCTTGGTCGGAAAGCGCCGCCGCATAGATCGGCCCCGTGTCGCCGGACTGAACTCCCGCCAGAACGTCGAGCACCAGTTTCCGGATGTCCTTCGAGCCGTCCCGCATGGCCGCGCCCAGGAAGGGAACCGGCCGGGAGCCCTTGCGCCGCAGCACCTCCACGGCCTGGTTGCGGATCTGCGGGTCTTCGCTTCCGAGCAACCCCACGCAGCCCTCGATGGGCGCGTCCCCGTCGATTCGAATCAGGGCCTGGAATATGGCGTCCCGCACCGCCGGTGAGGTCTCGCGGAGCAGCCGGTCGAGCAGAGCCGGCACGCCTTCCGGGCCGTTCAAGTAACCGAGATCCTCGGCGGCGTAGGCGCGCTCGGTTTCCTCCGGGCACTCCAGCCTGGCGAGGCACTCTTCGAGGCCGCTCATTGCGTCGTCCTCCGCACGGCTCTCACGATCTCTCCCGCCACCTGGTGGCTGGGCGCCACCACGCAGGCGCCGCCCCGCTCGACGGCCTCGCGGGGCATTCCGTACACCACCGCCGTCTGCTCGCTTTCGGCGATGGTGTGCCCGCCCGCCTGCCGGATCGCCACCATCTGGTCGGCGCCGTCGTCTCCGATGCCGGTCATCAGCACGCCCACGGTGTCGGCCCCGTACATCTTCAGAACCGATTCCATCATCACGTTTACCGAGGGCACGAACAGCGTGGCCGGCGTGTTGGGCGTGCGGATGACCACATCGCCCGTCATCTTGCGGTGCAGACACAGGTGCATCCCGCCCGGCGCCACGTAGCACACGCCCGGCTCCACGGGCATGCCCGAACGCCCCTCCACCACCTTGAGCGCGCAGCGCTCGTCCAGCCGCTTGGCGAAGGACGCAATGAAGGCGGGCGGCATGTGCTGCACCAGGAAGATGCTGGCGGGCAGGTCCGCCGGAATCAGCGGCAGCACGTCCTGCAGGGTGGCCGGCCCCCCGGTGGAAATCCCGATGGCGACGGCCCGTTTCCGCGTGACGCCCTCGAAGCTGGCGCTGAGCGGCGGCCGCGCCGGTTGGCGGCGCTCGCGGCTGCGCTCTATGCGGCCCACAATGCCCCGCCGCGCCGCCGCCTTGAGCTTGGCCACCAGTTCCGCGGCCACCGCGCCCATGTTGGAGGAGACCGTGCCGTCCGGCTTGGCCACGAAATCGAAGGCCCCCAACTCCAGGCACTCGAAGGTGGTCGCGGCGCCCTCCTGGGTGAGCGACGAAACCATGACCACGGGACAGATCTTCTCCTGCAGCACGATCTGCAGCGCCGTGACCCCGTCCAGCTTCGGCATGTTGATGTCCATGGAGACGACATCCGGCCGCAGTTCCCGGGCTTTCGACACGGCATCCTCGCCGTCCCGCGCCAGGCCCACCAGCTCCAGGTCGGCCGATTCCGCGACGATTCGCTTGAGAGTCTGCCGCATCAACGCGGAATCGTCCGCCACCAGTACGCGAATTCTGCTCATGGTCTCAGATGTGCCCGCGGGGACGGATTCCCGCCCCCGCGACGGCCCCTTGCTTATTTGGCAATTTCGGCCAGATGCGTCTGCTCCCGCCGGTTGAGAATTCTCTCCACGTCGAGCAGCACGATCATGCGTTTGCCGGAATCCACCTTGCCGATTCCCGAAATGAACTGTTGATCGATTCCGCTCCCGATCGCCTCCGGCGGCGGGGCGATGTCCTTCCGGGCGAGGTTCAGGACCTCGCGTACGGAGTCCACCACCAGGCCCGTCTTGACGCCGCCCAGGTCCACGATGATGATGCGCGTACGGTCGTCGGGCGGCTTGACTTCGAGTTCGAAGCGCTTGCGCGTGTCCAGCACGGGGATAACCTCCCCGCGCAGATTGGTGATGCCTTCGATGAACTCCGCGGCCTTGGGCACCTTGGTGATCTTGGCGAGGCGGTCGATCTCCTGGATCTGCGAGATCGGAACGCCGTATTCCTCCGCGCCGAGCATGAACGTGACCAGTTGCAGTTCGCTCAGCTCCTGTCCGCCCGCGTTCGAAGTCTGAACCTCTTTGGTCTTCTCCGCTTCGACGGTCTGGGCCGGGGAGTTCTGCACGTTACGCAGCTTCTGGTCTTTCATCAGGCTGGCGACATCCAGCAACATGATCAGCCGCGAGCCATCGTCCAGTTTGGCGACCCCCGAGAGTTCCATGCCGCCGCTGGAGGTGATGCGCGGCGGCGGTTCCAGCAGGCTCCTGGGGACGTTCAACACCTCGTGGACGTGGTCCACCACCAGCCCCAGCACGAAGCCCTCGGCATCCACCACGATGATGCGCTGGTCTTCCTGGATGTTGCGGGCGATCTGCTCCTCGAACTTGCGCAAGGCGGCCACCGTTTCCCGCCCTCCGGCCAGCACTTCCTCTCCGCAGGCGCGCGCGGCATCGCGATCGCCGCGCTCTTCGAATTTCGTCCGCGCCTGAAGCTGTTTGGCGACCTTTTCGTTCAGCCCCCGCGCCCTGGCCAGCGCCTCCATGAGCAACTGGCTGGAACTGTTGGTTTCGGCGAGCCACTTGCGAAGGCGCTCGGTGACCGCGCCGTCCACCTTCTGCTGCGCGCCGCCGGCGAAAAGTTTCCCGGTCTGGTCGATCCAGCGCTCGTACTCCTCCCGCAGCGGCCGGCAGTTGTCGGCGAACTCGTCGGCCAGCGAGCGCTGCTGGAGCAGCCGCCGCAGGTCGATGACCGGGAGAATCTGGCCCCGAACCGTCAGCACGCCCAGCACGTAGTCGGGGACGTCGGGGACCTGGTTGGGAGTCTGCACGCGCAGGATCTCCCGGACGTGCTCCATCTCGAAAGCGAATTCCTCTTTGGCGATGCGGAAGGTCACCATCTTCTGGACTTCGGCGTCTCCGTCGCCGGATTTGCCGGCCGATTCGCCGCTGCGGGCCTGGCCGCCCGATGTCACGCCCGCCGAGGCCGTCCTGCGGGTGAGACCGATCTCGCACACCTGGGCCGCATTGAGGGCCATGATAATGCGCTGCCCCTTGTCGAGTTTCACGACCCCTTCGAGGTAATCCGAGGTGGTGCCGCGGATGGCCGCCGGCGGCGGCTCAATCTCGCTGCGCATCACGCGGGTCACCTGTTTGACGCGATCCACGCGCAGGCCCGTCTTGACGCCGTCGATATCGACCACCAGCACGCGCGTGCGGTCGGTCTCCTCGGCGCGTTCCATGCTGAAACGGGTGCGCATGTCGATGACCGGCAGAACCACACCGCGCAGATTCGCGATGCCGTCCACGTAGGGCGGCGTGCGGGGGACTTTCGCCATTTTGGGAAGGCGAATGATTTCCTGTACCGACATGATGTCGAAGCCGAATTCCTCGTCCTTCAACAGGAACGTGACCAGTTGGCTTTCGTCCTTCAGGCCGGCGGATGGTTGTAGAGTGTCTTTTTCCATAACGAATCTCCTTGGGCGAGAGCGCTCTACCGGCTACCCGTTTTGCAGTTCATCGGCCTGAGAGGCGATATCCTCGATGGCCTGGGCGATCTCCTGCGCGGCTTTCAGCCCCTGCTCGGAAGCGCCGGCGGCTTCTGTGGAAGCGCGCGCGGTTTCCTCGGCGGCGGCGGCGATCTGCTGGCTGGCCTTGCCGGCCTGTTCGAGCCCTGCGGCAGCCTCGCCCGATGCTTTCGCGATTTCCCGGATATCGTTCACCACCACGTCGGACTCCTTGTCCATCCGATCGAGGTTGGCGGTCGACACTTTGGCGCGTTCCACTTCGGCCCGCCCTTTGCTGCCGGCCAGTTCGATGTCCCCGGCTACCTTGGTGATCTGCGTTTGCACGTTCTTCACCAGGTCTTTGATTTTGTCCGCGTTCTCGCTGCTTTCGTTGGCCAGCGACCGGATATCGCCGGCCACCACCGAGAAGCCCCGGCCGTACTCTCCGGCGCGGGCGGCTTCCACGTTGCCGTTCACCGCCAGCATCTTGGTCTGCACCGTCACCATGACGATGGCGTCCACGATCTTGTCGATGCGGCGCGTGCGTTCCTCCAGTTCCAGAACGTTCCTGGCGGATTCGGCGGATGCGTCGGCGCTCTTGCCTACGTTGACAATCAGGGCATCCACGTTGATTTTGTTGTTGACCAGGACCTTCTTCGTGGCCTGAGCTTTTTCCACGCTGGCTTCGGCGCGGTCTCCCATGCCCTTGGCGGCATGCCGCATCTGCGCACCCAGGGCATTGGAGGCTTCCGCCGCCTTGGCCTGCGCGCCGGCCGCCTTGTTGATCTGCTCGATGGCGGTGGAGATCTGCTGCGAGGAGGACTTCAGTTCCTCGGCGTTGGTGGAGAGTTCCTCGGCGGTGGCGGCCAGTTCCTCGGCCGACTTCTGCGCGTTGGTCGAGGTCTTCAACGCCTCCGCCATTTCGGCCAGCGAACGGGCCGCGTCGCTCATTTCGGCGTACGCTTTGGATTGCTCCTGCGTGGATTTCTGGGCTTCCTGGCAGGCCGAGGTGGCTTCCTCGGCGGCGCTGGCGATCTCTTCGGCGCCCTTCAGATACGTCTTGGCGCTGGCCAGCGCTTCCGCCGCGTTTTTCTGGATCTCGGCGCAGTTTACCCGGACCTCTTCGTAATCCACGGCGATCTTGAGCAGGTCCTGAGTGATCACCTTGGCCTTCTCCACTTCCTCGCGGCCCCGCTTGCCGGCGGTTTCCGTGTCCGCGGCCACCACCTTCACCTGGTTCTGAATCTCGTTAACGACTTCCTGGATGCCGCGCGCGCTCTTCTCGCTGATCTCCGCGAGATTGCGCACTTCGTCGGCCACCACGGCGAATCCCTTGCCGTGTTCCCCGGCGCGGGCCGCTTCGATGGCGGCGTTCAGGGCCAGCAGGTTGGTCTGGTCGGCGATCCGCGTCACGGCATGCACGATCTTGCCGATCTCCTCGCTCTGGCGCTCCAGTTCGCCGATCATTTTGGCGGATTCGATATTGGCGTCGGCGGCGTCGCCGACTCCCTTGATGAGGGCCTCAATGTCCACCGTTGTCGACTTGGTGAGCGCCACCACCTCATTCACTCTCTTGAGGGAAACTTCCGCGCGGGCGTTGGCGCTGTCCGACGCCTTCTCGATCTGATTGATGGCGGCCCGCGATTCTTCCGCCGCGGTGGACGCCTGGTCCGCGCCCGCCGCGATGGTGTGCATAGTCTTTTCCAGTTCTTCCACCGCGCCGGTGGCTTCGGCGATGGCGCTCGAGACCTGGTCGGTCGCGGTGGAGAGTTTCTCCGCCACAGCCTGCGCGCGGGCTACCGTGCGGGCGCGCGCCTTCTCTTCCGCCAGTTTCTTGGCGGTGAGGCGGTTCTGGGCGAGATCGTCACTGTGACCGGCCGGCTCGACTATCTTCTTCACCGGCGGCGTGGGAGCGCTCTTCTGCGGTCCAAGACGGTTCATGGCGAGGCGGGCTGGCACTGCCGGCGCGCCGTTGGTGGGTGCTTCTGCGTTTTGCTTGATCATTCCAGACTCCCGTGGTCCCGATCGGACCGGTCGGTCAAAGTTAGGTCAATAAGGGAATCGGCGTGTTGGCGATATTCTGTAGAGTCCCCTGCGTATATTTCTCCCGGCTGATTCAGAACATGCTCCACGGCGGGAGCACGGGAGGTGTCCACCACGCTTCACATTCCGCCAATCGGCAGATGTACCGCTTATCTACACACCCGCACCATGTCGCAGGCGGAGGTATGGCGGACTGATTGAGACCTACTCCGACCCCCGGCCCGTTGCACCGCGTACTTATGCCACCTGCGCGGCAAGTGCTATGCCGGGGAGCGTGAGTGTCCCACTACTCCGATTACTCCGCATTCCGGCGCGCCTATCTGGCTGGCCCGCGCGGCTGGTGATAGAGTAGAAAAATGCCGCGCCGACTGGCTGCCACCGTCCTGCTGCTGGTCTTTTCAGCCTGGGCGGCCAACATCAAGCTGTACCTCAAGGACGGCACCTTCGACCTGGTGCGCGAATATCAGGTGGGTGCGGACCGCGTCCGCTACTACAGCGTGGAACGCAGCGAGTGGGAAGAGATGCCGCTCGAGTTGGTGGATCTGAAGCGCACCGAGTCGGAGGCCGCCGCGCGCAAGGCCGAGATCGAGGAAGAGACCCGGTCGCAGGCCGAAGAGGATGCGGCGGTGCGTGAAATCCGGAAGGAAATCTCCCGCATTCCGCGCGACCCCGGCGTCTACTGGCTGGATGGCCTGGAAGCCAAGGCCCTCAAACTGGCTTCGTCCTCGGTGCGCACCAACAAGGGACGGCAGGTTCTCAAGGTGCTGTCGCCCATCCCCATGGTGACCGGCAAGGCGACCCTGGAACTGGACGGCGTCCATTCGCAAAACGTCTTCACCGACCCCGAGCAGGTCTTCTATATACAGCTTTCCGAAACCGAGCGCTTCGGCATCGCCAGGCTCACCGTGAAAGGCGCGGTGCGCATTGTCGAGAACCTCACGTTTATCCCGATCTCCAACGAAGTCGAGGAAGACCTGAAAATGGTCGATATCTTCCGCCAGCAGGTGGCCAGCGAAGAGCTGTACAAGATCTGGCCCAAGGCGCCGCTCGAGCCCGGCGAGTACGCCGTGATCCAGTACACCGAGGGCAAGCTGAACGAACAGATCTGGGATTTCTCGATCGCGCGCGCGAAATAGCCGGCGCGCTTTGGGCGGCTTGTTAGAATAGCCCTTTCATGTCTTCCAAAACCCGCGCCAGGAAACCGCCCGCCGCGCCGCCGGCTCCGCCTGCCGCGCCGGCCTTGTGGAACCGGCTGGCTTCCGGGCGCGTTTTGTTCGCCGCTTTCGCGGCCGCGGTGCTGCTGTTCTACGCCAAGCCGCTGTTCGACGCCAATGCCTCCATTCAGTGGGACTCGGTGGACGTTCACTACAGTTCGCAGAAGTACTTCGCCGATAACGTCCTCTCCGGACGGCTCCCCTTCTGGACCAGTTACCTGTTCTCCGGTTTTCCGTTTCTGGCCGATCCGCAGGTGGGCGCCTGGTACCCGCTCAACTGGCCGTTCTTCCTGCTGGGAGTCACGCCGCGGGCCATCCAGTGGGAACTGGCGTTGCATTGCCTGCTGGCCCTGGCGGGCGGCTACCTGCTGGCGCGGGAGATTCTGCAGAGCCGCGCGGCGGCGGTGTTTGCCGGCGTCTTCTTCGCGTTTTCCGGTTTCTTCACGGGCCATAGTTCTCACCTGGCCACGTTTCAGACGCCCGCGCTGCTCCCCTGGCTGCTGTGGGCGGGATTGCGCGCCGTGCGCGCGCCGCGCAACCTCCCCGTACTGGCGGCGGTGGCGGGGTGCGTGGTCCTGCCCGGGCATTTTCAGACGGCGCTGTATGCGTTCTTCGGGCTGGGGCTGCTGGTCGCGGCCGACTACGTTCTGCGGCGCGATTCCTGGCGCCGGTCCCTCCTGGTGCTGGCGCTGGCCGCCGTGGCGGCGGCCACGCTTCCGGCCGTGATGGTGCTGCCGGGGCTGGAACTGACCGCCCAATCCGAGCGCGCCGGGGCCGATTACTCCCACAATCCGGAAGGCACGTTGGTGCCGGGCGCGCTCGCGACGCTCATCGGCGCCGACCATTACGGCGCGCCCGAGGGACCGGAGAACTACACCGGCCCCGCCGATATCACGCAGTTCTATCTATATCAGGGATTGCTGCTCGCGCCCCTGGCCATCTGGGGCGCCGTCAAATCCCGACGGCGGTGGCTGCCGCTGGCGCTGGTGGTCCCGGCGGCGTGGTACGCCTTCGGACGGCCGCTGGGATTCTATTCGCTGGTTTCGCTCCTGCCGGGGTTTAGGAGCGTTCGCGCGCCGGTTCAAATGTGGTTCGTGGCGGCGCTGGGCCTGGCGCTGCTGGCGGCGGCCGGCGTTGGTGAGCTGCGGGCGCGTTTCCGCTCGCCGTGGATTCCGGTGGTCCTGCTGCTGGTGCTGGGCGGCGATCTCTACTACTGGAACATGGACCACAACGCGCTGGCCTACGCGCGCGCGTCCTTCCAGGATCAATACGGCGCGGCCGAGGAGCGGTTTCAGGCGGTGGCCGGGCCGGCCACCCGCGATCCGCTTCACCGCCTGTATGCGCCCTTCGATTCCCCCGGTTTCGGCCCGCTAAACGGCTCGCTCGACAACCGCATCGAGGTCACCTACGGATACAATCCGCTGGGCCTGGTGCGGTATTCGACGTACATGAAAGCGGCCCAGGGCAATCCGCGGCTGCTCGATTCCCTCGCCGTGACGGCGCAATTGAATACCACCACCGGCCTGTTCGAGCCCAACCCGGGAGCGCTCCCGCGGGTTTTCGCGCCCGCGGTTGCCACGCCGGCGCGGGGCGGGGAAGACGCGGCGGCCCGCCTGGGATCGCTCGACCCGGCGCGCGAAGCGGTGGTCGAAGGCCTGGCCGCCGCCATGCCCGCCAACGGCGGCGCGAAGGTGCGGATCGAGCGCTACGAAAGCGGCCTGTACCGCGTGCGCTACCAGGCCCAGCGGCCCACGCTGCTTCGCGTGGCCGTGCCGTACTTTCCGGGGTGGCGCGCGGAAGTCGAGGGGCAGCCGGCCAGAGTGCTCGCGGCCGACCTGGCGCTGATCGGCGTGGTGGTGCCGGCCGGCGATCACGAACTGGCGCTGCGTTACCGCTCGACGTGGTTCCCGGCCGGAGCCTGCATCAGCCTGCTCGGCTGGATCGCCGTTCTCGCCTGGCTGGCGCGAACGAAGATGGCGTAGGCTACGGACCGGATTCCCCAACCGGCCCGAGAAACAGCAGGAAGCGACCGATCGCCACCGGTTCGCCCACGGGCCTGTATTTCTCCAGCTTCTTCCCATTGGCGATGCAATCCAGGCACAGCACGGCGCAGGGACGCGCCGGATGCGGCGGGTAGTAGCGCGCCGAAGCGTTCTCCACGCCGGTGTGCATGAAGCGGACGCGCGGGCGCGCACGGCCGAGCAGAGCCTGAAACGGGTATTCGAGCTGGTTTTCGCCGATGTCGATGCCGACCGTGTCGCAAGCGGAGCGGGCCGTCAGTTCCACGGCCCGCAGATACGACGCGCGATTGTTCCACTGGCCCATGTCGTTGAAATAGGCGTCCTCGCGCGCGGTCACAAACAGATTGTGCGGGCCGCGCAACGGGCGGGTCCAGTTTTCGAGCAGCGGCAGGCGCGCATTGAAAAGCAGAAACAGGCACACCGGGACGGCCAGCCAGGCGGGGCGCAGCGACTCGAGAAGCATCCCCGCCAGCGGCGCGGCCAAAACGAACAGGGGCAGTTCCAGGCGGCTGAGGAACGGCTGCCACTTCAGATAAAAACAGAACAGCAGGAACGCGCCGGCCAGGCCCGCGGCGTACACCATCCAGCGGCGGCGGCTGGGGAACGCGGCGAAAACCACGGCGGCGGCCAGCCACGCCAGGTGCGAGCGGTTGTTGGCGTTGGCTTCGTGGTTGGCGTTGAGCGGCGGGCCGTAGCGGCTGCCTGGCCAGGTTGCGCCGGGGTCCTGGGGGTCGATCCCCAGCGCGGCGTGGGCGCGCACCACGGCGCCGTAGACCGCCTGGTTCCAGCTTGGGCTGCGCGCGCCAAGCTGCTCGGAGAGGTGGCGGAGTGCATTGGAAGCGGTGGGCTTCCAGCCGAAATGTTCATTCCGCCAGCGGAAGACGCCGTCGCCCTGGGCGGAATCGTAGCCCAGCGGCGAGCCGCTGAGCCGGAGATTGCGCAGGTATTGAGGGCCGTCGATGAGCAGCGCGGCCAGCGCCAGCGCGGCCGCCAGACGGGCGGCGGAGGAAAGCCGGAACCGGCCGGCGTCCTCGCGGCGAAGCCACCCGCACAACGCCAGCATCAGGGGCGGCGCGAAGAGATAAGCGGTCGACTTGGTGGCGATGGCCAGCGCCAGCGAAAGCGCGGCGAAGAGCCAGTCGCGGCGCAGCAGAAAGAAGGCCAGCGAAACCAGCCAGAGCGTGGCCAGCCAATCGTTCTTAGCGCCGGAAGCTTGCAGGATGCCGGCCGGGAGCGTGGCGCAGAAGAGCGCCGCCATGGCCTGTCCCCGGGTTTTCAGGCCGAGCGCGGCGCCCAGCGCGGAGACGCCGGCGATGGAGCCGAGGAACGCGAAAAAGGCCACCAGGTTGACGAAGCGGTCGCCACCGGAGATCACATAAGTGTGCAGCATCAGGTACTCGTCGAGCGGCGGCAGCGAGATCTGGTTGAAGTAGGGCGTGGGAAAGAAAGCCACGCTGGCCGATTGCGCCCAATACACCACACGCGGCATGTGGTAGGCCATGGCATCGGCGGAGTTGGGCGGGCTGAGGATGGCGGCGGCGCCCACCGTGCAGGCGATCACAAGGATGGCGGCGGCGATGGCGGTCTCGGCGGGTTTGAAGGCCAGGCGCGGGATGGGCGGCCGGCGTTTCCACAGGTAGACCACAGCAACGGCCAGGAGCGCCATCCACGCGCCCAGCAGGGGGCCGCGGCGCAGCAGATGAAACGGGCTCAGCGCCTCGGTGAGAAGCGCCGCCGCCGTTCCAAACAGGACCAGCGCGCGCAGCAAAAGATCGCGCATGGGGTTCGCCGGGCGGGCGGTCGAGGGCGGCGCCGGCAACGGGTCGCGGGCCATCACGCTCCTTTCGTGCCTTATCGGCCATGGTAGCGTGCCGCGGTTCGGGTTGGCTGCGGCGGGGCGTTTTTCCATGCATCTCGCCCGGACCGAAGGTAGAATGGAACCATGACTTTTCGTGCTCTGGCTCTTGTGGCGTGGCTCCCCTGGCTGGCGGTGTCCGCGGATTGGGACAAGGATAAAATTCAGGGTTCCCCGGCTGCGCCGGTGGCGATCGAGGTGTTCAGCAGCTTCGATTGCCCGCACTGCAAGCTCCTGCACGAGGGGGCGATGCAGCAGATCGTCAAGGATCTGGTCGTGACCGGAAAGGCTTGCGTGGTGAGCCGGGAGTTTCCACTGCTCGGTCCGGGCCACGCCCACGCGCGCGAGGCAGCCAACCTGGCGACCGCCGCGGCGCGCATCGGCAAGTACCAGGCGGTGGCCGACGCGTTGTACAAGGATCAGCAGGAGTGGGCGGAAAGCGGGAAGGTCTGGGAGACGGTGGCGGCCGCCTTGTCGCCGGCCGAGCAGGCCAAGGTCAAGGCGCTGGCCAACGACCCGGGCGTGCTGGCCGAGGTTCAGAAGGACTACCAGCAGGGCACCGCCATGGGAATCGACCGGACCCCCACGCTGATGGTGATCCGCCAGAAGGACGGCCGGCGGTTCCCGTTCGGGACGCCGCTCAGCTACGACCTGTTCCGGGACTTCGTGGCGGGCGGAGCCAGGTAGCGCCGCGAAGGCCGGAGTGTGTCCTATAGAATGGTGACTATGAGACTGTATGCGCTAGCGCTCGCGGCATTGTTACCCGGCTTGGCAGCGGCCGCGGGAACGGCCAGAGGCCAGGGGTTCGGCAACCCGGCCGCCCCCGTCCTGATCGAGCTTTACAGCGATTTCGAATGCCCCGGCTGCCGGCAGTACCACATCGAATTTCTTCCGCTGGTGATGCGGGAATTCGTGGTGACGGGCAAGGTCTACCTGGTGGCCCACGACCTGTGCCTCCCCGCCCATGCCCATACCAGGGAAGCCGCGGGATACGCCTTTGCGGCGGCGCGCATCGGGAAATACCGGGAAGTGGCCGATGCCCTGTTCCTGCACCAGACGGAGTGGGCGGCCAGCGGCAAGGTGTGGGACGCGGTGTCGGCGGTGCTCAGCCCGGCGGATCGCACCAAGGTGGCCAAACTGGCCAAGGATCCAAGCGTGCTGGCCGAAGTTCAGACCGAGACCACCGACGGGCTGGCCAGGATCCAGCGGACGCCCACCATGGTGGTGACGAAGGCCATGAAACAGCACCGTTTCGAAGGGATGCAGAACTGGGGAATGTTCCGGGACTGGCTCAATGAACTTCTTAAACAGTAAGACCTGCCGGTGGATCGCGCTGGCCCTGCGCATCGCGCTGGGAGCCAGCCTCATGTACGCGGCGTATCCGAAGCTGAGCGACCTCTGGCTTTTTTTCCATGCACCCCCCCATCACGGGACCTGGCTGGAACTGGTGGCGTGCACCCTGCCGTGGATCGAGATGGCGCTGGGCGCGTGGCTGATTGTGGGAATCTGGCGGGGCGTTTCCACCGCCCTGGCCCTGCGCATTGCGCTGGGGGGCAACTTCATGTACGCGGCGTCTCTGAAGCTGATCGACTCGTGGCGCCTATTTGCCATGTCCATCGATGCCTACGGGATTCTGCCCCATCACGGAATCTGGCTGGAACTGGTGGCGCGCACCCTGCCGTGGATCGAGATGGCGCTGGGCGTGTGGCTGATTACGGGAATCTGGCTGCGCGTTTCCGCCACCCTGTCGGCGGCCATGATGGTCTGGTTCATGGGCGCCATCACCTGGGCCCTGCTGAAAGCTCTGAACATCGACTGCGGCTGTTACGGTCCGGGCGAGAAAATCTCCTGGCTCACCAACGTGCGCGATGGCAGCGTGCTCGTGGCTTCGCTGGCGCTGGCGGCGTGGAGTTACCTGGCGCGCAAAAAGGGAGCCGGCGCCGTTTCCGCCTGAAGCCGGCCCTCAGACGCAGATTTCGTCCACCGTGGCCAGGCGGCCGCCGGCGGACACAATCTCTTCCAGAGCGCGGCGGGCGTCGTCTTCGCGCAACCCCTGAATGGCATCCGTCACCACCCACACCGGCCGGCCGGTTTTCAAAAGGCCGCGCGCGGCGTACAGCACGCAGATCTCGGTGACCACGCCGTACAGCACGTGGCGATCGGCTTCCAAACGCGCGATCACCCGCGAGAGGTTGGGAACCGCAAACACGTCGACCACCTGCTTCTCGACGACGATCTGTTGCGCGCCGTCGATCTCAAGCGCACAATCGCCGTTGGGGATCGTCACCCGGCGCGGCAGCAAGGTGGCCTCGGGCTTGCGCTGGCCCAGGGTTCCGGCCACGCAGTGGTGCGGCCAGACGCGGAATTCGGGATCGCTCTCGGCGTGCGCGTCGGTGGTGGAAACCACGGGGATGCCGTGAGCGGCGGCGTAGCGGTTCAGGCGGGCGATGGCGGGCAGGATGCGCTCCGCGCCCGGCACGTACAAAGCGCCGGCGGGGACCAGGAAATCGAACTGCGAATCGATATCGTAGAAGACCGTCTTCATCCCAGCAGGTTACGGCGGGTCCGCTCGCCGAGCTCGCGCAGTTCGCGGCTGCACGCCACCGGCCACGGCTCGCTTACCTCCAATTGTCGCAGGCCGGCGGGCAGAGCGGCCAGGGCGGCGGCGGCGTGCTCGCGGGCCTGTTCCGCGCCGGGCAGCGGCTCGATCAACTGCCCGCCCAGAATCACCGGCCGCAGCAGCGCTGTGCCCGGGCCGCATTCGCCCGAGCGCGCCACCACGTCGCCCGTCTGCCCGCGGAAGATCTGCTTGGCGCCGGGAAGCGTCTGCTTGTCGGCGCTGTATTTGGCCGTGAAGCGCTGGATGCCGCCGACATCCAGTTCCACCAGCTTGTAGACCGCGCCCAGGTGGGGCGCGTCGGCCGAAGTCGCGATCTGCGTTCCCACGCCGAAAGCGTCGATGGGCGCTCCCGAGGCCAGCAGATCGCGGATGCGGTATTCGTCCAGATCGCCCGAGACCATGATGCGCGCCGTGGTGAGGCCGGCGGCGTCGAGGATGGCGCGCACCTGGCGCGAGAGCGGCTCGAAATCGCCGCTGTCCAGGCGGACGCCCCACAGCGGCTGGCCCACTTCGGCGGCGTGGCGCGCGCCTTCCAGCGTGTCGTAGGTATCCAGGAGCTGGACGGTGTGCTCGCCCAGCGTCCGCTGCAATCGCCGGAAGGCTTCGGTTTCGGAGGCGAAGGACATCACCCAGGAATGCGCCGCGGTGCCGGACACGGGGATGCCGAAGCGGTAGCCCGCCAGGGCGTTGCTGGTGGCGGAGCAGCCCCCGATATAGGCGGCCCGCGCGCCCAGCACGCCGGCCTCGGGGGAGTGCGCGCGCCGCGTGCCGAACTCCACCACCGGGCGGCCGGCGGCGGCGGCCACGCTGCGCGCCGCTTTGCTGGCGATCAGCGTGGGAAACGCGATGGCGGCCAGCAGGTAGGTCTCGGGAATCTGCGCCTCGATAATGGGCGCGCGGACCACCAGCACCGGCTCTCCGGCGAACAGCGGCGTGCCTTCGGGAACGGCGAACAGGTCGCCGGTGAAGCGGAACTGGCGAAGGTAGTCGAAAAATCCGGGCGGCTCGTGGCGGAATTGCGGCAGCGATTGGAGGTAGCCGATCTCCCCGGCGGTGAAAGAAAGGTTGAGGAGATACTCGACCACCATCGGCAGTCCGGCGGCCAGCACGAAGTTGCGATGGGCCGGGAGGCGCCGGATGCTCAGCTCGAAAGTGGCCCTTTCGCCCGTCTTGCCGGCCTCGAAATAGCCGGCCGCCATGGTGAGCTCGTAGAGGTCGGTGAGAAGGGCATTCATCCGAAAGACTCTTGCGGGGCGCCTGTAAATCGGACTGGGCGGCGAAGAGCCGGTTAACAACCCGCCGCAGGTTACCAACCTGCCCCACATTCCCGCCGTCCTACTTCTTCTTGGCCGGCGGCGCTTGTTCCTTGATCCCCGTTGCGGCAGCGCGAACATCTTCCACGGACTTCGCGGATAGTTCATAGATGCTCGAATCGCCCTCGCGTTGCGCGAAATATTGTTCGCCCTGCCCGGTGACGGTCACCTTCTCGACCCGCTTGCCGCCGTTGGAGGTGACGGTGGCCTCGAATACCGCCGGTCCCCCGCCCTTGTCGGCAAACTTGTCGGCGGCCAGATCGCGCAGCCGGTCGACCAGGGTCTCGACCGTGGAACTGTCCATGGTCTTCGCGCCGGACATCCACTTGTCCCCGCTCTTGGTGTAAGTGACCGATCCGTTATTCACTATGTCAAGCTTGCTGGGATCGCTGAAGCCGAAATCGAACAGCTTCTTGTTGCGGAAATCGTCCAGGCTCTTGTTGAGCCCGTCACCCACGTCGGCGGCGATCTTGTATACGCCATCCACCGCCGAACTCTTGGCGTAGTAATTCTTGTCCTTGTCCTGGTGGACTTCGATGGTCTGGGTGCCGTTGGCGTCCGTCACCGCGGCGGTGGCCACCTTGGCGGCGGCGGCGAACTTCTTGGCGGCGTCCGGATCGGGGTTGGCCAGATCCATCTTGGCGTCCTTCAGCCTGGAGATCAGGGTATCGATCTGCGTGCCGTCGGCGCGCATCGGGCGGGGCTGCAGAATCTGCCACTCGTTATCGTTGTTCTTGCCGACTTCCAGGGCCGGACCCTTGGCCTGAAGCTGGATGCGCGCGATCTTCTCCTGGTCGAAAGTCAGCAGGCGCTTGTCGCGGATATCGTTGAGGCGCTTGCCGAGACTGTCCCTGACGTAGCCGGACACCAATACCACGCGGTCGGAACCGGCCAGCCTGGCGTAGTAGCCGGAGTTAGTGGGTGAGCTGTCGCCCACCTGAATTTCATCGGTTTTCCCGTCCTTGCGATGCACGGTGACCACCGTTTCGGGAGGGTTCAATCCGTACTGCGTAAAATCGGAGGTCTTGTCTTCGATGACCCTCTCGAAGGTCACGGTGGAGAGGCTGTTGACCGCCGAGCGGGCGGCGTCCTGATCGGCCGGGTAGGGCTGCGGCTCGGTGATGCGCCACTTGCCGTTGTCCAGGCGCATGACCAGGGTTTCGCCGCCCTTCCCGATGCGGATCTCCTGAAACTGTTCCGCGGGGATGGTCAACAGCTTGTTGGGGGTAGCGTCCAGGGCCTTCTTGCTGTCGGCTTCCTGCTTCTTATTGGACCACCACCACAGGCCGCCCAAGGCAGCCAGAAGAACCACCGCGATGGCCAGGCGCCACGGCTTCATGGGCTATCTCCTCTTCCACCAGGTGGCCAGGCCGAACAGGACCACGCCGAGGGGGAAAGTGACGATGCTCAGCCAGAAGATGAGGCGCAGCCTAGCCTGGGTGATATTGAACTCCTGGTCCTCGGGCAGCTTGGGGCGAATGGAAATCAGGTCTTCGTCGGAAGACAGCCAGTTGATGGAGTTCATGAACAGGTCGCGGTTGGCGAACAGCCGCACGCCCACGAAACTGTTGGTGGCCCACTCGGACGTTCCCACCACCACGAAGCGGCCCTTGGCTGCGCCGGAGACCGTGCCCGCCGCGGCCAGGGTGAACGGGCCTTTGCGGACCTTCTTCTCGTCGATGGTGCCGTCGGGGCGGACGTCGTTGATGGAGGTGATGGCCAGGCTGTCCTCGGCGGTCTGCACCAGTTTGTCGGCGCTGGCCTTGCCGCCCGGCTTGATGTCCAGGGACCGCGCCAGCGGGAAGGCCGTCATGACGTGCCCGAACGGAGAAGTAATCTGGTGGCTCTCGTACTGCAGGATGACGGGGATCTCCGGGCCGAAGCCGAAGTTCCGGCCGATGCCGCTGCCGTCCAGCACCAAGTCCTTCTCCACGGTGACGCCCCAACCGGCCAGCACATTGGCCAGGTCGGGGTTGTCCGCGGCGGCTTCCGAGCGCCCGATGCGGATGACGTTGTCCAGCATGATCATCGCCCGGCCGCCGTTTTCCACGTAGTTCCGGACGGCCTCCGCCACCGGCGGCGGATAGGCTTCCTGCGGCCCGCCGACCACCAGGACGGTGCAATCCTTGGGCACTTCCACGGCCGCGGCGGGCACCGCCTGGCCGATGGCCAGGGGCTTGGCGGTCTCCGGAGCGGCGGATTTCAGGGTCACCGCGCGGCTCTTGTAATTGTCGTGATCCAGCAGTTGCTTCAGGTAGTTGAAGCCGCCGCGGTCGGTGTCGTCGATGCTGTGTTCGCCGGCCCCGGAGACGAAGCACACGTTCCGCTCGGCGCTCTTCAGGGAGCGGATCAGGGCGCCCGTGACTTCTTCCTCGCTCAGGCTCTTGGCGCCTTCCCGGCGTGCGCCCGAGTCCACGATCACCGCGGAATCGGAACGGTAGCCCGCGGCCATGGCGGCTTGCCGCTTCTTGTCCGGGTCCATGTACCGCACGTGCAGCCTGCGCGAGAGATCCGAGTAACGGTCCAGCAGGTCGCGGCCGCTGCGGAAGCTGTCTTCGTTGCCGAAGTAAGTGAGCGTCACATCCTGCTTCAGCCCCTTGACTATCTTGATGGTCTGCTCGGAGAGGCTGAACCGCTTGTTCTTGGTGGAATCGTAGGATTTGTCGTGCCCGTTGGCGAGTATGTTCAGGATCACCAGGACAGCCAGCGTCACCAGCGTATAGACGGTTACGTAGGCGGCGAACTTGGTTTGCCGTTTCTTAAGCCACTTGGCGTTCATGTCAGCTCCTCCACCGCAGCGATTCCATGGATCGCGAAGTGATGAACAGGGCGAAGAAAGTCATGGAGAGATAGAAAATCACGTCCTTGGAATCGATCACGCCCTTACTGAAACTCTCCATGTGAGTCACGATGGAGAGGTAATTGAGCACCTGGTAAGTCAAGGTGCTGTCATAGGCGGTGAACAGGCGCAGCAGGTAAAGGATCAGGCACACGAAAAAGGTGGCCCCGCCGGCCACGATCTGGTTGCGGGTCAGGCTGGAAATAAACGCCCCGATGGCCAGCAGGCAGCCGCCCTGCAGGATCAGGCCCAGGTAGGCCACCAGCACCGGCTTCCAGTCGGGCTTGCCCCACAGGAAGAGGAACGAGAGGTTGAGCGCCGACATGGCCAGCACGCTGATGTAGAGCAGCAGGGCGCCGATCCACTTGCCCATGATGATCTCCAGATCGCGCACCGGCGAAGTGAGCAGCAGTTCCATGGTGCCCGAGCGCTTTTCCTCGGCGAACAGGCGCATGGTGATCAGCGGCAGCAGGAACAGCGCGATGGTGGCGGCGAAATCCAGCAGCGGCCGGATCACCCAGTCGTTGAGGTTCATGGGCTGGCCCTGCATCTGGAACTGGGGAGCCATGCGGACCAGTTGCGCCACCTGGGAATAAACGCCGATGCCCCCGAACAGGAACGCAAACAGCGCCAGCACCGCGTAGGCGATGGGCGAAGCGAAATAACTCCGCAATTCCTTGCGGCAGATGAGGAAAGTGTTCTTCATTGTTTGCCTCCTTCGGCGGTCTTCGGCGAGTCCTTGCTCTCGGCGGCGGTGAGCTGCAGGAAAATCTCTTCCAGGCTCAGGCCCACCGGGCGGAGTTCGCTGAGGTTCCAGCCGGCCTGGACCACGCTGCGCGCCAGGTCGGGGCGGATGTGGCGGCCCTGCAGGCTCTCCACTTCAAACACCAGGCGGTTCTCCTTGGGCTCCCTGGCCACCACCCGGCTGACTCCGGGAACCTGCTCCAGGCGCAACTGAACCTCCTGCGGCAGCGGTCCCGTCACGGCGGTCTCCACCTCGACGGTGACGGCTTCGCTTCCCCGCAGGCGGTTGGTCAGGTTGGCGACCGAATCGATGGCCACCAGCCGCCCGTCGCTGATGATGATCACCCGCTCGCAGGAGTGTTCCACCTCGGAGAGGATGTGGGTGCTCAGGATGATGGTGTGATCCGGCGCCAGGGCCTTGAGCAGGTCGCGGATTTCGATGATCTGCTTGGGATCGAGGCCGCTGGTGGGCTCATCCAGGATGAGGACCTCGGGGTTGTGGATGATGGCCTGGGCCAGTCCCGCGCGCTGGCGGTAGCCTTTGGAAAGCTTGGCGATCAGCTTGTTGCGGACCTCGCCGAGGGCGCACTTGCCGATGACATCGTCCACCCGGCTGCGGATATCGCGGCTCGAAATGCCTTTTATCCGGCCGGCGAAAGTGAGGTATTCGGTCACCTCCATTTCGGGGTAAAGCGGCGGGGATTCGGGCAGGTAGCCGATGCGCTTCTTCACCTCCAGCGGGTTTTCGATCACGTCGAAACCGGCCACGTTGGCGGTGCCCGCGGTAGGGGGCAGGAAGCAGGTCAGGACGCGCATGGTGGTGGTTTTGCCGGCGCCGTTGGGGCCCAGAAAACCCACGATTTGCCCCTTTTCCACCTCGAAAGAGATGTTGTCCACGGCGACGGTGCTGGCGTATCGCTTGGTGAGGCCTTCGACTTTAATCATATGGTTGGTTTCCGGAAAACAGTGTAATCCCTTAGAGAACGAGACGCTTCAGTTGGCATTTGGACACGAGTCGACTGCATCTGGGGGATGCGGCTTGCGTATTCGCCTTGAAATCTCATCATAAAGACGGGACGAAGTGTTGTCAAATGAGGCGGCCGGCGGCGTCTCCGGCCTCCGGGAGGACGAAAGTTCCACCCCGTCTCTGGGCCTAAAGTAATGGGACCAATTGGGGTTGTCAGGGTAGGGTAAACCCCCTATACTCCACAGTATGCATAAGCTGATTTTGACGGTCCTTTTAAGTGGTTTTTGTTTGCAGGCGGCCGACAGCCCGGCCCTGGAGGTCACGCCGGCCGGCGCGGCCACCGCGGTCCGGCACGAAAACGGGGACTACCGGAAGCAACTGAATCTGTGGAAGATCAGCGTGGCCTCGCTGGTGGCTGCCAACGCGATGGACGAGGCGTCCTCCTGGGGCAAGCATGAGCTGAACCCGGCGCTGTCGGGGAGCCAGGGAACTTTCGGAAAGCAGGGGGCGCTCTTGAAGCTGGGAGTCGCCGGCGGCGTGGTGGTGGTGGAATACCTGGTGCTGCGGCATCATCGCTCCCGTTCGCTGGCTGGCGCGCTGGCGTGGATCAACTTCGGCGACGCCGCGGTCACCGGCGCCGTGGCCGGCCGCAATTTCGGCATTCCGGGGCGATAACCCGGGCAGCCCCGCTACCGCAGCCACAACCCCGCGCCGCGCTGCACGGCGGCGGCCGTGGCGGCTCCGGCGGCGGCGGCAATCAGGGCCGCGCCGGCGCCGCGCCGCTTCCACTCCTCGTGCACGGCGTGCGATCCCAGGTAAAGCAGCCAGCCGGCGGCCAGGCCCAGGGGCGCCACGGTCCACTTGGTCCCCAGGTGCGGCGCCATCCACAAGCCGGCCGCGCCGCCGGCCAGCGTAGCGCCCTCGGCCAGAATGCACCAGCCCAGGGCCGTGGCGCGCGAACCAACCGCGGCGCGCAGAATCCCGCCCAGCGCCACGCCTTCCGGCAGTTTGTGCAGGCAGATGGCCAGCGGCACGGCCAGGCGCAAACCGGCGGGCGCGGCCAGTTGCGCCGCCGCCACGCTCCAGCCGTCCATGAAGCTGTGCACCGCGGCGGCGGCCACCAGCGGCAGCGCAAATCCGTGCAACTCGTCGGCGCACGCCCCGTGATCGTGATCGTGCGCGCAGGTGGGACAAACCGGATAGACGAAGCGGTTGATGGCCAGCAGCAGGCCGTACCCCGCCACCGGCAGCAGCACGCCCGAGGCAGGCCCGCTCGCTTCCGCCAACTCCGGCAGCAGCCCGAACAGCACCACCCCCAGCAGCACGCCGGCGCTGAAGGGCACCACATACCGCGCGCGGCGGCGCAGCGACGCGATCCCCACGCCCAGCGCCGCGCCAGCCCATCCGATAAGGGTGGCGAGGGCCGGGATCGAAATCCCGGAGAGCGATGCGGAAGCGGCGTGCAAGTTCCTACTGTAACTCGAATGGAGCGCGGGCCACAGTGCCTGAGCCGCGCGCCCGGTTTGATATCTTAAAGGGAACGCACTCCATGATCACGCGCGGCGAAGCCCTCGACCTGTTCCGCTCCCCCGACCTCATCGGCATCGGCATGGCCGCCGACGGGGTTCGCCGCAAATGGCATCCCGAGAACGTGGTCTCCTACATCATCGACCGCAATATCAACTACACCAACTTCTGCACCGAGTACTGCACCTTCTGCGCCTTCTACCGGCCCATGGGGCACGCCGAGGGCTACGTGCTGCCGCAGGAGACCATCTTCGCCAAGATCCAGGAAACCCTCGACCTGGGCGGCACGGGCGTGCTGATGCAGGGCGGCCTGCATCCCGATCTGAAAATCGGGTGGTACGAGGACCTGTTCCGCGCCATCAAGCGGCGCTTCCCGATCCACCTGCATTGCCTGTCGGCGCCGGAAGTGGCCAACATCGCCGAGGTGAGCGGCCTGAGCCTGCGCGACACCATCGCGCGCCTGCGGGACGCCGGCCTGGACTCCATTCCGGGCGGCGGGGCGGAGATCCTGGACGACGCCGTGCGGCAGCGCATCAGCCGCCTGAAGTGCCCGGTGAGCGAGTGGATGGACGTGCACCGCACCGCGCACCAGCTCGGCATGCGGACCACCGCGACCATGATGTTCGGCTGCGGCGAGACCGTCGAACAGCGCATGAATCACCTGGACCTGATTCGCAGCCTGCAGGAGGAAACCGGCGGATTCACGGCCTTCATCCCGTGGACGTTCCAGCGCGAGAACACCTCGCTCGGCCGGTTCGTCAAGGAAGAGGCCACCGCCGTCGAGTACCTTCAAACCCTGGCGATTTCGCGCATCTACCTGGACAATTTCGAGAACGTGCAAAGCTCCTGGGTGACCCAGGGACTGAAGACCTGCCAGTTGGGCTTGCGCTTCGGGGCCAACGACGTGGGCAGCATCATGATCGAGGAGAACGTGGTGTCGGCGGCGGGCGCGCACTACCGCGCCAGCGAGGAAGAGCTGCGGCGGATCATCCGCGACGCCGGCTTCGTGCCGCGCCAAAGGGACACGCTGTACCGCAGGTACTTCCTCGGCTGAAGGGCAAAACCGCCACGCCGTGGCGGCTTTTTTTGGCCACCGTGCGTTGATTCTATGTGACTTACTCGTTTCAAAACCGCCACGCGCGTGGCGGTTTTGTCCGCCCGGCGGCGCGATCGCCGACGCCAAAGCCGAGATCAAGGCGTCCGAGGAACGTGCCCGGGGATTTGCCCGCGATCTGCAAACCGGGATCCTCACCGGCCTGCAGCAGTTCGCACGCGGCAACTTCGCCCGCATGCACACCCTCGAAGGCCACCAGGCCGACATCAACGTCAGGCTGGCCGCCCTGGAAGAACGCGTCCTCTACCTGGGGACGCGCCGGCGCCCGCAGTAAGCCTCTCACCCGCTCGAAGCGCAAGGGGAGAGCGGCGCGATGCGGGGCGGGCGCACCGCCGGTTCCCGCGTTTTCGCCGCCGCCCGGACGGCGCGCTCACTTCGGCACTTCTATCTTGCGGGCGCCCGGGGGCGGCACGAACTTGAAAAGCTCGGCGGCGGGCGGCGAGTCGAGCTGGACCAGGGTATATACCGTGCTGGAAGCGTTCTTACCCTCACCCTGGTCCTCGCGGAGAACATGATAGAGCTTCTGGTCGACCCACCAGGTGTAAGTATGTCCGCCGCGCTCCGGCGAAACCGCGACCACGTAGCAGGGAACCTTGGCGCCGGCGATCTCGATGGTCTCTTCGCGAAGAAACCTGGCCGTGGCGGCAAAATCCGCGGCGCCGCGGTAACGCCACATCAAGTAGTGGTCCACGGCCTCCGGGCGCATATCCCCCGCATCGCCGGGCGCGTCACCGGTCAATTCACTGGCGGAAAACGATGCGTACCCGTTCATTTGGGGCAGGTAACAATAGATCGTCGCGCCGTCGTCGACCAGGATGGCTTTGTCCGATCCCGCCCCGCCCAGGCCCATGCCGGGGAGCGCTCCTTCCATCCGGTAACGGTTGGGGGTCTTGAATGCGAATAACATGTGGCCGCCGGCGGCGGCGCCGTTGTCCTGGAACGTGAAGCCGGCCACTAACTCGTAATCCTTCGCCGCCTGGTAGGTCCGGCCGACCTTCTTGAGGATTTCCGCCACGTCCGGCGGGGTTTGCGCCAGGGCCGCGTACAGGGGCAGCGCCAACATAGCGAATCGAATCGAGGGCCGCATGGTAACCGTGAACGTAGCACGCCGTCCCGGCCGCCGGCAACGCCCGTAATCCGTCCGTAGCGCGGGCGGACTTTTCGAGGAGGCGATGCAGGTTGTAGCCTGGTCGGCGCTTATGGCTTTTGGGACGGCGCGCTGGCACTGCGATGGGCGCACCGAATGGGT
>Ga0326727_10001079_pt1 | contig 105097 bp, 95 predicted proteins | sample MB2enrmetagenome_FD_207643 | JGI IMG/M metagenome (GOLD analysis project Ga0326727, IMG submission 207643) | Lab enriched peat soil microbial communities from McLean, Ithaca, NY, United States - MB29MY | ecosystem: Environmental > Terrestrial > Soil > Wetlands > Peat | place: USA: New York...
GCAAGAACGCCGTGCCCGGTTGCGCCGCTTTGACGTGGAAGCGGCGGTTGAACTCGGCGATGTAATGCTGGCGCAGAAAGGCATTCGCCGCCTCCACCGTTCGGATCCCACGCAAGCGCAGTTCCTGCGGCAGCCGCCCTTGCCAGGTGCCGAAGCTGCGTTCGCTCCGTCCGCGCGCCTGCGGCGAGTACGCCGGGATCATCCGCACTCCCAACTCGCGCAGCGCACGCCCCACCTGCGTGAGACGGTCGTGGTCCACCGCCTCTCCCGCCTTGGCCGTCAGCCAGAAATGACGGGCGCGATCGCTATACAACGCGCAAAACACACCCTTCCGTTCGACCACTTCTTTCAGCCCCGCCAGCACCGGAACCGTCGCTTCCTCTTCCACCAACTGCGCGTAATAAATCTCGCTGTTGGCGTCGTCCATGATCACCAGCAAGTCGTACCAGCGCTCATCCTGAAACCAGCGATGCTCGCTGCCGTCGATGTGCAGCAGCATCCCGGGCAGCGGACGCCGCGGCCGCTGCTGGCGATGCACCCCGCGCTTGCGTCCCTTGGCCACCATCCCCGCCCCTTGCAGCAATCCCTTCACCCAGCTGTAGCTGATCTCGACCTGGTGCTCTTCCTGCAACTTCTCGTGAAAGTGCCGCACGTTCAGATCGAAATACTTCTCCCGATACAGCCCCAGCACTTTCTCCACCACCGCCAGAGGGACTTTCTTCGGCGATGGTTTCCCGCACCGCCGGTCAAACAAACCCCGGAACCCGAACTCTTCATACCGTTCATGCCAGCGCCGCATCTGCCGGTCGCTGATCCCGATGATCTCGGCCGCCTGCCACCACGTGATCTTCTTCGCCAGGGCCCGCAAAATCACTTCCTGTACTTTCATCGTCCGCTCCATCGCGGCCTGCGTGTAAGAGAACATGCCTTCCATGCTCTCCTACCCTCGCCGCCTGCCAAGCGGACACTTCACTTGCTATCTCAACCGGACATATCATGTGCTAACGACAGTAGGGGAATAGACGGTACCCATTTTCCTTGTTTGGGGGCATAATAGGCAGCCGGGAGGGTGTTATGCATAGCAGAAAACTGCTAATCTTTCCGGTTCTGATCGTGCTCATCCTATACCTTGCGATGTATCCGCTGCCTGGGCGGTCATTCTCCTCGCAAGAGAGCACTTCAACTCAGAGTCAAAGCAAAGAAGAACCGTCTAAAGCCGCCACCGCGAGCGCGTCCAGCAGCCAAGCCAACGAGCCCGCTTCCAATATAAAGTCGGCTCCAACGGACGAGGGACAACTTGCCACGGTCAACAACGCGAAGATCCCTTCGTACTCGAAAGTCTACGTCGCCCCGATAGTAGGTGGCTTCGAGAACTACATCATCGCCGGATTGCGAAACAAGAAAGTGCCGCTTACCGTGGTTATTGACCGCAACAAAGCCGATTACGAGATCAGCGGCGTCTCCGATAGCGAGAAGGCGGGGTGGGCGAAGATGCTGTTCGTCGGGTCGCAGAATTCCAATGAACAAGCCAGCATCAAGATATCAGACCTAAAGACCGGAGCGGTCATCTTCGGTTACTCCGTCCACAAGACCAACTCTGTGCGCGGCAAGCAAAGCGCAGGGGAAGCCTGCGCCAAACACATCAAGCAGATTGTGCTTGAGTAGTCCGTTGCATATTCACAAGTAGCCAATCCCATGAATGGCTACGGAAGGAGTGGCATATGTCATACAAGAGAAATGCTGTGTGCATTCTCCTGTTTCTGGTTGGAGCTATTGTTCCCACTGTGCTCGCCGGTGAAAAGAACGCACCGCCAACGCAGAGGATCCCAAAGGGAGCGAAGCTGTTTCTGGCGCCCATCGCTGGCGGCTACGACACCTATTTGAAAGACGCCATCGCGAAGAAGAAAGTACCCGTGGAGATCGTTGCCAGCCGCGATCAGGCGGATTACGAAATTACCGGCACTGCGGAAAGCCAGAAGGCAAGCACTGCCAAGAAGGTCATCCTCGGAAATTGGCACTCGAGGGAAGAGGCGAGCATCACACTGAGTAACATCAAGAGCTCCGAAGTGGTGTGGGCCTACTCGGTTCACGAGGAAGCCTCCACGCACGGTCAGAGAAGTTCGGCAGAGGCATGCGCTAAGCACCTGAAAGAAGTGATCGAGAATCAATAAGCGATGACGGAGGGAGAGACCGCCCGCCAACACAGCAGAGATGTCTCAGCAACACCAAAAAGTGGAGCGCGCAGGCGCTCCCTCTACCAACTGACGACCGCTCTCAGTACTTCGGCATCTTCGGATCGATCCGATCCGCCCAAGCCGTGATACCGCCGGTCAGGTTATAGACCTTGGTAAATCCGGCGCGGCGCAGGAAGTTCACCGCCTTCGCGCTGCGTCCGCCCATCTTGCAATGGGCCACGATCTCGCGGCTGGAATCGAGTTCGTTCACACGCTTGGGTAAGTCGCCTACGGGGATGAGATATCCCTTCAGGTTACAGATCTGGTATTCGTGCGGCTCGCGCACGTCGAGAATAAATACGTCGGCCTTGGCGTCTACCTTCCTCTTTAACTCTTCGACCGAGATTGCCGGGATGTCATTTCCGGCGGGCTCTTCCTGGCCGCGGATGCCGCAGAACTGATCGTAGTCAATCAGCTGGGTGATTGTCCGATGCGTGCCGCAGACGGGACAATCGGGATTCTTGCGCAGCTTCAGTTCGCGGAACTTCATGCCGAGCGCATCGACCAGCAGCAAGCGTCCGGCAAGGGAATCGCCTTGCCCCAGAATCAGCTTGATGGTTTCGGTCGCCTGAATCACGCCGATTAGTCCGGGAAGAATGCCCAGCACTCCGCCTTCGGCACAGGACGGTACCAGCCCGGGCGGTGGCGGCTCGGGATAGAGACAGCGATAGCAGGGTCCCTCTTCGGTCGCGAAGACACTAGCCTGGCCCTCGAAACGAAAAATGGAGCCGTAAACATTGGGCTTGCCGGTTAGCACGCAGGCGTCATTGACCAGATAGCGAGTGGGAAAATTATCGGTTCCGTCAGCGACGATGTCGAACTCGCGAAACAAGTCGAGCGCGTTGGCGCTGGTCAGTTTCATGTCGAACGTGCGCAGGTTCAGGTACGGATTGATCGCCTTCAGCTTGTCGGCGGCGGAATCGAGCTTCTTGCGTCCAACGTCATCGGTGGAGTGAATGATCTGGCGCTGGAGGTTGGTGTAGTCGACGACGTCGAAGTCCACGATGCCGAGCGTGCCGACGCCCGCGGCCGTCAAATAAAGTGCGAGCGGGGAGCCGAGTCCGCCTGCTCCAATGCACAGAACTTTCGCGGCCTTCAGCTTCTGCTGCCCCTCCATGCCCACCTCGGGCATGATGAGATGGCGCGAGTACCGCAGGATTTCGTCGTTGCTTAGAACGGCTTCGGGTTTGGCTTCGGTCAGCGTGGCCATGAAAATCAGCTAGAAGCTTCCTCCTGCAATTGACGGCACGATGGAAATGGTATCACCGTCGTTCAACGCAGTGGCTTCTTTCTGCAGGTAGCGCATGTCTTCGTCATTGACGTAGACGTTGACGAAGGCGCGCAGCTTGCCTTCTTCAGTATAGAGGTGGCGCTTGAGGTCAGGATGCTGCGCGACGAGGACAGCCAAGGCCTCGCCCACGGTTCTTGCCGGGACGTCGACGGAGGCTTGCTTTCCCGAGTATTGGCGCAGGGGAGATGGAATCTGGATCTGGGGCATGGAGATAAAGATGCTATGGTACGGGCGAAAGATGCAAGTACGAAAAATGTTCAGCCGCTTTGTTCCGTGGTGGACGGGCGGGGACGCGCGTCGCTCCATGATCAAACTAGCTCAGTCTTCTCATCTACGAATTTCTTGTGGTCCTCGTCGCTGCCCCCAATCTCGAACGAGTTCGTAATCGTCGCTTTTCCCTTTTCCACGCTGGTAATCACATAGGAACAGCCGAACCAGTGGGCTTCGGCGAGATCGGTGGGGGACCACTGTGCCGGGTGGTCGGGATGGGAGTGATAGAAGCCGACGATGTCTTCGCCACGCTCGCGGCCCTCGCGCTGAATGCGGATGAGTTCCCTGGGATCAATGCTGTAGCGGTTGTGGGGCGAGTCCGCGCGCGTGTTGCCGCAGCGGACGACGCGACCGACGGTCTTCGCGCCGTCATCGTCAAACCGCCCTAGCAGCACGCCGCAACACTCGTTGGGATAGGTTTTCTCTCCGTGCTGACGAAGGGAGAGGTAGGCGGATTGGGGAATTTTCAGCATGTATCAAGGTCAGAGGTTAGAGGTCAGATTGCAGAAGTGCAACCGCTAACCTCTGCAATCTGACCTCTGACCTCATACCTCGTTCCAGAACCTCTCGCTCAGATATTTTTCTCCCGAGTCGCAGAGGATGGTCACGATGGTAGCGCATTGATTTATTTTCAGGCGCTCGGCGACCTGCAGGCTGCCCACAATGGCCGCCGCGGCGGAGACTCCGATGAGCAGTCCTTGTTCTCGCGCCAGGCGGCGGGCCATGGCGTGCGCGTCTTCGGTCGCGATCTCAAGATTCTGGTCAGCGAGCGACGGATCGTAAATGCGCGGCACGATGGCCGAGGGCAGGTGTTTGGCGCCTTCGATGCCGTGGAAGGCGGAGTCGGGTTGCAGCGAAATGCAGCGAATGTTCGGATTCAATTCCTTCAGGCGGCGTGTGGCTCCGACAAAGGTTCCGGTGGTACCGAGCATGGCGACGAAGTGCGTAATACGTCCTTCGGTTTGTTGCCAGATTTCGTTCGCGGTGGTTTCGTAATGCGCGCGCCAGTTGGCGTCGTTCGAATACTGATCGGCATAAAAATACAGATCGGGATGGCGCTTGGCGAGCTGGCGTGCGATCTTGATGGCCCCGTCGGAGCCTTCGGCGGAATCGGTATAGATGATATTTGCGCCGTATGCCTGTAGAATGCGTTTTCGCTCGGGAGAAACGTTCTCCGGCACACAGAGGGTGACGGGAAATCCGAGAGCGGCGCCGAGCATGGCGTAGGCGATTCCGGTGTTGCCGCTGGTGGAATCGAGCAGGATTTTTCCGGGAGCGAGTTTGCCCGAGCGGCGCGCTTCGGCCACAATGCGGGCGGCGGCGCGATCTTTGATGGATCCGCCGGGGTTATGCCATTCGGCCTTGCCCAAAAGTTTTACGCTCGGAAAATCGCTGGTGAGTGCATCGAACGGCAGCAGGGGCGTGTTGCCAATTTGAGCGAGCACAGCTTCTCCTGGCAGGCCAGACGCGGGTTTAGCCTGGGAAGACGGCGGCGAAGGCGCGGAGCCGGAAGCTGCTGGTGTCATTGAATGTCAGTTGCCCTTATGACTAGAGTAATGTGCCTGGAATCCTAAAAAGGTATATCTATACTAGCGTTGCTAGATTCTACCGTCATTAGATTCGGCGTGAAGAGTTTTGGTTCCATCGAATCCGTGGAAGCCGCATCTAACTGGATACCGTAATAAAAGAGGAATTGAGCTCATAAAATGGCCGCGAAAGTCGAACAACGAACCTACGAAGAAGCAGTCAACTGGCTGCGCGATCATGGCTTTGACCTGATTGAAGCTCCGGGCACGCAAGCGCGCGTGTTCCTGAAGAAGTACAACTGCTCGGCGGCGATCCAGAAGACGGACGACGGCGGTGTGAAGATTTTTGCCTACCCGGGATACTTGATCGGCAGCGAGATTTCAAAACTGGTCAATCGCGGCTATCAACAGTTTTTCAAGACGAGCAAGACCGAAGTGCCGGCGACCGCTGACCACCTGAAGACGCTGCAGCAGTTCGCCGAAGAGATGAAGGAAGCGCTGGCCCTGCCCAGCCTCTACAACGAGTCGCTCGGAACGGTGAGCGAGTCGTATCAGTACGATCGCATCAAGGATCGCGACGAGCCGGAAGTGGATCGTCCGAAGCGGCCGTGGGAGACGGTGAAGGTTAAGGCGGCTGCGGCGGCGAAGAAGAGCCAGGCATAGGGCGGTCAGCTCTCAGCCGTCAGCCCGTTGCAAAGTTTCAAGGTCTGAACACCACTGCATCGGTGGCACTTTGAAACCTTGAAACTCTGAAACCTGGCTCTAGTGCGGCCACTTCGCCAAGATGCCTCCCATGACCAGGTAGCAGACCAATTGGTATCCGGTGTTGATCGCGTAGAGCTTGGCGGGTTGTTTGCCGAACAGAGCGCCGGTCAGTTGGACGCTAGTTACAAATCCCAGCCAGACAGCGAAACCAATTTTCATTCCGTAGAGAATGGTGTTGACGCTGGTGATTTCGATGATTTTGGCGAGCACTACGGCCGACACAAGGCTGGCGACGAACGCTAGGCCGTAGATTTTGCCTGCGCCCTTTTGCATCTCGGCGATCTTGGCTTTGTCATTGGGATCGAATCCCATCAAGCGCATCCAGGGATTCGCGAAAAGGATGGGGGAATACCAGAGGAATCCGATCACCATGGCCGCAATGGCGGATACCAGCACGGCCCAGGGATTGATTCCAACAAAAGAGTGAGCTCCGATCATGGTGTCGTCCTCCTGTGGAGAGGCAGGTTTCAAAATTTCAGAGTTTCAAGATTTCAGTGTTCTGCTGCACAGAACGGATATACGCCACTCGTTGAAACCTTGCAACTTTGAAACCTTGCTTCATCGTCCTCTATCCATGGCCTCGTTCGCCAGCCGGTCGGCAATCTGGTTGTGTTCGCGGAGCGCATGCCTGATTTCGAAGTGCTCCAGCCTCCGCGCCAGTTGCTGCGCTTCGTCATACAGCTTGCGCAGTTCCGGATGCCGCACCTTGTAGATCCCTTTCATCTGTCGCACCATCAGTTCGGAATCGCTAATCACCCTGAGCGCCTTGATCTGGTTTTCGGTAGCGTAGCGCAGCGCGGCAAGCAGTCCCTGATACTCAGCGTAGTTGTTGGTGCGGTGTCCAAGGTATTCGCTGAGCTCGGCGACCGTATGGCCCGAGGCGTCTTGAATGACGACACCATAACCGGCAGGTCCGGGATTGCCGCGGGCTCCGCCGTCGACGTGCGCGGTATGAGCGGCGGGCGCGGATTTCGGCGCGGAAAAGAGATTTCTAGAACTGGAAGAGCGCGGAGGCATAGGGCGAGTTTACAACGTGCGCCGGGTTCAGCGAAGGCGGCCCTACGTTGCGCGTTCTTGAAGAACCTCGAGCAGGTGAGCACATTAGGGCCCGCCTGCCTGGTCGGAGTGACGTGGCTATCTAGCGGCGGTCGTGCTCCCCGTGACTATGCCGCCAGGTCCAGTATTCCTTTTGCTCTTCAGGGCGCAGTTTGCGAAAATCGCGACCGGGATCGCGGTGGTACTCGCGGCACCATTGTTGGTAATAGACCACTTCGTCCTGGTTCCAGACGTGGTAGTCGCTGTAGTAGGGGTCATAGACCCGGTAGTAATGATGCGCGCAAGCCGTGCCCAACGCGCAAGACGCCAAAGCAGCGCCCAGAAAAAGCGAACGGACAAAACCAGATCTGCTGTTCATCTGCGTAACGGTCCTCCTTCAGTGCCGATCCCTCATTGTGGATACTGAAAATAGAATCGACAGTGTGTGGGAAAAACCTTCAGGCAAATAAACCCTCGAAAACCAGAAAAGTTTCACAGAAGCACTTCGAGGACCGCTACCTTCCGGTAGCCAGCCGCGTGGCCAAGCGCTGTGGCAGATTCGCGGCCAGAATTTTTTCCTGCGCCACGCGCAGGTTGTAAGGCACACGATAAAAATTGACGATCCAAGTCTCAGAGTCGAAAACCGCAAACGCGGCGCGCCAGTCGCCGTCGCGGGGCTGGCCTACGGACCCGGGGTTGATGAGATAGCGACGATCTTCGCGCAGCGGCCAGTCGGAAGACTCGGACTGGCCGACGGTGCGATATCCGGGACGGTAGGCTTCGCTGACTTCGCCCGTGAGCACGAATCCGCCCTGGAGGTGCGTGTGTCCGAAGAACGTGATGGGGACGGGATCGGTGATGAGCGGTTCGAGGGCGTCGCGGGCGCTGACCATGTATTCATCTTCGTCGAGGGAGGAGCCGTGGACGAACTGGATGCCAGGCAGTTCGTCGAGCTTGATGGGACCCTGCGGGAGCGAGCGGAGCCATTGGAGATTTTCGGGGGCGAGTTGATCGCGGGTCCAGAGTGTGGCAAGGCCGGCGACGGGATTGAACTCTTCGAGGGTCATAAGGCCGCTGACTGCTTTGTCGTGATTGCCGCGGACGAACACATGTCCGAGAGATTGCGCTTTGGCAATGACCTCGTTGGGATTGCCGCCGTAGCCGACGATGTCGCCGAGATTCACGACGATGTCGTGGGCGGGAGCGGTGGCCAGACAGGCGTCCAACGCTTCGAGGTTACTGTGAATGTCGCTAAGAAGAAGGATACGCACGGCAAAGGGAGGATTATAGCTTTTCTGGAGGGGAACGACGAGGCGGGGATATCTGATTTCCCGTAGAGACGCGGCTTGCCGCGTCTGGGCAGCATCACATTCGCGGCGGATTCAAGACCGGGCAGCGAGCCCAGTGTCTTGAGCTGACCTCGATCAGAGAAGGGAGTTCGTCGGCGCAGGCAGCGACCCGATGCGGACAGCGGGGTTCGAAGGGGCATCCGGGAGGGAGTTGGGCGATGGCCGGCACGGTGCCTTCGATGGTCGCGAGCGGAAGAGCGCGATCGGTCGCGAGCGTGGGAATGGCGCGCAGCAGGCCTTGAGTATAGGGATGGGCGGGCGCGCGAAAAATGTCATCTTTGGTGCCAAGCTCAACCAGGCTTCCGGCGTACATCACGGCGACGCGATCGGCGACATGCGAGATCACGGCGAGATCGTGTGAAATGAAGAGCATCGCCAATCCGAATTTGTGGCGCAGGTCGTTGAGCAGGTCGAGAATCTGCTGCTGGATGGTGACATCCAGTGCAGTGGTGGGCTCGTCGGCGATGAGAAGTTGCGGACGATTGACGATGGCCATCGCGATCATAACGCGCTGGCGCATGCCTCCGGAGAGCTGATGCGGATAGCTGCGGGCGCGCTCGTCCGGGTCGGCGATGGCAACGTCGCGCATGCCTTCGACCGCTCGGCGCCATGCTTCGGATTTCGAGACGCGGTGGTGAGCGAGAACCGCTTCGGCAATCTGGTCGCCGACGCGCATCACCGGATTGAGGGCGGTCATCGGTTCCTGGAAAATCATGGCCATGCGCGAGCCGCGAAGCTGGCGCAGTTGATCAGCGGGCATCGTGGCAAGATGCACGGGCACGCCAGCGTTTTCCGGGGAACCGTTCTGGAAAATGATTTCGCCTTTGACGATGGCGGGGGGTGGGAGCAGGCCCATGATAGCGAGCGAAGCGATGGATTTACCTGAGCCGGACTCGCCGACAAGCCCGAGCACTTCGCCGGGGGCAATAGCAAAGGAGAGGTCGCGCACGGCGAGCACCGAGCCACGGTTCTGTTGTGCGAGCAGAGGCGCCCGCCGCCCTCGCCCTCCGAGGGATTGTGGAAACTCGATGGTCAGGTCGCGGACGTCGAGCAACGGGCTCACGAGGGGTATGGTATCAGCGGGAGACGTCAGTGGGGCGCCCGTCCCTGCACTCATTCCAGGCCGCTTCCCGCACCAATCGCGCTAGAACGCGCCGCCACCACCGCCGCCGAAACCGCCTCCGGAGAATCCGCCGCCGCCGAAGCCGCCGCCGAAGCCCGATCCGCTGGAGCTCGATCTGGGGGCGGACGTGAAAACCTGGTTCATGTCCGACGCCATGCTGTGCATGGAACTGGAAAAGAAGAGCGGGCTGAAGCCGGTGTAGCCGTTGGGTGAAAGGTACCAGCTCGGTGGATCCTTCACAATGCCGTCGAACGACTGTGCCCAATGGTGCTCGACGCCCAGCGCCATGGCGAAGGGAAGAAATTTTTCGAACGAGTCGGGCGAAAGGCTCTTGATGCGGTCGGCGTCAACGCGATTCATGAACTCCTGGAATCCGAGGACTGCGATTCTGGTGCGGGCGCCGGACACAGTCTTCGCCGTCATCTGCCGGGCAAAAAGCCACCAGATCACCGCGGAAACGAGAACGCTCCCGATCAGCAGCGGAACGGAATACAACAGGTTCATCCAGCCCATAACTTGCACGCCGACCACGAGAAGGGCGATGGCGATGGCCGCGACGATGCTGTAGGCATTGGCTGATTCCGGATCGAGCGCGTAGATACCCTTGCTCTTCAGCGCCGACATGATGTCCTCGCGCACTACGGGAATCACGGTGTAGAAACGATTCTTCAAGCTGGAAAGGCGAATTTCGGGACCGTCAAGAAAAATGTTTTCCAACATCACACGTTCGTGCGGCGTAAGGTCGGGGCCCCACTGCTCGCGAGGTTTCACCAGGTGGAATAAGTAGTCCTTGTGGTGAAAGACCAGGAAGGTATCGACCTTTTCTTCGATCTTGATGTAGCCGCGCACGGCCAGATCGACGATGGTACTGGTGATGTCGCGGGGGTGAATGGTGTCGTCGATCAAAGTTCCGGCTTCGGCGGGAGACAGGCCCGGGGGCGGCTCGTACTGCGGAGCCACGGAAACGCCGGGATCGGGGTCGCGTCCCACGAAAATCCAGAGAGCGAACATTACGACCAGGGTCAGCAGCGGCAGAAATACTATAGGGTTACTGTTCAGGAACCAGTCCAACTTGGTCAGTGAACTTGGAGCCTGCAGCACCCCCTGCGGGATATAGATGTCGATGGTGACACCGCTGCGCATCGAGAGCCCACCGGTGGTTTCGAAAGTGACGTCGGCGCCTTTCACTTCGGCGGTTGCTTCACTTTGCTTCGAACCGTAGGCGCCGGTGAAGGCCTGAGCGCGCAGTCCTCCGGCGGCATTTTCGGGCAGGGTCACGAAGGCCGATGCATGGTCGATGGGAACCGGCCAATCGTTGCCGGTCACGTTCCAGTAGAACTCGGCGTAACTATCGTTGCTACTATCGAAGAAGCGGACACCGTTGTGAACCGAATAATCGATGTTGACGACGCGCGTGGTGTCGACCGCGCCAGGAATGTAGATCTTGAGGTCGCGATCGGCTCCGGACTTGCTCGAATCGTACTTCAGCTTGTTCCCGTTTTCGTCGGTGACGTTCAGGACATCGAGAAACAGCGTGTAGTTGGTCCCGTAGGGCCCGGGATACTCGACCGGAATGGTGCGGTGAATGCCGCGCCACGCGCCGGTGAAAGCCACAGTAATTCTTTCGCTGACCAGGGCGGTGCTATCGGCGCCGATGGAAATGGTGTCTTTGAAATCCGTGACCCGCCAGCTATGGGCCTGGGCGGAGGAGGTGGCGGCGAGCGCGACGAGAAGCGCGAGACGTGAGAGTAGAACCAGCAATCGGCGATTCGTTTGAGCTCCCCGGAACATTGTTAGAACTTCACCGCGACTGGTTCACGATCGGTAGTAGCCGCTTCGAAAAACTGCTTCTGCTGGAAGCCGAACATCCCGGCGAGAAGGTTGGTCGGGAAAGATTGAATTTTGGTGTTCAGGTCGCGCACCACGGCGTTGTAATAGCGGCGGGCGTTTTGGATTGCGTCCTCGATTTCGTTGAGAGAATTCTGCAGCTGGGTGAATTCCTGCGAGGCCTGGAGCTGGGGATAGTTTTCAGCCACTGCAAACAGGCTCTTGAGCGCGCCGGTCAGTTGATTTTCGGCGGCAGCCTTGTCGGCCGGGCCGGTGGCCTGCATGGCCATGGAGCGGAATTTTGCGATGTTTTCGAACGTACCCTTTTCGTGGGTGGCGTAGCCCTTTACGGTTTCGACCAGATTCGGAATCAGGTCGTGGCGGCGTTTGAGCTGAACATCGATGTCGGACCAGGCCGATTCGGAGCGGACCCGCAACTGCACCAGGCTGTTGTACATCGCGATCAGGAAGATGCCCAACAGAACTATGACGGCCAGAACAATCCATGCCATGCAGAACTCCTTCGATGCGGATTTAAGGGGACGTTAGCAGCAAAGTTTCAAAGTTTCAAGGTTTCAAAGTGCCAAGGTTTTAGAGTATGGTTCCAGTCCTAGAAACATTGAAACCTGACCTTTGCTTACTGGCGCGGGGCGTAGTATCCGCGCCGGGCGCGGACTTGCAGGTCTTTCTTCAAAGCTGTGATCTGAATCGAGCGATAGCGCCCGTCGGCGTCGAAGTCCGTGGGCTTGTAGGAGACGTCATACTGGCTGCGCAGTTCGTCTTCAATGGCGGCGAACGAGTGCGTGATGTCTTTCATCTTGTAGGGGAAAAAGGCGCGGCCGCCGGTCGCGGATGCCAGGTCTTCGAGAACTTTGTCGCCGCGCAGGATCAGGCCACTGTCGTCAGTGGAGATGGCATAGATAAGAACTTCGGCGCGCTCGGCCATTTCAATAGCCTGGGCGCGCGTGTATTCGCTCTGATTGTCCTCGCCGTCGCTAAGGATGACGATGGCTTTGCGCAGGGGATGGTCGGAATGTTCGCGCAGCAGCTTTTCCTTGCACGCTTTATAGATTGCATCGTAGAGCGCCGTGCCTCCGCCATCGCTCAAGCGCTGCACTCCGGCGGCAAGTAAGGGTACCTGGTCGGTGAAATCCTGGGTCAGATGGCTCTCTTTATTGAAGCCCACGACGAACGCGCGGTCATAGCCGGGACGAATGATGTGCTGCAGAAATCCGGTGGCCGCCTCTTTTTCAAAACCAAAGCGCCCCTGCACCGAGCCGCTCACGTCCACGAGCAGGCCCAACTCGATGGGCAGGTCAGTCTCACGGCGGAAATTGAGGATGGACTGCACCGGCTTGTGGTCGTCGAAAATAGAGAAATCGTTCTGATTCAAATTGCGGACGAATTTTCCATGGCGATCAGTGGCGATGAACAGTACGTTGACTTCGTCGACGCGCTTCTTGATGGTGAGGATGGGTTCGTCCGCCTCGTTGCTGGCGTCGGTGGAAAGAACGACGGAGCTACCAGAGCTCGCCGCAACCGCGGAAGCAGCGAGGAAGTAAGGACTGGTTTGGGCGCATCCCGCAACCGACAGACCGAAAACAATGACGCCCGCGAATAGGATGAGTGCGAACCCGCCCGGCGCCAAACCGAATTTACTGCTCTTCGTCATTCTCTCGCCTTGTCTGTGAATCGTAGTTTCGGACGTCCGTGAACTTCGGAGCGTCTAACCATTCGATGCACGCCGGGGGCCGAAAATCGAAAAACCTGGTTCGATTACTGTAGGACGTTATTGGGTGCAAGTCCAAGTTACAAAAGGAGTACGCGCAGAGGGTGTCCTTTAACCGTAAGCCGGGCAATGAGTTGGGGAAATTCTCAGGACATTTTTTTCATGATCAAACGGGTTCCGTGCAAAAATTTCTGAATTCCCAGCTCGCGGCCGGCCTATACTCTTGCACGTGCCGCGGCATCAGCGCTCGGCGGGTGCCAGTGATCATCCGAAAATCGTTGGAAGATGCATCCCCGCAGGAGTCGCCTTATGTACTTTGAACAGTTTTACCTGACCTGTCTGGCGCATGCTTCGTACCTGATCGGATCGGAGGGCGAAGCGGCGGTGGTGGATCCGCAGCGCGATGTGGACATCTATCTGAACGCAGCCAAGGAGCAGAATCTTGAGATCCGGCACATATTCGAAACTCATTTGCACGCCGACTTTGTTTCCGGGCACAAAGAGCTGGCGGCGCGCACGGGAGCGAAGATCTACATCGGAGCGCAGGCCCACGCCGAATTCCCGCACGTGCCGCTGACCGACGGCTTTGAAGTAAAGATGGGAGCGGTGCGATTGCGCGCGCTGGAGACGCCTGGCCATACTCCCGAGAGCGTCTGCCTGGTGATAACGGATGAAGATGAAAAAGAATCATCTGCCGGTAAATCAGGGCAGCCCTGCGCGGTGCTGACCGGCGATACCTTGTTTATTGGCGATGTGGGCCGCCCAGATCTTTCGCCCACGCACACGCCGCTAGAACTCGCGGGATTGCTCTACGACAGTCTGCACCAAAAGTTGCTGGCACTACCGGATACGGTGATGGTGTATCCCGCGCACGGTGCAGGTTCGCTGTGCGGACGCGCCATGCGAGCGGAGCGTTCGTCCACGATTGGGATCGAGCGGCTAACAAACTATGCGTTGCAGATCGCGAGCCGGGAAGAATTCATCGCGCAGTTGACCAGCAACCTTCCAACTCGTCCCGATTATTTTCTTGAGGATGCCGAGATCAATCGGTCGGGTGCGGCCTCATTGACCGCATTACCGCCGCTTCCGGCGCTTTCGCCAGCCGAAGTGCAGACGCTGTTGCAGCAGAATGCGAACGTGCTGGATGTTCGTCCGGGCGACGTGTTTGCGGCGGGACACGTGCCGGGGTCGATCAATATTGCGCTCGCGGGACAATTCGCGTCCTGGGCAGGAGGGATTCTGGGGATCCACTCCAAATCGGTTCTGATCGCCGACAGCGACGCCCAGGTTGAGGAGGCTCGGCTGCGGCTCGCTCGTGTGGGCATTGAGGATTCGCGTGGCTATCTGGCGGGTGGGGTGTTGGCGTGGCAGAGAGCAGGCCTGCCGATGCTTAAGACGGAGCAGATTTCCGTCCGGGAGCTGAACCAGAAATTGAGCGACGGAAGCTGGCGCGCGCTTGACGTCCTCGACGTGCGCCGCGAAGGCGAGTGGCAAGCCGGCCACATCGCCGAAGCGCAATGGCGGGCGCTCGATACCTTCCCGCATGGATTGCCCGTAATGGATAAGGCGCGCCCAGTTGCGGTTCATTGCAAGAGCGGATATCGCAGTATGATTGCCTGCGGTTTGCTCGAGCGTGCTGGCCATCGCAATGTCGTCAACGTGGTGGGAGGTTTTGACGCGTGGCATGCCGCCCAACTTCCAGAAGTTGCGGAGCAACTGGCCAAGGCATGAGGCGTCTCATCCCCAGAATTAACGGATTTGCGGTTTTCACAGCCCCTTCTCTCATGTACTTCCTGAAGCGCTAGCGGGAATGCCGGCGATCGATTCCAAGCGGACAACACACTTCGGTTACCTGTCGTAGTACTGTCCTTTCGTGCCATCCTCTTTTTGCCGTCAAAGGCCCATCGACCGCGACCGCAGGACCAAATCCCGCTGTGGTTGCGGAACTCAAGTGAGGTTTATTCATGTTGCAGTCCCCGGAACCGAAGTACTCTCCAAACGCAATCCCGCCCCAGAACACTTACACTCCGGTCAAGCCGGCCACCTCACCCATGGATCAGGCCAACATCGGACGCACGCTCGTCATCAAGGGTGAGATAACGGGTGCGGAATCGCTCTTCATTGACGGACGGATCGAAGGCACCATTAACTTTCCCGACAATCGCGTCACCGTCGGCCGCAACGGAAACGTCGCGGCAAACATCACTGCCAAAGAAGTCGTAATCATGGGCAAGGTACAGGGCAACGTCGATGCCGCGGACCGGTTGGACATCCGCAGCGAAGGCGTGCTTTCGGGCGACGTGATCACGCATCGCATCAGCGTCGAAGAAGGCGCGGTCCTCAAGGGCGGTGTCGAAGTGCGCAACCCCGAGAAAAAAGATCAGAAGCCGCAGGTGCAGGTTCAGGCCCAGAACAAGCCCGAGCAACCCAAGGCGATGGCCGCCACTGCGGGCACCGCATAAAACGAAGTCTGAATTCGAAGTCAGAATTCGAAGAATGACGATGGAGGGACGGGCGTCTTGCCCGTCCAGCCGGGAGAAGATGCCCGGCGCTCCATCGGTTCTTTTTTGCGGCTCTTTTTGGTGAGGATTACTTCTTCGGCTTGAAGTCGAGAGACGCCGAGTTCATGCAGTAGCGCAGCCCGGTCGGCCCCGGGCCATCGGGAAACACGTGGCCCAGATGGGCATCGCAGCGGGCACAGCACGCCTCAATGCGGGTCATGCCATAACTGGTGTCGGTGTGTTCCGCGATATTCTTGCGGTCGGCGGCGGCATAAAAGCTTGGCCATCCGGTTCCCGAGTCAAACTTTGTTTCCGAGCCAAAAAGCAGAGCGCCACAACACACACAGTGGTACGTTCCGTCGTCGCGCTTGTTCCAGTACTGCCCGGTGAAAGCGGGCTCGGTGCCGCAGGCGCGGGCCACCTGGTACTGCTCGGGAGTAAGTTGCTGCCGCCACTCGGCTTCGGTCTTGGAGATCTTGTCGCTGAGTTTCTCGGTCATATCGTTTCTCCAAGAAATAAGATGTAAGACGGGCGGGAAAGTTGCAAAGCACATCCCGAGGATCGTGTTCCGTCAAGTGATTAAGTCAATACTGTCATCCTGAGCACAGCAGAACGATTTGCGAAGCGACGCCCTGCGGAGTCGAAGGACCCCTACGCCATTCGCACCCTGGGATCGCCACAAGGGAGTTCTCACCACATGCATCTCTCCCCGCGGACGGCTCGGTGACAGCTTTGCATGGTAGGGGTCCTTCGACTGCGTGGCCCCTTCGCTTCGCGAAGCTGCCATTCCGCTCAGGATGACAAATTGATCCCGCGAACTTGCAGAGCGCTTTGTCCTAGTGCGCCAAGGGCTGATTGGCGCCGAGCAGTGGCCCTATGCTGGCGCGTTTGCGCAACTCGCAGAGAAGTGCGCTGGCGGCATTCAGGTAAGTGCGATTGGGATCGGAGGTATCCGCCCAGACCGCGTCATAGACGATCTTGGCCGCTTCTTTCGCGTCCATGTGAAGAGCGGCTTCCATGCGGTCGGCCTGCTGGCGGGCTTCGCTGTAGCAACTATGGCAGACGGCGGCCGGTTCGGTGGCTCCGCTGTGTTGGTGCTGGAGGACGCAACGGAACGTGGCGGCCGCGTTGACCTGCGTGTGCAAAGCGAAGGCCTGTGACTTAAGCTCTTTCAGGAAGCGTTCGCGGTCGTCGTTGACATTGATGATATTGATATCGACTTGCGTGCCGGTCGTGGCCTGCGACGCCGGTTGCGGCGCGGCGGGAGCCGCGGATTGCGCCACCGGTTCGCCGGGCGAGACACGATCCGGTGACTTGCAGATCGGGCAGGCATGCATGTCGGCAGGGTAGTAGGCGTGGCACTTGGAACAAGGCAGGCCGTAGCCGATGGCTTTCTTCTCTGGCGCCATGGCGGCTTCAGGAGCGGATCCCGGCATAGGCCGCTCTGGAGTCGATAGCCCGGCAGGGTTTGCGGACTTCTCCTGCGCTTGTCTGGCTGCTGTGGTTTCCATGGAATCGTCCCGGCGGCGCCACCAGCGCCGCGCTTTTCTCCCCACATTCTAAGTTTGTCGATAGCCTGAGGCGATACACGTCAGTGCATAGAAAAGGTAACGTGCCATGGTGGATCTGGTTGCGGGTTACTTCGGCGCTGTGATCAGGCGGACGACCTCCTGCATGCGGGCTCGGTAAAGATTCTGGATCCAGTCGCGAGGCAATTTCGAGTTCTCCCAGAGCCTCCTCGTACTGGTTCAGGGCCATCAGACAGGCGGCGAGCGAATAGTGATTCTGGGCGCTGGGCTCCAGGCGGAGAGCCTCGCGAAACTCTTTTTCCGCCTCGGCCAGTTGTTGAGTATTTACGAGCGCCGTGCCGAGATAGTGATGGGCCAGGCTGGATTCGGGATTGAGCGCAACGGCTTGGTGCAGCACGTCCACTGCTTCCTGGTCCCTTCCGGAAAGGAGCAGGGCCTGCCCCAGGACGCGGTGTTCGGCCGCTCCCGTGGGATTGGCGGCAATGGCGGCCTGCAGCTCGCGAATGGCAGAAGGATAGTCACGCTTCGACATGTAGGCGCGAGCCAGGCAGTTGTGACCGCCTTCCCACTCCGGACTCTGGCGATAGAGATCCTTGAATTCCGCGATCGCGCTGTCGAAATCTTCTTTGTCGCAAAGCGTATTTCCCAGGTTGTTGCGGACGCTGGCGTCCTCCGGGTTGAGGCGCTTGGCCAAGCGATATTCAGCGATCGACTCATCCAGCTTGCCCTGATCGTGCAGCACGACGCCAAGATTGCTGTGCGCTTCCCAGAAGTCGGGACGCAGGCTGAGGGCGTGGCGATAGGCAACAGCGGCGCGACGCAGGTCTCCCTGATCGCGATGCGTGATTCCCATGTCGAAGTAGACGTCCGCGTTGGCGAGGGAGCCGGCGGGTTCGCGGTCGAGCGCTTCGTCGAAGGCATGCAGAGCGGCGTCGTAATGGCCTTCGGCGTAGAGTGCGAGTCCGAGATAGCGGTAAGCCTCGGCGTTAGCGGGGTCCATGCTGAGAGCGGTACGCGCTTCGGCGAGGGCGGCGTCGGGATCATCCATCCGGTAGAACAGGTACGAAAGCTGGCTGTGGGTTTCGGGGAAACCGGGCAGCAGGCGCGAAGCTTCCGTAAATGTGTCGAGTGCCTCGTCAGACCGGTCTTGCCGGCGCAGGAGGGTTCCAAGGACAAAATTCAGCAGGCCATTGTTGGCATCATCGTGAAGCAGTGCGCGGATTTTGTTTTCGGCGTCGTCGAAGTTCTTATCGTGAACCAGAGCGGCAATTTGCGCAGCCGGACTGGAGCAGACGCAGGACGTATTGGCGGCTGATTTTCGCTCCGGACTCCTGCCTGCGAGGCTGTGGATCAATCCCGAGTCCGCCCCGGCTTTTTGCAGGGCGCGGGTGCATTGCGATGTGGACTGGCACGAGAGAGTCCGGGTTTGGCCCGGCGTTTGGGCGTTCTGTGTTTGGATCAGGCGCTCGATCCGAGCGCTCGAAATGCCTCCCGCAAGCCATAGAAAAACGGCATCGCAAACGGGCGTGGGAGGGGCTTGTTCAGCCTGCAAGGGGGCTGCCGCCAACAGAAGCAAAAGCCATCTCAGGACACAGGGTTTCACGAAGCCCTCCGGCGTTCTTGGCGGTCTTGATGCGCGAAAATAGCCTGCCGAAAAGATAGTCCGGTTGCGGTAACGCCGATAGGTCACCGAAGTAATTCTTTGGGACATCGAACGGAGCGATCGGCGAGACTGCCGGGGAGCGATTGCGGTACACTAAACGGTGATGATGCTGCCCGGCGTTGCCGGTTCGCATTGTCCGTTTCGGAGGTTTTATGGAAGGTCTGTTTCAACCTTGGCATCTGTTGTTGATCTTCGCTATCGCATTGATATTATTCGGCCCCAAGAGATTGCCGGAGTTGGGCAAGGGTCTGGGCGAAGGCTTTCGGGCACTGAAAGATGGGATGAAGGATAAGCCTGAAATTAAGGCTGAGAACAAGCCTGACAGCACGCCTGAAAACAAAGCCTGAGTCCGCGAAAACACCCTGGTTGCCCGCGTACCGAATAATCCCTGGTTCCGCATAAATTCCAACATGTGAAGTTCATAGATTGGGATGTGAGGGGAGTTCTGTCTTCGCGGGCGGCGTTTGTGGCCTCTCGGAATCTTAGGCTGATACGATCCCATGGACGACATGACAAAGCCTCGCTGGTCCCGGTCATCAAGTCGCAACGCCCCAATGTCTCTCACGGCCGTCACCGCAGTGTCTTTGATTTTGGCCGGACTGCCTGGAAGTGCAGCACTTGCACAAACTCAGACCGCAACGCCAGCCAAGGGGTTGCGGCCACCCACTACGCTTCCGCTGACCAGTTTTTATGACACGCCCCATCCGCTGCCGCTGGGCAAGGCCGGAGAGTTGATACGCTCGGAACCTATCGACCAATACAACCTTCCTTATGAATTGTCGGCAGTGCGGATTCTTTATCATTCCCGGACCGCGAACGGAGAAGACGTAGCCGTTTCGGCGGTGGTGCTGATTCCTGATGGCAAGCCTCCGGCAAAAGGATGGCCAGTGATTGCCTATGCGCACGAGTTCAGGGGAGCAGCGCGACAGTGCGCTCCCTCACTGCTGAAGAATCTTGGCGTGGGTCCGCTGCTCGCGATGTACGCCAATCTGGGCTATGCGGTGGTTGCGACCGACTATTCGGGGTTGGGGGCCGATTCCGGCAAGCCGGTGCTCGACATGCTGTCCAACGCGTTAGATGTCATTTATTCGGTCTCGGCGGCGCGCGCCGCAGTTGAACGGATCGGACTGAAGTGGATTGCCGTGGGACCTTTCCAGGGAGGTCTGGCTGCGTTGGCCGTGGCGGAGAGCGAAGTTCGCGATCCCAACTATCTGGGCAGCGTCGTTACATCAGGTGTGGCGGATGCGCAACAGGCCTACGAGCGCTTCGCACAGAGTTCTTCTTCTTCTTCTTCTTCTTCTTCTTCCAATCGCATGCTGTCATTTTTGGCTTCCACTGTCAAAGCGCTTTATCCGGAGTTCCAGGTGGGCGACATGCTGAAGGACTCAGCCCTTCCTGCGTACCGGCGCGTCGCCGAGACCTGTGGAGGAGAACTAGAGCAGGAGTTTACAAGCGCAATGCTCAAGCCGGGTTGGGAGAGCAACCGGTTTGTGAAGGACTTTTTCAGCAGGAATACTCCCGGGCAAAGGCAGGCGCACAGTCCGCTTCTTGTGATTAGTGGCGGGGCCGACCTTGCCATCCCGGCGGAAATGTCAGCAAAGACCGTGGCCCGCATGTGCAAGCAGGGGGACCGCATCCTTTTCTTGAAGTATCCGAATGTCGATGCCAGCGGCGTGATGGGAGCATCGGTCGCAGACCAGCTCAGTTGGATCAAAGCGCGGTTTGCCGGCTATGCTGCGCCCAGCAACTGTCGTTGAGTAACTACCAATTGCGCTCAGAGTCAGGCTCGTTATCGGCCTGTCTGAACTGCTTGCGTTTGCGATACACAATGAAAATCATGGCAACCGACATGAACGTGGGGGGCACGATAAGAATCAGAATCCCGCTGCGCAAGGCCTGGATCATGCGAGCCCCGGCGGAGGCGGCCTGGGTATAGCAGAGTGCGCAACTCTGGGAGAAGGCCGGTAGGGGAGCGGCGAGCGCGGCCAGCGCAATAGCAATACACAGGAGCGGTCTCTGGGCCTTCAGCTTTGCTTCTGACATCTCACTCCTCTCAACGCGCGCCTTTTATCGCGCTTTTGAAAATGGAGCGCCAGTAACCATCCTGTCGCTGTCGGTCCATCCATATTGCAACGTCAGCAGGACAAAAATCGTAAAGACGGCGACAAATATCAGAAAGCCGCGCTTCTCCGATCCCAGATGCATGAAGAACATAGCCGCCAATCCTGCCTCGACGACGGCGACAACCATCATGCGCATGAACATTTGCGAGGCGTCAATGTTCTGATAGGCAATGATGAATTGCAGGCCCGCGAGAGCGAGCAGGCAAATATAGACGATCAAATCTTTCCCGATTCCGTTGCTCTTGTGCTGTTCCGCGGTGGTCATAGCATTCTGCTCCCAAGCCTCTTTGCTCTAGTGGGCGAGATTCAAAAGGTAAACGAACGGCACGACGAACATCCAAACCAGATCCACGAAATGCCAGTAAAGGCCCAAAACCTCGATGTCATCCGCATTGTAGCGGCCGCCCTTGTAGCGCACACCGACAACGAGCAGGGCGATTACGCCGCAGGTAACGTGAGTGAGATGCAAGCCGGTGATGCTGAAGAACGACGCCCCGAACAATCCGGTTCCCCACGGATTCTTGAAGAGCGTCATACCTTGGTCAATAAGCTCGAGCCATTCACGAATATGCAGCAGGGCGAAAACAATACCCAAAGCCGCGGTAGTCATGATCCAGCGAAACGCACCGGCTTTGTCGCCCGCCTTCGCTGATCGCAGTCCAAACAACATGGTCAAGCTGCTGGTCAGAAGGATGAACGTCATCAGCGCGACATTGGTGATGCCGGGAAACGGTCGGGGCCAGTTGGGCGTTCCATTGCGCAGGAATCCATAGGCCACCAGGCACGCGGCAAATGTCATGGTATCCGCGATAATGAACAGCCACATGGCCAGCTTTTTTGTGGGAAATGAGAACGCCGGTCCTGCAGTCAAGCCCGTCGAGTGTCCTTCCATAGTCAAATCCGCTTGGCTCACGGTGCCTCCTGGTAGTCGAGTCGGTTAAAGCTTCATCCAAAGCAGGCAAAGCAGGTACAGCCAGAGAACGTCCATAAAATGCCAATAGCGCGCGGTCGCATCCAGCGCGTTCCGTCGCAGGGTTGACTTACTCAGCTTGCGAATAACATAGATCAGGCCACCCAGACCGCCCAGCACGTGCAGCGCATGGGTAGCCGTAAGCACATAGAAGAAAGAGCTGCTGGGATTTGTGGCTAAATAAAGTCCCTGAGCGCGCAACTGCGACCATGCGGCGTACTGACCAGCCACAAAAAGCAGGCCGAGAAACAACGTTATGTAGAGCCAGCGCGCCGGGTTCTCGACCCGGCTTTTCAGCCCGCCCATAAAAGTGGCAACGCGGCGACGCGAGACTTCAAGAGTAACGCTGCTGGCGAGAAGGATCAGCGTGTTTAAGTAGAGGATCGACGGCAGCGTAAAGCTTTGCCAGTCCAGTGATGAGCCTTTACGAACGATGAGGGCGCTGCTGAACGCGGCAAACATCATCGTAATTGCGAACAGCACCACATAGATGGCGGACGAAGATGCAGGCGGCGAGTGCTCCAGCGCCACATGCAGGTCACCATCCGTCGGAACCAGATTCCGCCAACCGCTGTTCCCCGAGTGCGTTGGCTTCGGCAAGCGGTCTAGATCAAGTTGTGGGGGCTCAGGTATTGTCGTTGCCATAAACTGCGTATCCCTTCTACCCTATTTCTCCTCGTGCTCCGTCTTGACTTGCTCCGGCGAAGCCTGCATGACGTAGTCACCAGCCGAGCTTTGCACGCCGTATTGATAGGGATCGTGGTAAACCACCGGAAGCTTACCGCCAAAATTATCGAAAGGCGGTGGCGTAGGAGTGCTCCACTCCAGCGACGTTGCCTCCCACGGGTTATCGGGAGCAGGCTTGCCCCAGAACCGGCTGTGAATCAGGTTGTAGAGAAAGATAAGCTGGGCCGCACCGGTGATTAAAGCGGCGATGGTGATGAAGCGGTGCACCGGAATCAGTGGCTGCAGGAAGTCATCCACGAATGCTGAGTAACGGCGCACATTCCCGGCCATTCCCAGGTAATGAAAGGGCATAAAAATGCAATACGCGCCCACGAAGCTGAGCCAGAAGTGGATCTTCCCCAAAGTCTCGTTCATCATTCGTCCGAACATCTTGGGAGCCCAGAAGTAAGTTCCAGCAAAGATGCCGAACATGGCGGCGACGCCCATCACCAGGTGGAAATGGCCCACTACAAAGTAAGTTGCATGCAGCAGGATATCAATCGATGGCTGAGCTAGGAAGAAGCCGCTCACGCCGCCGCTGACGAACATCGAAATAAAGCCCAAGGCAAACAGGGAGGCCGAGTTGATGCGCAGCTTGGAACCATACAGGCTGAAAGTCCAGATCAGCACCACGATGGTGGACGGGATGGTGATGACCAGAGTGGGGAAAGAGAATGCCAGCGAGGAGAACGGATTCATCCCGCTGACAAACATGTGATGCCCATAGACCATGTAGCTGAGGACGGCCAGCGCTCCCATGGAATAGATGAGCACTCTTTGGCTGAGCATCGGCTTGCGCATGTTAGTGATCAGGATGTGCGAAACGATGCCGATACCAGGCACGATCGCGATATAGACCTCGGGGTGTCCGAAGAACCAGAACAGATGCTGCCATAAAAGAGTGGACCCGCCAGAGTGCGGCAGCAGTTGGTCATTCATCACCAGATTCGACGCGACGAAGAAACTGGTACCGGCCACATGATCAAGAATGGCGAGGATACATGCCGGCATTAACACGGCAAATGCTGTCAGACCCATGCAGGAGGTAATGAACCATGCCCAGGCGCTGAGGGGCAGGCGCATGAGGCTCATCCCTTTGGTCCGGAGGTCGAGAGTGGTGGGGATGAAGTTGAGCGAACCCAACAACTGGCCAACGCAAAACAGCGCAATGGCAGCCATCCAAAGGACCACACCTGTACCTTGGCCAGGTCCCCCAACCGAACCTACCGCATTGAGCGGCGCATATTGGGTCCAGCCGCCCAGGGTTGGTCCGTCGGCGGTGAAGAATGACGCCATCAGGACCACGAAGCCGGCGAATGTGACCCAAAACGACATCATGTTGAAGTGCGGGAAGGGCATGTCCTCGGCGCCGACTTGGATGGGCAGGAAGAAGTTACCGAAGGCTGCGAAAGGCGCGGTGGTGAGCACGAAGAAGACCATGATAGTGCCATGCATGGTCATCAACTGCAGGTAATACTCCGGCGTCATCACTCCGCCAGGGGCACCGTTCTTCGAGAGCAATTGCAGGCCGGGGATGGCGGCGTTAGTCCAAGCCAGATGGATACGCATGAACCAGGAAAGCGCCATTCCGCAAATAGCCGCGACCAGGGCCAACGCGTAATACTGCTTACCGATCACCTTATGGTCCAGGCTAAAGACGTGCTTCCGGATGAAGCTTGTCGGAGGAACGTGATGTTGCACCGCGTGCGCTGACATGTCGTGCATTTGCCCTCACCTCAAAAGAGATGTCTCGATCCGCCCTGGTTGGAGTGCGGGCGGGAAGAGTTACTGCATTGCCTGTTCCTTCTTCAGCCAATCGTCGAAGTCCTGCTGAGACAGCACGCTCAGGTACGCCTTCATGTTGTAGTGCCCCAGGCCACAAAGCTGGGTGCAGACAATTTCGTACTTGCCGATTTTGGTTGCCGTGAAGTGGAGAGAAACATCCAGACCGGGAACAAAATCCTGTTGCACCCGCAACTCGCGGACAAAGAAAGAGTGTCCGACATCCTTCGAATGCATGAGGAGATGAATTTCCTTGTTCACCGGGATTGCCATTTCGGCGGTCACGATGTCGTCCCGGGACTCCACATCATGCTCGGGATCGAGGCCATAGAAATTCTGCGATCCCTCATTGATGAGCTCCGGGTGAATGGGGCCAAACTTTCCGTCAGGGCCGGGGTAGCGGAAATAGAAAGCAAATTGTCCGGCTTGAACCTGGATCGGCATGGCATCCGCCGACGGCGGGGTGAGATACACATTGGCCCATGCCTTTACTCCGAAAATCCCGAGGGCCATGACCTCTATGCCTACGACCAGCAAGGCAGCAATCACCAGACCCTTGGCCCCACCGGGAAAATTCTTGAGCTTAGCATCGGGACGAGGGTTGGAAAACTTCCAGATGAAAAAGGCCAGAACGAACTGTGCGGCGAGAAAGGAGATGCCAGCCTCCGCCATGGTTTCTGACATCTGCTCATCGATCAGATGTCCATGCTTCGAGATGTCCTCGGGCGCCACCCAGGTGTGTCGCAGGATGGGAATCGCGGAAAGGATCGCGATTACGATGATGGTGACCGCAAAGAATTTTGCCATGTTGTCCCCGCCTAGACCGGTTTCTGCCCGGCTCGCTGAGTCTGTTTCAAGAGTGATTAATCGCCCTCCCCCACGGAGGGCATAACGATAAACGCCTTGCTAAACTGACATGCTATGCCACCACTTGTGAGCCGCCAAAGGACTTGATAGCGCTCGTCTCATCCTTTTGAATATCGAAAACGGCGGACAGGCGGGTCATCTCAAGCAAATCATGCACCCGCTTGCTCAGATTGGTGAGTTTCAATTGTCCGCCCTGGTTCCGAATCGTGGTGTGAGCCTTGACCAGTTCCCCGATTCCTGAGCTGTCTATGTACTGGACTTCGCCCAGGTTCAGCACGATCGCTTTCTTGCCTTTTTCCGCCAGATCTCGAACAATCTCGCGGAGAGCGATATTTCCTTCGCCAACCGTAATTCTTCCGCTGATGTCGACGACGGTGACGCCACCCGCCTGCCGCGTAGCGGTTTGCATTTTGACGGGGCTCCGTCCTTCCATTCCGATTCCCCGCCGGTCCAGGACAGCGCAGGCCGAACTCGCAAGTGCCTTTGAGTCTGTCCGAACCACAATCAGCGAACGTCCTTCTTTGAGAACCTCCCGGAAGAATGCGATGTCCTCAGCGGACTTATCAGCCGCTGTCGGTTGTGGCGCGTCCGCGTCGTGTGCTGCAGCCGAGCCGACGGTGGCGCCCGCACCCGCGCCCGCAGCCCCCAGCAAAGCGGCGGCGCCGAACCCCAGCGCGAATACCGTCCCAATACCAGGAAGAAGGAGCGTGGCAGCCACAACTCCGGCTGTCATTCCGGCGGCTCCCCCAGCAAAACCTCCCACATACGCGCCGAACTCTTTTGCGAGGTTCTTGGCGTCGCTCTCGGAGCGAGTCAGAAAGACGATGGAATCCTGCGGCACACCGCACTCCCGCAACTCCCTGACCGCCTCCTCCGCGTGATCACGCGAAGTAAATACTCCGATTGCAGTTTCCATGCGCCCTCCTCGTTTCCAAATCAGCGGTTGCCGCTTTCCCCGCACCGGTCGTTCGTGTCTTGTCCTAACCTTGTAAAGAACGCGGCGGCAAAGCACGGGACTCAGCCGCCGCCGTTGCGTCAGTATGGCGTCAACTTGAAGGTGAAATTGACTTCTTTGGTTTCGTTGCCGGTGATGGTCACGTCGGCAGTCTGGATAGCGTCGGGCTCATGCCAGGCGGTGATGGTGTACTTGCCGGGAGGCAGGTTCGGCAGCTTGAAGCTGCCCCCATCCTTGCTTACGTCGTAGTGATTCGTCTTGAGCACCGCGAACTCGCCGTGCATCCAGGGATGTACGTTGCACTTCACCGAAATAAATTCCGGCTTGTCGTATTTCGCCGAGATGGGCGGCGTTCCCGGCGGCTGTGATTTGTTCCACTCCTGGTTGACCTTGGGCATGGGGTGGATGTTGTGCGAAGTCTGATCGTCGTTGACGATCTTCAATTCCTGGTCGGTGTGCATGACCAGAACGTGCGGAATATACTGGCAGCCCTTCTGCGTGAAAGTCACGGCCTGCGACGGTACCTGGCCGTCGTCGGGGGCTCCGGATGAAACGTACACCACCACGTTATCCAACGCATTGTTGGGCCCGGTCACAACCGTTTCCGTAGTTATGGGAGTGGCGTGCTGCTTGGCACAACTTGGTTCTTTGGACATGTCGATGGGTTTTTGGTGGGCGGGTGTGCCCGTGTAAGTCACTTTGCCACTAACTGTTCCACCGAACATCAGGGACGAGCAGACTAGCAACGTCAAAAGAGCTAGCAGTAGCTGCTTGATGCGCATTTAAATACTCCCTTCTGGGGTCTGGGCATTCATTTACTGGCCGCCACCGGACGACTTGCTGTCGGCCGGAGCGGCTGCTGGCGCGGGGGTTTTCTCCACGTACGGGGGGATAACTCCGTGCGCAGCCGAAAGAACTTCGTTTTCCTTGCCGTGACGGTTGACCTGCAACGTGCGCAGGAAATGGACGAGATCCCAGGCGTCGTTCGGCTGAATGACGTCAGCGAAAGAAGGCATCGGGGTACCGTCCACGCCAGTCATGAAGATCTTATAGATATCCTGGTTGGTATTGCCACACTTGAAGCGCGAATCGTCCTTGCCGGCGGCGAAGTTGTACGGACGAATGGGGTTATCTTTGCTGTCGGTGAGGGTCGAGGCCGACGGACCGTCGCCTTCGCCGTGCGTGCCGTGACACTTCCAGCATTCGAGCTTAGTGAAGAGCGCTTTGCCGTGGGCAATGCTTTCGATGGTGACCGGAGGCTCGGGCGGAATCGTAATCGGCGTGCCAGCTTTTTCCTTTTCCCAACGGGGCGAGAAGATCTTGATATAGGCCACCAGGTCGGCGCGTTGTTGCTTGGTGAAGGTATTCCAGACCGGCATGTTGGAGTTGGTCAGGCCGCGCGCGATGGTGTTGAAGAGATCTTCATCGGTAGGCAGCGTGCCGGTAAGAGTGGAGCGGCACTTGAAAGTCGCGATGGTGAAGTCGCGTGGCTTCGGATCGAGCCAGACTGCGTTCTCGCCATTGGAATCGCCGTACTCACCGTGACATCCGGCACAGTAGCGACGGTAGTCGGATTTGGCAGCTTCGGCATGCCCCGTGATATTCCCGATGTGGCTCTCCATCGGCTTGATCACGACTGGTGGCTTCGGTCCCACGTCCGGCGCGTCCTGGGCGAAGGCTCGAACCGTGACCCCGGCGGTGATAATCAGCCCCAGAATCGTGGTGAATAGGATCGCTCCGATAAAACGCATTGGCTTCAAGCTGTTCATAGTCAGCACCCTTAATCGAAGTCAACGCCGGCGAATCAAGTTCGCCAGCGGTCATCCTGGTTTTCAGAAGTCGAAGTCAAACCCCATCAAAAGCTCGCTGGTGTTGACATTCGTACTGGTCAGCGGCGACGTCCCGACCTGATGGAAAATATTGAACTCGTTATGCCAGGCAAAACCGGCCCGGCTCGTCATGAACGGGTTGTAGCGGTAGCCAATCGTGTAGGTGTCGATGTTGCCGAGATCCGAGCGCGTTCCCGGAGTCGACTGCTGCGACATCCGGATCGTTTCGTATCTCGCGAGGAACAGGAGTTGCGGACTGTAGACGTAGTGAGGCTCGACCAGAACCCCGTTCCAAGTCGGATTGCGCGCACCGGCGGCAAGCGTGGTGACTCCCGGAATGTTGTTACAAACGGGAGGACAAGTGGTGACGCCAGGGTTGGACGCATATTGATCTACAAAGTCGCCGTAGCCTTGGCCAAACCAGGCGCTATCCTCGCCATGCTGGGTAACCACTTGGACGTCGACATGCTGGCCGAAGTAGAACTGCCCGACGAAGCCTTCGCGACTGAAACCCTTGTTTTGAGTTCCGGAGCCGCCAATCGGGGCCCCCAAGTTGGTGAGATAACTGGTCGGGGCTTGGCCCGCAAAGACGTAGAAGCCAAGGCGTTGCACCCCGAGCTTGCCGGCGTCGAACGCCTGACTGGCGGTGATGAACGTGGAATAGGACTCGGAGCCATAGGGCAAGCCTACCTGGCCATCGTTTGAGCTGAGCAGCGACACGGAGTAGCGCGTTCGGTCGTTGTACGAGTGCCCCATTACCTCGACACCGAGCTGGTTGTCTCCCATTTGCGCAAATGGATTGCCGTCACCCACCGGGATGAAGTGATAGAGCTGGTAAATCCCGCCATTTCCCGTGAGCGTCAGAATGCGCTTCTCCGAGAGCAGATTGTCGAGCTCGAACTTGCCGAACTTGACGTTCAGCCATGGGCTGCCGACTATGTTATCCAGCCGCCCCATAACGGTTTCGAAGTGGAACGACGCGGTCGGATCGGACGAGGGGAGCACGTAGAACGAAAAATTCTTCTCCAGCGTGCCGCCAGTATGGAAGTCGAGACCGCTGAGATCGAAACCTGATGAGGTGACCCGCTGCTCGACCTGGCCACTTTCGCTGCTGCTGCTGTCGACGGCGACCTTGCCTTGGCTCACCCGATGCCAGATCGGAGTGATGCGGAAGGTGACGGGCCAATACCCCGGGTTCTGCCAGATCGGAGCATCGCGATCGTTCATGAGCTGGTAGCCGTTGTCTTTGAATTTCTGGCCGAAGTAATTCAGCATGGGCCAGCTTTCATGACAGGCCGAACAACGCAGGCCATATTTTCTGGCAAAGGCCGGCAAAGCGCTCGCCGACTGGCTGGCGCCCAAGATCAGAAAGACTAACGCGAAAGCGGCGGCGAGGACGGAAGATCCACGCGGCGGCTTCTGACAGAGATGAGACTGCGCCCACATACGCATGCTGCACTCCTCAGACCAGTTCCTAGATTTTGCAGTAACCCAATTCCCCACGACGCGCGCGAACATCAGCAGCCGGGCAACGATCAGGCGTGCAGGCCATTGCGTGGCTCTTGCGTTCGAGCAGGAGTTCCCAAGTTTTGTGCGGTTGAGTGGTCCAACCACCCCACAGGCGGTGGATAATACTACCAGTCAGGGATGAGTGCAAGGGGGCTGTAAATTTTTTTTTACAAATTGTTTACATCCTCCCGGGTCTAGAAATGACCGAGGGATAGTGCTCTGACTCCTGTTGCGCGAGTTGACAGCGATCAACCGTGCGTATAAGACTCTTGCAACAGGGACGCTGGAGCCGCTGTGATCGGGGACAAGAGTTTTCGCGGTATGGGCCTGAATCGTTGGGTGGTGTCGCATCGAGTTGCGATTGAACTCCCGTTTTATCGTGGGATGGCGGCAGTTTTGCTTTTTCTCACCGCGGCGGCGCTCCCCGCGCTTGGCCGCGAAAAAGACGTTCTTCAGTACGGCGCGGGCCTGATCGTGAATATTCCGCTACCGGAGCCCGAAGTCGCGCAGGTCGTAGAGGACGTGGCGCAGAACGGGATTATCCGCGGAACCAAGGAATACAACAAAGACGAGTACATCGAGGGCGCGGTCGCCGCAACGTCTACGCCGGTATTTGCGGCATGGGCAGAGGGGGGCAAGGTTTTCTACAAGGTGCGGCAGCAGGCGCTCGATCCGCGAAACTTCAAGGACAGCGGCGATGTCGGAACGCTGGCCGTGCGCTACGTAGTGCAGCCGCAGGGCGATAAGAATACCGTTCTGCGAATTGACGCTCTGTTTGTGGAAGATTTTCGGCGCAGCGTCCACCAATCGAGCGGCTCGGTGGAAAGCAGCGAATACAAAGACATCCAGGATCGGCTTGCAGCGGTCGAACTGATGAAGAAGGAAACTGCCGAGGCTTTAGAAGCAAAACAGAAGCGGCTGGCAAAGCAGAATTTCGGCCTGGGGAGCGACAAAGAGGTGTTGAGCACTCCGCCCGCGACGGCGACGCCGGAGAGCGGGAGTAGCGAGAGCGCAACGGGCGAGAACGCGAAGGGCCAGGCGGCGTCCGCCTCTGCGTCCCCGCTATCCGCGATGCCGCAAGCGCCGGAGGCGTCTGAGCAGCCAGATGAATCGCTCGAGCAGCACGTTGCGGAGTTGCGCCAGCAGGTTGAGCGGCTGGTAAAGAAGCCTGGGGCTCCGCTCAAGTCTGCTCCGTTCCACACCGCGAGCACGCTGAAATCTCTGGAGCCTGGGGCCGAAGTCCTGATTCAAATTGCAACCCCTTACTGGTACGGGGTCGAAACCCGCGACGGACAACACGGATGGATTCGACGCGACCAGTTGGAGCAGGTGCCATGACCGGGAGTTCTTTGCCATGCGTCCGGAGAGTCCTTCGCGCCGCGTTGTCTGCGTTTTTCCCGATCGTGCTCGTAGGTGCGACGGCGCAGAACGGGCAGGCACAAGCCAATCCGCAAGCCGGGCCGTACGAGCGCAGCTACCGCCAGTCGAAAAGCGCGGTGGAAACAGCGCTGAAGGAGTTGCAACCGTCCATGAGTGGAAAGCTGCCGGTGCTGGAAGGATTCGCCCTGCCGGGAAATCGTCCCTTGAACCGGTACCAGCGGGCTTATTACCAATCTGCCGTGCAGGTGAGTTCGACTGCATCGGGTGGATCAGTGGTGCGGGTGACGACGAAGGTGACGGCGTGGTACGCCGATTCAACTCCATCGCGCTCGGAATACCAACTGCTGACGTCGAATGGCCGGCTCGAATCTGACCTGCTGGACCAGTTAACCGATCTGCTGGCGAGCAGCTCTGGTGCGGCAAATTCGGGCGGGAATTCCACCGAGAGCCTTCCGGTAATGGCTCCGTCGGCGTCGGCTAAGCGACCAGCAATTGCCGAAAAAGGAGTTACGGACCAGGGCGGTTCGGAAGCTATCATCTCGGCTCCGATGCCCCAGTTGCCGGAAATCGGGCATACGTTCTCGTCTTCGTTGAAACAGGGCCTGTCGAGTCAGCAACAGGCAGAAACGAAAGATTCGCAGAACAAAGCTGCCGATCAGGCAGGTCTGCTGGCAGAGGCGGCGAGCTTGGAAGAGGTGCTCAAGAATCAGGCGCATCCGAAGAATCTAGTCGCGATAAAGAAAACAGGAACCCCGGTCGTCGCGTCTCCCAGTCTGAATGCCCAGACTTTATTTCTGGCGACAGCGCACGACGAGTTTGAGATGTTGGATTTCAACGCGGACTGGGTTCATGTGCGGATTTCCGGTTTGTCGCGGGGATGGATCTGGCGCACCAGTCTGGAAATGCCGGAAGGCATTTCCGATGTTCCGCCCAACAATCCAAGTGCCACACGGGTTGTGGCCGATCTGTTTCTGGTGAAGCGCGAGGAAGTTGCGCCCTTTCCGGGGGATTGGGAGCCGCTGCGGGGCAAAAACGTGAAAATCGTCTCGGTGCAAAAGGTTCAGGAAGACGAAAAGAACAGCGGCGCGCCAGCTAAGCTGGAATACGCCAAGTCTTTGCTCGATAAGAACTATGCCGAACTGGCGGCAAAATCACAGGAACTCGCTGGAGTGGTGCTCATCTTCGATTCCGTCGATGGCGGCATGATCGCCATAACGCTACCCACGGTTCAGCAATGGAAGGCGGGCAAGTTGACCGACGCGGCTCTTTGGCATCGGTGTTATTTTGATCCACCCGAGACCTTCAATGTTTCCACTCCTGGAGGCGGTCACTAGTTGCCGCCGTTAGTTGCCAAGAACCTCGTTTTGGTGCGAGCATCGTGGGAGCGAGACGCGCTGTCATTTTAAATTTTGGCTTGACATTGAACTGATTGCGCGTTACCAATGCTGTCTCTTGGGGTTGGTGTGTTCCGTGGGGATTTATTGAATGATTGCCGGTTTGAGCTAAACCGCCGGATGGAGGCGGGAGCGGGCGAACCGTCGAATGTGGGGTCCATGTTGCAAACATTTGTTTCTCTGCTGCGCGATTACGCCGAACTGACTAAGGCGCGCATTACGACTCTGATTGTCCTTACGGCATGGTGCGGCTACTTCTTTGGCGCGCACCGGTTGGGCGTGTCGTCGTGGTCGCTGGGATTATTCCATGCCCTATTGGGGGTGGCGCTGGTTTCGAGCGGAACGGCGGCGCTGAACGAAGTACTCGAAGCGAGCGTGGATGCGCGAATGCGGCGCACTGCGCTGCGCCCCGTACCTTCCGGACGCATGACCCGAGCACATGCGGCTATGGTCGGATTGGCGCTGACTCTGGGCGGTTCTGCTTATCTGGCGATCTATGCCAACCTGCTGACTGGGTTGTTGGTGTTCTTGACTGCATTGGTGTACCTGGCGGCATACACTCCGCTGAAGAAAGTGTCTCCGGTGTGCACCTTTGTGGGCGCGTTTCCGGGAGCGATGCCGGTGGTGCTCGGTTGGACGGCGGTGCGCGGAAAACTGGAAATCGAGACTCTGATCCTTTTTGCCATCATGTTCGTCTGGCAGTTCCCGCATTTTCTTTCGATCGCGTGGCTCTATCGCGAGGACTATGCGCAAGGCGACATTCGCATGCTGCCCGTGGTGGATTCCGATGGGAAATCCACGGTGTGGCGGATCCTGGCCTATTCGGGCGCGTTGATCCCGGTGAGTGTTTTGCCGGTGGCGATAGGAATGGCGGGACGCGTGTATCTGGTTGGGGCCATCCTGATGGGCGCAGCGCTATTCCGTGTCTCCGCTGGAATGGCTTCTCCGCAAATGCCGGCCACGGCGCCAGCGTCGAAACCGCCGGCTCGCCGATTGCTGCGGGCGACGATTCTCTATCTGCCTGCGCTGTTCGCGCTAATGATGGCTAACTCAGGGAGTTAGTTACAGAAAACAAAGCGGGTTCGGGGCTTGCCACTCTCCGCCTACCTACACGTGCCGAGCTTTCCTGTTCCGCTGCCGCTGCTCAGGAGTCGATGCTGAAAGCGATTTTACGGAACGGTTCGAACACGGTAAACTGATGATCGTAGGTGCTGTTTTGCAGGTGTGATCCGTCGTCGGCTGTCAACAATAGTTTGGTGAACTACTGAAAACGGTTCATGTAGGCGCGTAGCTCAGTTGGTTAGAGCGCTACCTTGACACGGTAGAGGTCAGGAGTTCGAGTCTCCTCGTGCCTACCATTTTTTCCCCGGTGTTCATCGGCTTTTCAACCTTTCCCGCCGCTCTCGAGCAGCTTGACTCCATGGCGTTAGCACCTGTCCAGGACCCGTTTATTGGCACGGCATTCGTTTTCGGCCTGACGATTATAGCGCGCCGATTTCTTCTCGATTCCCAGGCGCCAACGGCATAGACTGAGCGTGTTTAGTTCGTTAGCATTGGTACAGAACGTGTCAAATCGGCACTCGTCGGGAGGTAAAGGATCGACGGTATGCCGGCGCCATCCAAATTCGCGACGCCCGCAGGTGCGATCGTTTGTCCGAAATGCGGTGCCTATGCCCTCGCTACTGCTTCGTCATGCGACAAATGTGGCAGCGCGCTAGGAAGTTCCAGTGCCGAGACGCTCATTTCGTCCCTCGATCCGGCGACTCTCGACGCCCCAGCTTCGGTTCCCACTTCTTCTCCATCTTCGGCAGCGACGCTGGAAAGTTCAGGTTTGCCTCAACCGCATGCAGCGCCATCCGACTTGGCCCGTGGAGCTCCCGATTTCGGGCCGCGTTACCGCGTGGAATGCATCCTCGGCGAAGGCGGCATGGGGACGGTGTACAAGGCATGGGACAAAGAGTTGGAGCGCACGGTGGCGCTGAAGTTGGTACGCCATGATCTTACCCGCGATCCCAACGTTTCCCAGCGCTTCAAGCAGGAGCTGTTGCTAGCCAGCAAGATTTCCCATCGCAATATTTTGCGCATTCATGATCTGGGAGACGGCCCCGGAGACACAAAGTTCATCTCCATGGCGTACGTTGAGGGGCAAGATCTCAGTCAGTTGCTAGGGAGAAACGGGAAACTGCCACTGCAGCGTGCGCTGAACATCGCGCACCAACTTTGCGCGGCGCTCGAGGCCGCCCATGCTGAAGGCATAGTCCATCGCGACCTGAAGCCCCAGAATATCCTGATCGATCAGCACGACCACATCTATGTTTCCGACTTTGGCTTGGCGAAGTCGCTGGAATCCGACTTGGGAATGACTCAGACGGGTCAATTTCTAGGCACTCCCCGTTACATGTCTCCGGAGCAGGCGGAAACCAAGCCAGTTGACCATCGCAGTGACCTCTATGCATTTGGATTGATCTTGTGTGAATTGGTAACCGGCCATCTGCCGTTCGAGCGTGCCGAGTCGACCATGCAAATGTTGTATCAACGCGTACACGGAACACCAAAGGATCCGAAGCAGCTCAATCCCGACCTGCCGGAGTACGTCACTCGGATCGTTCAGAAATGCTTGCAGCGAGATGTCACTCTGCGCTATCAGAGCGCACGCGAGATTCTGGCGGATTTGGATGCGAGCCACGCGCCCCAACTGACACACCTCAGCTGGGTCGCTGTGGCGACAACCGCGGTTTTGCGTCGACCGAGGAAAGTTTGGCTGGTAGCGGCCGCAGTGCTCGTCGTTCTCGCTGTTGGCGTAACTGTTTGGAAGAACCCTGCAACCCACTCCGCCCGGCCGGCCCCTGCCGTTCCCGCTGGTCCGCAGGTTTCGCTTGCCATTCTGCCATTCCGGAATGCTTCGCGTGATGCTTCGCTCGATTGGCTCGGTCCCAGCATGGCCGACATGCTGAGCACCGACGTGGGTCAGTCGGCACACTTGCGTACGATTTCTCCCGACCGACTGCACCAGGTGTTAACCGACCTGCAGGTCACGCCGAGCATCGTGATCGATCCGACCATGCTTCGCCGCATCGCCGAGTTCACCAGTGCCGACACCGTGGTCTGGGGTCAATACGCCGAGTTTGGCGACCAGATCCGCATTGATGCCACACTGCAAGACATCAAGAACGACCGCACCGTTCCCCTGAAAATAGATGTGGCCAATGAAAAAGAGATTCCCGGCGCGATCGATCGCCTGGCGGAGTCCATCCGCCAGAAACTTGCGCTCCCGGAGAATGTACTTAAGGAGCTGAAGGCCAGTTCTTTTCAGCCCAGCTCAAAGTCGATTGCTGCGTTGCGCGACTACGACCAGGGCATTGCGTTGCAGCGAGACGGGAGGAATCTGGACGCGCAGAAACAATTCGAGGCTGCCGCCAAGGAGGACCCCAACTTCGCGCTGGCATTTTCCAGGCTGGCACAGGTCGACAGTAGTCTGGGCTATGACAGCGAAGCGGAGCAATCCGCCAGAAAAGCCGTGGGTCTGAGCCAGGACCTCCCGGAGGCGGAGAAGTACTTGATCTCTGCCATTCGTTCCCAGGTAACAAAGAACTATCCGGAAGCCATCAAGGCCTACGAAACTCTTGCCAAGGCTTCGCCCGATAACTCTGACGTGCAATCGGCGCTCGCTAGCCTTTACCAGGATTCTGGGGATCTGGTGAAAGCCCGCGAATATTACCAGAAGCTCCTGTCTTCGAACCCAAAGGACGTTGCCGCAACTCTTGACCTCGGCCGCGTCGAGATTAAGAGCGGCAACTCCCAAGGCAGTTTTGATCCCCTGAACCGCGCCTATAGCCTGGCTGCACAAGTGGACAATCAGGAACAGAAAGCCACCAGTCTGCACCTCATGGCTGTGGCTTACAGGAATTTGAGCAAGCCTCAGGAAGTTCTGCGTAACGAACAGGAGGCGATCACAATCTGGCGTCACATCGGTCAAAAGCGCGGCCTGGCCTATAGCCTGAACGAAATGGCCAAGGCGCAGGCTTCGCTCGGCAAAACCAAAGAAGCTATGTCCAACTTTCAGGAGGCTTTGGAGATTCGGCGTGAAATCGGCGACAAGCGCGGCTTGGGCGACACGTTGATCGATATGGGCAATTTCTCCGATGACCGGGGCGACCATGACCAGGCGCTCAAGATGTATAAGGAAGCCCTGCAGTTGGAGCGCGACATCGGCAATGAAAGTTTGCAGGCCATCTGTTTGAACAACATCGGAGCTGTGTACTCCGAAAAAAGTCAATACGATGACGCTCTTACTTACTTCCAGCAGGCGCTGCAGCTGCGCGAAAAATCGAAAGTGCCACAGGATATCGTCGAGGCAGTTCAAAATCTAGGTCAAGTTTTCATTAGTATGGGTCAGTACGATCGGGCTATTTCCTACTACATGCGGGCGCTGGATTTGCGACGCAGCATGAACGACCCGCATGGTGCGGCTCTCGCATCCTACGCCTTGGGAACTCTGTTTGACTATCAGGGACGGTTCGGCGCGGCCGTCAACTCCAAGCTGGACGCTCTCAAGACCCTCCGCGATCTTAAGGACGGGACCTCTTGGATGCCCGAAATTCTCGGAAGCTACGGAGAGTCGCTTATCCTCGCCGGACGGGGAGACGAAGCCAAGGCTTCTTTGGACGAAGCGCTCAGTCTATCTCGCGAACTGAAGAACGACGGCTTGGTAGCGGAGACGTTAGGATACCAAGGTGATGCGTTCTTTTATCAGGGAAATTTCAAGGCTGCTCGTTCCCTTTACGACCAGGCATTGCAGGCCGCTACACGCAGCAAGGAAGGGCAACCGATCCTGGTCGCCAAAATGGACCTGGCCAAAGTCGAAGTCCGTCAAAAGAACGGACGGCAGGCCATTGCGAACCTCCGGACGCTGATGCAGCAGGCGGATGATTTGAGCCTGAAATACGCTTCGGTGGAGTGCTCGATTTTCATGGCGGAAGCTATGACGCAAGGCCATGACTATACCCATGCTCGCCAGGAGTCGCAGCGGGCTTTGCTGCTTGCGGACAAACTGGGACAGCAGCCGCTGAGCGCATACGCGCATTACCTGTTGGCGATGATCGCACGAAATTCCGCCGACAATACAGAAGCCCAAGAGAATTATCGCGAGGTTGTCCGCAACCTGGGTGCGATGAAAAATGAGGCCGGGGCGGAGAAGTTGCTGCAGCGCTCCGACCTGAAACTCATGTACGAAGAATCCGCCCACTGGTCGCAACCCGGGAAAAACTAAGAACGAGACAGCAAAAAAGAGTGCCGGCATTTACCGGCACTCGTCTCTCTCAGTTGCCTCTGAGCGGCTCTTATATCCTTGCGTCTCCTTTGCCGCTTCCTGGAAGCTATCTAAGCCATCTCATAATTCGTTTTGGGTAGGGCACGGCTTCAGCCGTGCCGCCCGGAGCCAATAATGACGCGGGCTTTAACCCCTGAGGGACAGATATCGGTGTCCGTCCCCTACTTCCCCTTCCCCGAAAGCGAAACGTTCTGCGTGCCGCTCGCGGCGTTGTCGTTGACCGTCAGTTTGGCGGAGAATGTGCCCGCAGCGCTGGGCTTGAACGTAACCGCGATGGTGCAGTTGCCGCCCGCCGCAAGTGAAGTCGGGCAAGTGTTGCTTTCCCCAAAGTCTGTCGGGTTCGTACCCGTGATGCCGATGCTGTTGATGGTCAATGCCGTCGTTCCCGGGTTGCTCAGGGTCACGTTTTGCGTGCTGCTGGTGCCGTGCGTTATCGTCCCGAAACTCAGGCTCGTTGGACTGAGGCTTGCCCGAGGATTGATCACGGTCGCCGACAGACTGACTTGTTGCGGGCTTCCGGGAGCATTGTCGGCGACGTTGAGTATGGCGGAAAGCGTACCCACGTTGCCGGCAAAGAAGAGTACGGAAATGTAGCAGCTCTTCCCGGCCGCCAGCGTTGATGGACAGAAGTTAAGGAAGCTGAAATCGCCCCCGTTGGTCCCGCTGCTAAGCGTCAATGACACGTTGCTGATATTCACGGTGGAAGTGCCAATGTTCTTCACCGTCACGATCGCGGCGTTCACGTTGAAGAGGTAAGCGTTTCCGAAGTTAATGCTGGTTGGGCTCACGCTGACCAGTGGTCCGGACGTGGTCAGAGTGAAGGTCTGCGCGACGGGAGAGCCAACCCCGTTCGATGGCGTGAACGTGATCGGGTACGTGCCGCCTACCGTAGGCGTTCCGCTCAGCGTGCCTGTCCCGTTGCTATTGTTCATGAACGACACGCCGCCGGGTAGGGTCCCTGCCTCAACGATGGTCGTTGGAGTCGGGTAGCCCGTGGTCGTGACGGTAAACGAATTGTAAACGCCCAGCGTGAACGCCGCGCTGTTGGCGCTGGTGATGGCCGGAACTTGATCGACCGTCTGGCTCAAGGCTCCCGTGCTCCCGGTGTGTCCGGTATCACCCAAGTACGTCGCCGTAACTGAGTTGATGCCCGGTGCGAGAGCGGAGGTGCACGTTGCTGTCACCGCAATCATGCCGCATCCTGTATTCCCGCTCCACGTTACCGACCCGGTCGGAGTCCCCCCTCCCGGCGCTACCACCGCCACGTTCGCGGTGAAGATAACGGCGTTGGGAGAGACTGAGGGATTCGCGCCGGTGTTGGAAGTGACCGTCGTGGTCGTGCTCGCCTGCACCACGGTGTAACTCGCGGTTGCCGACGCGGTGTTCGTTGCCGAGTCCACTACGGTTGCCGCGAAGGAATGTGAACCTAGCGAGAGGGTGTCGAACTGGCCCCCTTCGCCGACAGGTCCGCCCGGACTGTCGGTCGCGGTACAGGAAGTCGCCGTCAAATACGGTCCGGGGTAAGTATAGGCGGGATAGGGTGGCCCGACGGGAGGAGCTGGAGTGGGGTTGCCGTTGTAATCCGTATAGCAAGTGTAGCTCGCGGCAGTCGATTCGCCGTAGGTATAGGTATTACCATTCATTGGCTGAGCGATGGTTACGCTGGGCGCCTCACTCAGCATGTTGTACACAAACAGCCAGCACGAAGCCGTGCCTTGGCTGCCGCCCTTAACCGGATTAGGCGTAGGGTTCCCATCTGTGAAAGAGAGAGAGATGACCTGGTTGCTCGGGTTCTCCGCCAGCGGATTAGTCAGTCCGCAAGGGTCCGTACCGGTACCCGCGAATTGGACAACGCCAACGTATGGGTTGCCTCCCTCGTAATATAGAGTGTTGTTGCCCCAGCTGAGACCGGGGTTGTCGTTGGTCGGGTTGAGATAGAAATCGGAGCCTAGCGCTGCATAGAAAGTTGGCGAGGCGCTCAAGCCGCACGTCCCGTTCGTCGGAGACCCAGGGCATGTGACCGCGAACCCCAGCGACGCATCATCACGGACACCAGCGCCGTTCTGGTGCACAAAGCACTGAGGAGGGTTGCTGGAGCTGCTGGGGAAGAGCGTGAGAAGGAGCTGGCTACAGGCTGACTGACTTGTCGTACCTGAACCAGGGAACGGCTCCGCCGTGACCTGCACCATTAAAGGCGATTCGCCCGAGCCCGTCAGCTGTGTAGTGAAATCGAAGCCGCCGGTGTAACTGCTGCCACCGCTTCCGGGAGTATAGCCGCCTTCGTAACTGAACGCGGTCGGTGCTGTTGTCGTAACTGTCCCCGCCTGGGTTGGCCCGGGCGCATTAAAACTCGCGCTAACGTTTTGCGCCGAGCTCATCGTCACGCTGCACGACAGGGTCGTTCCAAAGCTCGCGCACGCACCGCCCCAGCCCCCGAATGTGGACATCCCGTCGTCGGCCGGGGCCGCCGTCAGTGTCACCACTGTATCGTACGGATAGCTTGCCGTACACGTTCCCGATAGGATTCCGGCTGTTATGGTGCAGTCGATCTCTTGGGGTATGTAATTGTCTGTCACTGTGCCGGTGCCCAATCCCAGTCCCGTCAAGGTCAGCGTATCATTCAGATCTAGCTTTACGATTGTGCTGGTATCGAAGGAAAGGTTCTGCCAGTCCACCTGAATTTGTGTAGGTGTGAAGCTGAGACGGCTCGCGTCAAACCCGGCCATGTTGGTGCTGGGATCGATTGTCACCGAGGTGAGCGGAGGCCCGGAAACAATATTGACAGCGATACCGCTGTAGATAGTCGGTGGAAGAGATAAACCTGAAGGGGACCAGTCCCCCGGCGGATAATCCTCCACTGAATAGTTGAACGTGACGGATGAGTCGTCGGCGATGATGTTGAAATAAGTGGTCCCGGCGCCATCTATAAAGGTCCCTCCCACGCCGCCATTATCAGTGAATTCGCCGGAGCTCTGAACGCCCTCGTACGCACCGCCATACGCATAATACTGCCAGGACATGGTGGACCCAAGAAAGCCTCCACCGTCCGAACTGCTGGCGCTGGCACTCCTTGAAACCGCCTCCGGCTGCATGACACCCTTGATCCTGGAAGCACTGGCACCGGCTGGTCGCCCTTGAGAAGGACTAAGGGGCGGGTTCATATTCTGAGCCGACAGAATGGCGACGCTGCTAAACAGGAGGGCAGAAGTAAACGCGTTCCGAGCCCAGCGCAACGCAACGTATGTTGGAAACAACTGATGAGTCATCACGAATCTCTTTTTTGACCCCGAGGACGGACGCACACAAAGGCGGACTGGGCATACAGCTGCGAGCTGACTAGCCCGCACCCCAGCATCGCCGCCGCAGAGGAGCGTAAAGGCTATCTTTCTCAAGGTCGTCAGAGCAGTAGCTGGCGTAAGAAGTCTTTTCATAGGAAACTCTCCCTTTTCTCTTGTCAGGGCGAGAAGATTTGTAACCGTGGCGCATTTCCTCCTGGCGAATTTCCGCTTGGATTTCGAAGCAAGAAGCAAAAGGCCGACTCACCGCCAGTTGGCATAACGCTGCCACCTGCGGCAACTCGGCTCTCTCATGGGGGAAGTGATTGCTCTAGAGATCCGTGGCTTTCCGTCCCTCACTCACGTGAGGTTTGGCTTTGTCGGATTGTTGCAACTGCCAACGCCTGCGCGGGGCGCATTATCCGTCATCAGGACAAAAACTTCAGTGAGATATGTCACATATCAAGGTGACCCAAATACCCGAAATGCTGCGAGCGAAAGAGATGCAGAAAGCAGAAGTGTGTACTCTGCTGGATCAGTGGATCGACAGTAGCCAGGCCGTTTCCCTGGGCTGTGTCCACATAAGGATTTCCAATCACGCACATAAATAGTTTCAATTTCCGCAAAAGGCGAATCAGCGGCTATTGTTATGATGCGGTGGTTGAATCCCCCTGAGAACGAAAACCGATCAGGTTTCGACGATGGTGTCTGGGAACGGACAACGGAACGGACGACGATGACGAAAGTCGAAGCGATTATCCAGGTCTCAAAGCTCGAAGCGGTGAAAGAAGCACTGCACGAAGTTGGCGTAGAAGGTATGACCGCTTTTGAAGCTCGAGGACATGGCCGGCAAAAAGGACACACCGAGTTTTATCGCGGGCGCGAGTATACCGTTGATTTGATCCCGAAAGTAAAGCTCGAGATCGTGGTGGCCGATGAAATGGTCGAGAAAGTCGTGCAGGCGATCACCACCGCGGCACGCACGGGCAAGATCGGCGACGGGAAGATTTTTCTCTCGCGCATTGACGAAGCGATTCGGATTCGCAACGACGAACGTGGCGATAGCGTGCTCTAAGGGCGCGAATCATTATAAGTGGTGCCGCCCGTGTGCCAACTTTTGACACGTGCTGCGGAACACTTTGGGGAGATTGTCATCGCATGACGACCGTGCCCACCGTCCGCGGCGAGTTATGGGACCTATACGCGCGGGAATCCGCTGCCATCGAGCAGGAATTTTCAGTCACCGGTGAAGGGCGCGCGGCGCTGGCCAGACGCACGGCGCTGGTCGATTCGATGGTGCAGCGGCTCTGGAACGAAATCATCGTTAGTTCTTACCTGGGCTTGCACTCAGGATCCGACCCTGCCGCTTCGGACAGCCTGAACAATTTTGCGCTGGTGGCAACCGGCGGATTCGGGCGCGGCTGGCTTTTCCCTCACTCCGATATTGATCTGCTGTTTCTACATGCCAACGATACCTCTGAGAGTGAATTCAAAGATCCCATCCGGCGCTTTTCGCAGGAACTGTGGGACCTGCGCCTGAAGTTGAGTCCCGCCACGCGAAATTTGGCGGAGTGCGAACGCCTGGACCCAAACAACGTCGAGTTTGCCATCTCGCTGCTCGACTGCCGTTACCTGGCGGGCGATCGCGAGCTTTTTACACGGCTGCGCGAAAAAGCGATTCCTCGTCTGATCGGCCGGGAGTGCCAGAACCTCATCCAGAACCTGGCCGAAATTACGCGTGCGCGGCATCACAAGTTTGGCAACACCGTGTTTCACCTGGAGCCGAACGTGAAGGATGGACCCGGCGGTTTGCGCGACTATAATGTCGCCAACTGGCTGGCGCTGATCTCCGCAATGGAAAAGCTGAAGGTGTGGCCCGACGAAAAAACGCTGCTGCCGGTTTCTTCGCAGAGGGCATTCGACGCAGCGCTGGACTTCCAAATGTCGGTGCGTTGCTTTCTGCACTTCCGCCACGGGCGTCACGACAACACGCTGTTTTGGGAGGCGCAGGACGAAGCGGCGTCGAGAAAGGTCGGCGCCAGCGATGCCGATATCACGAGCGCAGCGGATTGGATGCGGATCTATTATGGCCATGTGCGCAGCGTGCACCGCGTCTGCAACCAATTGCTGGAGGAGATCCCGGCGGCTTGGTCGTCGTTATACCGGCAATTCCAGGGCTGGCGGTCACGGGTCGCGAGCGATGACTTCTCGGTGGTGGATGGACTGATATTTCTGAAACAAGCGCAGCCAACCAGCGGACTACGCGACCCGGAAATGCTGTTGCGGCTTTTTCATTTCATGGCTGAACACGGCCTGAAACTGAGCACGACCACCGAGTATAAAGTTGAACAGGCGCTGCCGGCACTGGCGGCAACGCCTCCGCGGGGCGCCGAGTTGTGGCTTTACCTGCAGGAAACGCTGGTGCAACCGCATGCGGCCGACGCCCTGCGCGCGATGAACGCTCTTCGCCTTTTGGCACTCCTGCTTCCGGAACTCAAAGGGATTGAGGCGCTGGTGGTACGGGATTTTTACCATCGCTACACCGTGGATGAGCACTCGTTCCTGGCGATCGAACATCTGCATCGTTTGAAAGAATCGAAATCGGAATGGGACCAGCGCTTTGCCGAACTGCTGAGTGAACTCGAACAACCGGAACTGCTTTACCTGGCGCTGCTGCTGCATGATTCCGGTAAAGGAGTGCCGGGCGAGAATCACGTTGAAGTCAGCTTGCAACTCACCGACAGTTGCGCGGAGCGGCTCGATCTTGATCCGGGGGATCGTGAGACGGTGCGATATCTGGTGGCGAGCCATCTGGAAATGTCGGCGGCGATGCGTCGCGATGTCTTCGATCCGGCGAATGTGAAGTCGTTCGCGGAGAAAGTGGGCGTACCCGAACGGCTGAAGATGCTCTGTCTGATGACTTATGCCGACATCAAAGCCGTGAACCCGGAGGCCATGACGCCGTGGAAAGCGGACAATTTATGGCAACTGTATATCGCGGCCGCGAATTACTTGAGCCGGAGCGTCGATGAGCGCGTGCACACAGCCGACGACGCTTCCAGTCTGGCGCATTTGCGCTCGCTGGCGCCGGTGGCAGGGAAAAAGATCAACATTTTTCTCGAAGGACTGCCCCAACGGTACCTGCGAATCCACGGCGCGAGCGACGTTCTGGCGCATGCCGAAATGGCCGCCCGACCGGGGCAGGACGGCGTCCAATTAAATCTGAAGCAGGTTCGTCACTGGTATGAGCTGACGTTGATTACCACCGACCGGCCGTTCCTGTTCGCATCGGTTTCCGGAGCGCTGGCTGCCTGGGGAATGAACATCGTGAAGGCGAACGCATTTTCGAATGCCGCGGGCATGGTGGTCGACACTTTCTATTTCACCGATCGCTTTCGAACCCTGGAGATGAATCTGCAGGAATGGGAGCGACTGAAGAAAAGCATAGCGGCCGTGGTCAAAGGAGAAGCCGACGTGGCGCGCATGTTGCGCGACCGCCTGAAATCAGAAAAGGGAAACGGCACGAAGGTCAAGATCGCGACCCAGATTGAATTTGACGACGGCTGCTCCGCCCACAGTACGCTGGTGCAGATCCTGACCCAGGATCGTCCGGGACTGCTTTACCGGATGTGCTCGCTGGTCTCGAAGCATGAGTGCAACATTGAAATTGCGTTGATCGAGACCGAGGGACAGATGGCGATTGACATCTTGTATCTGACCTCAAGCGGGGCCAAGTTGGGCGCGGACCGGCAGGCTGCGCTTGGGCGGGCACTGCGCGATGAACTCGCGGCGGAATAATTTCCGTAATCTAGCGATCTGCGTGATATCGCTATCGATGACAACTCTCCGTTTTGCCGGCCAGGCAGGAACCTCGTCCGGAATCAGGCGCGTCCCCTGAACTGGATAATTCTTCGGCGATCGCGTTTTGATGGTCTGCCGGCGGGTAACTCTTCGAACTGCTTCATCGCCTTGCGCTCCGCCGCCACCTTCAGCCGCTGCTCCCGGCTCGCCTCCGTCTCGCGGTAAAGCGTTTGCGCAACCGAAGCCGGGCCGCGCACGTCGCTGAGCAGCAGGACTTCCACCTGAAAGTCGCCGCCGTCGTTGGTCACTCGCAACATGTCTCCGATCCGCACCTCGCGCGCGGCCTTAGTCGGCTGCCCGTTGGATTGAATCCTGCCGAGTTCACAGGCTCGTGCGGCCAAGGCTCGCGTCTTGAAAAATCGGGCGGCCCAAAGCCACTTATCCATTCGCACGGAGGTCATGATCTATTCTCCTATAAGGATAGATCTCAGCAGGGCATTCTTTGGCAAAGCGATTCCGTGGGGAGCCGCAATGGTTGGCACCAATTCGCGAAGCGGTTGCCTGACGGACTCTGGCCATCGGATCACGCCGCTCTAGTGGCGGGTGTGGTTGTGGGTAGCAACTAAGCAAACAGCCGCCAGTTCCTTCGTTACATGGCAATTCTGATGCCGGACTGTCTAAGGCTCCATCTGACCAGAACCCAGCGCGAGAGTAATAAAAGCCCGCATCGGTAAGAATGTCAGACACGATTACCAACCCATTTGACCCATTCGTTTAAGGATAATCGCGCTGTAGTTATTCATGCGCTCGGGTCGGCGCTTCCGGGGAGCCGGCAGAATTGCAGCGAGCCCTGCCGCCTGTTGCCGGCCGATATCACGGGCTGCGGTTTCATCGTAGTAACGACACGCCGACTCTGCACCATAAACACCCGGGCCCCATTCGACCACGTTGAGGTATATCTCCAGAATGCGCCGTTTGCCGAGGACGAATTCGGCCACCGGCACCAGTGTGACCTCTGCGCCCTTGCGGAGGATAGAGCGACTCGTTCCGAAGAATAAGTTCTTTACGAGTTGCTGCGTAATAGTGGAAGCTCCGCGAGTGCGATCGCCTTCCAAATCGTCTTCAGCAGCGATTTCGATCTCGTGCCAATCGAATCCATGGTGCTGGTAGAAGTGCGCGTCCTCTGCGGCGATTACAGCGTGCTGAAGATCGGGCGAGATTTGGCTGAGCGGAATGAATTTGTAGTGTTCGCGATACGGCGTGTGGTGAATCCAGGCCTGCAAGCGGCGCTGGATGTGCACCGCGGTTGTCGGTGGGTCGATCCACTTCGCGGCCACAAGGATCAGCGCGGCAAGCAACCAAAAAAGTACCACGCCGATGACAAGCCATCGAATAAAGGACCGGGGGAAGTCGGTCCGAAGCGAGGTCCTGGTGTGTGTATTCGGCATTGCCATCACATTTCAGAATAATAGTCCGGGCTGAGTAGCCGCTGATGGATGATCGTGCGCGCGCGAACAGAGTGTTGCGTTCTACTCCGGCAAGCGAGACAGGGCCCCTTGGTCTGCCCCGCGCAGCCTCCAATGCGGCAGGACTGGCCGTCAACGGCAGGTGTGGTCCCTTAAGTCCTTTGTTTTTGGCGGAAGCGTGTGTGAGTCGAACACACCGACGACATCGAAGATGCCGCCCGCCGGTTTTGAAGACCGGGACGATCACCGGACCGCATGCGCTTCCGTACTATTTTTCAGCAATAGCCACTCCAAGCCGACCGCTTACGTTGGCAGAGACACGCTTGGCAGATAGCCTGCTCTCAAGCCCAATTCCTAAAGAAAAGCGCCTGCTTGGCAATGGGCTCGGTGCGTCCGGTCAGGCCGGCCATCTGGGTTTCACTCAGCGGCGTGAAGTCGCGTGCGAGCTGTACGTTCTCCTCGAGTTGGGCGATGGTGTCGCACCCGATGATGACAGTGCTCACAGGCAGGCTGAGGGTGAAATAAAGCGCTTCCTTCATGGCTAAAACGCCGGGTTTGGGAGCAGGTTGATTCCAGCCCGAGTCGTGACTCTTGTCAGGTTGCCATGAACTGAGGATGCGGCCGCGGGCGGGAATCTTCATGCCGATGATGCCCATCTGTTTGTCCACAGCCATGGGCAGCAGGTGCTCGGTGAAGCTGCGGTGGTGCGGGTCGGCGGCATTGAGCGCCATCAGGATCTGATCGAAGTCGAAGCGCCGCAGGCACTCCATCAGCACCTCGGGATCGGAGTGACCGGTGACGCCGAGGTAGCGAACCATCTTTTGCTCGCGTGCCTGGATGAGAGCTTCAAGGGCGCCGCCTTTGCCGAAAATCTGCTCGACGTCCTCTTTGCTGTCGATGTGATGAAGTTGCCAGGCATCGAGATGGTCGGTGTTGAGCAGTTTCAGCGATTCTTCGAGCAGCGCGAGCGAACCATCGCGGGAGCGGTCGTGTGTCTTGCTGGCAAGGTACACCTGGCTGCGGCGATGCTTCATTACCTGGCCGAAGTAACGCTGGCTCCAGCGCTCGCGGCCTCCATACATCGCAGCGGTATCCATGTAGTTGACGCCGAGATCAAGTGCGCGCTCGATGATGGGCACGGCCACGGCTTCGTTGTTGGGTTGCTCAATAGAGGCTTGTCCGCCGAGGCTAAATATGCCGGGCCTGTGGCCAGTGCGTCCAAGGTTTCGAGTCGGCATGGCGCCGGCAGTCGCAGGATTAAACGGGGCAGTAGCATTGACTGGAGCAGTCGTCGATGCCCCCGCAGTTTCGGGCAGCAGACTTCCAGCCAGCGCTCCAGCTGTCACGGCGCCGGTGGTCTTGAGAAAATTGCGGCGGGAAGCGGTGGAATTTTCCTGATCAACACGATGCTCGCTCATGGCTGTCTCCTCATGGCGTCATCCTAGCTCCGGTTCACGCAGGTTTGCAATCGCGCCGGACCACAAGCGCCGCAATTCGTTGGCAAGAAACACAACTTATTTCGGCTGCGCCACCACTCGCAGGTAGGGTTTTAGAGTCTTCCAGCCATTGGGATATTTTTGCCTAGCCTGCTCTTCTGAAACCGACGTGGGAATGATCACGTCCTGCCCCGGCTTCCAGTTCACCGGCGTCGCCACATTGTATTTCGCCGAGAGCTGGATCGAATCCAGCGCGCGCAGCACTTCGTCGAAATTGCGTCCGCTGCTCATGGGGTAGATCAGCATCAGCTTGATCTTCTTGTCCGGGCCAATCACGAATACCGTGCGCACCGTGGCATTGTCGGCCGCCGTGCGGCCCTCGCTGGTTGTCCCCGCCTCGGCGGGCAGCATGTCATAGAGCTTCGCCACTTTGAGCTCGGGATCACCAATCATCGGATAGGTCACCTTGTGACCCTGCGTTTCTTCAATATCGGCGGCCCACTTGCCGTGACTGGTTACCGGATCCACGCTCAGCCCGATGATTTTCGTGTTGCGTTTGGCAAACTCCGGTTGCAGACCCGCCATATAGCCCAGCTCGGTCGTGCACACTGGAGTGAAATCCTTGGGATGCGAAAACAGGATTGCCCAGCCGTTGCCAATCCATTCGTGAAAGTTAATCGTGCCTTGCGTGGTTTCGGCAGTGAAGTTGGGAGCTTCGGAGTTGATGCGTAAAGACATGTTTTTTCCTCGATAGTTTTCTCTGGAGCGATGAACGACCAGTGCGTTTAAACCCCACTACATTAGTAGAGATAGAATATCCAGAGGCTGCTCGGTCCGTCAACCTGGCCAGGCCCTGGCGCGCGACCATGCGGCGAACGGTACAATTCCAGGCATGGACGCTTCGACACGAAAGCTCTCCATGGTGCAGGTCGATGTGTTTACCGACCGCGCGCTCACCGGCAACTCGCTGGCGGTGTTCCTCGATGGACGCGGCCTCAGCACCGGGCAAATGCAGGAGTTGGCGCGCGAAATGAATCTTTCCGAAACTACCTTCATTCTTCCCGGGGACACGACTACCGAAAAGACGCGCGGAGTCCGAGTGCGCATCTTCACCGTGCAGGAAGAACTGCCCTTTGCTGGACATCCAACGCTCGGCACTGCTTTCGTTCTCCGCGGCCAAACAGGTGCAGCCGAAGTTCGGCTCGATCTGAATGTCGGAACCGTCCCCGTGCGCTTCACCGAAGAACCCGCGCGGCCCGTCTTCGGAGAAATGACGCAGCAGAATCCCCAGTTCGGCGCCATCCACAAGCTGGAGGATATTGTGCGTCTCACGAACCTGGGCGTAGCTGATTTCGATGACTCCATACCCATCCAGACCGTATCGACCGGCGTGCCTTTTACCATGGTTGCGTTGCGTTCGCTCACCGCGATGCAAAAGCTCCGCCTCGATCTTGATCGCTCCGCCGAGTATCTCGCGCCCAGCGGCGGAAAATTCTTTTACTTTGTTTGCCGCGAGACCGTCGACCCCAAAGCCCGGCTCCACGCCCGCATGATTTTCTATAACGGAGACGATCCCGCCACCGGCTCCGCCGCGGGATGCTGCGCCGCGTGGATAGTCGCGCACGGCGTTGCAACCAGCGATGAGCAGGTTTTGATCGAGCAAGGCCTGGAAATGCACCGTCCCAGTTGCATGTTTGTTCGGGCCACCCGGCAGAATGATCGGCAAGATAACCATGTCGTCAATGTGCGTGTCGGTGGAAATTGTGTGGAAGTTCTTCGCGGTGAAGTCACCCTCGCACTCTAGTGCATCAAAACACCGCGCTGGCCGCGGCTCTGAAACCAATGGCACGATCTTCCCTTGCACCGGAGTGCCATTGGCGAGCACGGCACTTTACCCGTGCTGCGATTCTGTTTACCATTCACCTCGCTCCCGGTTCTCAAAAAAGAAAGAGATTCAGCACAATAGAAACTTTGTGACGAAATTCTCCCGGTTAGACCCATGAAGCCCAAGAAGACAATTCTTTGTGTGGACGATAACGAACAGGCACTATCGATCCGTAAAATCATGCTGGAAACGCGGGGCTACCGCGTACTCGCATACAACGGTGGCGAACAGGCCCTCGAAGCCTTCCGCCGCGGCGGCGTGGATCTGGTGCTCACCGATCTGATCATGCCGGGTGTAGATGGTTCGCGGCTGATCGAAGAAATTAAAAACCTTTCTCCGCAGACTCCGGCCATTCTGATCTCGGGCCGGACCAAAGTCTACGAACGCGACACCCTCGCCGATGTTTTCTTGCCCAAGGGAATGTACGAGCCCGCCGACCTGCTGGAGCGCATTCGTCTCTTGCTGGTGCGCAAGCGCGGACCCAAGCGGCCGGTTGAACTTCGCGCCCGTGCGATCAGCGTGGGGCGCGCGAACGTAGCATAAGCACGAGCATGGCGGTTGCCGAGTTTTGCCCCTTCCGTGTGATATGGTTTTTATTGGATGCCAGCCTTCATTGAAGCCAAAGAGCTCTGTAAAACCTACCGCGTTGGCAAAGTTGATGTGCCAGCCCTGTGCGGTGTCTCCTTCAGCGTGCAGAAGGGAGAGTTCGTCACCATCGTTGGCCCCTCGGGCAGCGGCAAGTCCACGCTCTTTTATCTGCTGGGCGGACTGACCCACGCCAACGCGGGAAGCGTTACCATCGACGGCGTGGATTTTGCCACTCTTTCCGATAGCGAACGCACTCGATTGCGCAAAAGCAAGATCGGATTCGTCTTCCAGAAATTCAATCTTCTGCCCACCCTCAGCGCCCGTTCGAATATCGAGATCGCCGTTGACATCGCGGGCTTGGGTAAGCCCGATCCCGCATTCCTGAAAAAGATCACTGAGATGCTCGGCATCTCCCAACGTTTGGAGCATCGGCCGAACGAGCTTTCGGGCGGCGAGCAGCAAAGAGTCGCGCTCGCCCGGGCGCTCATCAACCGCCCCGCCATCGTGCTTGCCGACGAGCCCACTGGCAACCTGGATTCGAAAAACTCGGGCATCGTCCTTGAAATGCTGCGCCAGTCGAACAAGGATTTGAAGCAGACCGTGCTCATGATTACGCACAATCCCGAAGCTGCCGACTATGGCGACCGCATCATCCACTTGCGTGATGGCAAGATCGTCCGGCCCGAGGAAGATCCACAGTGGTCGCCGCATCATCCGGCCGAACACCAGCACTCCTGACCGCTCACTTCTGTTTCGGCCGATTCTTGACCGGGATCACGAACTTCAAACCTGACCAGACTTCGGTGACCGCGCAAACTTTCACGTCCACCAAGCCGGCAGCCAGCCCACTCTGGCGAATTGCATCTTCCGTAATATCGGTCGGGACGCCGGAACTCTTTTTCGGCCACGAGATCCACAACATACCCGCCGGAGCGAGCACCTTCGCCGCCGGAATCAGATCAACTGCCAATCCGGCTCGGGACTTGGCAAAGAGGAAAATGAAGTCGAAACCTTCGTCGCCCTTTCCGCTGATGCGTTGCACGCGGCATTTCCCAAACGCATCCCGAAGCTCGGCCTTCACGTCGTCAGGTACGTGCAACAACGCGACTCGAAAACCTTCTTTGATGCCCAATTTCTTTGCGAGAGGAGTTCCAGAATAACCAGGCATAGAAGTTGGTCTGAGAACTGGGAACTGTTCTACTGCTTCGGAGCGTAGTATCCCTTGCGCGTGCGCACCTTCAGCCCTTTATCCTGAGCCAGAATTTCAATCGTGCGGTAGCGTCCATCCGCGACAAAATTTGCCGGTTTGTAAGCCATCGCGTACTGGCTGCGCAGCTCCTCCTGAATGGAGAGAAACGCATCCGAAACGTCGCGCATCTGGAAGGGAAAGAACGCGCGGCCGCCGGTGGCATCGGCGATGCGCTCCAGCACCTTGTCGCCCTTGCCCTTCATGCCGCTGATGTTGGTGCTGATGGTGTAGACGATCACTTCCGCCCGCGCCGCCATCTCGATGGCTTCCTCGCGGGTTACGTGGCTCAGGTTGTCATCGCCGTCGCTCAGCAGAATAATGGCGCGGCGCACCGGCCCCGTCTGCTCCTGCTTCAACAGCTTGTCGCGGCAGGCAAAGTAGAGCGCGTCATACATCGCGGTGCCGCCGCCCGCCCGCAACATGCGCACGCCAGCCGAAAGATTCTCCGTGCTATCGGTGAAATCCTGCGTAACTTCCGGTGTGGCGTCGAAGCCGACCACGAAGGCCTTGTCGTAGCGCGGGCGAATGATGGCGTTCAGAAATTCGATGGCCGCTTCCTGCTCGAACTTGAAGCGGTCGCGCACCGAATTGCTCGCGTCCACCAGCAATCCCACCTGCAGGGGCAGATCGGTCTCGCTGCGGAAGCTGCGCAGTTCCGCCGGCTTTTGATCGTCGATCACTCTGAAGTCGGTTCTCTTCAGATCCTTGATGTAGTGGCCGTGACGGTCGGTAACCGTGAACACAACCCGAACTTCGTTGACGACGTGGCGGATCGTCTCGAGCGAGTCATCGGAATCAGACCTCGCTGGATTGTCCGTCTGCGGAGCTTGCCCTGCCACCGTCGGCACTGCGGAGGCTGGTGCGGCGGGGGTTGCGGAGGATGAGGCGGGCGCCGCCGGAGCCTGCGGCTTCTCGTCGGGTGGAGCGCTCGTTGTCGCGGGCGAATTCTGTTCCGTCGGCACGGATGCAGGCGGCGCCGTCTGGCCGATCAGCGAGCCAGCCAGCAATAGAAAAACGACCAGAAGCAGAAAGATGCGAGATTTCATCAGGACGATTTGCTTAGAATTGGTTTCCTCTATTATAGCCTGCGGCTCCGCGGCTGGAACGGCCTCTCGCTCTTACTGGCCAGGTTCTATCCGGGGACCTTCTTGCCGAGCATTTTCCAGGCTATTGAGCAAGTTCTCCAGTTCCTTTGGTAATGGGCGGCTGAACTTGAGCAACTCCTTCGTCCGCGGATGCGTCAACTCGAGCGCTGCCGAATGCAGAAAATTTCGATCCAGCCTCAGCGTCGCGGGCATGCCTGCTGACCGCCGTTTGTTCGACTGCGACCGCAATTCGCCCGGCGCGCCATAGAGCGCGTCGCCCACGACTGGATGTCCGAGCGACGACATGTGCACCCGGATCTGGTGCGTGCGCCCCGTCTCGATCTTGAGTTCGACCAGCGCAAACTTGCCGTAAGGCGCATCAAGCTTTCGCTTCACCAAGTAATGCGTCACCGCCTCGCGGCCACCAAAGCCCCGGGTCGTCATCCGTGTGCGCCGCTGCGAATGGCGGCTGATCGCGCTTTGAATCGTGCCGCTTTCCTGCTTCGGCCAGCCGTGGACCAGCGCAATGTATGTCTTGTGCACCTCGCGCCCGCTGAACTGCTTTGCCAGCCGGCGGTGCGATTCATCGTTCTTCGCCACCACCATCAGTCCGCTGGTCGCCCGATCCAGGCGATGCACGATCCCTGGACGCAGTTCGCCGCCAACTGCCGAAAGTGTCTTGAAGTGGTGGAGCAGCGCATTGACCAGAGTTCCGCGGTTGCGCGCATCGTCGGTCGCTCCGGCACCCGCATGCACCATCATGCCGGCCGACTTGTTGACAATCGCCAGGTCGTCGTCCTCGTAGACGATGTCGAGCGCAATCTCTTCCGGAATAGCGCGCAGCGGCGGAGCTTGCGGCGGCCCGGTGACCGTGATCTGCTCTTCGCCATTGCCCTTCAGCCGCAGCGAAGCTTTCGCCCCGGCCCCATTCACCAGCACCTCACCTTTGGCGATGAGTTGCTGCACGCGCGCCCGGCTGACCTCTGCCAGGACCTCCGAAAGTTGCGTTGCGAGGTATTGGTCCAGGCGCTGCCCCGCGCCGTCTGCAGAGACGACGAGAGTTATAGGGAATTCAGGCATTGGGAAAGCAACTAAACGCTGTCTTGCATCGGCACTCTCTTCGGCGCTCCGCTCTTCAGCCACCAGATCAGCCCGCCGCCGATGACCAGCAGAATCGAAATCAGCTGCGTTCCCGTCATCAGCCCGCCAAAGACTTCGCCGCGTCCGGGATCGTCGCGCAGGAACTCGATGAAGTAGCGCTCGATACCGTACAGCATCATGAACCCGGCCCACACCTGTCCATCGAACTTTTTGCGTCCGAGCAGCCACGTTAGTAGTAAGAAATTGCAGAACTCGGCTGCGGCTTCGATCAACTGTGTGGGCTCAATCCTGACTCCGAGCGGAGTTCCACTGACGTCACGCGCCAAGGGATTGTTGAAGATAACACCCCAGAAGTGATTGGTAGGTTTGCCGTAGCAGCAGCCCGCCGAAAAGCAACCGAAACGCCCGAGGACGTGGCCAAAGGCCAGCCCGGGCGCGAACCCGTCGCAGGTGCGCAGCACCGGCATGTGATGACGCCGCATGTACCAGGCCGCCATCAGGAGCGCGCCAATGAGTCCTCCTGAAAATACGCCCCCCGCCTGCAGCGTGTTGAGACTGAAAATCTCCCGCCAGTTGTTGGCGTAGGTGCTCCATTCGTTGATGACGTAAAGAATCTTGGCGCCGATAATGCCGGCGAGGACAACGAGAATGCCCAGGTTCCAGGCATCGTCACCATTGATACCCTGTTTCTCTGAATTATGGACGCTGATCCAAAGCCCGATCAAAACGCCCGAGGCGACCAGCACGCCGTAGGTGGGCAGGTAGAAACTGCCAATCTGAAAAAGTCGAGGAAACACTTTAGTTTAGATGCTCCAATTGCCAGTTGAGTTCTAAGGAGAGTCTAGCAGGGAAGAAGGTCTCAGGTCTCAGGTCTCAGGTGTTAGCTCTCAGGCCACGGAGGAGCGGCGCATTTACTGGTGTTTGCTGGTCCAACGGAATGCTTTAGCCCCCAGGCAACAGGCAGCGGCCAAAGCCGCGACGCCAAGCGCCGTGTTGTGGGGAACGTTGGCGGAAAATGCAACAAAACCTATAACCAGCAAAATTCCACTGAGGAGCAAACCTTACGGGGTGGGGAAAATCTTGGACTGGCGCAGGTGAGGCCGAGTTCTTCGCGATGATCTGAGCACTGCGCAGCGCCTCAGGAAAAGTAACACTGTGCTGCACATCGATGATCTCTTTTTCCCACTCTTCGCGGGACTCCTCTCGGTCGGGCATTGCACCTCGAATCGTAGATCAGGGGACGATTTTCCTGAGACCTGACACCTAAGACCTGACATCTGAACTAAACAAGCCGACCCACTGAGCCGTGTGGTGGGCCGAGAATGAACCCGTCTCAGACGGTGGGAACCCGCCGCGACCCATTAGGCTTTTCCGCATGGCAGAACATAGCACACAGGATCTTTTTGCGAGTCGAGTCCCCGTTCATTCGGTGTTGGTTCAAAAATCGGTTGCCACCATCACCAACTTGGCAGGTCGGCTTTCACCTTCGATGCTAGGAAACTGCGAAGAGATTCGCAAGAGGAAAACGCAAAATAGTTGGCAAGAAGTTTGCTGGCATTCGCATCGCGAATATGTTTGGAAGATGAACCCCAGGTTACGGCCGATTTCAGCCGGTGCGCCGGTTATCTTGTAAAACTTCATCCAGCGCGCTTGCCAGTTTGCTGGCCCGCTGTTGCGCATCTGGCGAAGGCTTCTCCAGCCGCCGCTTCAGCAGATGGTATTCATCCGCGATATTCAGCGCCGCCAGCACCGCTAGCCGCACCGAATCTACCGTCGCCGTCTGTTGCGATACCGCCCGCATCTTGCCGTCCACGTACTCGGCCAGCTTCAGAATGTAGCTCGCGTCCGAGCCGCGCAGGTTATACACCTGGTCGAAGATTTCCACGCGCACGCTGCCCGGGTTAGCCAACGCATCGGTCGGAGGTTGTTTGCTCGCAGTGGCCATGTCACTCCTCGGTGGATTCCCACCGTTGCCTTCGCGGCAATCGTTCAGCTTGCCGCCTGCTCCTGCGTCACGCTGTCCATCTGGCTCAACATTTTCTCCACGCGCCCGCGTATGTCCTCGCGATCCTTGCGCAATTGAATCAGTTCGCGGCGCATGGTTTCGTTTTCTTCTTCGCGTTCTTCCAGTTGTTCGCGCAGTCGCTTGGCATCGCGCTCTGCCGTAGCCCGCGCTTCCTTGGCGGCCTTGTACAACTCAATGGTGCGATAAACCTTCTCTTCCAGCGCTTCAAAATCTTCAGCCGGAACCTGTTCTGATACCTCTTCCACCATCTTCACCGACATGGGCGCCACTCGCTTTCGAGGAATGTTTCAGCGTTGAGGCGAAGTATAGCGCAGTTGGCTGTGGATTTTACGCTACTTTCGTCTCAGCTTCTCCAGTCGCCGCCCCGCCTCATCCAGTGTCTCAGGCTTCTTGCAGAAGGCGAAACGTACCTGTTGGGATCCGTCTTTCGGATGCTTGTAGAAACTCGATCCCGGCACACACGCAATCCCGATTTCTTTGACAAGGTGAGCCGCGAACTCCACGTCGTTCGCGAACCCGAAGGCGCTGATGTCGGTCATCACATAATACGCGCCCCGCGGACGGTAACAGACGAACCCGGCTTTCTCCAGCGCGGGAATCAGATGATCACGCCGCGTGCGGTACCGGTCGGCCAACTCGCGGTAGTAACTGGCAGGCAGGCCCAACGCCACCGCTCCGGCTTCCTGCAAAGGCGCGGGCGCGCCCACAGTCAGGAAGTCATGCACCTTGCGGATCGCGTTCGTGATGGCGGGAGGAGCAACCGCCCAGCCGACGCGCCATCCCGTGACACTATAGCTCTTGGATAGTCCGTTGAGGGTGATCGTGCGTTCGCGCATGCCATCAAGGCCCGCCAGCGAAATGTGCTCCGATCCTTCGTAAAGAATGTGCTCGTAGATCTCGTCAGTGATGGCGAGCACGTTGTATTCCACACACAAGTCACGAATCAGTTCCAGTTCTTTCCGGCTGAATACCTTGCCGGTAGGATTGTTCGGCGTGTTAAGGATGATGGCCTTGGTGTGATGGGTCGCGGTCTGATGCTGGAAAGCTTCGCGCAATTCCTGTTCGTCGAACGTCCACTCGCCCCCGGGTTTTTGCGGCGAACGCAAACTCACGAAGCGCGGCTTGGCTCCGCTCAGAATCGAGTCCGGCCCATAGTTCTCGTAGAAAGGCTCGAAGACCACGACCTCATCACCCTTGTTGCAGACCGCCAGTAGCGTCGCGATCATCGCTTCGGTCGAACCGCAGCACACCACGATTTCTCTTTCCGGATCGACCTCGATCCCCTGCCACTCCTTCATCTGCCGGGCAATCGCACCCCGCAAACTCTTCGCGCCCCAGGTGATGGCGTACTGATTCACGTCGGCGGCGATCGCTTCTTGCGCGGCGCGCTTGATTTCGACGGGAGCGGAGAAATCGGGAAACCCTTGCGCCAGATTGACAGCGTCATATTGCATCGCCTGCCGCGTCATCTCGCGAATCACCGACTCGCTAAAATGCTCAACCTTGTCGGAGAGAAAGTGTTTGGGATGCGCCGAAACCTGGGTCATGGAAAGTCAGACTAGCACAAGAAATGTTGCCGCAGGGACCCACGTCTTCGTCCGACTCACGATTGCTTAATCCCTAGAAGCCTGGCTGCGCGGTAATTCCTTTCGCTTCGACGCACTCATAGGCCCGGCCGGCTGCCAGGCTCTTGTATTCTTCCTTCCTGCCGCTGGGCCATTCGATCACTAGACGATCAATCACGTCTCGCTTCCCGAGCCCAAAAGTTACGGGCAGTTCCGACTGCGACAAATAGCTGGACCCGCCCTTGACCAGGCGGGATTGGCTCGAGGCACCGTGAAATATTTTCACCGCCGCCCCGATAGCATCGCGATTCGACTTCGTTCCGACAAGGTGAATCCGGATGCTTCGGTTCCCGGCGGTCTGGTCGGTGCGGTAGAGGTAGGCGGGGCCGTTGTTGGTGGTCATAAGCAGATCAAGATCGCCGTCGCGATCGAAATCACCGTAGGCAAGGCCGCGTCCGACTTTGGGTTGACTGAAGCCGCCGCCGACTTCCGCTGCCACGTCAACAAACGTTCCCTTTCCGCTGTTCAGGAAAAGTTGCGGAGGCTGCGCGTAACCAACGCCGCTGACGTTGCGCACCGTATCGTCGATGTGCCCGTTCACCACCGCCAGGTCGAGTGCGCCATCCAAGTCAGCATCGAGAAACACGCATCCGAATCCCAACCTATCTCTCGATGCCTGCCCCACGCCACTCTGCATGGCCACATCGACATAATTTCCGCCACCAGAAAAGCGGTAGAGCCCGGTCATCTCGTTGTCGAAATTGGTGATGGCCACGCCCGCGTTTCCTGAATTATCGAAATCGGCCACGTCCACGCCCATGCCAGCGCGGGCGCGACCCTCGGCCGAAAAGGCGATGCCGGCTTCCACGGCGATGTCTTTGAATGTGCCATTACCCTGGTTCCGGTAAAGCTTATTCGGCTGCGTGTCATTGGTCACCAGCAAATCGGGCCAGCCATCGTGATCGTAGTCGAGCATGGCCACACCCAGAGATTTTGAGCTGCTGTCGAAAATCCCGCTGGTGGCTGTAACATCCTCAAAGGTTCCATTCCCGCGGTTGTGAAACAACCAGCAGGTCTCTCCGCGGTAGGCTTCAGGCGTGCAGTAGGATTTGTGCCTGCCGTCGAGGCTGCAAAACACGTCGTGTTCGGGAGACCACTTGACATAGTTACAAACAAACAGATCGAGCAGTCCGTCGCGGTCAAAATCGAACCACAGCGCGGACGAGCTCAAAGCCTGCCGCCCGCCTAGCCCGCTCGACTTAGTAACATCGACGAATGTCCCCTTGCCGGTGTTCTTGAACAACCGGTTCTGCCCGACGCAGGTTATAAGGATGTCAGGATAGCCGTCGTTATCGTAGTCTCCGATCGCCACCCCCATGCCATACATCTCGACATCGAGGCCAGCGCTGTGCGTCACGTCGGAAAACGTCCCGTTACGATTGTTGCGATAGAGCCGCAGCGTGCTGGGCTCCGATTTATGCTCGCGTTGATGTCCCGGCCAGTCGGCGCCATTCACCAGCAGAATGTCCTGCCAGCCGTCGCGGTCGTAGTCAACAAACGCGCAACCGGCGCCGAGAGTTTCCGGCAGCAGCTTCCCGCCGTAAGCGCCGCTGTTGTGACGGAAACGAATTCCAGACTGGGCAGTCACATCGACAAGCCGGAATCCGGGGTCGACCGACTGCGTGGGAGAGGCTGCGAATGCATCCAAAAGCAAGCCCGAGGACGACGCCAAGCCTGCCATTCCCCAGAGAAACGACCGGCGATTCAAGGCAGGGCCGTTCACGGAAGGGCTTTTCACGGCAGATCAACCAGCCCGTTGCGGATCGCGTAGACGACCAACTCGGCGGTCTTGTGGGTTCCCAGAGTGTCCATCATGTTCGCCCGATGGACAGCGACGGTGTTGGCACTGAGGTCGAGAGCGGTAGCGATTTCTTTGTTGGACTTGCCATCCACGATCATTTGCAGGACTTCGAGTTCGCGAGGCGTGAGCCCGGCATTGCGCTTGCCTTTGAGCGCAGGCGGACGCTTGAGTTGGGAATCGAGGACGGTTTCGCCCTTCACGACTCGCCGAATGGCAGTACCCAACTCCAGGTCCACCGCATTCTTCAGGACATACCCTCGGGCGCCGGCTTCGAGCGCCTGCCGCACCAGAGTCTCTTCCGGATGCATGCTGAGCATGAGCACCAAAGCCTGCGGATGCTTCCCAAGAATCTGCCGCGTGGCTTCCAACCCGTTCATTCCGGGCATGGCGCAATCCATCACAATCACTTTCGGACGAAGCTCATCCGTAAGTTTGATGGCTTCAAGGCCGTCGCCCGCCTCGCCGGCAACCGTGATGTCCGGCTCATCCTCCAAAATGCGCCGGAACCCGCGACGCACCAGGGTATGGTCGTCAACCAGCAAAACTGAAATCTTATCCGGTATCCGCATCAAGCTTCCAGCTTCTTTCTAGGGATTCGCAATCGAACCAGCGTCCCTTTTCCGCCTTCACCTTGCGCCGGGCGCAAGAATTCGACCGTGCCGCCCATCAATTCCGCCCGTTCCCGCATCGCCACCAGGCCGATTCCCTGCTTGGCAACTCGCGCTTCGAAACCCCGGCCGTGATCTTCCACTTCGATTTCCAGAGCTTGCGGCAAAAATCGCAGACGCACCCAGCATTCTTTGGCTCCCGAATGCCGGGTCATGTTATTCAAGGCTTCCTGCACCACGCGATATACGTGAATGGCGGCGTTTCCATCTACAGGGAAGGATTCGCCCGATTTCTCATAGAATACGTGAACGCCCGCCTGCCTTTCCACCACCGGCAAATACCAGTCCAGCGTACTTTCCAGTCCGTTTTCTTCGAGCATCACCGGATGCAACGCTTGCGAAAGGCTGCGCACTTTATCCAGCGTGCTCTGCGTAATCTCACAGACTTCGTGCAATTCCGCGCGCAACGCCGAATTTTCCGGAGCATGTTTACCTGCGCGCGTCAGCATCATCCCTACGGCGGTCAGAATCTGTCCAAATTCATCGTGCAGTTCGCGCGAAATGTGACGCAAGGTGGATTCTTGGGCCGCAATCAGCTTCTGGGCAAGTTCGCTGCGCTGCTCGGAGAGCGCCGCGAGTTGCGCGAACAGTCGCCGATTCGAGCGGATCAGGTAAAGACTGGTAAACAGAATGGCGATCAGAGTCGCCGTCAAAAAAAGATAGACCTGGCGCTGGACCCGGTCGTAAATCTGCGCAATGCGCAACGCCGCTTGCTCTTCGCTCTCGTTGTTCTGTACCAGCAGCCGGGATACGGCCGTGCTCAGCGCTTCCTGCCGGGCCCGCAATGAGATTCGAATCTGCGTCCTGGCTTCCGCCTGGTTGGGAGCGCGCGCCAGCGCAAAGGTCCGGTCCGCGGCGTCCCAGAACTGCGCCACCGAATTCTCCAGGTACTGCTCCTGGTCGGCGGTCCGATTTACCGGGGCAACTTGCTGCTCGCGGCGCAGCGCGTCGTCCAAATCCGTCCGCACGCGCTGGAACTGTGCCGACCAAGCCGTCAGCGGGTAGGGCTCATCGTTGTCGAGCATGTCGCGCATCGCCAGCGCCAGTGAGTTCAAATCGTTCTGGATGCGCAGCAACTGCAGGGAGTCCTTCCGGTTGCGGTCTACCAGATTGTTTTGCAGTTCGCGCAGGCCGGAGATCTGCCGCGTGATGTATCCCGAGTAAGCCACCACCGCCGCCAGGGTGATAATTAGCCCTAAAAATAATCCGGGAGTTGGAGACCGATGGGGCGCAGGAGCAGGCGAACTTCGCACGCCCCGAGAATACAACGCCAGCGGCTTAATTTACCAACGCCCCCTGAGCCGCCGGTTCGGGACTGGTCCGGTTTTTCTGGGCGAGCAGTGCGTTCAATTTTGCCAGCACTTGAAACGCATCCGCCACATAAAGCACGTCTGCTTTTCCGCGCGCCCATCCACAGTTCGGATCGAGATTCACCGCGCGGCGCTCGTTGATAAATCGCCAGCCCACCACATGAGGCTCTTCGCCATGGCAACAGGTGGACAGACCCTTGGGATGCCGCGGCGTCGATCCTGTCTGGCCCACCTGGTTCAGATGGGTCATGAAGCCGAGCACCGCCTGACTCTCTCCGCTTTGATCGACGAGCGACTTGCTGCCGCCAAGGGAAGCGCCCGTGACACGAAGGAAGTCGAGAATCAGCGGCTCCGCTTGATCGACATGGGTCTTGCCGTCAACCTGCTTCTTGGTCCAGCCCGCACCCGCAACAAACAGCAAGTTGGCGTCGGGCCGGATGGTTTGCACGTCACTTTTCGGAGCTCGGATGCCGGTGACGACGGTTCTGGTGGCCGCTTTCGGAAGTATCACCGGAATCACTTCGATCTTCGCCTCGCCGGGCGACCCATTAGTCTTAGTGTTCACCCAGGCCGCTTCGCAGCCGGACTCGAGCAACACAATCCAGGGCCGGACGTCGCGGCGGATGACGCCTTCGATCCGCTGGCGATAGTGCCAGCGCGTGGCTCGCGGTTCGCCGTTAACGGTTTCGAGCGCAGTGACATGCGTGTCCACACATCCGTTCAGGCGATGGGCGACTCCCGCCAGAACACGCATGAATCGCGACGTTGCGGGCGCCAGAATCAGATCAGCCCCTGCTGACCGGCAGATCGCTTCCGCCGCCGCCGCATCGCTCGCATAGCGCGGGCTCGCGAAGTCGGGCCCCGCAACCGCCAGAATTCGATCGGCTCCAGCGGCGATAACTGTTTCTGCTACAGCCGACACGTCCCCGCCGATCAAGCCGATGATCAAGCGCCCGCCGAACTGCTTCGTCAGCTTCAAAGCAGCACCCAGAACCTCATACGATGCCTTGGGGAGCGTGTTGCCAGCTTCCGAAACGTGAGCCAGGAACAAAACATTTTGCGACATCAGAGTCTTGATCTCCAGATTTCGTTGTCTACTTGCCGATCCATTCCGCAATCTCTTGTGCGATTTGCTCGGCCGACAGGTCCTTAACCACGCGCGTCTGACGCTGTTGTTTCGGAGGGCTCGCACTCAGGAAGTGCAATCCACCATCCGCCAACACGACCGGCTTCGCCCGCTGCAGCGCCGGCATCACCGTGCGCATATTCGCCATCCCCACTTGAGGATTATTGCGAGGCTCCGGCAGATTGCCCGTCGCCCACCCGAACAACGCTGGCGGTCCCGAACAGACCGAGACCTGGTGACGTCCGCCCTCGATCCGCTCCAGAACTTCGAACGAGCCGTCGGCTTGAACAGTAAGCTGGTCGACGCCTTGAAACTGGTCAAGAATCTCAAGCCGCTCGCCGACTAACTGCATCGTAGCGCCAGCGCCGCGCGAAGCCGATTCCCATCCGCCGAATACGAGCAAGCGCGAGCGATCAAGGCCAGAGATAGTCCGGATGGTTTCGGCCAGGAGCGCGGCGGTCGAGTGCGCATCGGCAAAGCCGCTGGCGCTGGAATCGACTGGAACGAGTTCAAAACTCACTCGCTGAGCAATCGTCATCATCACCTGCTGGAGTTTGGCTTTGGGTCCCACGCTCACCAGCCAGGCCTTGCTGCCCCCGACCTTCGATGCGAGATTGGCCGCTTCATACAGGGCGTGAGCGGCCCAAGGATCGAGCACGGCGGGAAGCATCATTTCGTTCTTGAGCGCGGGGCCGGTCGGAGTCTGGATCGGTTCCAAAGTTTGCAACGGGTCGGGAACAATGCTGCCGCAAACCACAATGTGATATCCGTTTGTCATTCGAGTCCTGTCAATTTGGCAATCAATCAGTTCAAAGCTGAGTGCAATCCCCCGGCACCGGCTTTGAATTCGATATTCCCCTGCCCATCGTCACCATCGGCTGCGCAGTTCCACAAGCACGCGCCGCAATAAACACACTTCTCGCGATCAAAGGCAGGCACTCCCTCTTCGCCGCGAGTAATCGCCTGTCCTGAGCACATTTCCACGCACAGCTTGGTTTCACAGGCACGGCAGAGTTCCGGACGACGAAAGATCACGTGATTCGCATAGCCCGGCGCCGCCTGCACGCCTCCGCCCATCAGCAAAGCGTCCTGGTGTGAGATCAGCAGCTTGCCATCCATCGGAATCGGCGGCCAACCACAGCGGTCCATGATCCAGTCGTGCAGCGAACTGCCCTTGGCAGCGCATTCCTCCTGCATCTGTTTCAGTTCGGCGGGCGAGATCCGCGATCCGTAAGCTTCCTCAAGCGAAGGCATTTTGCGATAGGCTGAACGCAAAGCCGGCGTCACCCGCCCTCCAGTCAAGCCCGCAACGGCCATGCCGATCATTCCCGCGACGACGCCTTGCTGGAATCCATTGCGCGAGTCGGCTGCGATCTTCGACTCGCGATCGACCCAACTCTCGCGGCGGCGGCGCACATACGTAGCTTTAAGGTTCTCGCGAGTAAACGCCCGTTTTTGTTCGGCCAGTTCGATGACCGCTTCCGCCAGTTGCACGCCGGTGGTCCAGGCTTCATCCACTCCTGAGCCCGCCAGAACATTCGTACTTCCCGATCCTTCGCCGATGCGGGCATAGCCGTTGCCTGCGAGAAAGGGCTCGCCGTGGCGGCCCGATTCCTGCAGCGACTTCGCTCCCCAAGACTTCAGCGTTCCACCCTCGAGGTATCGCCACAGATAAGGATGAAGCATGAAGTGCTGCAGGTTGCGATAGGCCGTGCGGATCGGACTGCGGAACCATGACGGAACAAAGATGCCAACTGAAGCCAGCCGATCGGGATGAACGTAGAGGAATCCGAAAATCTCCGGCTCAGGGAATCCAATGGTGTGCAGGACTGTTCCGGGTTCCAGTCCGCTATCTTCGCGGAGTTCGACCACTGCCTTCATGCCAAGCGCCCATTCCCGGGACTTATTTCCTTGCGGCATCCCGATGTGCGAGTCGATTTTGCGGCCCACTGCTCCGATTGGGCCGTCCCCCACCACCGTCAGCGCAGCGCGCAAGTCCATGCCCGGCGTGAAATCTGCCTCGGGATGCCCTTGAAGATCGGTCCCTTGGTCGGCAAGCCGCACGCCCGCCACGGCATCTCCTTCAATCAGCGGCTCGGCAACCGGCATTCCCGGCCAGATTTGCACCACTCCCGACGCTGCGACTTGATCGCTGACCCACTGGTTGAACTGGCCAAGCGACAGCACCAGGCCGTCATGTTTCCGCATGAACGGAGGAGTGTAGGGCAGCTCAACAGCATCGTGCTTTAGCCCGAACGCGAAGCCAAGTGAGCGAAGCACGCGGTCGGCAGCCCTGAAGGAAAATGATCGTTGGCTCGCGCCTGTAGGATCGAGCAGGTAAACCAGTCTCTCCGTCTTCACCGCCGCAGCCATCGGAATCTCGGTAAGATCTACGCCGGGAAAACTGCCGCGTATCCCACGCGCTCGTGTCACCGCGCCCGAGACTCCAAAGCCCAGCCCGTCGGCGCGCTCGTAGCAGATGACCTGCAAAGGCAACCCGGGAGACGTGGCACTTTCCAGCCGCACCGATCCATCCGGATTCAGCAGGCTGCGGCTCAACGTCGTCAGGAAGCCGCCCATCGCAGGACCAAAGCCCACGCAGGCGATGTCGACGGTAATCTGCTGCCGTTCGATCTCTTGCAAATTGTTAGCAGCAGATGGTTCTTGGGAATCGGTGCTCATGCGGGGTAATCCAGCGCCTCGGGAATCATGAGCTTCGAAATCGCCTCGGCGGCCCGGTCCTTCGATAGCCGGCAACCCGTCAGGCAAGTAGAAAGCTTCGTTTGCAACGAGAGAAACTGCTCGGCTCCATTGCACTTCGCGCATGGGCCGGCCTTCCTGGGATGCGAACCGTCGCTTCCAATGACATCAAGGCCGTAGGAACCAATGCCCGGAATAATGCCTTCAAGAGAATCCAACTCATCCTGTTGATAGCAGCCCCGGTATCCCGCTTCGTCCCACGCCGGGTGACGGTTGTATCCGAACACCAACTCCGCGCAGATGCGCGCTACTTCTCCACCAGCCCGCGCTGACTGCACGTGGCACAGATCGGTCATAAAATTCACCAGCCCAGCGAGGCCTTCGGCAACCGCGGGATCGCTCGGTCCACGCTGCTCCAGTTCGAGCGCATCGAGTATCTGGCAGCGCGCCGCCAGCAGCCAGCAAAGCGCATCGGCCAGTGGGAACGTCACGCCTTGGCGCGCGCTTTGGTACAGTCGGCTACCGTCGGCATCGGTCGAGCGCTGCAAACGCTCGAGCGTCCACAGCCACATTCCCATGGCCGTTGCCAACGCGCATGCGCCGGTACCAGGACGGTCGCTCGCGATGCCGCGCATCTCCTTGATCCAGGCCTTGAATTGCGCGAGAAAAAGCGGATTGGTCATGGTGATAGACAGCTGGCGGCGTTGCACTGCCTCCGGTCCCTCATAGGTTGCTTCCAACTGAGCGTCCATCCACTTGTTGCCGAGGAAGCCCGGGCAGTCTTCGGTGATGCCGTACCCGCCCATCAGGCTGACCGCTTCGCGCATCATCTGCGCGCCCCAGCCCGTGTTCCACAGCTTGGTGGCAGGGCAAAGGACATCGGCCAGCGAATCCAACAGAACGAAACGCAGTAGCGTATCCGATTCCAGTTGTGCGTGCTGGGGGTCGCCGGCTGGCAAGCTGAGCAAATCCGCTGCCCGCTCCGACGCTTCGCGTTGGACCTTCGCGCGCGCCTTGGCACTGGTGACTCCCTGCGCAGCCAGAAGTTTGTCAGCCTCGCGCTCCAGCGGATCGAGTTCATCAAAAGCCCGTGCCGCCGCGAAACCAAGCGATGCAGAGGCCTCGCCGGTTGCCCAGATGTCCACCAGCCGGTGCAGAGCGTCTTCGCGAGCCTGCAGCCCGAGTTCATAGCGCACCGATCCGGGCGTCGCCGTCTCCGCGCCACGGAACCGCCCGCGCTGATAGCGGATGACCGGCTCAACCGCAGACAGCAATTTCGCCGCAGTCATCACGCCCACAGTCACCCGAGTCCGGCGGAATACGGCTTCAATGACCTCACTGTGGTTGTAGCGCGGTACGATGACGCCGTCTTTCACGTCATAGCCGCCGACAATCCGGCTGGCCGGAATCCGCAAGCTGAAAATCGGATCCCCAGTCGAAGAAAGCTGATGCACCAGCTTTCGCGTAGGCGTCCCGCGATCAAAGGTTCCGGGGTCGCCTTCTTCGAGGATCACCATGCAGCTGCCCCTGATCCGCTCATCGCCCGAATCCACCGCCGCCGTCACAAAATTGGCAAACGCGATATTGGTGATAAAGCGCCCGCGCTTTTCCACCTGCAGAATCGGCTCTTCTCCTTTTTTCCACTCGGCGATGCGAATTTTCCCGTTGAGCATGCCCGTGTCCACGCCGACATAAGGGATGGGTTCGGTTAGGCAGAATGCTCCGCGCCAGGGCTTGCGATTCTCTCCGGCCTGCGGCGGTGCGGCCAACTGCATGTACTTTTTCTGCTGCTCTGGCGTGCCGCGCTCATGGATCGGCGACAGTGCCAGACAGCTCGCCAGGCTGGCGGTTGCGGCCCCGCCATCCACCCACGCCAGTTCAAACGCCACCAACGCCAGCGCCAGGTTCTTCGGCCCCGCGATGAATCCCCCCTGCTCCGGCTCCATGAAGACAGCCGTGATCCCGGCCGCGTCGAACGCATCCAGCAATTCCGCTTTGGCGGGTGTCCAATCATGAGAATTGCGCCCGCCGCTGGCCACCAGTCGTGCCACCGGACCCCGAGCCACCGATCGCGCCGACTGCACCAGCATCTGCAAGTCGTAGCGGTCGGCGAATCGCCATTGCATCTGGCGCGCCGCATCGGAAGGAAGTGTCCGCAGCAGTTCCGGCTTGACGGGGATAGCAATAGAGGCCATGGCCTTGCTCCTTTGCGAAGTGCTCTTGCGAAGTGACCCATTTGATTCTGCCGTCGCATGACCATCGGGTCTGTGACGTGGATCATAAGGGCCTGTGACCTTGACGCGTCGATCCCCAGTTGCACGGCAACCCTTTACGTTCCGAACCTGGATTGTGAGTGGCAGTTGTGTCCGCTCAGCCATGCCTCTGTGTTCTTCATCACAGCCTTTTCTGGCGTCGAGATCGCAAAATGTCAAAAGACGGAGGATGTAACCATGCACGGCGACGAGAAAGTTATTGGACAGTTGAACCTGGCGCTATCCGCGGAATTGACCGCGATTGTGCAGTACATGACGCAATCGGAGATGTGCCAGGGCTGGGGCTACAAACGGCTTGGAGAGCATACCAAGATGCGGGCCATCGAGGAGATGCGGCACGCGGAGGGCTTGATTGAGCGCATTATCTTCCTCGACGGCATACCCGCGGTCGATGTCGGATTGAAGCCTCAGTTGGGCAGCAAGGTGCAGCAGCAAATAGAAATTAACCTTAAAGATGAACTGGATGCGGTGCGCCAATATAACAAAGCCGCGAGAATTTGCGTGGAAGCAGGAGACGCGGGCTCCAAGGCTTTGTTCGAGCGCATGATTCAGGACGAGGAGCGGCACGCCGACTTCCTCGAAGCTCAACTTCATTCCATCAAGGAAATGGGCATTACCAACTACCTCGCGCAGCAGTTGAACGACAGCAAGTAACCTTGCGTTATCCCTTGCATGACAGCGGGGACGCGCGTCGCCACCCAGGCTCTACAAAAAAAAGGCAGTGGGGCGCGTGGTTGCGCGCCTCACTGCTGGGGTAGAGGGTTACTATGTTGCCTTGCTACGCCGGGAAACAATCCAGCGTATTCTTACCTTCCATGTCTGCCGCCACCGCCGCCCCCGTGTGACGAGCCGCCACCACCGTGGGAGGATCCACCGCCGCCGTGTGGCGCTCCGCCTCCGCCGTGCGGTGCCCCACCGCTCGGAGCAGAACGTCCGCCACCGCCGTAACTCGGAGCCGGGCGTCCGCCGCCGCTGTAGCCGCCACGATTGCCGCCACCGTAAGGAGTTCTGCCATAAGAGCGTGGCGTGGCAATGGGCTGCCTCATGTTAAGTGGCGGGCGAGAGTATCCACCGTAGCCGCGACCCTCGGAGCCGTATGCACGGCCCTCTGGACCCGAACTGCGGGGCGATCCGTACGAACCGCGGGTCTCTGTGCGGCCCGACGACTCACCCGATCTGGCTGACTCCGAAGATGACCGCTGGGGCATGGGCGTAAATCTCTGCCAGCCGCCGCTGCCGCTGCGAGCGCTTGCCGGGCCGCCCGAGTTTCCGGGTCGTGGCGTAGAACCCATGTTCGAATTGCCTCGCGCTTCCGAATTCTGGTTGCTTCCCGGTCGCGCCACTTCGCGCCCGCTTCCAATCGATCTGCCGCTTGCTGTGGTCGCCCCACGAGCCGAGAAGAAGTGCTGATTCTGCGACACGTTCCGAGTGGTTGAAGCCGCCGCCGGACGTCCGCTGGCCGAGAAGCTTTCGCGGCCCGGAGTCATGGGGAGTCTGCCGGTTGAGAAACGCGCATTCTGAAACTGCTCATGACTCATTGGCTGGGCGCTCATGTGGCCTGTGCCGAATTCTCTGCCCGAAACCGTCGTCCCGCCGCTGAAATGCGGATCATGTATCGCCAGATTCACGTTCGAAAACCGGTTGCCCCCGTGCAGCGGAGCAAAGCCGCCACGATTGTAGGTGTTGAATCCGACGGCGCCGTAGCGACCGCCATACCGGCCCCACCATGGATGGAAATGGTCACACGGTCCCAGCGGAAGCCACCCCACCGAACCCCAGCCCCAGCCGAAGCCAAATCCAAAGCCGCCGCCCCAGCCGAAGAACGAGACATAAGCCGGCGCCCAGATCGGGCGGTAGAACGGATATCCGTAGACCGGACCCGGCCACCATCCCCAACCTCCTCCGACATACATCCAGCGCCCGTAGTGATACGGAGCCCAGCCCCAGTCATCGTACGAAACCCAAGTCCAGCCCCAATAAGGCTCATACACCCAGCGGCCATTGCGATACGGAGCCCAATTGGGGTCCGTCTCAGCTGGCCGCCACACTGGACCGTAATCGGGAACTTCCGACCAGGTGCCGTGGTTGTCGAGATCTTCGGTTCCCACGTAGTAGTCGTTCGTGTGCCGGCGCGCGTCCGAGTTGCGGATCATGTTGTCGCGATCGCTGTTCCACTGATCAAAGTCATCCCGAGCCGGCGCTTCGCCAATCTTGTACTGCTCGTCCGCGCCCGTGCCCTGAATCGTAATGAACTGGTTCTGTCCGACGCGCGTGCCGCCTTGCGGAGTCGTAACTTCTACTTCGCCTTTGCGGACCAGGACTTCGGTGTGATCGTCGGCAGTCACCAGAATTCGAAAGCTGGATTCGCGCCGTTCGGTGCGAATGGCAACGTTGGGCGTATCGATTTCCGCGTCCGCATCGCTATTCTTGAAGACGGAGTAGTTCGCCATTCCGTGTCCAAGTTGAATCTGTATTTGCGAGCTCGTGAGGGCATTGATGTTGGCCTGCGAATGTTCAGCAAGGCGGAGCATGTTGGCATAGTCAAGCTGAAGCTCGGTGCGCGCTTTGTCGCCGGTCGAAACCCGGTCCCCCGCAACCACGGGAGCATTCAGCACAGCCGCAGACCATGCGCCCGAGTCGCCGCGCTGGGTGGAGACATCGCCATGAATCAGACTGATGCGCGCGACCCCATTCTTTTCCTGCGGAGCCGGCGTGTTGTAAGTCTGATCCGGGGAGCCTGTGTCATTCGAGCCGGGATCCATCGGGCCCTGACTCGGCGAACCTGGACCCAAATCCTGTTCGCTGGGGCCTTGCATCGGGACGTTCGGCGACGGCTTCGCATCTTGATCCGGCACTTGGTCGTCCGAGATCTGAGCGACGGCGACACCCGGAACCGCGACCATCAATCCCAATCCTAAGATTGCTGCTATTAATCTGAATTTCATACATCCTCCACCTGGCTCGGGACACAAACCCTACCAGAGATAACGCAAGCTAGATGCCAATGTCGCAGGACCTGGAAGAAATTCCGTAACCACATTGTTCTTAGTAGATTATGAGGGACATGACAACTTGGGCAGGGGGCGATTCTCGCGACTCCGGTGGCCCGTTTCCACCGGAGTGGTGGTTTTCGGCCAGGGATTGGATTGAGCGAAAGACTATGCTAATGAAGGACTTGGGAACGAAAGCCGTCGCCGGATTGTCTCTCACAAAAAAAGGACACCGCCCACGCGATGTCCCTACCTACCAGCAACTCGATTTACTTATTCTCGTTGAGCGATCCCGCTCCAAACTCCTTGCGTTGTATCACCGGACGCGCCGCTCTGGCGGACGCTGCCGCGGGCACGGCCGCCGCCGCACCGTAGCGTTCGAGCAGCACCGGCACCATCGCGCCTTCCGCTTCTTTCACAAAGGTGAGCTTGTTCTCGCCCAGTAGATCGACGCGGATGAAATCTCCCAGCTTCACCTGTCCCGTCGCCACCAGGTTCGCCAGCGGAAACACCAGATGCCGTTCGATTGCACGCTTCAGATGGCGCGCCCCGTACTTCGGGTCGGTGCCTTCCGCCAACAGGAAAGTCTTCACCTGCGGCGTGCAGTTGAATACGAACTGGTGCGCGCCCGCTGCCATCAGCACCCGCTGCTGCACCATCCCCAGTTCGATTTCCAGGATCTGCTGCAGGTGCTCGGGACGCAGCGTCTTGAACACGACGACTTTGTCGATGCGGTTCATGAACTCGGGCGCAAACTTGCGCCGCGCCGCATCCACCGCTGAGCGGCTCATCTTGTCGTCGAGCGAGTTATCCACCTGCACCGCTTTCGGTGCAAAACCCAGGCCGCCATCCACCAACCCGTTCATCTCGACCGCGCCGAGGTTCGAGGTCATGATGATGATGCAACTCGAAAGATCCACCCGCCGGTTGTCGCCCAGCGTCAACGTTGCCTTGTCCAGGATCCCGAGCAGCAACTGCCACAGCGAGTCGGAAGCCTTCTCGATTTCGTCGAATAGCAAGATCGACAGTTTCAGCTTTTCCGTGTGCCACTGGTTGAGGGCTTCCTGGGTCAGCAGAGGATGCGTCTCGCGGTGTCCGAGGTATCCCGGAGGCGAGCCGATCAATTTGGCAATCTCGTGCGAATGCTGGAACTCGGCGCAATCGATCTTGATGCAGGCCCGGGCATCACCGAACAGCGACTCGGCCACTGCTTCCACCACCCGCGTTTTGCCTGATCCCGTCGGCCCCAGAAACAGCAGATTTCCTACCGGACGACCCGGCGCATTCAACCCGGCCAGAAACATCTGGTAGATTTCCGCAACCTTTTCGATCGCCTGGTCCTGCCCCACAATCTTCCTCCGTAGGGCGGACTCAAAGTCACGGGCGTCGTTGCTGCGGCGGCTAGGGTCCAGCACGGTTGCAAGATTCGTTCTCATCGCTTCAGGCCCTGGTTTCCTTTCCGGGAACTGCATTTTTTCTGGAAATCCGCTCATTTTTGCCACTCGGCGACCACTCGCGAGAAAGGCTGCTTCCTCGCCCGCTTGCCTACCTTGTGCAAGCCATTAGCCATCTCCCGGATGCTGCGTAATCCCCGCTTCCTCATCGTTTTAGATGCAGCTAGCCCACCTTAGGTCTGGCCGGCCATGTTACCCTCAGTTTCCCTAAGAGAAATTCTTTGCAGACTGCGGGAACTTTCCCTTGCGTCCCCCACTATCCGTATGCCCATGTCTGCCAAGCCGTAAGTCCCTTGGCCTGACGTAACTGGCAGCCGCGGTTACCGCTAGCCCACAATCAGAAACAGACTGCTCATAAAAATCATCAAATCTCTGGAGAACACCTTTGTCCCGATTCTCGACGGTGTCCCGAATCTCGACGGCTAGACTCGCGGAAGCCAGACTCTCGATGGCGAACCCGGCTGCCTTGCTGTTCCGCTTGGCCCTGGTCGGGCTCGGCCTTTGTTCTGCGCTCGCCTTCGGAGCCCAGAATCCGCAGGGCGTGCAGCTGATCCCGGTAAAAGCCGAGACCACCAAGAAACCAGCGCCCCCGGCGCCTGCCGTTATTGTGCCGCCCGGCTGCGATCTTTATATCGCCCAGCGCGGAGACAGCCTCCCGTCGGTCGCCCGCAAGAATCTGAAGCGCACCAAATACCTCACCTCAGCGGAACTGGCCGACGCCATCCGCGAAGCCAACCATAACCGGCAGCGAGTTTTCCTCAAGTCCGGAGAGCAGATCATCATCCCCGGAATTCTGGAATCGCCAATTGTAGAGAAAACCGTCCCAGTTGCAAGAGATTTCGAGGTCCGCGCCATTTATCTGACCGGGGTGATGGCGGGCAGCGATCATGGAGTGCGCATCATCCGCCATTGGCGGGAAGTCGGCGGCAACGCGGTTGTCTTCGACATCAAGGATAGCGACGGCATCGTCAACATCGCCTTCGACCATCCACTGGCCAGCGGACAGCGCCACTACATTCCCGACCTGCGCAAGTTCGTTCACTTTTTACATTCCGAAAACATGCACGCCATCGCGCGCATCGCCATCTTCCGCGACGAGCACCTGGTCACGAGCCATCCCGAGCTGGCCGTAAAGTCCCGTAGCACCGGCCAGCCCTGGCGCGAAAACGGCAAGCTGGTCTGGACCGACCCCTCGAATCCCAAGGTGCAAGACTATGACATCGCCCTGGCCAAGTTCGTAGCCCAGTCCGGGGTCGACGAAGTGCAGTTCGACTACGTGCGCTTTCCCGCCGAAGGCGACCAGAAAGATGCCGCGTTCGTATACCAGACCGACAATCCAACAAAACGTGTGGTGACAGGGCTCGGCCCTGTCCGCGCGGGGCGCAGCCCCGCCACCACACAATCACTGACGCAGCGCTCGGACGTGATCGCGGATTTCCTCAAGCGCGCCTATGCCCAGATCCATCCTACCGGCGCACTGTTCTCGCTCGACGTCTTCGGAGTCATGGCGTGGCAGCGTCCCGTCGATCTTTCGCACACCGGACAAGACATCGTGGCCATGTCCAAGTACTGTGACGTGCTCTCGCCCATGATCTATCCTTCGCACTTCTTCGGCATGGACGGCATCGCGCGCCCCGGCGACGCGCCCGAACATTTCATCGGCGAGTCCATGGACCGCTTCGAGCTAATCACCAAAGACAGCGGCGTAGTAATTCGTCCCTGGCTGCAAGCCTTTGCCTGGCGCACCAAGACCTACTCGCCCCAGTATGTTGAAGTTCAAGTCGAAGTAGCGAAACAGAAAGGCGGCATTGGCTTTCTCTTTTGGAACGCCAATAACGATTATTCGAAGCCCTACGCCGCCATGCCGGAAATGCGCGCCGCTAAGAATAAAGACCGCTACTTCCGTGGGGACGAAGTAGGGTCGAAGCCAGAATTGGTCACAGCCACCCCGGTTGTCTCGACGGCAACGCCCGCTGCCGCGCCCAATGCGAACGTGGAAACTGGGCTCCCATCACCCAGCGATGCCACTCACCGCTCTCAGAAAGTCTGGCGGCACTAGGGCTGTGGGGAAGTTCCAGTTTGAGCGGGTTTTGGGAAGGGCAGGACTAGAGTTGATCACCCCCCTGCATCAGTGATGTTGCTTCTTTAATTTCCGTCGGAGATCCGGCCAGAATTCCTTGATCACCAGCGTAATCGTGTCATAGCCCACCTGCGATCCCCACACGCTGGCCGCATTCTTCAGGGTGCGGTCGCTCGCCGTGTAGGTGGGGCCGCTCGCCGTGTATTGCAAAGTGCGGCCGGGATGATAGCTGTAGGTTGAAATGCCCGACGCGATGGCGCTGCCAAAGATCTCGGAGTAATTGAATTGATGGTGCCCAGAGTCAGAGCGAGTTATGAAAATCCGGCTGACTGCATATCCGGTGCGATCAATAAAACTGCCGTGGCCCGACTGAAAATAGCGCGGGTCCTGGTGAAGAACGGAAGGAAGGATCGCGCCCACAAAAAAATTCTCGATGGTGCCATCGGCGGCATAGGCGCCATAGCGCTTGCCGTACCCCTCGGCGCCTTGTCCGAAACCGGGCTCGCTGTTTTCGGCCTGGCTGATACCGGAAAGCGCGCCGTACCAGACAATCTGAATGGGATCGAACGAGCCTCGCGCGACAACCGCGAATTTTTGCCCGGCCGTCAGAGGTGGGATCTGGCCGGCATTCTCGATAGTCAGGAAGTTGGGTAGAGCGAAAAAGAGCCGGTCTTTGGAAGTACCGGATTTGTCACTCGTCGCGTCTTTTGCGTTGTCCTTGCCCTGGTTCTGAGCTTGATCGGCAGGTTGGGCCGGTTGTCCGGCGGATGATCCGGCGGATGGCTTGGCCGGAGGCGGCGTCTGCTCTGGTGTGGAGCTGCTTGGGGGCGCTTGAGTCGACTGGTTTGCGTCAAAGGTCTCGGGATTCGGTGCGCCTTGGGCGGCGCAAACAGCCGCAGTGGCCAACAGACAGACAAATGCGAGATGGGTGAGTTTCAAGTTGATTCAGGCTCCAAATTCAGTCGATTGAGATGCGCCCTGGGCCATTTGGCAGTCTGCTGTTGGCGGTCCACTCCGGGCAAACCACGGAATTCAACGTATGATCACTTGGATTCTGCGGTCAGTTTCCCCCACTCGCTCCAGGGTGATTTCCACGTCCCGATCGCGTTCAAAGCGAGGAAACTTCTCTCCCCACTCTATCAGTAAGATGCAATTGGGCGCGAGCAGGTCATCAAGGCCCAGAGTTTCCAGGTCCCGCTCGGTATCGATGCGGTAAAGGTCAATGTGATAGAGGGTGGCGCGGGGTCCGCGATATTCGTGGACGAGGGTGAAGGTCGGGCTGGTCACGTCCTCGGCTAGAGCGGCTTCGAACCCTTCCGCAATCCCCTTCACCAGCGTCGTCTTTCCCGCCCCCAGATCGCCGCGCAACAGCACGATGAGCGGGGGAGACAGTTCGGCGGCAAGACTCCTGCCGAAAGCGATCGTCTCCTCGGCAGAGTGAGTGATGGTGTGGCTTGTCATCCCGGAAACTCAGTATAGCGAAGGAAAGCAGGTCTCAGGTGTCAGGTCTCAGGTCTTAGGGAAGCCACGGCTGATTTTGCTTTTCCTAAGACCTAAGACCTAAGACCTTAAGACCTGAGACCTGACACCGGTTGTTCAGAATCCAGGCGTCCGCACATTCTCGGAAATCGGGTCTAGAAAACTGCGATCCAGGGCGGAATCCAGTGCCATGCGCAACTTGCGGTGGTCATCATCTCCCAGGGCAATGAAGCGGAAGGGTTGCAAACACGCGCTCTGAAACTTGCGCGTCGGGTGCAGCATTTCGGCCATGCCGTGGATGGCACCCGATCGGGTGTGAAACGCGATTTCGACGAAGTCTCCGGTCGAGAGCTCGTGCTGCAACTGCAGCAATCCGCCGTTGATGGAAATGGATTGTAGTTTTGCGCGCTCCCGCAGGCCGCCTTCGGCCATCACTGCAGCCGCAACCGATCCATGGAGTTGTACTCGGGGTGAGCGCTGGTTGGCATTGGATTGGGGGAAATGGGTCATAGCCAATTGGACTATGCCATGCTCCGGCCCATCGAGCGAGATTACGAAAGCGCCTGTACACGAGCGTATGCTTGGAGATCCGGCCGATCTGGTCTGCCAGTTGCCCGGGTTTGCGATAATAAAGCTAGTAACTTTTCTGGCCTGTGCCCGGAGAGTACCTTGGTGCAGTAGGCCATTGATAAGACAAAGTTTGCGGGATGTGAGAGGCTCAGAGATATGCGTATTGCTGATGGGGCAGGATTTCGATGTGTCGTAGTGGTGGTTTGCTTGCTGGGAGTGTTGCTGACGGGCTGCTCAAGGGATCCGAACGTCCGCAAGCAGAAGTACCTGGAGAGCGGCCAACGCTACTTTGACAAAGGCCAGTACCGGGAAGCCGCGATTCAGTTCCAGAACGCCATTCAGGTGGATTCGCGTTTTGCCGACGCCCACTACAAGCTGGCACTGACGGCGATGAAGCTGGGGGACGGGCGAACTGCCGTCCAGGAGCTGGCGACCACGGTTCAAATCCAGCCGGACTACTACGCGGCGCACATTGACTTGGCCAACCTGTTAATCCTGGCTCGTCAGTTCAGTGACGCGAAGGAGCATCTCGACCTGCTCGAGCAAAAACAGCCCAACAACCCCGACGTTTATATCGCACGGGCCAACTATGACTCCGGCATGAATAACACCACCGCGGCGCTGGCGGACATGCAGAAAGCATTGGACCTGGATCCCAACCGTTCCGAGTCTCATTTGAGTATGGCCATTCTTCAGATGCACGGGGAACAATGGGACGCGGCGGAGGCGAGTTTCAAAAAAGCCGCCGAACTTAGTCCCAAGTCCACCAATGCGCTGGTCGCGCTGGGGAATTTTTATCAGGCGCGCGGGCGATACCCCGAGGCGGAGCAGTCTTTTCGACAAGCGATTTCGGCCGCAGCCGACGATCCCACTCCCAGGCTCTCTCTTGCCAGCCTGTACATGGCCGAGAACAAGCCCGGCCAAGCTGAGGACTTCCTCCGCCAATCCAAGAAGGATTTTCCGAATGATTCCGTTGGCTACCGTATGCTGGGCGATTTCTATTACGCCAACAACCAGTTCGACAAGGCCACCGCCGAGTATGCCACGTTGTATCGCGACCACCCCAAAGACATGACGGTCAAGAAGAATTATATTCAGCTGCTCATCCTGAAAGACCGATTCGATGATGCCCGCAAGTTGAATGACGAAATCGTCAAGGCGAAGCCGGATGACTCCGACGCCCAGACTTATAAGGGAGAGATTGAGCTTCACAGCGGCAAGACCAGCGACGCCGTCAATACGCTACAAGCCGTGCTAAAGAATGATCCCGATAACGCAGTGGCGCATTTCCAGCTCGGCTTGGCTCTCGACCAGTTGGGCAACACCAACCGGGCAGAAGGCGAGTGGCGCAATGCGGTACGACTGCGTCCTGACATGGTAGAAGCGCACCGGGCGTTAGCGGGCGTCGCCATCCACCGGAGTGATGCCACGGCACTCGGGCGGGAAGCCGACCAGATCATCGCCTTGCAGCCCGCCGCTCCGGACGGATACCTGCTGCGCGCCGTGGCCGACATCGACCGCAAGCAGTTCGCGACGGCTGATGAAAATATCAAGCGGTCCCTGGAAAAAGATCCCAACAATCCTGGCGCATACGTGCAGTTAGGCAACCTTCGGATGGCGCAAAACCAGCCGGCCGAAGCGCAAAAGGCCTATCAGCAGGCCCTGGATCAGGATCCGAATTCCACCGACGCGTTGGGCGGCGTACTCAACGTAGACCTGGCGCAGAAGCAGCCGGACCGAGCCATCGCTACGGCCAAGACGCAGTTGGCCAAGTATCCCAGTAACGCTGGGTTTCACATCATGCTGGGCCAACTTCTCATGGATCAGAAAAAGGATCTAGCGGGAGCGGAAGCGGAATTCAAACAAGCCTCGGATCTCGACAAGAAAAACAGCGAGGCATTGGTTAAGCTCGGCTTGGTGCAGAACGAGCGCGGCGCCACCGATCAGGCGCTGCAAACTTATCTTGATGGGGCCAAAGTCAACCCCAAGCAGGTCGCTTTCTACCTGCTAGCGGGTGGTATTTATGAGAGCCGGCAGGATTGGGACCACGCCAAACAGCAGTACCAGAAGGTACTTGAGATTCAGCCGGAAAATCCGCTGGCCTCCAATAATTTAGCCTATGTGATGCTGCAGCAGGGCGGAAATGTGGACGTTGCTTTCGCCATGGCGCAGACCGCTCGGCGTCAGCTTCCGGATAATCCGAACGCCGCCGATACGCTGGGCTGGGCTTTCTACAACAAGCACGTCTACACCTCCGCCATTAACCTGTTCAAGGAAGCGGTCAAGAAGGAACCGAACAACGCGCTCTACAACTACCACCTGGGACTCGCATACGCCAAGGCCGGTCAGGCTGCACTCGCCCGGCAGCAGTTGGACCGTGTGGTGAAGATCAAGCCGAATTTCCCGGATGTTGAGGAACTGCGACGGGCAGTGGCCGAGGCGAAAGGGTAGACGCCGCTATTCCGGCAGAATCACTCCGAACCGTTCGCGAAGTTTGGCGCGCCATTCCTGCTCCCCGGAGAGCGATCTCTCCTGTCGGGAATTTCCGCGTGTCTCAATCAATTTTTCGGCCGACAAGGTGATTCGACCTTCGGGAGTGGCCAACGAGCATATTCGCTGACGCGTGAAATGCGACTCGGGCGAGGTTTGGTGATAGTGGCACATCCCCGCAAACTCCGAAAGTTCACGTGGTCGGAGGGTGAATGCGTATTCTCTTTTCCATTTGCCGTCGGCCATGACCTCCAGACCAAACCCGCTATCAACGGATGTCGGGTGGGATACCAGACGATAAACGCGTCCGTATTGCGCCTGCTCTGCGCCAGACTCAAGGCGTAGCGGCTCCAGAAAGCATTCGCCAAAGCCGACGTCAGCCAGCCAAGGCTCCTCGAGATCGACGCGTAGCGTGAGATGGTCAAATTCGGGACCGTAGCTGCCGTCTTCGCGGGCGACGCGAGCTGAGAGCAGCGTTACCCGAAACCCTAGCGCCTGCAACAAAGCGGCAAAGGCCGCATTCAGCTCATAGCAGAAACCGCCGCGGTGTTCATTCACGATCTTGTGCAGGATGCGGTTTTCGTCACAGACGATTTCTCGCCCCATGCTGATATCAAGATTTTCGAAGGGGATGGTGAACAGGTGTGCGCGATGGAGGGAGCGAAGATGCTCAATATCGGGACGACCGAGACCGGGTTTCAGCGACCCCTGGTAATGGATGCGCTTTAGGTAGGCTTGAACGTCCATGTCGGCAGTCCGGCAAAAGCCGCTATACCGGCAGTTCTTCCTGCGCCCATCCGCCCGCGGCTTCAAGCTTGGGCTCGGCGGCGAGATCCAGAACCAGCTTTTCCAGGATCAGTCGCTTGCCGGGAGGATTCGAACGCAGCGCCAGGTCGGCCTTCGCGACCAAACGAATCGAGCGCGTCAATTCCCGCTTCGACTTGTAGCGCCGCGCCTGCCGGATGATATCGTCGGCTGCAAACGGCGGCACGCGAAAGCCCTGCCACAATGCCGCCCACAGCATGCGCTGATCACGCACGTTGCGCTCCAGGATGACCAGCATCTGACGAAAAGTCTTGGCCAGCATGTAGAGATGGCCGATGGCAGCTTCTTCGCCGTCGCCGGTCGAAAGGAGCGCATCAAGGATTTCAAGCGCACGCACGCGGTCTTTGGAGGAAATCGCATCGGTCAGCTCATACAGCGATCGCTGTTTTGCTGCCAGCACCATGGTCTCGACATCGCCGAGCGTGATTTTTTTCTTTTCGCCGACGTAAAGAATCAGCTTCTCCAGTTCGTTCGATACCATCATCATGTCGCCGCCCAGAGCATCGACCAGCTCGCGCGCGCCGTCGACGTCCATTTTGACCGAACGTGTGGCGCAGTACTCGCTGATCCAACGAACGGCTTCTCCCTCCTCGACACGAGACAGTTCCACAATGCCGCAGAACGGACCCAGGTCTTCGCGGATCTTCTGGTAGCGTTCCTTGTCGGTCATTTCCATGCGGCGGGCGTCGGCCGGAATGCTGATGTGATCGGCGACAAACACGACGAGCGCATCGGGATTCGGATTTTTGCAGTAAGCTTCGATGGCTCCGATCTTCTCTTCGTTAGAGCCGCGGCCAAACAGTGTCTTGACGCCGCGCACGAAGAACACCTGAAACGGAGCCATCAGCGAGGGCGTGCGCGCGCGATCCAGAACTTCGTTCAGCGATGTCTCGCCCAGGTCGAACTCGAACAAGCCGAAGTCGCGCGAGTCGGGCGCCACCAGGTGCTCAAGAATGGCATCGCGGCAGCGCTTGCGAAAAAACGCTTCATCCCCAACCAGCACGTATGCCGGCTTCAGCTTGCGCGACTCCAATTCGGAGAAAAAGCGGTCGGCCTGACTGAAGGCACGCATCAGTATCCCTCCAACATCAGTAGGCCTCCAGAATGTTGGCCACCAGCGTTCGTGCGAAATCCCGAGACAAGCGATCGACGGCCGGAGAATCTTCCTGAAAAAAACTGGGGAGATCGCGCGATATTTCGTACTGATCATGAAAAAGATAAGAAGGATTTTCGAACAGCACCTTACCCTGGCGGTCGGTCAGTGCCACCTGCACGCTCACCGTGACCAGAGCACTCACCGCGCGCCCCGTTGTAGAGTCGTACGCCAGTGGGCTAGCCGACGCTGACAAAACTGTCGCTTTCAGCACCGCATCCGCATCGCCCTTCGTATCGTGGATCACGTGGTACTGCGTGCGTGCATTGAATTCACGTACCACGGCGTCGGTCAGCAGTTGCTCGATACGAAACGTCTGGCTGTGGCTCACAAAACCGGGAATCGCAATGGTGCGGATGTTCTGTGGCAGTTCGACCTTGTTTCCAGCCGTGTGATAGCCGCAACCGGTCGAGGTCGAGGCCAGGCCTACTCCAAGCGCCACGGCCGCCGCCCACCGAGCCATTGCCTCTGACCTCATTGAATCTGACCCCGGGGCCGGGACGCGGTCATCGACTCGGCACATTCGACCGCGGTCAATGCGGCGATGCGCAGGTTATCGGAAGTTGCCCAGAGCCACACGCCGTTCTTCTGACTGGCATCAGACGTGATTTCGACCAGAATATCCCCCTGACCTGCCGCGTTCACGCTGGTCGGTGCATCTTCCGGGTTGCTGCTCACGACTACGTGCTCTCCCGCCAAGGCTTTGGAGAAATCCGCGAGCGCGACTGGCTTCTCCATCTCCAGGTACACCGAAAAGGCGTGCCCATGGAAGACGGGCGCATGCAACACCTGCAGCGCTGGCTCTACTGCCCCTCGGGCGATCTGCCGATAGTGCTTCCGGATCCTTTGCGACACCCCTTCCAGCGACAAATCCGATCTCTGGCCGTAGCGTGCCACCAGGTTGAAGGCCACCTGTATGTCGAACACATTTTTCGGCAAATCCTGGAAGGAGAGCAGATTCACCGTCTGCTCGTGCAGTTCGTCCATCGCCTTCTGGCCGTTCTCCGACGCGGGCTCAAACACGGTCGCGACCATCCGTTGAATTTTGCCAGCCTTCTCGCCGCGCAAAGCAAGCAGCGCGAGAACCGTTGCTGCCGGATGCGCCACCACCACTGGCCCGGGCTGCAACTCCGGGGCCATAGGCTGGCCGGTCTGCCGCTCGATCCAGGGCGAGCGCACCGACGCTCCCTTTTCCTCTTCCAGGGCAAACGAGAGATCCACGATGGTATCGCCCAGGTCGCGCGCCACCTTCCAGTTGTTACGCGTCGAGCGCGGGTCGGAAGCGAAGAAAGCGAAGTCCACGCGCTCGAACTGTTCCGAGCGGATGCTCTGAATAAAGCTCATCTCGTCGCCGGCCGCTTCCAACTGGCCCAGAGACTCGTCGTCATCGAGCAGCCGGATATCGACGGCCGGAAAATTCCTTTCGTGCAAGACGTCGGCAATCTCTTTTCCCTTCAGCGATGCCGCGCCCACGATCGCCACGCGATAAAGATTCGCGCCGCGGAGATCAGCCTGCGCGTTGGCGGATTTGGGAAGAGGAGTCATGGGGCGGGCGTTGCCTCCCGGTACGCTGGAGGTGCAGGCGGAGTCTTGCGGCGGAAGATCCACTGCAGTCGCCACAAGACGCCCGAAGCCATGTACAGAATTGCGATGGCGAAAAGCGTCGGCCGCGAAAATCGCGCGATCAATGCGACCACCACGGCAATGACCACAATCAGGCGGAAGGGACGGCGCGAACGAAAGTCAATGTCCTTGAAGCTGTAGAAACGCCACGTGCTGACCATCAGGTAACCGACCACGACCACCATCATCAACCAGCTCATCGCCGTCCACCACGAACTTACGGGCACTCCGGCGGAGTAGTGAACGACCGCCGCAATCACTCCCGCGCCCGCGGGAATCGGCATGCCCACAAAATATTTCTTCCCCGGACGTCCCGGATTTGAAGGCTCCGGATTCTTCGCAATGTTGAAGCGCGCCAGGCGGCTCGCGCCCGCCATCAGGAAAGCGAAACAGGCCACCGAGCCCAGTTCCGTAATTTTTGTGCGCAGCTCAGGGGCAATGGTCGTCGGCAACAAATGGAAGCCCCACATCCAGGCGAGCAGCGCCGGGGCAACGCCAAAGGTGATCACGTCGGCCAGTGAATCGAGTTCTCTGCCAAAATCGCTGTCGGTGTGGGTCATGCGAGCGATGCGGCCGTCCAGGCCGTCGAACAATACGGCAAAACCGATGGCGATTGCGGCGAAGTCCAGGTGCCAGGGTTCACCCGTGACGCCATAGACAGTTTGCAGAATCGCGTAGAACCCGGCCGCGATATTCGCCGTGGTGAACAGCGAGGGCAGGATGTACATGCCCTTGCGCAATTTTCCACGAGGACGATCCGATTCACGGCGACGCTCCGTCAGCTCTTCCATTTTCAATCAGCCTCCCCATCCACGGCTGCGCCGGCAGGCACCGGTCGTGCGACTGGCAGAAGCGCGAGGATCGTCGCTCCTCCCTTAACGTGATCGCCGGGCTTCACCTGGATCGCCCCTTCGCGATCGAACAGAACATCGACGCGCGAGCCAAACTTGATGAGGCCAACCCGCTCGCCGCAAGCTACATGGTCTCCTACTTTGAAATTGAAAACGATACGCCGCGCGATCAGACCGGCGATCTGCTTGAAGATTACGGTCCGGCCATCGCCTTCCACGGTGACGATGTTCTGCTCGTTCTCCTCCGCCGAATGCGCCCCCATGGCGTTGAGAAACTTGCCGCGCTGATAGTGCACCTCGCGGATCACGCCCGCAATCGGTGAGCGGTTCACGTGTACATCGAAGACGCTAAGAAAGATGCTGATCCGGTTCCGCGAAATTCCACCAGAGGTCACGACCGAAACATCCGTCACCTTGCCGTCCCCCGGAGAAACCACGGCCCCTAGCACCGTAGGAATCTGGCGCTCCGGATCACGGAAAAACCACAGAAAGAAGGCTCCCAGCAGCAACACCGGCACAGCGTAAGGCCAACCCGCAAGCCACGCGATCACTGCCGCAGCGACAATGCATCCCGCCCCATAAAAGTAGCCATCACGAACCATAGGAATTAAGAATGATTATAGAGCGAGGTTGCGACATTCAACATAACTGCAATAAAAAAAGGCGCTTAGAAGCGCCCCGTACGATGGCATGGATCGAGTGCGGCCCAGCGTTTTCCTCGCGATTCGGGCCCGATTGCTCAGGCCTGCTCACCTATGCAGACTGCCGTTGATACCGCTGTTCCAGCGTCAGCATCTGGTCTTTGAGGCGCAGCTTCAGTTTCTTCAGCCGTACTTCTTCCAGTTTTTCGTCGTCGGTGAGGTATCGCTTTTGGGTGAGGGATTCCAGCCTTTGGGAGTATTGCGAGTGCTCCTGAGCCAGCCGCTGGAACTCGTCATGGCTGGTCAGGAGTTGCTCTCTCGGAGTCAGCATCCTTGCTAGACCTCCTGCTTTTTATATTACTGCAAGGTTACAAAGTAGCACAGGAATCAGTAGGCGTTCAATGAGATTTCATAGCCGGCTTTGCCCCGGAGTCAGGGGGCACGAAGTACCAAAGTTGAACCCAAGATGGTGCAGAAAACTGTGGCTTCCGGTCAGGTCAGCGCTCAAACCGAAGCGCATACAGAATCGCATCCTCCACTGGATCTCTGTAATACTCCCGGCGACGGCCCACCTCGCGGAACCCGTGTTTTTCGTACAGTCGGCGAGCGGGCAAATTCGATTCGCGGACTTCGAGCAGAATCGCCGATGCCGCGACATTCCGCGCGCGCTGAATCAATGCGCGCACCAACTCATTGGCGATGCCACGACGGAGGAAAGCGCCATCCACTACCACGTTTTCGATGTCCCACTCACCCGCGACCGCCTGCGCGCACACAAATCCGCAGAGCTTGCCTCCTTTTTCGGCCACCAGAACAACTCCGCCAACTACCAACTGGTTGTACTGTTCGGAGGTCCAGTGGGCTGCGCCCGGCGACTGCCGCTCGATGGCAAGAATCGCCGGTACATCGTTCAACCGAGCGGGGCGGATGGACACGGGCATAGATACTAGATAGTTGACAGTCTCACGCTTTCGGCTTCGAGAAAATTTCAGCGTCGGAATGGCGGATATAGTTGGCCTCCAGTTCTTCGGGACGAACCGTCTCACCCCGCTGGAGATGCTTCCAACCCAACCGGGCAATCACGCCGCTGTTCGGATACTCAATCAGCTCAATCTTAACTCCGGCAGATTGGGCGATTTGGGCCAATACGGCATCGGGTGTGACCACCGACTTCCCCGCAGCTTCAGCAACGAACTGCTCCCGGCTCAGTAGACGTTCACTGTGCATGTACACCTTCGGCTCAAGTTCGCAGTCGCCGGCATACACGTCACCCCGGCCCGCATCCAGCGCCGCGAGAACTCGGCCATGCGCAGTGCTGCTGGACGACACCGCTTCCAGCAATGAAACTGCGGCAATTGGCTTCTGCAGAGCCTCGGCCAGCGCCTTAATCGCTGCCAAGCCCACGCGCAACCCGGTGAACGACCCCGGCCCGGACGCGACCGCAAATGCCCCCAGATCGCTCTTGCCGTAACCGTGTTTTCCGAGCAGCGCGGCAATCTGTGGGACCAATTGAGCCGAAAACGCGCCGCCAGCAAGTGGTACAACTTCAAGAACGTCGATTTCGCTCTGGTGCGGCCCCACACGGGCCAACGACAGACTGCCGTGTTTCCCGGAAGTGTCAACCGCGAGCAGAAGCTGGGCCAAGTTATCCACTTTCCACCAACTCCAGCAGCACGCCCGCCGTGCTCTGCGGATGCACGAACACATACCGATGGCCGCCGGCGCCCGTCTTGATCTCATTTGATACCAAGCGCACCCCGTCGCTCTTCAATCTTGCAACCGCCGCCGCCAGATCCGGAACACGCAGACAAACATGGTGCAGCCCCTCGCCGCGCTTGGCAATGAATCGGGCGATAGTCGAATCTTCCGAAGTAGCTTCCAGCAACTCGATGCGGCTCTCGCCCAGGGGCACCATCACCAGCCGAACTTTTTCCTGCTCCACGGTTTCTTCCGGAGAAACGCTCAGCCCCAGCTTCTCGTAAATGGACTTCGCCGCCCCCAGCGACTTCACTGCGATGCCGAGATGATCAATGCTGAATTCCATAAGACTGCCTGCCTGTTGTCGATCAAACTATTGGCGTTCCGCGCCGCGCACAATCTCTTCCACCAGCGAATACGGATCGCGCTTGTGTTCGGCGATCTCGGCTGCATAACGCTCGAGGCTGTCACCATCCATCCGCCCGCGCGCCTTTTCCAGCATGGCGTCGCGCAGCATCTCGATCAGCCGCTGCTGCCAGTTCTCGACATTCTTCTTGAATACCAGATTCTCTTTCTTGAGATAGGCCTCGTAGTCGGCGATCACGTCCGCCAACTCTTTGGTCCCCTTGCCCTCGCTTGCCACCGTCTTCACGATCGGAGGCGTCCAGCGGTCGTTGCGCGTGGCCAGCGATTGCATGGCGCGAATCTCGCGCTCCACGCGCTCTGCCCCTTCGCGATCGCTTTTGTTGATCACGAAAATGTCGGCGATTTCCATGATCCCGGCTTTGATCGTTTGCACATCGTCGCCCATGCCGGGCACCAGAATCACAACGGTGACGTCTGCCAGCCGCACAATGTCGACTTCATCCTGCCCGACTCCAACCGTTTCGATCATGATCAAGTTGCGGCCCGCAGCATCGAGCACAGTCGCGGCGTCTGCCGTAGCGCGCGCCAGCCCTCCCAGTGATCCTCGTGTTGCCATGCTGCGAATGTAAATCCCCGGATCGCCGTAGTGATCCTGCATGCGGATGCGGTCGCCCAGAATCGCTCCGCCCGTGTAAGGGCTGGTTGGATCGACCGCGATGATGCCGACGGTCTGATTCTCTTTGCGATAGTGCTTGGCGAGCTGATCCACCAGAGTGCTCTTGCCCGATCCGGGCGCGCCCGTCAAGCCGATGACCCGCGCCCTGCCCGTATGCGGGAAGAGCGCCTTGAGCAACTCCGACCAGCCGGCAGAGCGGTTCTCGACCGTAGAGATGGCGCGAGCCAGCGCGCGGGCATCGCCCGAGCGGAGACGGCGGATAAGAGTTGTACTCGCAGGAGTCAAGCAAGATAGTGTAACAACCCGCGCGGATCTGCGTTCATCCAGCTAGGAGCTAGTAGCGAGAAGCCAGCAGCCGATTTCAATCCTTCAGCAACTGCCGCGCAATCACCAGCCGTTGGATTTCGCTGGTCCCTTCGCCAATCGTGCATAGCTTCACATCGCGATAAAACTTCTCCGCCGGATAGTCCTTGATGAACCCATACCCGCCGTGGATCTGCACGCCTTCATTAGCACATTTCACGGCGACCTCGCTGGCGTAAAGCTTGGCCATCGACGATTCGAGCGTCGTCTTCTTGCCGGCATCTTTCATAGCGGCGGCGCGGAACGTCAGAAGTTTTGCCGCCTCGATTTCCGTCGCCATGTCGGCCAGCTTCCACTGGATCGCCTGAAATTCCGAGATCGGCTTGCCAAACTGCTGTCGCTCTTTCGAATACTTCAGTGCCGCCCCGTAAGCGCCCTCGGCCATGCCAAGCGAGAGCGCTGCGATTGAAATCCGCCCGCCGTCAAGCACCCGCATTGCGTCGATGAAGCCGTCACCTTCCTTGCCCAGCAGATCTTCTTCCGGTACGAAACAATCATCGAAGATCAGCTCGGCCGTGTCGCTAGCGCGCAGCCCAAGTTTGTTTTCCTTCTTTCCCGGGCGAAATCCCTTGGTGTTCTTTTCCACCACGAAAGCCGATAGCCCGTGCGTATGCGCCGCGCGATCGGTCACTGCCAGCACAACGACCACATCTGCGTAGTGGCCGTTGGTGATGAAAGTCTTGGTGCCGTTGAGCACCCACCCGCGCTTTGCTCTTGTCGCCGTCATGCGCGCGCTGCCTGCGTCCGACCCAGCCGAAGGCTCGGTCAGTCCCCAGGCGCCGATGAACTCGCCGGTAGCCAGCTTCGACACATACTTTTTCTTCTGCGTTTCGTTGCCTGCCAGAAAAATATGGTTTGAGCACAGCGACGTGTGCGCCGCCACAATGATCCCCACCGAGCCGTCCACGCGAGAGAGTTCTTCGATCGCCGTGACGTACTCCACGTAGCCCATTCCCGCCCCACCGTATTCGGGTGGAAAGATCATCCCCATCAGGCCGAGCTTGCCCAGTTCCTTGATCGTGGCCAGCGGGAATTCGCCCGCTTCGTCCCACTTCATGACGTTTGGCGCAATCTCGCGTTCGGCAAACTGGCCCACGCTCTTCTTCAGGTGCAGTTGCTCGTCGTTTAGCTGGAAGTCCAAGAATCCTCCGAAGACACAAGGTCCATCGATTCCCCTTTGCTTACGCGCAGGGTCGCTCGGGATAGCAAAATGAGAACGATTGGGATGCCGCGCGCGGGGATGGCGCAGAGTGCCGCCCACCTTGTCATTTAAGCATGGCGGGCAGCAATCAACGAAATTCGAATACCGACCGGTTGGACTGGGGAAGCGTGGCGGTTACTACGCGGCCTTCCTCGGACAGGCGAATAAAAAAGGGCGCGCCGAAGCGCGCCCAAGTCAGGAGGAACAAAGTTCAGAAGCAATAGGCTCCGCAGGACAAACTCAATCTCGTCTCCAATCTCAGCGTCCAAAGCCCGTCGTCTGCATAGCATTCCGCGAGATGTCTGCCGTTGACGCAATCCCCTGCATCCGCAGCTTGAACTCATCCGCGTTCGACGCGCTCTCCAGCGCGGTCTCGTAACTCACCAGCCCCGCCTGGAACAAATCCCAGAGCGACTGGTCGAAGGTCTGCATGCCGTACTGCGACGTGCCCGCGGAAATCGCGTCACGGATGGCGCGCGTCTTCTCCGGTACCAGAATGCATTCCCGGATGTACGCGGTCGTCACCATCACTTCGACGGCGGGCACTCGGCCCTCGGCGTCCGACCGGCGCACCAGGCGCTGGCTGACGATGGCGCGCAACACTGCCGCCAACTGCAGCCGGATCTGTTTCTGCTCCGGCGGCGGAAAGATGGCGATGATGCGGTTAATGCTTTCCACCGCATCCAGGGTGTGCAATGTGGAGAAAACCATGTGGCCGGTTTCGGCCGCGTGCAGCGCCGTCCCGATCGTTTCCAGATCGCGCATTTCGCCCACCAGAATCACGTCCGGATCCTGGCGCAAAGAAGCGCGCAGCGCCGCCGAAAATGACGGCGTATCCACTTCCACCTCGCGCTGGTTGACGTAGCCTTTCTTGTCGCGATGCAGAAATTCGATGGGATCTTCGATGGTGATAATGTGTTCAGCTCGAGTCGAGTTGATGCGGTCCACCATGGCGGCCAGTGTCGTCGATTTGCCCGAGCCCGTCACCCCGGTCACTAGCACCAGACCGCGCGGCATGTCGCAGATCTGCTCCACCACCTTCGGCAAAAACAATTCGTCGAGCGCCCGGATCTTCGTGGGAATCACGCGCAGCACTAATCCCACGTTGCCGCGCTGCTGAAACACGTTCACACGGAAGCGTCCCAGGCCCGCGACGCCATACGCCATGTCAATTTCCGTAGTCTCTTTGAATTTTTGCTTTTGCCGCGCTGACATCATGCTGAACGCCATGTTCAACATGTCTTCGGCCGACACACGCGCCTGGTCGGTCAGCGGCACCAGATCGCCATCAATGCGCAGGTGCGGATAGTTCCCGACCTTCAAATGCAAGTCAGAAGCGCGGCGCTCCATGGCAATACGGAGCAGGTCATCGATAGTCATGCAGGCAAGACTCCAGGTACCGTGCCTATCATGACGCGTACCGCCCCCGCACACGAGATGACGGAGGTAATGCGACTTTAGGACGTGGCCGCTGTCCCTAATACTTTGCTGTCGAAAGCTCGGACTTTGCTTTTGTGTGGAAGGGGCGCGGCTTCAGCCGCGCCGTAACTTGTTGAAAATATGCCTGCGGCCAATACAGCCTTACACACTCACCGGCTGCTTCGCTCCCACCGGAACCGGCGTAAGCCAAGCATGACGATCCGGTTTCTCGCCACGCACAACCCCGTAAAACTCCGCTTGCAGGGATTTGGTAACCGCGCCGATCTTGCCCGTGCCTACGGGAATCTTGTCGACCGAGCGAATGGGCGTGATTTCCGCGGCCGTGCCGGTGAAGAAAACCTCGTCGGCGATGTACAGGGATTCGCGCGGAATCTGCTGTTCCACGATTTTGATGCCGAGGTCGCGCGCGATCTGCGACACCGAGTCGCGTGTGATACCCGGTAAGACCGAGTTGCCCAGCGGAGCCGTGTGCAGCACCCCGTTGCGGACGACAAACAGATTCTCGCCCGAGCCTTCGCTGACCAAGCCATTCACATCCAGCGCGATGCCTTCCGCATAGCCGTTCACGATCGCTTCCATCTTGATCAGCTGCGAATTCATATAGTTCGCGCCCGCCTTAGCCATCGCCGGCAAAGTGTTGGGCGCGATCCGCGTCCAGGAAGAAATGCAAACATCCACTCCCTCACTGGCGTCCGCTCCCAGATATTTTCCCCAGGGATAATTCGCGATGTAGATTTCGATCGGGCAATTGAAGGGGCTCACTCCCGCGTCGCCATACCCGCGGAGTACGATAGGGCGGATGTAGCAGGGCCACACGCCATTGTGTCTTACCAGTTCGAGCATGGCGCGCACGATCTCGTCGCGGGTGAAAGGGATGTCAATACGGTAAATGCGAGCCGAGTCGATGAGCCGCTGCATATGCTCGGTGGCGCGGAATATCGCTGGCCCGGTGGGCAGCGCGTAGCACCGGATGCCCTCAAACACCGAAGAGCCGTAGTTCACAACGTGGGCCATCACGTGCACGGTAGCGTCGTCCCAATTGATGAACTCGCCGTTGTGCCAGATTTTGTCCGTCTTCTGAATCGCCATGCAGACTCCTTCGGTGCAAAGATTCGCGGAAGCGCCCGACGTATTCCCGCGAATCAATGAAGAAATGACTTCCAGAAGAGAATTATACCGTGGCAGCGAGCCCGCCCTCGGATTCCAGCCTGCCTTTACTGACAACTGAAAACTGACAACCGAGAACTCTTTCAGCGAATCGCGAAGAGGTTGTTGGCCACGACACCACCTTCACCGGCGACGATCATCCGCATCGTGATGCGCTCCGCTTTGTAGTGGTGGCTTCGATGTAGCAGGTACACGACGCCAACTCCCGCGCCAAAACCTAAAGCGGACCCGGCTGCTTCTCCGGCGGCGCCGCGCGTCACGAAGGGACGCATAATCGGATTGACTTCGCGAAGGCCCTGGTTCAGTCCACGCTGAGTGGTGACCGCGTCAACCGCGATCAGTCCGGCTAATACGCTGGCGCTCACCTTGTTCTCCACCGTCCAGAAACGATGTTGGCTGGGTGCATCGGGAAGGGTGGAAGTGCTGCTCGCCGTGAAGCTCTGGGCCTGCAGGGCAGCGCTCAGACAAAGAATCGAGAGAAGGTATTTCATCGGGTTCCGGGCAACTAGTAGGTCAGCAAGATGACAATAAGGGAACGGTGCACTGGAGGGTATGGCCCATCTAGTGGGAATTGCGGCCAGTTGGTAAGAGTAACTGCGCAGCCTGGAGGGTTACTTGCGTGCCGTCTGGCCCATCTGTGTTCTTAGTCACAGACTGGTGCGCCCTGATGCGGTAGAAATGGCCTCGCCATTCAAAGTACAGAGGAGGCTACATGGCAACTCAGCGTGCGTCGCTCGAAACCATTGAGGAGTTCCTGGCTCAGAAACGGATTGCGATGGCCGGAATTTCGCGGGACCCTGCGAATTTCAGCGTGAAGCTGTTCGAAGAACTCTGTCGCCGCGGGTATGACGTTGTTCCCGTAAATCCCAACATGGCGGAGGTGCAAGGGCGACCGTGCTTCGCCCGCGTGCAAGACATCCAGCCTCCGGTCGGAGCAGCCTTGCTGATGACTTCTCCCGAAGCGGCCGAAACCGTTGTGAGAGACTGCGCCGAGGCGGGCATACGGCGAGTCTGGATGTACCGGGCGACCGGCCAGGGTTCCGTCAGCGCGAAGGCGGTTGCGTTCTGCCGCGAGCGAGGGATGCAGGTGATTCCGGGAGAATGTCCATTCATGTTTCTGCCGGACGCAGCGGGCTTTCATCGCTTTCACGGATTTGTCCGCAAGATCACCGGAAGATATCCGCAGCGGGGCAGGCCACAAGCGCTACCAGTTTAAGGGGTCTCGGTAGCCGGAACCCAATTGCGGCGCTCAAGAAAAGTTGGAGGTTCGTACGTCTTTCCCTTGGCCAGCCGATTTTCCTCGCGGCGTGTTGTCCACAACAGGATCGGGCCCAGTACCGCGGCTGTGAGGCGCGCGATAACCGGGGATTCCTTTTCGACTTCGCGGCGCAGCTTGTGAATCCGCTCACTCACACTGCGATTGACTTTCTTGAATTCTTTCTCCATCACCCAAAGCGCAGCATTGTAAGCGCTCCTGAGTTTCTTTACTTCCCGCTCGAACCGCTCCCGGACCCGCGGATCGGGGTAGTCCTTGTAGCGCTGCCAACCCTGCAGGATGGTCTGGGACATGCGATAAAGGCTCGGTCCATTTCTCTCGAAATCGCGCCAGAAAGCCCAATCCAGAAACCTCTTGGAATCCTCGCGCGAGATCGCGGCGTGCCGGAAGTTGAATTTGAACTGGCCATGAACGTCGGCGAAGTCAACGTCCGGCAGCAGACGGCCCTGTTCTTCCATTTCCTGGTACAGCGGCGTGCCCGGAACCGGCGTGTAGAGCATGAACTGGTGAAAGTCGGTCTGGTGGGCGATCGCCGCTTCAATTTCCTCGACGATGTTGTCGGGCGTATGGTGTTCGAGCCCCACGATGGTTGAGCCCTGCACTCGTATTCCGTGTTCGCGGAGTTCACGCGTCAGTTGCTGGACGTTATTGCCCTGCAGCTTGCTATAGCCGGCCTTGGGAGATTCCAAGCCCATCCACACCCAGGAAATGCCGAGTTCGACCAGTTCCAGCATGGTGTATTTTCGAATTGCATTGGCGGAAGCAAAAACGGAAAGCTCCCAGCTCTTGCCGTTCTCCTTCATTAGTTCCAGCAGGCGCATCGCGCGTGTGCGGTGCAGCAGAAAGTTTTCGTCCATCACAAAGAAGGATTTCACTTTGAGTTCAGCTTCGATCCTGCACATCACCTCAAACAGTTCATCGCCGGTCTCGTAAAAATTGACAAACTTTCCCTTGCCGCCAAAGAAAGCCGATGTCGTACAGAAGTTGCATCCCATGGGGCATCCCACCGACGGAATGATGGTGGCTGCCGTGCTGCCCTTCCGATCAGGAAGGAGCATTCCCATAATGCGTGTCCGCAGCCCGGAAACGATGTTGGGATGGCGAATCGGCGCGTGCTCGTCTTCTCCCAGATACCGGCGCATCCAGGAAATCCCTTCTCCCTTCACGATGTGGTCGGCGTCGATCATGGTCTCGACACCGGGAATGGCAGCCACGTGTCCGCCCACCACAATCGTCGAATCCGGGGACAGTTCCCGCACCATGCGGCACATCTCCCGGACCTTGCCCACATTCACGATGATTCCAGAGATCCCTACGATGTCGTAGTGGTTCGAGGTCAATTCGCGAGCAAAGCGTTCGCGGGTAGGAAAATCCAGTACGCTGCACGGCGCTGAAATATTTTCCTGAATCATCATGATGCCCCAGGAGCGATGGAACATGCGCAACGAGAAACTGCCTTGCGCGCGCGTGACCTGGTTGTGATAGAGCTCCATCGGATTGATCGACCGGCTGCCAAATTCGTCGTCCTGGGCATATGGCCCGAAGACCGAACTCAGCAAAATGCGCGCATGACTCCCCTTGGGGTGAGTTTCTACTGGACTGGGTTTCATAGATTCCTTGCTTGAAGGATAAGTACTCGGCAGAGCACTTCGCGGTGATCGTGGTTACATTACAAAACTATTACGTGCGCTCTTGCACGCGCATTTCCAGCCTGTCGCAAGAAAAACTTTAGTTTGGTATCAGACCGCCGCAGGGGACGTGTTGCGCACCAGCGCGAGCGCTGTCAGATCGTTTTGCGTGGGAGTCACGGCCGTGGACTTCCGAGCAGCATGCAGAATGGTCAGACACAAGTCGCGTGCGCTGAGCACAGTCGCCTCCTGAAGACTTCGCTTCGCCCCGTCGAGTCCGAAATCCGCGCTCTCGTATTCCGCTTCGATGATTCCGCGCGAGACCACCATAAGAGCCGACCTCGGCACCAGGTGACACGCCCCCGCGCTCTGCGTCGTGTGCGAAAACAAGCCCAGCGGCAGCCCCGTCGCCTCCAGCAGAGTGATTCCCGTGCGGTCGCGAAGCAGCCCCGGAGTGTGGCCTGCATTGGCATAGCACACCGTCCCCAGCTCTTCGTTATAGCAACCGAGGAACGCCGGACAACTGCGAACACCGCCCCGCAGAATGGTGATGTTCATGGCGTGGCACAGTTCGATCATGGCAGTAGTTTCGTTGATGTCTTCTCCGGAGAGAAGCTCGGGCGCAAGCGTTCGGAACGTCTTTTGCACGGCGATCAGGATTTTCCGCGTGTCTGCTCGCAGGCCGGCGATATCGAGCAGCACAAACAGCATGCGGGACGGCCCCGCCCTCAGGAATTCATAGAAATCGCCCGCCACCCGCTGCCCGCTGTACACCGCGGCAATCTCGGCGTGACGCAGTTCCGGTGTATCGCAATGCAGCGGGTCAGTGAGAGGCAATGCAACTTCACGCGGCTTAAACAGCGAACGCCAGAGCCCCGTCGTGGGCGACTTGAGTTCCCTGACATTAGATTTCCGCATCATTGCCTGGCTCCCGAAACACGGGCGCCAGGCGCCTGCGGAATCTGCCAGAAAACGGAATCGAGCCGAAGAGTATGCATCTGCCAGCACAATCGGCAGATTGGCGTCGTTTCTTTACTGCAACCTGTTTCATGCGCCAGTTCAGCGCAAGTGACCGCGCCTAATGCGGCAAATACCCGGACTCAATCGGCAATTTGCCGTCTACCTTGACCACCCCCACGCGATCCGTGATCGACCGTTCTTCCACGAACCCGATCGCGCCCGGAGTAGAGGCCACGGCATCGATCACATCTGCATCCGTCCCCACCGTCCGAATTGAATCTCGGTGCGCGGCGAACTGCGCCTTCACCTCCGCCTCGGTCATCTTGTTCAGATGTTCCAGCGTGACCATCTCATCCGGCGAAGAGCTGTGCAACACCAGCACCACATTCCTGCCGTCGGGCCACTTCTTCACCTCTCCTTTAAAAATCTTACCCAAATGAGAGGATGTGACATTCTGAACGCCGTTGTCCTTGTTGACCACGACCGCCATGTGGTGCGCAAAACAGGGGGTCAGCGACAAAGTAACCCATGCCCACAGGCAGAGAATCCGCGAATACTTCATATGACCTAAGGTTAACCTTGTTGCCGGAGATTCTTGTCAAGAAATTGTCAAAAGTATGGCAGGAATCAGTCTTGTAACCAGAAACACCTCTCTCAGGACCCTATGCTTCAGAACCCCATGATGTTGTAGCCGCAATCCACATAAATGGTCTCGCCGGTGATCCCGGAACTTGCGTCGGATGCCAGAAAGACCCCGGTGCTGCCCACCTCGCTGACTTCCACATTACGCTGCAGAGGGGCGCGCTCGGCGTGCCCTCTCATCATCTCTCCCATGCCGGAAATGCCGCGCGCCGCCAGGGTTTTGATCGGACCCGCGGAAATGGCGTTAACTCGAATCTTCTTTCGCCCCAGATCGGAAGCCAGATAGCGCACCGTGCACTCCAGCGCGGCTTTGGCAACGCCCATCACGTTGTAGTTGGGGACGACTTTTTCCGCTCCGTAGTAAGTCATGGTCATGATGCTGCCGCCTTCTTCCATCAAAGGCGCCGCCGCCCGGCAAACCGCGATCAGAGAATACACGCTGACATCATGCGCGATGCGGAAGCCTTCGCGTGTTGTGTTCACGAAGTCGCCCTTCAGTTCTTCTGCCGGAGCGAAAGCCACGCTGTGCACCAGCACATGCAGCCTGCCGTAGCGCGCCTTGAGCGTCTCGAACAGGCTCGCAATTGCCGCATCGTTCGAAACGTCGCACATGAAGGCTTCCGCACCCGGCAGCGACAAAATCAGGTCTTTGGCCTCCTGTTCCAGTCGCTCGTTCTGATAGGTGATGGCAAGGTTCACGCCCGCCGCGTGCAGCCCTTGTGCAATCGCCCAAGCGATCGAGCGCTTGTTCGCCACTCCAAAGACGACGGCCGTCCGGCCTTTCAAATCCTCAAACATGTATAGGTGCTCCCCCCGGGGAGAAGAAAAAGAATAACAGCATCTGTTGTTTGTGTGGGGCGGACACTCTTGTCCGCCGCTGGTGGCCTTGGCGTTGATCTTAATCTATCGAATGGGCGCACTGAGAAAGCTGTGAACTGATGGCCAAGGGCTGATAGCTGACGGCAGTCCTACTTCAATCCCGTAACCACATACGCCTCCGACAACACCCGCGCGTAGAGGTAAGCATACGCATTCGCGTCGCGCGAAAGATGCGGCCAGCCAACGGTCGACACTCCCGCGCCCGTTTCCTCGCCGAAGGTTTTCCACGGCTCCATCCTTCCGGTCTGTATATTGACGCGAGAGACCTTTGCGGATTTCGCGTTCGATTGGTTGGGAACTACATATACCGATCTTCCGTCGGCCGTCCAGCCAAAAACGACGTAGTTTGCTTCGAGTCCCGGTATGGGATGAAAACCGCCCCCTTCGAGCGGCCAAATTCCCCGTTTTCCATCGGGTCCGCGCACGGCTACACTCCTGCCGTCCGGGGAGATGTGCGTGCCGGAGATGCCCTCGGGAGTGACAGGCTTGGAATCGCCAGTGCTGAGATCAATCACATAGTCGCGCCCGCCGTGTCCGGCCTCGATTCCCGATGCCAGCAATCGCTTGCCGTCCGGAAAAAACTGAACTCCGCCGTAGCTCACCGCGTCGTGCGTGAGTTGCCGTGATTCACCCGCTCCCGTCGGCACCAGGCTTAGCGGTCCTCCTTTCGCCGGCGCTGTGATCACCCATTTCGCATCGGGCGAGATGGCCCCGGCGATTCCCTCGCCAATGCGCGCAGGAGGCGACCCATCCGTATCGCGCAGAAACACTGTGTAATTCGGTCCCCCGCCATCGCCTTCTTCTTCAAACAAAATCTTCCGGCCATCCGCGCTGATGTCGCGCAGCTCCGACCATCCAAACCACCCTAGTTCGCGCTCTTCTTTAGCCCCAGGCCCTTTGCCGCGGATATCAAGCCGGGTGTGATTCGCCACCGTCAGCACCTTTCCATTGTGCAGATCTTCCAGCCACATGCCGCCGGGCACGTTGGTCATCGTCCGCAGCTTTCCCGCAAGGTTCACCGCCCGCGGGTTGTTGGCGCTGCCCGTATTGGTGGATGTGAACCAGATCTCATCACCCGCCGGAGACCAGAGAATCCCCTGCAGGGAGGTCCAGCCGGAAGAAAGTTTCCTTTCCTTTTCTTTGCCATCGGCGCCAATCACGGCGAGTGAGCCTTCGTCGTCGCCCCCAGGATTTTCGTGGTCGGCAAATGCGATCCACTTGCCGTCCGGCGAAATCTTCGGATGACTGATCCAATTGATGCTGTCGATGAGCACCTTGCCCATGGGATATTCCAGATGCCAGTGGTTATTTTCCGGAACGTACCGGACCACTGCCATGTTGTCGCCGTTCGCGGAAAAATCGGCGTCCTGCACATTGTTCAGTACTTCTCGCGGCGTCCCCCCGCTCAGCGGAACCCGCGCCAGCGTCCCGCTGCGCGCATAGCCACTGTAATACTGCGTGTTGAGCCGAATCGCCATTTCCCCGTTCTTGGAGATCGAAAGCAACTCAGCATCCTTGATTCCCAGTTCGCGCGCCCCCGGATCATCCGTGCGCGACATATAAAGCTGGTTGTCGCCACCTTCCCACGATGCGCTGTAAACAATGCTGCCGTCCGGCGTAAACCGGGCATTCCCGATAGAACCGGTGCGAAAAGTAATCTGCTGATACTCGGCCTGAGGGGCGCGAGCGCTGGATTTGCCGGTCAACCAACCGAGACCATACACCGCACACGCGACCCCAAGACCAGCCGCAAGTCCAATCAGCAGCCGGCGGCGAGCCGGGACAAAGCTAGTGCCCGCCGCCGCTACCCTTGCCGTGGAACCGGAAGGTCCCGAAAGATGTTCCAGATCAAACGCAATGTCGCTGGCGGAATGGAAGCGTGCCTCGGGGTTCTTCTCCAGGCAGTGGTGCACGATGCGCTCCAGCGCCGGAGAGACATTGCGATTGGTCTCGCTCAACTCCGGAGGGTCTTCCTTCAGAATTGAGCTCATCGTGTCCGCTGGAGTGTCGCCATGGAATGCCCGTTTGCCCGAGAGCATCTCGTAAAGAATTGCCCCAAAGCTGAATATGTCGGAGCGTGGATCGAGCGCCAGGCCCCGCACCTGCTCGGGAGACATGTATCCCGCCGTCCCCATCACCACGCCCGCTTCCGTGCCCTGGGTCGCGGTCGGCAGGGATGAGTGGGACGATGACCCGGGATCGGCCTGAGTAAGTTTTGCCAGCCCGAAGTCCAGGATCTTGACCCGCCCGTCTTTCGTGACGAACAGATTCTCCGGCTTGAGGTCGCGATGAACAATTCCTTTCTCATGAGCCGCGGCCAGCCCATGCGCGATTTGCAAGGCGTAGTCCAAAGCCTTGCGTGTCGCGATTGATCCGCTGCGCAGACGCTCCCGCAGCGTCTCGCCCTCCAGCAGTTCCGAGACGACGTAAGGCGAGCCCTCGCTGGTGCCAATATCAAACACAGCCAGAATGTTGGGATGGTTCAGGGCGGCGGTGGCCAGTGCCTCCTGTTCGAAGCGGTGCAACCGGTCGGCGTCAGCAGAAAGCGCTTGCGGCAAGATCTTGATAGCAACTTCCCGCCGAAGACGAGAGTCACGGGCACGATAAACCTCGCCCATGCCGCCGGCGCCTAGAAGGGAAACGATTTCATATGGACCGAGTTTAGCGCCGGGAGTCAGGTTCATCGGTGGGCGAGATTATAACCCAGGGGTTAGATCGCAGACAGCTCTCAGCGGTCAGTTCTCAGTAATGAATGCCGGCGACCAACTCCACGTCTGCCCGATCCTACGCTATGACCACAAGTTATGATGAGATAGAATGGGCCAAGCCGAAAAGATATGATGAGTGATAGACAATGAAATACAGCTTTGAATTCGATCCTGTGAACAAAATCCTGCTCGGCCGGTTTGAGGGGCGCATCACGGATGAATCGCTGGGAGAATTTTATCGGACGGGGCTAAAGCATTGGGCCACGACCGATGCCAGCGCGGCCATTACCGACTACTCAGCTGCGACCGAGTGGGCCGTGTCCCACGAATTCATACGCGCACTGGCAAATGAGGAACCGGCCGTAACCGATCCGGGCAAGCGTCCTCGCATAGTCGTTGCTCCGACTGCGGCCGGCTTCGGTATATCCCGCATGTTTCAGATCGTGGGAGAGTCGAAACGGCCCCGATTTAAAGTCGTCCGCGCCCTGGACGAAGCCTATAAAGAACTCGGGGTTAAATCCCCGCACTTCCAATCCTTGCCGTGACCGTCAACGACCTGAGCGCTGATAGCTGAAAGCCCGCCCCTCTTAATTCTCACTCTCCACCGGCTTCGCCTTCGGAGCCGGCAGTGCCTTCGCGGGCTTGCCCGGTTTCGGAGTAGCTGGCGGAATCGGCGGAGCCGGAGAAACCACCGCAACTGTCCCTTTGCGGATCTCGATCGTTCCCTTGTCGCAATTCATCACGAGGCGCGGCCCGTTGGTGCCGATCGAACCGCTGGCGCTCGCTTCTTTGTCGCGATTATCGACTTTGATTTCGTCGAAGTCGCTCTGAATCTCGCCTTCGTGAGTGCGCGCCTCAACCTTGATCGCAGTATTCGGCGGAATCGAAACCTGCACGTCGCCCTTGCGGTTGTCGATTTGGATATTCCCTGGTTTTCGCAGCCCAACCTCAACCGTCCCGTTGGCGTCTTCGAGCCGCAGATCGCCCGACAACCCTTCCAGCGCTATGTCTTTCGACCGGGTCGTCAGGCGCATCGGTCCTGTCAGAGAATCGGCGCGCAAGTCGCCAGAATCCAGATCCAGCCGGCCATCGAGCCGTGAAAATTCCATATCCGTGCGCGACGAGCGGAAACTCACCGTTTTGCTGATTCGAATCAGCCGCACGCTTTCCTGAAACTCTCCATTCAGGTGAACCGCGCCGTCCACATCTTCCACTGCCACTTCGTTCGCCTTGCCCTGAATGGTCACGTCGCCCTTCACCTGTCCCAGCCGCGCCGAACTGCCGTCCAGGTTCAGCGAGATGTTTCCAGTGTGGTCATTGACGGTGACTTCGCCGCGATGGTGGTTGATCTCGATACTGCTCGACATGCCCGCGATAGTTACATCGCCTCGGCTCGACGTGATCACGAGTGACGTATTGACCGGCACATAAATATCCATGTCGGTGGTCACGCCCTTGTCGCCGCCCGCACCCTGGGTGTTGGCGTTGAGCAAGATTACTTTCTCAGCCGTGGTAATCGCCGGATCGGTCTTGGTGTTATAGCGGTCAGCGTCCTGTTGATTTTCCGCATGAACCTTCTTGCGCCACGAAACCTTGAGCTTCTTGTCGTCCGACACATTGACGGTAATCGTGCCCCGCTCGTCATTGATGCGCAGGCTGTTGCTGCCCGTCGGCCAGTCATTGCTGAGTTCACCGCTGTAGTTGAACGTGGACCCGCCAAAAATCTCGTCTAACCCTTGATCATCGCCCAACTGGATGTGGTCCCCGAGGCTCTTCCAGTCCACGCGTGACACCTGGGTTGCAATCAGCCCGGTCATGATGATAAACAGCATCAGGAAAACGCCGCCGACCCCAATGCCAGGCGCCGGCTGCCCTTGGCGTTTGGCCTCTTCGTATTCGACCAGTTTGAGTACGCCCCACAAGATCAGCAGCGCCGGCCAGAAGCGCGCGAACAGCGATCCCAGGTGATGGAAATCCATGATTCCCATCGTCCCCAGCAGGAATAGCACTCCCAGCAGGATCAGTACGACCGGCCCGGCGATCGAACGCTGTGGAGGACGCGGAGTCGGAGGTGTGGGTGGAGTCGGAGGCATCATTGGGCTAGCCATGGTTCACCTCCCCGGTGGGCGGAACAGGTGGAACTGGCGGAGTCGGAGGTTCCGGTGGTTCTGGCGGAATCGGCCCCCCCGACGCCGGAAGAATATGTCCCTCCGTCGAACAGTTACTCTGGAACAGTTTCACGCCGCCGATCACCAGTAGCAACACGGGCCAAGTGCGCCCGAACCCGACTTTGCCCAGGCTCTCGAGCAGGAGGAGGATTCCCAGCGTGACCAGAACCGCCGGCCACATCAGGCCGCAAGCACGGCAGCGTGCGCATCCGCAACGTCCGGCACACTGGCCCGTCAAGCCCCAGTTGCGCGCGAACATCCAGCCTCCCAACCCGATCAGGATGAGCGGCCAGAACCGATCCAGCTCAAGTCCCAAGCCCATCGTATGCAGCAGGAACAGTACCCCGAGCAGAATCAGCACGATCGCGCCAATTGGAACTTTGCTGGTCTCGATCTTTGCCCCGCCCCCAAAATTTGCGGCCAGGCCGAAGGGATCCGGTATCGGTTGTGCCGTCTGGATCGCCCTCGCCGAACGCACCGCATCAATGATCTGGTAGACGTAAAAGAAGGCGATGCCGAAGCCGCAGATAATGCCCAGAGCCTCATTGTGCCCATGGTCGCTGGCGTTAGCGCCGGCGATGAGCAGAACAAAAATGGCCAGATGCGCCAGTCCCTTGGCATATTGCCCGGTGTAGACCGCGCCCACGCCGAAGGGAAAGAATCCGGCCAAAATTCCGGCCACAGTTGGGTTCGGTCCGCTGCCGCTTCCCGGAGGAGGCGGTGGGGCAGCAACCTGCCGGGACGCTGTCGGGGAGAAGCTACCGGAAGCGTATCCCGCCGCACCTGCCGGAGCCACTTCCATCTTCGCTCCCAGACAGTCCTCGCAATAGATCACGCCCCGCACGGGACGCATACACTTCTCGCACAGCGCCTTTCCGCAAGTGCGGCAATAGGCCACTGCTGACGCATCAGCATGATTGGCACAGTTCATACAAACCTCCGATTCGTTTTTGCGGTCACCGCCACCGTCACGGCAGGAGCATCCCGCAGCGCGGCTAGAACCGGCTGGTTGTTTTCCTGGGAATAGTTGCGATCCTGTCTCTGGTCTGGTTGCCCACTGGTATCGTTCTTGCGATTCTGTTTCGGTTCCTCGGGCGCGGGTTCGGCGGGAGTGTTGGCCCGCTTCAGCTCGCGCACTTTCGATTCGATTTCATACACGAAGCGGATATTGTCGTAATACTTCACGACTTTGATCTGCGCGTCGTTGTACGCATGCCGCAGCGCGGACGGCCGCAGGTCGATTTTTGCCACATCCGAAGGCTTAAAGCCTGCTGTGCTAAGCACGAGCGAAACCACGAAGAAGATCATCCCGAACGACATCACAAACCGCGGCTGCCGCACAAAGGCTACCAAAGGCGTGAAGAAGGAGTCCCATCGCTCGCGCAGTCGCTCGCCGAACGGAGTCGTCCTGCCGCCAGCCGTCGCTGCTAGCGCTCGCGTGCTCACCACTCCGCTGGTGGCCGCCAGAATGTCGTGTACCAGATGTGCTGGAGGCTCGACCGCCTGCAGCGACCGCAGCCATTGCTGCCCCGCTTGCACATCCGCGAACAGCGGACCACAAATCTCGCAGACGCGCCGATGAGCCTCGAAGCTTTCTTTATGAGCGGGGTTTAACTGGCCTTCGAGAGCGTCGCTGAGGAGCGCTTCGAACTCCGCGCACTCTATTCCGTGTTTGAATTCATCTGGCATTCACATCACCTGCCTATAGGTACGTTGTAGAAGCCGCGCAAGTTCCGCTCGTCCCCGGTTAATTCTTGACTTGACGGTTCCCTCCGGAACCCTCAGAGCCGTGGCAATTTCCCGATAGTCCATGTCCTGTAAATCCCTTAAAATCACTGCCTCGCGCAGCTCCGGAGACAATTTCTGGAGCGCCAAATGCACCATTTCCTGCGTTTCCCGGCGTTGTACGTGGGCATCGGCCGCGAGCCCATGATCGGCAATCTGCTCGCTAAGCGGCTGCGCATCCTCATGCTCGGAAGGCGCCGAATCCAAGGAATCCGTGATCCGGTCGCCTTTGGACTTGCGGAAGTGGTCCACCAGCAGGTTGCGGGTAATGGTCGTGACCCAGGTCATGAACGCGCCCTTACCGGAATCGTATGTGTTCAACGTCCGGTACATCTTGATAAAGACCTCCTGAGTGAGGTCCTGCGCGTTGTCGGAATCCCCGGCAAAGCGGTAGCAAACGTTGTAAATCCGCCGGTGATAGCGCTCGACAATCTCTTCCCAAGCCGCGGCATCGCCTGAAACGCAGCGACGGACCAGCAATCCGACAACCTGGGCTTCTTCCAAAACCAGACTCCGCAAGTTTCCTGTTGGCCGCTCCAAACGTCCGGTCGCTGCTGCAGCGAAGTGCGCCGGAGCCTAACAGCACATGACAGATACGTTTCTGTGGAGCAGGAAGTTTCCTTCTATCAGGGAGCTAGAGATTGTAGCAGGCATGCGATCAGGGGAAATTGCCGATGACTCTTCAGGCTGCGCTGGCGTGACTAGTTCCGTCCGAACGACGACAGTCCGAGGGAGTTCTTTCGTCGCTTTCATCGGGGCTTGCAGCGGAGTTTCGTCGCAAGCGGTTGGACGACCCGGCTCTTGCCGAGGTGCTTGACCCCCTAGAACCGGTCTTTTGGAATCAAAGACTTAGGGAGAATCTGTCGGGAATTTTCGCCAGGTCTTTGAGGAATAAGGACTTATTCGTAAAATATTTTTCTGTCAATAATTTAGGGGGATTTCCACGGCTGGCCCATGCCAGCCCGATTTCGGGCTTGAGTGGGGATGTCCCGTGGACTGGCCCATTTTTCTGCCGGACTCTTTATGAAATCTTCACGCTTTCTCTAGTACACCTTAACCAAGGGGTGCATCCAAGACTGCGCTCTCGTCGCACACAGGAAGTGTCGGAAAGGATACAGAGTTATGGCTTTGACAGTTTGCAGGCAGCTGACCGGGCGTATCAAAAAAACAAGCTCTTGGCTTTGGTTCCCAATCCCGTCATGGCGAAACGACGCAACGGAGGGAGCACATCAAGTTCGGAAACTCGGCAACATCAGCGGCCCAGCAAGATGGGCTGGCGTTTTTGCGGTTTGCGCATGCGCGGCACTTGGATATGCGCAATCGACGCAAACAGAATCACCGACTAGTCAGACCCAGCAAGAGACGCAGGAGCGTATCCAAAGACTCGAAGGAGAGGTGAGAGAGCTGAAGGCGATTGTCCGACAGCTCCAGACCGCCTCGGCTCCCGCGTCGAACCTGGCCATGTCCAATGGCGCGGTCGAAACCAAGCTCCCGGCCGAGCAGAATCTTGTGCAGCCCGAAGACCGAAAGACACTCGACTTTTTGCGGGACACCACGATCAATCTGGGACTCGATACGTACTACGCCTATAACTTCAATCATCCCATCGGCCGCGTGAACCTGCTTCGCGCCTACGACGTCCTCAGCAATGAATTCAGTCTCAATCAGGCCAGCGTGATTTTGGAGCACGCACCCAATCTCGACGCCGGTCGCCGTTGGGGCGGTCGTCTCGATCTGCAGTTCGGCCAGGCTACCGACACGCTCCAGGGAAATCCTTCGAATGAACCAAGGCCGCAGATCTATCGCAACATCTTCCAGGCCTACGGCACATACGTCGTACCCCTGGGAAAAGGAATTACAGTCGACTTCGGAAAATGGGGCAGCTCGCTCGGGATCGAAGGAAACTACACGAAAGATCAGATTAACTACTCCCGCTCGTATTGGTTCTATTTCTTACCCTTCTATCACATGGGTGTGCGCGCCAGCATTCCTGTTAACGATCGCTTTGCGATCAATTACTGGGTAGTGAATGGTACGAACCAGGTAGAAGCGACGAACGGATTCAAGGATCAGCTGTTCGGGTTCACCGCCAAGCCAAACAAGAATGTGAGCTGGACTCTGAATTATTATCTCGGCCAGGAACACCCCGATCGTGCTCCCAGCACAGATTGCGGTCCAATACCGGTGCAGCCGGGGTTGTGCTTCGTTGCTATCCGCCCTGCTCCGAACGGCCGCACCCACATCTTCGACAGTTATGTCAGTTGGAAGGCCACGCCGAAACTAACAGTCGGGCTTGAAGGAGACTATTTTATTCAACGCCTCTGGCAGAACTCAGCTCCAGGACAGTCGTCGGCGCCTGCGCATACCGACGGCGGAGCAGCTTACCTGCAATACCAGGTCACACCCAAGATCGCGCTCGCAACCCGAGCCGAATATATGTCTGATCGTGGAGCACTCTTCAGCGGCATTTCCCAGGCGCTCAAGGAGAACACCGTGACCCTGGACTACAAGGTTTCTGATGGACTGCTGATGCGTTATGAGTGGCGTCGTGATTTTTCGAACCAGCCGTCATTCCTGTCCGATGTGCAGGGTGTGCTGAGCAACGAACAAAGCACGGCAACTCTCGGCCTGGTGTGGTGGTGGGGGCGCAAAGAGGGCTCCTGGTAGTGGTGAAGCAGGTTTCCCCTACGAGCTAAATTGACGAGGTGGCCCACTCAATCCGGGTTTTGGCTTGACTGGGGGGGCCACACGTCACAGGCTTGGGCCGGCGAACAAAACTACACAAAACTAGATTGTCCTCATGCCATGGGGACTAACGCGTTTTCGCGAGTCATGATCCCTCGGCTTGGCTCGGGATTTCGGC
>Ga0326727_10001080_pt1 | contig 105064 bp, 100 predicted proteins | sample MB2enrmetagenome_FD_207643 | JGI IMG/M metagenome (GOLD analysis project Ga0326727, IMG submission 207643) | Lab enriched peat soil microbial communities from McLean, Ithaca, NY, United States - MB29MY | ecosystem: Environmental > Terrestrial > Soil > Wetlands > Peat | place: USA: New York...
CTGCCGCCCGCTTCAGTTCCCGCTCGCTCATCCCCGTCCTCTTCAATTCGGCCTCCTTTGGAGGCCTTCAGTTTAGGGGACATTTCTATCCGGGCCAGATGGGGACATTATCATCCGGGCGCAACAGAATATAGATGTAGACTGCCCACGTGATTTGCCTCGACCACAACGCGACGACGCCAATCCTGCCGGAGGTATTGCAAGCGATGATGCCTTACCTCACGACGGAATGGGGCAATCCGTAGGGCCGAACAGCGTTCGGCCTTGGACCAGCGCTGCTGGTCCCTACATCGTGCTCACGGCACGCGAACAGGGGGCGGAGTTGATTGGGGTGCGCCCGATGGATGTGATTTGCGCCTCCTGCGCGACCGAGAGCAATAACGCTGCAATCGCCGGGGTGGTTACGGCAGGCCCTCGTAGCGGCGGGTTTACCCCCCCAAATGACGGTCGTAGCGGCGGGTTTACCCCGCCATTTCCTGATGGCGAGTCTACCTCGCCACATGGCGGGGTAAACCCGCCGCTACATGACCCTGCCCACGGCGTCACCTAATTGTCTAGGTATGCGCACGGCGGCCCATCCTAATCGACGTTGCCGCCCCACGGCTTTTTCATGGGCGGCCTACCCGCGCCTTGAAACTTGGCATTCAGAGCATCCCGTTTGGCTTTGGCGCGCGCCGGTTGGACAAAGTAGAAATCGAAGAGTTCCTCGAGCAGATTGAGCAACCATTCCGCTTCCTTCGGCTCCACGTCCACGATCTCGCCCGTATTGGTTGACTTGCTCGGGTGCGCGGCAAAATTGCCCAAGGTGCGGATGGCCTCCAAGTCTTCGGCGAGGTACTCCGGCAGTTGTTTCGAGTCAAGCGCCTGCTGGATTTCATTTGCCAAATCGCCTTTCTTAATGCCCGCTTTTTCGCGCAGCAAATACTGGAGGCAACGGCGGCTAAGAGCGGCGCTGGCCTTCTCGCTGTCCGGCAACACGAGGCAGGCTTCCCGGTAGTCGCTCGCAAATTCTGGAGGGACTTCCGAGGGTATCGGAGAGCGGGAGATTCCCTTTGGGTAGACAAGATTGAACGTCCCACCCATGGGAGCATACTCCCGTCCACCCGTCACCGCATCATGCTTGTCGATCATATGACCAAGCGTAACCACCAGCCGCCTACAGGCCGGGCAAAGGGTGAAGCCTAACCCCCATAGATTATCTTTATCCGGCGCAATACGGGTGTAAGTCCAAGTGTCATGGAAATTCTGTAAGCAGTGTGGGCATTGCATAATAGCCTGATTATGAACCAACTGTTACTCAATCCGCAACCTCGCAAGGGACAAGAGGCGGAAAGCAGCATCCAAGGTTCGGGGGATGAAAATGGAAACTGAGGCTGAGGCTAAACACCAAACATCAAAACCGTGAGGGGTAAGCAGGGGTACCCCTTGTGGGTACCCAGCCGCGCGGCATGGCCGCATTTGGGGCACCCACGAGGGGTGCCCCTACGGAGGCCGGGGCGCGTGTTCTTGTCTCGACGGAGGCGGCGCGGTTCGCCATACTTGACCAGGAAGGACGCCATGACCGATGAAATGAAGCGCCATACCCAATCCTTGCCCGGGCCAGGACGGCAGAAATACGCGGTGGAGAAAACCACCACGAGAAAGGTGTCATGTGCCTTTTTTCTTCGGAAAAGCGGGGTAGCGCGCATCTCAGCGCTACTCCGCGGCTCTATATGCGACGTGCGTTTACATGTTTATTAATACAACAACCTGAAAAGCCGCAGACGAAGGCAAACGGCGCCTGCGTCTGCGCTACCCCGCTCTTGCCGCCCCAATTGGGGATACCTATCGGGCCAGGGGTTGTTCTCAATGACCCGCTCCTACTTCTGCATTAGGTGAGGCAAGATGATTTTTGGCGAGCTTCTTGTGGGAATCATTTTGATATCAGGACCTTGCTGGCTTCTGATACCGGCGTGGCGATCGGGGCTGGGCTGCAGCGCTGCAGGCCGATGGAGAAAATATGCGTTGATTCTATTGATTGTCCTCACCGGTGTTGTAAGTTGCTATGTGCTAACTGTCGTAGCTGCCCTCAACGGGTTTCTAACGCAAAGCCACGTGGTCAAGATCGGAGTTCCCTTGTGGTACATATGCGTTGCGCTCCTGGTTCTGAGCTTGATCAGGATCCACAAGAGACCCTTCGGATGGATATTTGGATCGAGTCTGGTAGCGCTATTCTTCTGGACGAATCTTGTATTATTTCATTAGGAAATACAGGAGCGGTGCAGCAGGTAGCGGGTAGCGCGCATTTCAGCGCTACTCCGCTACGTTGCCGTGGAGGACGGGCCGAATCGGCCCCAGAGCAGGACCGTAGGGGTACCCCTGGTGGGTACCCAGAAGTCGGCATTGCCGACCTGCCGGGCAGGCACGAGGCCTGCCCCTACGATGCGGTGGCGGCATGGCCGCGTTCCGGGCAACCACGAGGGTTGCCCCTACTGAAATTCATGTATGACCCTAAAATCCATCACCGGCAATCACTGCGGTGGGATAAACACAACTACTCGTCCCCAGGCTTTTACTATGTGACGATCTGCATTCAGGATCACCGGTGTCTGCTGGGGGATGTCCAATCGGGCGTGATGAATCTGAACGACGCCGGCGAAATGGTGGACGCCGCGTGGTTTCGAATTCCCATGCAATTTCCAACCATTCAATTGGACGAACACATCACGATGCCCAACCATTTCCACGGCATTATCCAAATCGTGGGGGCCGAAACCGTAGGGGTACCCCTTGTGGGTACCCAGCAGTCGGCAATGCCGACATACCGGGCAGGCACGAGGCCTGCCCCTACGTTGGGGGATGTGGTAGGCGCGTTCAAATCACAGACCACCGACGAATACATAATGGGGGTTCATCAAGCCGATTGGCCGAGATTCCAAAATCACTTTTGGCAGCGAAATTATTGCGACCACGTGATTCGCGACCTTGACGAGCTGGAGAAAATCCGGGTTTATATCCGGCAAAACCCGCTGATGTGGACCTTGGACAGGTATCATCCCCAAAACCCTGTGCTGGTGGTTGACGAAACCGGCGCCCTGGTGCCGTGGGACGAATCGTAGGGGTACCCCTGGTGGGTACTCAGCCGCGCGGCATGGCCGCATTTAGGGCACCCACGAGGGGTGCCCCTACGAAGGCCGGGGCGCGTGTTCTTGTCTCGACGGAGGCGGCGCGGTTTGCCATACTTGACCAGGAAGGACGCCATGACCGATGAAATGAAGCGCCATACCCAATCCTTGCCCGGGCCAGGACGGCAGAAATACGCGGTGGAGAAAACCACCAAAAATATTGGTCGAATGACCAAAAGCATTAGTGATGGGGGGCCCGCTGGTGCAGACACCCGCCTTTTGGTGTCTGCGATCCCGAAGGGACTTTCTCTTCCGGCCCCGCGGGGTCGAGCGGGGTAGCGCGCATTTCAGCGCTGCTCCGCGGCGATAATTGCGGCGTGCATTCACACGTCTATTAATGCAACAACCTGAAAAGCCGCAGACGAAGGCAAACGGCGCCTGCGTCTGCGCTACCCCGCTTCCAAACGCAGGGCTACGCTCGCCCTGCGCCAGCCTGCCTGTTACCTGCGAGCGTTCTCAAGCAGCGGCAGGTAAATTACTTGCTCGCTCGCTGAAGAGAAGAAATTATCCGCGCCATGGCGTCATTCGCCACCTCTTTCTTGTCAAACCCGCCGAACGTTGTAAATGTATAAGTCCGCGACGTCTTGGGGTCGACCACCAAGGCGGTCCTCCCCCATCCCACTGTGGAGAGAAAGCTATAAGTCACATCCCACGTATATACATGCAGGTCCCCCATCGCCTTTTGTTCGGTAGTTCCTATTTCGACCTTTTTGAATCCCTGCTTTTTGAAATTATTGACGAAAGCGGTGGTCATCACTTTCAGTGAAGCCGGAGGGTCATTTAACAACGCAGCAGCGTTGTCCTGATACGAAGAGGTAAGCTTAATGGACGCGCCGGATTGAGGGTCCTTATACTCCATCTCTTGGCCTGGTTGGTTTTGGCTCAACAGCCAACCCTGCGGTTGAGCAAAGGTAATATCAATGAAAGCGATCGTGCCGGGGGGGATGGACGGCGGCGTGACCGGTCCCAAGGTGCTCGTGGGTTGTGGGGTGGGAGGGGGCGCTGGAGCGGAAGGTGGGGCAGGCACGTTTCCCACCATGTCGATGCGCGCGAAGATGAACTGGCCGTTATCATCAAAGGTGCCTGGGATCTTCCCCTGTTCCGGGGTTTGCCGCGAACCGGAAGCATTGGACACGACCGGCGCAACGTCCGTGTAAAGCTGTGCGGTCGTAAAATAGGGGTGTGGCGGATTCTTCAGGTAGCTGGTCAAGGAATAAGCAAACAAGGACATGCCATCTCTGCCGCCATCGGCCACCGGCTCCAGACCACCGGAAGTGAGCGCCTGGTACGAGTCCTTCTTAGCGACTTCTGCCACGAACCGGTCATTCGTGGGGAGAGTCACTGTCGATCGGGTCAGGGTTCCGGAAAAACAACTGTCGGAGATCAGCAGCGTATGCTTGGCCCGGATGTTTTTCACGATGCGCCGGATCTCCGAAACCGGCACCCAAGTGGATTCGTCGGTCGTGGCATCGGAGGGAATCCAAAAGCCATCTTCTGTTCCCGGGTGCTGATAACCGTGGCCGGCGAAATAGACCAAAAGATTGTCGGAGCTGCCGAGGGGCGCATCCCGATAAACCGTTAAGGCGTGCAGAATTCCCGCCCGCGTGGCCTGATCATTCAGCAGGACCTTCACATTCTCGTTGTCGAAGCCATAACGCCGGATCAATAAATCGCGCATGTTGTAAACGTCATTCATGGGAGTACTGAGGTTGGGGGCAAACTCCGGATGTTGATACTGATTAATGCCAATTAATAAGGCATGATAGATTCCTAGATTGATGCTCTCTCCTGCCAGAGCGCTAGAAAGGGAACCGTCAGTGTTCTTGCTGGACACCAGATGCAGGTCCCGATCTTGTTGTGCGAGCAAACCCCCGGCAAGCAAAATACATGCCAGCATTCCCGTGCACCCTTGTTTTGACATTATTCGCCTCCTTTCCAGTTTCGACCTTTGCACCGAATCGCCATGGCCCGGCCTAATGCCTCACTGCCAGGTCTCGGACCAGCGTCCCCTGCCGCCGCGTGGCACGATGAGGCGCCATGAAGCTTATCCCGGCAAATCATTTCACGTGCTTCAGTAAAACCGTGAACTTCACTAGGCTGGACAGGTCTTGTTCCGAAGCCGTGCCGTAAGTGGCATCGCTAGCAAGCTGCAACTGGAGGTCCCGGCTGCCTTGCGCGGCCCGGGCGCTGAGTTTGTTGAGGGCCGTTTGCCGGTCCGCCGCCGCATCGCTGGTGGTCGGAGTTCCCCCTCCCGAATCCCCCGCATTCTCGACGGGGCTCCCCGGCAACTCCTGCAACTCCTCGATGGGCTTCTTGGACATCAGGAAGGTCACCTCTTCGGTCCCCGGCATCTGGTCAAATACAAACCAGGCTTCCTGGCCCGGCACCAGCAATTCAGAGGAAGCGTGCACGGGGTTGGGTGCCCCCAAGTAAGGATAGAGGCAGTTGAGCTTGCCGGAGGTCCCGGCGTTCAGCACTGCCAGGTAGCCGTCGAAATTCAACGACAGGTGAAATCGAACCCGGTCACCACTCCGGAATTTGGTATCGGGGGAAACCATGCGAGTCTTTCCCTCACGGTTCAATTCCACCATCAACTTGGCCCCGGGTTGCCCCGCGGCGGTGTTCCCCGATTCGTAGCGCATAAAGAGATCGCGGGAGCGCGGTTGTTGTGCCGGAACTGCCCAAGGAAAAGCCAGGAGCAAGGCTAGCAAGAAGAATTTCGGTTTCATGATATGTCCCTCCGTCTTGGTTTAACGACCTGCATGCGCAAACATTACCGGCTTGGCGATACAAGGTCTCCGGGAAACCGGGGACAGGGAAACGGGGTCGGAAACGGTGTCAGGAACAAGTGAAAAAATCGATTTTGGGCATGTTATTCACAATGCAACTCTTTGAAAAATCATAATGCCAAAGTCGGCATCGGACAGTAAGCCGGAATGCGCATGAGCACGAAATTCAAGGCCTCCTCCCCCAGGGCGTGAAAACTTTGATAATGCGCCTCGGTTTTGAACAGCCGGGAACGGAAACGGGCCCGGTTCCATCCGTGGTAGACCGGAATTTCCCTTATGAACTTTCCGCCCGCCCGGCAACATATACCTGATCGCCTCAGAATGCAATGGCCGAGGTTGAGGCATTGAAACAGCGCCTGCGCAAGACCTTACCCTCCGCCCGCAAGCGTTGGGATTCGATTTGCTCTTCTCCGAGTCTGTTCGTGGTGGGTCGGGACCGCGCCAAGCTCGGCTACTTCTGGCGACACGCTTACCAGGTCGCCCGGTGCGGGCGTTATCAGGGCAGCGTCGTCAACCCTGACAGCGGCTGTCCAGTCTACCTCGGAACTGAAGGCGACCGTTTGCTGGCAATGGACTTCAAGCAGGTGAAACTCAGCGAAGTGCTGGGCCAAGGAGAAGCGTCCAATCACGCCCGCCGACTCCTCTATAGCCCCCTCTGGCAGGCAGATGGCAAGAAGATTCGCCGCTTTGCCCCCATTGACTTCATCGGCAGGTACATGGATGGATTCTTCGACTACGCTATCGCTGACGAAGTTCACGAGTTGAAGGGAGGAGACACAGCCCAGGGGAATGCCCTTGGCACATTGGCTGCGTCTGCCCGGCACATTGCCGCACTCACAGGGACACTCTTGGGCGGCTACGCAGATGAACTGTTCAACATCCTATTTCGCCTCGGGTCGATTGAGGATTGAAACTCGTTCCAAGGCTGTGATTTCGGCTTGCGTGAGGGAGTAGCAAGCGTAAGGCGGACCTCCGCTGTATGAGGCCCGGGGTTTTCGTGACCGTTCTATGAAGGGGGACGTGCTTTTCCTGTACGGCGAATCCGAATTGCAGCCCCCCAAAAGGCGCTCGGGCTCCAGCTCGCCCCCCTTCCGCCGCCGCGAGCCCCTTAAACCCCACCCCCGCGCTTCTTGCATCCGCTTCCAAAGGATTCTGACAAAAAGCACGATTTCATGCTTGACGGGGCTCTGGCTCGGCCTGGGGATATAGCGATAAAAAGACGCCAGGAATGAAGGTCCGATTTGATAAGTTGTTGAAAACAAAATGGAATAAGGCGCAATTGCAGTAAGTGTATGAAAATAAACTGGTTATTCAATTTACGGTTGGACTGTAACGGTTATTAATGGTTATTCTTGGTTTGTCCACAATGCCGGCAGGACCGGGGCACTCAAATTAACGCCACTGCGGATCGAGCCAACAACCTAACCCCCGCGGGACATACTGTAAGGGCAGTGACTAGTGACGAGGAACAGAGTCCGAAGTCCGGGGCCCGAAGTCTGAAGTCGAAAAAGACCAGCTTCCAGCAAGAGTGGTGAGTGCCGAGAAACCACCAAAGCCTGAAGGAGAACTGGCGGGCCGGGCGCGATCGTTCCCCGGGCTCAGGATGACAGCACCGCGGAAAGAGCCGACAACCCTACCCCGCGCGTGACACTTCCCCGCTTCGGCTATCGGCTGTTCCAGGGGAGAAGATGAGCCTGTTTGCTGGTTCCGCAAATCGCCAATCACAATTCGCAAATCGCAAATGAAATGATGGTCCCGCAAATCGCCTATCGGCCGATCACTCCATCTCCCTAACCCCTGATCCCTAATCCCTGCCTTCAGACTTTTTCGAGGGCTAATTCCAGGTCGCGGATGATGTCGTGCCAATCTTCCAAGCCGATGGACAGGCGGATGCCTTCCGGGTGCATTCCGAAGGCGCGTTTCTGCTCGTCGGGCAGGGCCGAGTGGGTCATGGAGAACGGGTGCTCGATGAGCGTCTTGATTTGCCCCAGGCTTACCGCCAGGGTGATGGAATAAGCGTGCTCGGCGAGGTAATCCACCATCCTTTCGGCGCGCGTCTGCTTGGCATCGGTTCCCTTGAGCACAAAGTACATCATGCTGCCGGGGGCGAATTTGCCGTCGGGATTGACCATCTGGCGCTTGGCCAGGGCCTTCTGCGCAAAGCCCTCGGCGCCCGGGTAGCTGACGCTCGCCACCTTGGGATGCTTCGCGAGGAATTCCGCCACGTGCTGCGCGGTCTTCTGCATGTTGATCATGCGCGTTGCCAATGTGGGCAGGCCGTACACCAGGATTCCCCAGGCGCTGCGCGGCGCCAGCACGCCACCGAAGTCCTTGCGAAAAAGCATGATCAGGTTGTACCACTCCTTGGCCGCGATCACCGCGCCGCCCATGTCAGTCCCGAATCCCCCCAGGCCTTTGGTGAGGCTCTCCACCACCAGGTCCGCTCCCATCCGCAACGGCCGCTGGCAGAAGGGCGTGGCAAAGGTGTTGTCAACCATCACCAGCACGCGATCCTTCTCCTCGCGGCCGGCATTGGCCTGGTCGGCGACCCGGCGAATGGCCGCGATGTCAATCAGCTCCAGGGTGGGATTGATGGGCGTCTCAAAATAAAGGACGCGCGTCGCGGGCGTGATCTCGGTGGTGAGCGACTCCGGATAAAGGAAATTCCCAAAACGCACGTTCATGCCGAAACGCGGCAGCCAGTTGGTCATCAGGCTGTAGGTGCAGCCGTAAAGAATCCGGTGCGCCACCACTTCCTGCCCCTGGCGCAACGCCGCTCCCAACGCCGCGCTGATGCCGGCCATGCCGGAAGCGAAAGTCACGCAGATGTCTCCTCCGTGCGCGTAGGCCAGGTTTTCTTCCAGCATCGAGCGCGTGGGCTCGTCCAGACGGTCGTAAATGTATATCGGAATGTGGCCGCTCAAGTGCTCGTCTGCCGAGGCGAACTGCACAAAGCCGCGCGCGCCCCGCTCGAGCGAGCTCAGCCGGTACGCCGTGGTGTGCGAGACCGGCGGCACCACGTGATGGTCGTAGTCCCACTTCTTGCTCTCATAATTCCCGTGAATCATGTGCGTGCGGAGCTTGTAATCTTCCTTTTTGCGATGCGGTTTGCGGGTTTCCATGAGGCACCCCCCTGTCTGACTTCTCACAACATGAAAAGGGATAGCACACTCTGGGCGACGGCGAAAGGGCTTTTCGGCACATGGACTCTGTGTCTGGTTTTTCTGCTCTTCCAAATGGCACCCTGCCATGTCCATTCATGGGCATTCGCCCTTTGTCCACAATCCACCTCATGAAGCGGATAGGTTTGCCGATAGAAACGAATGGAGGCATAAACCCGTTGTGTTCCCGAGGTCAAGAGTCCGTAGGGTGGGGCAGACCCGCACGGTGCCTGCTGACAAGTGCAAGTAATCTGCGGAATGCACAGATGAACATTCTGGAAAACGTGGCAAGCCGGCGCTTGCGTTACCCACAAACACACCAGGGGATTGTTCCCAGGAGATGAGGGCGCCATGAGACGAGTACTTTTTGTAGACGACGAGCCGCGCTTTTATGAAGCGTTGCAGCGCTTGCTGCGCCCCCAAAGACATCAATGGGAGATGGCTTTCGCGCCCAGTGGTCATGCTGCACTAGCCCTTATGGAAGCTTCGCCTTTCGATGTCATTGTCTCGGACATGCGGATGCCGGGGATGGATGGGGCCACGCTGTTGGCCCATGTGCGCGAGAAATATCCGCAAGTGGTTCGCATTGTACTCTCCAGCCAAACCGAACTTTCCACCGCTCTGCGGGTGGTACCGGTCGCTCACCAATTCCTAGCGAAGCCCTGTGATGCGGAAATGATGCGCGTCGCCATCGAGCGCGCCTGCCACCTCAAGGCCCTGCTCCATGATGACTCCATTCGCCGCACGGTGGGGGGGCTGGGCGAGCTTCCCACTGTCCCCCGCACGTATCATGCCTTGACGTTGGCTCTAGCCGACCCTGACGTGTCCATCCAGAAAATCGCCGAAATTATCGAGCTCGATATTGGAATCTCCGCCAAGATTCTTCAGTTGGTGAACTCCGCCTTCTTTGGAGTTGCCCGCTCCATAACCACTGTTCAGAATGCCGTCGGCTACCTGGGCATCAGTACCCTGAAGAGCTTAGTCCTTTCGGTGGAGGTGTTCCGTGTCTTTGCTCCCAAGAAGCCTCTGGAGGGATTCTCCCTGGAGAATCTCCAACGCCATGCTCGCCTCACCGCCTACATCGCTGCTCGCCTCCCCCTGGCCAATCATCTCGTCGATTTCGCGATGGTCGCCGGTATGCTCCACGACGTGGGGAAGCTCATCATGGCCTGGAAACTTCCCGAGCGTTTTAAGAAGCTCTTGGTGGAAGCACATGAAGAGCAGTGTCCCCTTTACAAGGTGGAAGAGAGAGAATATGGGTTCAGCCACGCCGAGATCGGGGCCTATCTCCTGGGACTTTGGGGATTGCCGTACGCGGTCGTTGAAGCCGTCGCCCTTCACCACGCTCCGAATCGCGTGCCTCACCAGCACTTTGATGCGGCCACGGCTGTCTATATCGCCAACCTTCTTGCCCTGGAATTGGCGCCTTCCCCGGGGGAGAACGGATTGCAAAGCAACGAGGAGGATCTGGTCTCTTTGGGAGTCCAAAAGGACATCCCCAATTGGCGTGCTATGGCAGCGGGGGTCCCGGCCCTGCTCGCCGAGGCATAGCGTGGCAGACGACTCGACCCCGGGTTTTGCTCGGGGATGACACATAAATTATTCTAGCCTCGCTTGACAAGAGTTCCTTTTTTCCGTACACTCACGGTCGAGTAGGGGTTAGCCCGTGGTCGGCGGCGTCACTGGGGGGTGATCCGCCTGCGCCAGTCGTTGCTGTAAAAGGAGGAAACCTGTGCGTCGAATAGCTTTCACGATAGCCGTAGTGCTTCTCGCCGCGTCGGCAGTAACCGCCCAAGAAACGGGCGCAGCGTCGTCGGTCTCTATCCCTGTTGCCGTCCGCTCGCAGGCGGATTGCACCGGCTTTATTGCCAGCCCTTCCGTACCCCGTGACTTGTTCGTAGTGGGGGGTGCCGATGACGACTTCCACTCCGTGGTCCGCCAGTTTGTGGCGGGCGAGTCGGTTTTTATCTCCCAACCTAAAGGTGGTGGGATTGCGGTGGGCGCTGAGTACAGCGTGGTTCGTCCCGCCGAAGAACTTTTCATCACCATGCATTACCAGGGTGAGCGATCGGGTATCGGCAAGTTGGGCAAACCTTATGAGGATGTCGCGAAGGTCGTGGTGACCCACGTGAATCCGGAGGGAGCGGTGGCAAAGATCGCCTTTTCCTGCGGATCCATTGTCCCTGGCGATACCTTGGTGCCCTTTCAACCTCGTCCCATTCCGCAATATACGATCACCAAACCCCTTGACCACTTCGCGCCTCTGGTTCAGGACAAACCGCACGGCAGGATAACCGCAAGCCATAACAATTTTGGCTATCTTGGCCAGGGGACAGTTGTCTATTTGAACTTAGGGGAAAAAGATGGAACCTCGGTCGGTCAGCGGTTCCGGATTTACAAGGTTCTTCCCCGGCACCCCACAGGATTTCTAAGTAGCCAACCCACCCCGCCGGAGACCATCGGAGAGGCTGTGGTCCTTTCTGTACAAGGGAAGTCAAGTACGGCGATGGTGGTGGCAAGTTACCGCGAGATCTCTTCCGGTGACTACGTCGAAAGGGAATAGTTCCACCCCGGCCAGGACTCGAAAGGGTTGTGGCCCTTGGAATGTGGGTTGAGAGTCGGCAGCGCCACGTGTCCCCGATTTTATGAATTGGGAGACCGGCGGTATTACTGTGTTGCTCCGAAATCAGATTCGAGTAGGTCGGGAAAGTGGCTTACACCGCAGAGGGTGAAGAACAAGTTGGGTGAGGTTCTTCGAATACTTGCGCGGTGAAAGCCTGGATCGTGGCTCCTTGCTGCCACGCGTCAAGTGGTAGTCCCGCCTTGCGACAGGTTTCTTCCAGGAATTTTTCGCGATCCCAATTGCATTGCACGGCCACTTGCGGCAATAAAAGGCCGCGCTGGGCTCCGCGCGAAATAAGGAGCCCGTGCCGCCCAACCTCGACGTCCTCGGGGGCAATGTCGAAAAGGGGAGAGAGGACGGAAATTTCCACATTCAGCCCTCTCACTTCCCGTTTCATTACCGGAGGAAAGCGCGGGTCTTGCAGTGCCGCCCACACCGCACATTGGCGGACCGTGATATAAAGCGGCTGCTTGGCCTCAATGACACCGATGCATCCGCGCAGGTTTTTTCCTTTGCGCAGGGTTACAAAGGCGCCGCAAGGTTGGCGCAAAGCCTCCACGGGTTCCGGGACTGTGGGGATCTCCGCAAAATTCAGATACCCCACCAGGGCTTCCCGCGCCATGCGCAGCAGGGTCTGCTGATCGGTTTCACTGAGCGGCAACATCCTTTTCTTCCGGTTCTTTCTCGTCAGCCTCCACGACGCTCAGGCGGCGGGAGGCGCGACGCTTTACTCGTTCATCCAGACATTTCCAGAAACTCCAGAAGTACTGTACGGCGGAAGCCACCGCAAACAACACCACCATCCATAACAAAACTTCCCCGAGAGGATGCAAAGCCGGAAACCGGCGTCCCTCCAAAATGATGGCTGTGATGGCCACAACTTGGACTACCATTTTCGTCTTGCCCAGCTCCGAAGGTTCCAGCACATACCCTTCCGCAGAAGCAATGGAGCGGAGGCCGGAAACGGCGAATTCCCTACCTACGATGATCACCACCATCCAGGCGGGCACCAGGTGGAGTTCCACTAAGGAAATAAAAGCGGCCGAGGTGAGAAGTTTGTCGGCAATGGGGTCAAGCAGAATTCCCAAGGTGGTGATTTGGGCGCGCTTGCGGGCCACGTAACCATCCAGCAGGTCGGTGACGGCGGCGAGCAAGAAGACTCCCACCGCCCATAAGTCCATGTTCCCGCCCTTGGTGAGGAGCAACACCACCACAATGGGCACAAAGAAGATTCGAAGAAGGGTTAGCGAGATGGGGAGATTCATGAGCCTTCGAACCTGCCCTTCACCAGGGAGGATTTGTAAGGTCCAGGCGATCCACAACACAGGGAGCCAGAGGAAGGGGTGCTCCAACGCCCCAGTTTTACTATAACGGACGCCTCAGGGGGTGTCAACGATACTCCCAAGGGTCCTCGTGGTGGCACAGGCACTCTTGCCTGTGACCAAGGCGGATGCCTTCCACACATTGGACACCCCGATGCATCGGGGTGCCACGCCACATGCGACACATGCCAGGCCATGCACCCGCGTCCCCCAGCGGTCATTTCCCGATCTAGCGCCGCGGAGGAGGGCCAAGTACGCCCACCTCGGCTGCTTGCTCTTGTAGGCGATTGAGGGAATTTATCCCGCAGAAAGGACAAGATGCTGCCCAAACGGGGCGGGGAAGGCGAGCTTTTCCGCTGCGGTCGCCGCTATCTACTTTTGTTTTCTGTAAGATTAGGGGAAAGTAATGTAAGCCTTTTATTTTCAATTAGATGTCAGCTTTGCGATGTTCCTGTTTTCGCTTGACACATTGTTTTCAAGGGGTTCTAGGCTTCGCTCGGGATCGCCCAAGGCCTGTCTCGCCCGCCGCCGCCGCATTCGCTCAGTATAAGCCCGGTCATCCATCTCCATCTCGAAGTGAACGCCTCAATCTAACCTACGCGTATAGTATACAGCATAGCCTAAGTTTTTGTCAAGAGATATTTTTTCCGGACCCGATGCATCGGGGTCTTGCCTGTGACCAAGGCGGATGCCTTCCTGACATTGGACACCCCGATGCATCGGGGCGCCACACCGCACGCCGCCCATGACCGGCCTTGCACCCGCGTCCGCAAGCGGTCATTTCCCCACGTAGTGCCGCAGAGGAGGGCCAAATATGCCCGCCTCGGGCTACCTACTGGCTTTGCCGCCCATGACATGATAAAAATAGATCATGAAGACGATTCATGCAGTCTATGAAAGCGGCGTATTCCGACCTCTGGAAACGGTTGAACTCCCGGAACGCACGGAGGTGGAGTTTGAGCCACGCCCGGTTGCGCGAGCGGAAGATCGTAATGGCCAACTGGACCGCATCCACGCCATTTTGGGGGAGCGCTACCAATCAGGCGAACCCGATGTGGCTGCCCGCCATGATGAGCACCAGCCATGACCGTCTTCTTGGAGAGGCTGTTTTGAGACTGGTATGAGCATCTACGCGACCCTTTGGCAGTTGAAGTTTCCTCGTGAGGGAGACGACTTTGCGGGATGCGATTGGATTGAAGTGACCGCACAAGGAGTTCCAGCGCATATCGGGTCACCCAGCCCCGGCGCCGGGTATGAGAGCGGTGATCCGTTTGGCGCGTTTCTGCCCCCGCCGGTGGCGGTTGATTCGGAGGGCGATGCTCCGCACCTGCGAGCGGTGGTTTTCATCACCGAGCTTACCCAAGAAGGAACTGAACGAAGCGGTCAGGAATATCAATCGCCATTGCTTATTTTGACCGGGGAAGAGTATGACAAAATCACCTTTGCCGATTTGCACGAACGAATCTGCTCTGCTTTGCGAGGCAATCGAGCCCCAGTGATTGCTCAAATCATTCTTCCGGATGGGTCAACCGAAATCATTCGCCACCGGCCAAAACCTGCACAATAACTCGGTGGCGGCGCCGACGCAACATGCCGCCCATGATCGGCCTTGTGCCCGCGTCCCCAAGCGGTCATTTCCCGATCCAGTGCCGCGGAGGAGGGCCAAGTACGCCCACCTTCCCGCTGCCCACTCTCACTCCCGGCCCCTTTCCGGCCGATATACTGACTGATGGTGACAGCACCTGTTTCATCCCTGATGTGAGATAATGGACGGAGCGCGTTCCGAGATCGTCGAGGCGAAGCAAGTTGATGAATAACCTCCTTGAGCTGCAAAAGCAATTTGAGACTACGACCTCACTGGAACAACGGAAGGTGAAGGGGCAGTTTTTTACGCCTCCCGAAATCGCGCAGTTCATGGCCGGACTGCTCAGCGTACCCATACCAAAGACTTTCAGGCTGCTCGACCCGGGCGCTGGAATAGGTGCGTTGTCATCTGCGTTCTGCGAGCGGGTGAGCCAGTTCCGCACCAGTCGCCGACTGGAGATCCATCTCTTTGAGAGTGATGAAGGACTGTTGCCGTTACTCCGTCGATCAATGGATCACAGCAAACAACGCCTCGCGGCGGCGGGTCATTCCTTGTCTTACTCCATCCACGAGGGCAAGGACTTCATCATCGACGCCGCCGCGGAGGCATTCGGAGAACCCTCGCTGTTTTCGCAGAAGGGCGCTCTCGGGGAATTTGACGGTGTGATTATGAATCCGCCGTATTTCAAACTCAACAAGGACTCGGAATACGCACGGGTAATGAAAGAGGTTGTTCATGGGCAGCCCAATATTTACGCATTCTTCCTAGCCGCTGCCGCTCAGTTGCTCCGACCCGGCGGTGAAATGGTGGCAATCACGCCTCGGAGCTTTTGCAATGGGCTCTATTTTCGGGATTTCAGACGATCCTTTTTCGACCGCATGTCACTTGACCGCATCCATCTATTTGAATCCCGAACGCGTAATTTCCGCGACGTGCTTCAGGAAAGCCTGATTACTGTTTCCCATCGAGGCGAGCAAAAGTCCAGCGTCATCATAAGCACCAGCTACGGTCCCGAACTCACACGGCCAGTTACTCGCGAGTTGCCCGCGCAAGTGATTTTGGATAAATCTTCCGTCGATCGGGTTGTAAGGATTCCGGCAAGCACGGAAGACTCCCAGATTATGGCAACCGTTGAGTCTTGGCCTCATCATTTTGAAGACTTGGGGCTTAGAGTTTCGACTGGGCCGGTAGTTACTTTTCGGGCCACACAATTCCTTCTGGATGAGGCCAACGGCAATACCACGGCGCCACTGATTTCGATTTACAGCGTCCGGCCATTCAAGACAGTTTGGCCGAATCCGAACAAGAAACACCCGGTGGCTTTTCAAGTATGCGCTGCTTCAATGCGTCTACTATTACCGACCCGGAATTATGTTTTGCTTCGGCGGTTTAGCGCCAAAGAGGAACCGCGGAGGCTTACGGCGAGTTGTTTCCTAAAGTCAGATCAAGAACGTCCTTATGTCGCATTGGAGAATCACCTGAACTATGTTTACCACGCGGAACGCGATCTGACAGTAAACGAAACGTACGGACTTGCCGCGCTCTTCAACTCGGCTCTGTTGGATCGGTATTTTCGCACCATCAGCGGCAACACGCAGGTGAACGCAACCGAGCTTCGTACGATGAATTTCCCAGACTTGAAAACTTTGGCGTCAATCGGGAAAGAAATTCAGCCCATTCTGGGAGGGGCCAGCAGCACGCAAATTGAGCGGATTGTACTGAGAAAGTTAAGAGTTGGTGAGTCAGTGGAAAGTCATCTGATTGACGGCATGCTGCTCTAGCTGAGACTCACAAGTGGCGAAAAGCCAAGAAGCAATTGAGATCCTCCGCGCTATGGGGCTTCCGAGGGGTCAGCAGAATGAGCGGTCTGGCCTCACATTATTAGCCTTGGCTGACGTGGGGCCGAAGACTTCATGGACTGAAACCAAGCAGCCGTCCTTGCGCATTTGGGACCTCATGGAGTTCATGCGGAGTCGCTACGGAAAGGACTACGCAGCGAACTCACGAGAAACCATCCGCCGCCAGACGATCCATCAATTCGAACAAGCCAGGATCGTGGATCGAAATCTCGATGATCCTGACCGTCCAACGAACAGCGGTAAAACGGTTTACACCCTTACGCCGAGTGCAGTCCAAGTTCTTAAGAGTTATGGCACGGCAAATTTTGAGAAGACCGTTGCTGCTTTTGTCAAAGAATTCGGCTCGCTTGAGAAAGCCTACAACAGTTCCCGCGCAAGTCACCGCGTCCCGTTAAAACTGCCGCAAGGAAAAACGCTCTATTTATCACCTGGCAAACACAATCGCCTTCAAGTCGCAGTCATTGAGGAGTTCGGACCGCGATATGCTCCTGGTGCTGACGTACTGTACGTTGGCGACACCGCACTCAAGCATGGAGTGTGTGAGACAGAAAAACTCGCTCGTCTGGGAATCATCATTACCGAGCATGATAAGTTACCCGATGTTCTCCTCTATGCAGAAGAGCACGGGTGGTTGTTCCTCATAGAGGCCGTCACCTCCCACGGACCGGTTTCGCCCAAACGTCGTCGCGAGATCGAAAAATTCCTTAAGAACTGTACCGTCCAACGCATCTATGTGACGGCATTCCTGCGGATGCGTGATTTTCGCAGGTACGCGGCAGATATTGCTTGGGAAACGGAAGTTTGGGTCGCCGACAATCCCGAACATATGATTCACTTTAACGGTCCAAAGTTCCTTGGGCCCTATCCGTCGGCAGAGCCTGCACGATGATAAATAGCCGCGGTCAGTCTGCCTCTGATTGACGAGTAGGTTTATTTTGCACTGAAAAGCGCACGGACTATGAGCAAGCCCAAAGTCGAGCCGAAAGCCAAAAAGAGGGCGCGAGCCTCCCGGCACCACCGTCGAGTCTGCATTTTCGGAGCCGGCATGTCGGCATCGTGCGGCATCGCGGTGGCCAAGGATATCCTCCGGGAAGCGGTCGTCCAGCTGAGTCGCCGTGATTCAGAAAGGGCGGAGCGTATCCACAAGCTATTGAGATACCTTTATCCAGGATTTCAAAGTCTCGTCCTGAATTATCCAAACATTGAAGACTTTTTGAATCTGCTACAGATGGCCAAGCTTTTTAACACGGAAGATTTCATAGAGAGCTCATTGTGGTCCGAGACGAAGATACAGGACGTCGAACGCATTACCCTCAAGGCCGTCACCGACTATATCTGGGAACAGATGCAGCAGAATCAAGGGATGGAGGTGATAAAGCAGTTTATATTATAAAGGAATGGGTGAAGGCAGGCGATACGTTCATTACCTTCAATTGGGACCTCACGCTCGAACGTGCGCTAGAAGATAACGCGAAGAACCCCTCGTTTGGGTATAGCTACCCGCCAAATTCTTCGGACGATGAGAGCGTCACCCTCTTGAAGCCGCACGGGTCGGTCGATTGGTATCGCAAGACTGATCTGCCCCAGAAGAAACTCAAAGGCAGAGTGCAGACTCTTGATGAATCCGTATCTGTTTTCACGCGATTCGATTTCTCAGAAATTCCAGAAATGGCCAACTGCACGCCGGTCATCGTTCCGCCAGTTGCCGCCAAAGATTTCTCGCACGACATTCTGAAGCGCACATGGCAGGGTGTATACAGGGCTGTCTCAAGAGCCACGGACCTATACATCTTTGGGTACTCTCTGCCTAAGGAAGACCAGTTTGCGCGGCTGGTTTTGGGGCGTGCTCTCAGAAGCAACAACCTGAAGTCTGGCAAGAAAAACAAGCTGCCGTTAAGGGTCGTGGTTGTGAATCCTGACGAGACCGCGGAAACAACCTTCAGACGGCTTTGGGGGGGCGACGAATTCCCGCGATGCATCGGGGCGTCTCATGCCGGCGGCCGGGCCCTTGCGGAGGCTTTGCGAACGCGCCTCTAGCTTTGGGGGCCACCGTTGAGAAGACTCTTGGTGGACTTGTCGAGGACCAGGGTGCGGGTGGGGAAGGGCATGTCGATTCCTGCGTCCTGAAACTTCTTGAGGATGCGTTTCCGCAACTCGCTCTGCACCGGGTATTGATCGGTGAACTGGCGGACTTGCACGCTGAGCTGGAAGTCGAGGGAGGACTGCCCGAATCCGGGGATGAACGCCACGGAGGGCGCGGGGTTCGGGAGCAAGCCTTCCAGACCGTCCCGGATGGCCTCCTGGGCGGCTTCCAGCAAGACTTTCTCCACCCGGTTGGGATCCGTTCCGTACACGACGCTCACCGGCAGGGTGTAACACATGCGCGTCTCAGGCGCGGAATAATTGATGATGGTAGCCTTGGCGAGGGTGGAGTTGGGAATCACCACGTAGTTGTTATTGAGAGTCCTCAGGACGGTGGAGCGCCAACCGATCCGCAGCACGTAGCCTTCCTGGTTGGAATCAAGTTTGATGTAATCATTGGGATTGACGGGCCGGTCGGCCAGAAGATAGAGGCCGGAAAAGAAATTGCTTAAGGTCTCTTGCAAAGCCAAGGCCACGGCCACACTGCCCACACCGAGCGTCGTCCAGACCGCGGTCAGAGTAACGCCCATGTTTTCGAGGAAGATGATGGTCCCCAGCAGGGCGAAGAGCGTTTGGACCACAAACGCGGCGGGCTGGGTGACCCGCAACAAGCTGGGATCCTTCTGGCCCGCCCGGCGCAAGGCCAGGACAATGACCTTGGCGGGAAAATACATCATCACCAGAACCACCAGCGCAAAGATGAGCTTGGACCCGAAATGTTCGACACGCCGGGGAAGGGGAAGTGATTCCAAACCAAGGTAAAGACTCGCAATCAATAGCAAAGGCATCGGTAGGGATTCGAGGAGGGAAAAGAAAAGCTGGCCCAATCCGTTGCGAACCCTTTGCGCCCAATGGTGGAGGACGCGGCTCAGCGCAAAACCCAACAGCAAGGAACTAATAATCAATGTTCCGAACAATAGGAAATAGAGAATCTTATTACTCACGTGGAGGGCGCGCGCCAAAGCCTCAATCATGCCGTCTTCTCCCCAGGGGACAAGGATTCAAGATACCCTGCCCAGCCCATGGGGGCAACCGCCTTTCGCAAGAGTCTCTGCGGACCAAACGCGCATCTAATAGACCTGCGGAAGGTGTGGCGCGGCGGCGGAGGTTGCTATTCAGACTGCGCCCTCCACTGGCAAAAGTGAGGATGAGGCCTATCAACTTGTCACCCGGACGTGATAGAGTGCCAACCCTCAGCCGTCCGCGCCGGTTGTAAATTAAGGAAAGAGGTTCTGAGGAAATGGCTTCCAAGCAAAAAACACCCATCGATTACAACACGCTACCGATTCTTCCCGTCCGCGACACCGTGCTGTTCCCCAATGCCATTCTGCCGCTGACCGTGGGCCGGGACAGTTCCCTCAAGCTGATCAACGACCTGAAAGAAGACGAGAAATATGTCGGGGTGATCTCCCAGCGCGATCCGCGGGTTGATAACCCCCAACCCGTCGACCTCTTCCAGATTGGAACGGTGGCCTTTGTCCATAAGATTATCAAGCTGCCCAGCCAGAGTCTGTTCATCTTTGTGGAAGGCCTGCAGCGAATCGCCATCGAGGAAGTTACCCAGACTGAGCCTTTCCTGCGCGCCCGGGTAAAACCCTTGGTGGACATTTTACCGGGAGGGAAGGAATCGGATTTCGACGCCCTGGTACGCAGCGTGACGACGATGTTCCAACAAGTCGTGCAGCTCTCGCCCACGCTGTCGGACGATCTGCAAACCGTCGTCATGAACATTGACGACCCCAGCCGGCTTGCGGATTTCATCGCCGCCAATCTTCCCTCGCTTTCCAGCCTCGAAAAGCAGGAGCTCCTGGAAAGCCTCGAGCTGAAGATTCGTCTCGAGCGTTTGAACCGGCAACTGGCGCGGGAAGTGGAGGTGCTTCAACTCCGCTCCAAGATTCAATCGGACGTGCAGGACCAGGTGACCCAGAGCCAGCGTGAGTACTACTTGCGCGAGCAGATGAAAGCCATTCAAAAGGAACTCGGGGAGGCCGACGAGCAGCAGGAAATCGAAGAACTCCGCAAGAAGATCGAAGCGGCGGGAATGACCGAGGAGGCCAAGAAAGAGGCGATTCGGGAGCTGGGGCGACTCGCGAAGATGTCGCCGGCGGCGGCGGACTACCACGTGACGCGCACTTACCTGGAATGGCTGGTGGCGCTGCCCTGGAACAAAATCAGCGATACGCGAGTAGATATTATCAAAGCGAAGGAAGTTCTCGATGAAGACCACTGGGACCTGGAAAAAGTCAAGGAGCGCATCCTCGATTATCTCGCCGTCTTGCAATTAAAGCCGCAGCTCAAGGGTCCCATCTTGTGCTTTGTCGGGCCGCCGGGCGTGGGGAAAACTTCCCTGGGAAAATCCATTGCGCGTTCGCTCGATCGCAAATTCGTGCGCATGTCGCTGGGCGGAATTCACGACGAAGCGGAAATTCGCGGCCATCGGCGAACTTATATCGGAGCCCTCCCCGGCCAGGTCATCCAGGGGATCCGGCGCGCTGAAACCCGTGACCCGGTCTTCATGCTCGATGAGGTAGACAAAATCGGGCGCGATTTTCGCGGCGATCCTTCCTCCGCCTTGCTGGAGGTACTCGATCCCGAGCAAAATTCACATTTCCGTGACAACTACCTGGATGTCCAATTCGACCTTTCCAGGGTGTTGTTCATCTGCACGTCGAATGTCCTCGATACCATCCCCCCTGCCCTCCTCGACCGCATGGAGGTGCTGGAGCTTCAGGGATACAGTGAGGAGGAGAAGATTCAGATTGCCGTGCGGCACTTGATCCCCAAGCAGACCGACGAGCACGGGATCAAGACTCCCGAGCAGATTGAATTCTCGACGGGTGCGCTGGCCAGCATGATCCGGCACTACACGCGCGAGGCCGGGGTGCGGAATCTGGAGAGAGAAATCGCCACCGTCTGCCGCAAACAGGCGCGCCGGATTGCCGAGGGCAAGCCGGAGAAGCTTCTGCTGACCGCCGACAACCTGCGGGATTTTCTGGGAATCCCCCGCTACCGGTTGGAAACGGAAATCGTGGAGCGCACCCGCCAACCCGGAGTGATGGTGGGACTTGCCTGGACGCCCACGGGCGGCGACGTCCTCTATGTGGAGGCCAATGCCATGAAGGGCGGCAAGGGCTTCACCATGACCGGGCACGTGGGGCAAGTCATGCAGGAGTCCATGCAGGCGGCGCTCGCCTGGGTCCGCTCTCACGCCGGGGATTACAACATTGATCCGGAATTCTTCCAGACGAAGGACATTCACATCCACGTTCCCTCCGGGGCCATTCCCAAAGACGGACCGTCGGCAGGAGTTACCATGGTTTCCGCCCTCCTCTCCGCCCTTACGCGGCGGCCTTCGCGGCAGCGGCTTGCCATGACCGGCGAAATCACCTTGAGCGGTCAAGTCCTGCCCGTGGGAGGGATCAAGGAGAAAGTGCTGGCGGCTAAACGGGCAGGCGTGGTGGAAGTGATTCTGCCCGCTGACAACGAGCCGAACGTCCACGAGGATCTGAACCCGGAAATGCTCGAGGGTTTGACGCTTCACTATGTCAAGACGATTCAGGAGGTCGTGGAGTTAGGGCTCGAAAAAGATCCCGTAGCTGTGGAGACAGGGCGACCGGCCCACGACGTGGCCCTGACTCCCGCGGCCGTGGGGACGCCGAATTAAGGCTGGGACGGCGCTCACATGGAAGGCGCTGCCTGCTGAATGGCTTGGATCAACTCCTCGTTTCCACCCGCCCGGCGAATATCGTTCAGGTCGTCAGCGGTGGGTGAGAACTTGATGCCGCGCTCCTTGATGAGATCCTCGATCCTCGCGTTGGGCACCTCTCCCTGGAGCAAGGAGACAATCTCTTGTTTGCTCAATGCCCGAGGGTTGGAAGGGGCCACCTTGGGTGTGTAATGAAGGGTGAAGGCCAGCTTGGTCTCCACGTGCGCGGAGTTGGAGGCGATAATCTCGATGGGGGTGTTTCCCGGCTTGACCTGTAAGGGCTCGGACCAGAACTCCGTCGCCTGGGCATTTTGCGGCCGCATGTTGGCGGTCGAGCCATTAATACTAACCATGAGAATGCCGGCGCTGTCCGTGGCCACACCGCGGATCACCAGCGGGGATTCATTAAACTCCACGGTTTGGTTCGGGCTTACGCCGGAGGGCGACGCCACCACGATGGCGGTGGAAGAAGGCGGCGCGGGGGTCTTGGGCTCCGATGATGGGGCTCCAACGGGCGCCGCCCCCATCGCATCGAGTTGAAAAGTGAAATGCTCGGAACTTACCAGGTAGTAGTCGTAGGAGTTGTTCCCATTCAGGCTGCGCCAATGAATCGGGCCGTTTGTAATCTCGACGCTTTTGGGGGCGTAGCCTTCCTTTGTCAATTTTAAGCGGATCGGTTCCACGCCATGGGAACTCACGGCGGTGTGCTTCACGCCAAAGTAGTACCCAGGCACCTTGATGGAGCACGGCGTGACGCAATTAATGCTGCCGTTCACCTCGACCTGCGCTCCTGCGGGGATGGTTTCGATCAAGACCGATTTTTCACTTGCCAATGCGTGCAGGCTACTGAAGGAAAGCGCAACCGACACAGCACAAATTGCCCCTAACCTCGGTGATAACATTCGATCGCCCCCGTAGGAAACATGCCGACTTTCCACTATGGCGGCAACTTACACCGAAACACCCCCGGAAGGCAATAGGCGGGCGGTCTTTCTTAAAATGATAACTTCCACGCCTGCATCAGCGAGCCGTTAGCGCGGAGTCCTGCCCTGATTCCAGACCCTGAGATGTTATACCAAACAAATGCAGTTATTCGTGAGCCTTCGCCTCCGGCATTTATGTTAAAATCGGCACCTGACCTGGAAGAAATCCTCATCAGGAGATGGCCGATGAACATTCGCTTTGCCCTCGGGGCACTTGTCCTCTTGTCGCTCCTTCCTGCGCGCGCCCAACAATCCAAACCGACCCTCGTCGCCGAAGGCGGCCAGCCCGATGACCGGGCCTCCGCCCGCGTCCTCTATTGGAACACGGTGAAAGATCAGGCGGCGGGGCAGTTCGCCATCAATTACGGACGCCCGCTGTGGAAGAGCGTTTACGAAGACCCGGTGAAATTTGATCAAATGACGAAGGGGAAAACCTGGCGCATGGGGAGTAATTTCTGGACCGTACTGGATTCCTGCTTGCCCTTGAAAATCTCGGGCAAGAAAGTTCCCGCCGGCTACTACTATCTCGGTCTACACCGTTCGGATGATGGGGCGAAGTGGAGCCTGGCATTCATCGATCCGGCTAAGGTCCGCGCCGCTCACGTCGATGCCTTCGAAATAGCTAAAGCCCCGATCGCGTTCGAGGTTCCCATGTCCATCGCCAATGCCACCACAAAACCTGAAAAGCTCACCATCGAGCTTTCGTATCCCAAGGACGACATCCACAAGGTCGCTCTGAGTGTGGCGTGGGGAACCTTGGCGCTTACCGCGCCGATTGAGGTCACGGTCACGGAGTGAAGGCAGCTTCCTCGGCAGGATCGCGCCCCTTTCTCGGGGGCGTTGGCCTCCTGGTTCGCCGGGTGGGCGCCACTCCACATGCGGGGTTGCCCATTACATCCATTTACATTTCCATTTACATTTGCCTTGGAAGACATTATAAGTACCCAAACGCAGTTCCAATAAACGCGTTCACGAGGATTCATCATGTATTGCCGGAGTTGTGCACGACAGCTTGTTGACACCGCCGAGTTCTGCGTGGACTGCGGCCAGCGTCCGCTCGCGGGCTCGCGCTTCTGCTCCATTTGCGGGAAGGAAATGATCCCCGGTGCGGAAATCTGCACCCAATGCGGCGCGCGCGTTGTTGTCAGCGACGGTAAGGACCTTGCCACCGCAACCTTACTCTCGATGTTCCTGGGCGTCTTCGGCGTAGATCGCTTCTACCTCGGCTACACGGGTTTGGGAATTTTGAAACTATTAACTCTGGGCGGCTGCGGAATTTGGGCTTTTGTGGATCTGTTTTTCATCATCCTCAAGAAACTGCCGGATGCCCAGGGCCGCCCCTTGCAGTATGTCTCTCCCAGCCAACCCAGTGATAAGGATTGGGGGTCCGCCTTGCTGCTCTCCATTTTTCTGGGGTGGCTGGGCATCGATCGTTTCTACCTGGGTTACACCGGGCTGGGAGCGCTGAAGCTCTTGACGGGCGGCGCTTGCGGGATTTGGTGCCTGGTGGACTCGATCTTGATTGCCCTGAACAAACTGCCGGACTCCACCGGCAGGTTTCTCAGGATTTAGGCGGGGCATGGCACTCTTTTCCAAGCAAATACCTCGCTGGATGGTGCTGTCACTGGCCCTGGTGGTTTTCGTGGCGGTCCCCCCCGAGATGTTGTCGCGGGGGCCGGACATCTGCTTGTGGAAGCATTTATTCCATCTTGCCGCCTGCCCCGCCTGCGGCAGCACGCGGGCGTTGGCCGCGTTCTTTCATGGACACATCACGCAGGCGCTTGCATACAACCGTAATGTGATGGTGACGGGGCCGCTGATGATCGCCCTCTTGGTCCAAGATTTCATAAGTGGATTTAAAAGGCTATAGGATTAGTGAAGGGTGAACGGTGAAGAGTGAATGGTTTAAAGCGGGCCTAATTCGCCAATTACTATTCACTCTTGAAATTCCTCCCACGCCCCTCCCTAGCCCCAGCCCCGAGCCCCTAGTCTTGAATTCCTCCCTCGATTCCAATAGAGTCACAAATATCTCTGTGACTAGAGTCGAGTACATCCTGGAACGGACGTGCGGCGAACTGCCCAAGCCGCCTGTTATGCGATGGGCCGCCGTTCTCTTTACGCTCTTTGTTTTGACGCTTCAGATCTCGATTGCCGCTTCTCAGACCTTTCTGGCGGGGGCCGGAATCCTCTATGTGATTTACCTTTTGCAGGCATGGCCCCGCGTCCTTTTCTTGCCCGTCAAACTTCCCCTCGTACTCTTTTGCGTATTATCGGTGATTTCGGTTTTCTGGGCGGCGAACCCTACAGCGGGTTGGTTTGCGGTTAGAAAGCTGGTGTTGTTTCTCATCTGGGTGCTGGCGGTAAACTTGGTGGTCAGCGCAGAACACTTGCGCCGCCTCATGCAGGGCCTGTTTTTGGTTTCCTTGCTCGCGAGCCTCGTCGGAATCGCGCAATTCGTCATGCAGTACCGCGACGTGCGGGCACACCATCCCGGCGAGCTTTACTTTTACCTGACCTTAACGCGTATCCATGGGTTTATGGGACACTGGATGAACTTCGGGGGGCAGCAGATGCTGGTTTTCGCCTTTCTGTTGGGATTCTTGCTGCTGTCCTATGGTCGAAACTCGAAAATCGAAATTCGAAACTCGGGAGCTGGACGCCGAATTTCGAGTTTCGAATTTCGAGTTTCGTTTTTTTGGTGGAGTGTGCTCGCCCTCGTCACGGTCTCTATTATCCTGACTTTCACCCGCGGAGTGTGGTTGGGATGTTTCCTGGCAGGAATTTACTTGGTGGCCCAATGGAGACCCAAGTGGCTCTGGGCTTTGCCGATCCTGCTGGCATTGGGTTACGTGGGGGCGCCGTCTCTGGTTCGAGAGCGGCTCCATGGGGCGATGCATCCCGCTCAGGATCCGGCGTTATCCATCCGCCTCGAGATGTGGCGGGTCGCAATTAAGATGATCCGCGCTCACCCTTGGGTGGGAGTGGGCCCCAACAACATCGAGGAAGTTTATGACCTTTACCTACCGCCGGGGAAATCCCCCGAGGTGGGTTATCATAACCACTTTCATAATGACTTTCTCCAATTCGGCGCCGAGCGAGGATTGCCCTGCCTGGCCTCCTGGGTGTGGCTCATGGCGGCGCTGGGCTGGTCTACCTGGAAGCTTCGGCGGCATCTCTCCGCCCAGAGGTGGATCGCCGACGCGTCTCTCGCCGCCTGGTTGGCCTTCCTGGCGGAAGGCTGTTTCGAATTCAATTTCGGCACCTCGCCGGTTCTCATGGCGTTTCTGTTCGTCACCTCGACGCCCTTCATCGCTGCCAGGTGTCAGGCGCCGGATGCCAATGGTCAGGCGCCTGGTATAAGCTCCTGATAATTTCCATGGAAGCCGCGGGGAAATTAAGACGGTCAAAGGCTAAATGAACTCCAAGCAGCAGATGTTACAAAGTTCGGTCGTGGTAGCGTTTTTCAACCTGCTGGGCGGTCTTACCGGAATCCTGGTGGAAACCAGCATCGCTGCCAACATGGGGCTTTCGTTACGCTCCGACACGTTTTACGTCGCTTACACGGTCCCGTATGTCATCACCAACCTGCTCCAAGCAACGGGTCAGTTTTCTCTGGTCCCGTTCTTCGCTTCGCTGGAATCGAGCCAGGACGAGCGAGAACTCTGGCGCGGCTTCAGTTACGTCACCAACATTCTTTTCCTGGGGTTGGGGGGGATCGCGGTGGTGGGCGTGGTGGCATCGCCGTGGATTATTCACGGGATCGCTCCGGGGTTCACGCCCCAGGAAGATGCCCTCGCGACACAACTCTCGCGCTGGCTTTTCCTGATTATCATTCCCGCCGGGATCGGTGAAGTGCTCCGGTCCTTTCTTCTCAGCCGGCGTTATTTCGCGCTCTCAACGGCCTCCGGTTTAATCCGCAACGTCATTTCCATTGTGGTCATCCTGCTGGGGTTTCATCGTTACGGCCCCCAAAGCATCTTCCTCGGGTATATGGCTGGGTTCCTGTTGCAACTGGTCGTCCTGGGCTCTCAGATTCTGGTATCTTTTCGCCCGCGCTATTCCCTGATGTTGACCGCCAGTGGCGAATCCTTTAGTAACCTGCGCGGTGCGGGAACGGCACAGTTGACGGTGGCCCTGGGCTGGCAGGGAGTGGTGGTGGTCGAGCGCATCATCGCTTCTTTTCTCCCTCCTGGGACCCTGACTGCCCTGAATTATGGTTTTAAGATTCTCGGCACGCTTGCGGAACTGCTCGGAGGCAGCGTGGGAACCGCAGCTTTACCCGTGCTTTCTCGCGCCGTAACTTCGGGAAACCATGAGGAAGAACATAGAACCTATCGCGACACGCTGGAGATCAGCCTCTTGCTTCTGTCCCCCATGGCGGTTTTCTGCCTGATGCTTGCTCATAACATCATTCGCCTGGTTTTCCAGCGGGGGCAATTCACCCCGGGGGCAACGGAAGTCATGACGGTGATTTTCTTTTATTACAGCCTCAGCTTGTTGCCCTTTGCCTTTATTCGCTTGTTGAATTTTTGCCTCTTCGCGCGGCGCGAGCCGGGCGTTTACTTCCGCCTCACCCTTTTTCATTACAGCATGATTATTATTTTCGATCTTTTCTACGTGGGCGTGCTGCGGGTCGGGGCGAAAGGAATTCCTTTGGGTTTCCTCACCGGCTCTCTAATTGCATGTGGTGTGGCGATCGCCAGAAATCTCGGAGATCTGCATGTGACTTTGGATTGCGTCCTGGGCCGCTTTGCCTTGAAGAACACCGTCGCGGCGGCTGCTTGCGCCCTCTGCGTAGGAGCTCTGCGATTCTGGTGGCCCCGGCCGGACTCGGCCTCCCTGGATTTCACCTTCTTGTGCATTACCTGCGGGTTGGGGAGCGTTGTGTATTTGGCCACCCTGGCAGCCCAGCGAGCTCTTCCTCTGGCACAATTCGCGGTGCTCTGGTCACGTGAGAATGCATCTTGAGGTAAATTTCAGCTTAACGAATCCTTTGATCTGGCATGATGCCAGCTTTCCAGGCGGAAATGGCCTCTTACAGCGTCTTGGTTGTAACAAACCTTTGGCCGACGGAAGCTGACCCGGGTTACGGCAGCTTCGTGAAGGCGCAAATGGAGTCTCTTGGCCCCCGCGGGGTGGCGTTTGACGTTCTCTACATTAATGGCCGGGAATCCAAATGGAATTACCTGCGCGGTGTCCGGCAGGTTGGCCGGCAACTGCGGACCAAGCGGTACGACTTGATCCACGCGCACTTCGGCCTCTCGGGGTGGGTGGCGCGTTGGCAGTCTCGCGTGCCGCTGGTGGTGTCGTTTATGGGGGATGATGTTCTGGGCCGCCCGGCACGTAGCGGACGGATTACCCTGGCCGGGCATTTCCTGCGAATCTCGGGGTTCATTCTGGCGCGCGTGGCCACGTCGGTGATTGTGAAATCGCGGCAAATGGCTTCCGCGCTGAGCCTGCCCTCCGCCCACATCATTCCCAACGGTGTTGACCTCAATTTATTCCGGCCTATGGAGCAGCAGCAGGCGCGCAAAACCTTGGGCCTCGACTCCGGAAAGAAGTTCGTACTCTTTCCTTATAATCCCAAAGAAGCCCGCAAGCGCTTTGATCTGATCCAGTCCGCCGTTTCTTTGGCGCGCGAACAAGTTCCCAACCTGGAACTCCTGATGGCTCGCGGCTTGCCTCAGGAACAGATTCCGCTCTTTATGAACGCTGCCGATGTCCTGGTGATAGCTTCCATGTTGGAAGGTTCACCCAATGCCGTCAAAGAAGCGATGGCGACAAACCTGCCGGTGATAACCGTCGATGTGGGCGACGCCGCCGAATTGATCGGTCCCACCACCGGGTGCTACTTGGTGCGGCGGGAAGCCGGAGCGATCGCGGAGAAGATCGTCGAAGTCTGCCGCCGCGGCGGGCGCACGAACGGCCGCGAATGGATTCGTAAACTTTCCATGGAGGCAGTGGCGGAGCAGATCGTTGAAGTCTACGCGGAGGCTTTGCGGCGATAGCCGGACTATTCAAGTCAAGCCTCCGCAGATTTCGCAGATAGAGAATCTGTCTGATCTGCGTAATCTGTGGACTGGAAGAAAATGCCAACTAACCAGGAACTCATCGGCGCCGCCGAGCGCCTGCACGCGCACCTGCTGAAACACCATTACTCGCAAGGGATGGTTAGGGGGCCCGACGCCGGCGTTCGTTTCCACCTGCGCCTCTGGAGGTTTTTCAAGGCCGCACTGGCGTTTGTCCCTTGGAATGACCATTACGTTTTTATGCAATCGCAGGGCTATTGGATTTTGTCCAACTGGATGCTCCACGAAGCGACGGGAGAACCAAAATATCGCGCTCTCGCCCTGGAGAGCACGGAGGCTACGCTCCGGTTGCAGCAGCCCGAGGGTTTCTGGCTGTACCCGCTGCCGGAGCGCAAGCATCTGATCGCCACCGTGGAGGGAAATTGGGGGGCGATGGGCCTTCTCGCCACCTATGCCCGCGAACCGCGAAAAGAATTCCTCCAGGCGGCGGTTCGCTGGTACGATTACCTGGTGGCGAGCATCGGCTTTCAAGCCCACACGTCAGGAAAGGCTATTAACTACTTTGATAAACCGCGCGGCAAGATCCCCAACAACTCGGTGGAGGCGGCGTGGCTCTTTTTGCGGCTTTGGAAGGCCACGGGCGATGGGCGCTTCCTCGAGCACGTGGATGCCCTGATGGATTTTCTGGCGGATACGCAGTGCCCCACCGGGGAGTTGCCCTATATCGTGGAAGGTCCGTATGAGAAGGGCCGCATTCATTACCTCTGCTTCCAGTACAATGCCTTCCAGTTTCTGAAGCTCGCCTGGGCAGCCGCCTTGCGCGCCGATCCCCGAACGCACCGCATCCTCATGGCCCTCGCAGGCTTTCTTGCCCAAGGGGTTACCAAGCCCGGGGCGAGCGCGGTTGACTGCTTTCATACGAAGCCGGAGACGGATTATTTCACCGCCGTTCTGGCCGCAGCACTGCGGGAGGCGAAGGGGTTGGGTGTACCGGAGGCCGGGGAACTGAGTAGCCGCTGCTATGCTCATACCCTCCGGCGGCAGCGCCCTGATGGAAGCTTTGCATACACGACGGGTGATTACGGCTTCCTGCGCGATGGCCGATCGTATCCACGGCCGCAGGTCATGACCCTGTTCCACCTGCTCTACCCCGCCTGTGGGAACGGGTTTGAAAGGATAGTGGCGAGTGACAAGTGACGAGTGACGAGCGGCAAAAGAGACGGGCGAGTGTGCTCGCCACTTGTCACTCGTCACTTGTCACTGCCCTTATGTGCGGCATTTGCGGAGTTTTCAATTTCGGTACGGGCGAGCCGGCTGATCCGGTTGCCCTGAAGCGCGCTACGGACGCGATGGCGCATCGTGGGCCTGATGACGAGGGCTTTTACCTGGACGGTGCGCTGGGCCTGGGAAACCGGCGCCTGAGCATCATTGATTTGCCGGGCGGCCATCAACCCATCGCGAACGAGGACGAGTCCGTCTGGATTACGTTTAACGGTGAAATCTATAACTACCACGACCTGCGCCCGGACCTCCTGGCGCGGGGCCATCGGTTCCGGACGAATAGCGACACCGAAACCATTCTGCACCTCTACGAGGAGTATGACCTCAGTTTCCTTGACCACTTGCGCGGCATGTTTGCGTTTGCCATTTGGGACAGCCGCAAGCGGCGGCTCTTGCTGGCCCGTGATCGCCTGGGGGTAAAACCACTCTTTTATCGTTTAGACCCAGGGCGATTGGCGTTCGCTTCCGAGCTGCGCAGCCTACGCGAACTACTGCCGGGGCCACCCGAAGTCGACCCGCAATCGATTTACGACTTTTTTGGATTTCGTTACATCCCCGCCCCACGGACCTTTTACCGAGGTGTGGAAAAGCTTCTACCCGGTCATTTCCTCGTCGCTGACCCCAGGGGTGTGCACAGCCATGCTTATTGGGATATCCCCGCGGAGGAAGAAACCGCGAAGCGCCGCAAGGACATTGCCGCCGAGGTCGTCGAACACCTGCGCGAGTCCGTGCGGCTGCGATTGATCGCAGACGTTCCCCTGGGAGTTTTCCTGAGTGGAGGAACAGATTCCAGCGCCGTCGTGGCCTTCATGGCCGAGCTCGGCGCGCGTCCACTGCGCACCTTTTCTGTGGGGTTTGATGAACCTCAATATAGCGAATTGCCCTTCGCGCGTGCGGTGGCCCGCCGTTACTCGACGGAGCACCATGAACTCGTCGTCACCCCGGAGCACCTGCGTCGCGAACTGCCCCGCCTGGTAGCGTTCCGGGATGAGCCCATCGCCGAACCCACCGACGTGGCGCTCTACTTGATGTCGCGATTGGCCGCGCAAAGCGTCAAGGTGGTGCTGGCGGGGGAAGGCGGGGACGAGTTGTTTGCCGGTTACCCCAAGTATGCCGCCGACCGGCTGGCGGGCCTGGTCTCGGCCTTGCCGCAGGAAGCCACCCGCGCCCTCATCCGTTGGCTGCCGTACCGGCAGAACCGGGCGAAAATCGCCCTCGAGGCGCTGTCCATTGGTGATGAAGCGGAGCGCTCGGCGACCTGGTTTGCCTCCTTTTCGCGCGAGGAGCGGGAGACCCTCTTCGCCCCGGAATTTCTGGCGCAAGTCGACCCTGCGCATCCTGCCCGGGTCTTTGCAAGCTATCTCGAAAAAGTCCGGGATCGCTCGCCTCTCAAGCGGATGCTCTACGCCGACCTGAAGATTTGGTTGCCGGACAACCTGCTTCTGCGTGGCGACCAGATGACCATGGCCGCATCGATTGAGGAACGAGGCCCTTTCCTCGATCACCGCCTGGTGGAGCTGGCGGCGCGCCTTCCCACCCGCCTGCTGACGCGCGGCTTTCGAACCAAAGCGCTGCTGAAGGACGCGCTCCGGCCCTATGTGCCGCAGGAGGCGCTGTTCCGGCGCAAGATTGGATTCCGCGTGCCGGTGGGGGAATGGTTCAAGGGGCCCTTGCGGTCACTGGTAGAGGACTTGCTCCTTTCCTCGGAGGCCACGACGCGGGGGTATTTCAACAGCCGCAGCATGGAGAAGTTTGTCCGCGAACACCTTGACGGCGTCCGCGACCGTCAAAAGCAACTTTGGGCTTTGCTGAATTTTGAATTGTGGTGCCGGCATGGCAAATGAACGCCCCGCCGTATGCATCATCGTGGAAAACCTGCCCGTCCCTATCGACCGCCGGGTAATGCAGGAAGCACGCACCTTGCGCGACGCCGGATATCGCGTCTCCATCATCTGCCCGAAAGGTTCCGGATTCCAAAAGAGTCGCGAAACCCTGGAAGGCATTGAGATTTACCGGCACTGGCTGTGGGAGGCCTCCGGGCCGCTGGGTTATTTTCTGGAATATTGCTGGGCGCTCGCGGCGCAATTTCTGCTTTCACTGCGGGTCTACGCGCGAACCCGCTTCCGCGTCATCCAAGCCTGTAATCCACCTGACACCATCTTCCTGATCGGAATCTTCTTCAAACTTTTCGGCGTTCGATTCATCTTCGATCACCATGACTTGAATCCCGAGCTCTACGAGGCAAAGTTTCAGCGGCGTGGATTCGGATACAAGCTGGTGTGCTGGGCGGAACGGCTGACCTTCCGAAGCGCGGACGTCTCCATTGCCACCAACCAATCGTACCGGGAAGTGGCCCTGACTCGCGGCAACATGCGGCGCGAGCGTACTTTCGTGGTACGGAGTTGCCCGGACCTGGCCAAAATCCGAATATACCCCCCGCAACCAGAGCTCAAGGAAGGCCGGCGCCATCTGGTGGTGTATCTCGGCGTTATGGGTTATCAGGATGGATTGGATCTCTTGCTCGAGTCGATCGCCTACATCAACAAGCTCCGCAAATGCGAAGACACGCTGTTTGTCCTGATCGGCTCAGGTTCCGAACTCCCGCGGCTTAAAGTGCTGGCAAGCCAGAAGGGGCTCGACGGCCTGGTGAAGTTCACCGGAAGACTACCCGACGAGGATGTCGCGGCCTACTTCTCGACCGCGGCGTTCGGCGTGGCCCCCGACCGGGCTACGCCCATGAACGACAAGTCAACCATGAATAAGATTCTGGAGTACATGGCCTACGGTCTGCCGGTGGTGCTTTACGATCTCACAGAGGGCCGACGCTCGGCGGGTGACGCCGCCCTCTATGCGCGGCGGGATGACCCGGAAGACTTTGCCCAAAAGGTCATGAGCTTGCTGGACTCCGACAGCTTGCGCGCGGAACTGGGGGCGCGGGGACGAAAACGCATTGAGGAAACGTTGAACTGGGAAAATGAAAAGCAGGCCTTGCTCGCAGCTTACGCGGCAGCGCTCCAGGGCTAGCTCGCGCCGCGCCCCACCAGCACGATGGGAATCGTTCTCAGCAGAATTTTCCAATCCAGCATCATGGACCAATGGTCAATGTATTCCAGATCCAGCTCCATCCAGCGCCGGAAGCTGAGTTTACTGCGCCCTTCCAAGGCCCACAAACAGGTCAGTCCGGGTTGCATGCGCAAACGGCGCCGCTGCCAGCGCTCGTACTTTTCCACTTCCTCGGGAAGGGGCGGGCGCGGACCTACAAAGGACATATCTCCTTTGATGATATTGACTAACTGCGGGAGTTCATCCAGGCTGAACTTACGCATGAAGCGACCGATCGGCGTACAGCGCGGATCATTCCGGATCTTGAACACGGGGCCGTCCACTTCATTCAACGCCTCGAGCTCCTCTCGAAGCAGGTCGGCATCGGCGCGCATCGACCGGAATTTGTAGAGGATAAATCTCCGCCCGCCCAGGCCACAGCGCGTTTGGGAGAAGAGGACGGGCCCGCGCGAAGTGAGTTTAACCAGCACCGCCAGAATCAGCAGGAGCGGGGAAAGCGCCACCAGCGCGATGAACGCCATAACGAAATCGAGGACCCGTTTGAGCAGTAGGGATTCATCTTCGGGGGTCGCGGAAAAGGTCAGCAGGGGCTTGGAGCCCAAGCGCTCGAGATAAACTTTGGAGATGACTTGGGGGAAGAAGCTGAGCAGCACGCGCGTCTTGACCCCCTCTTCTTCGCAGATCAGAAAAGTGTCTTCGAGCTTTTCCAGGTCCTCCTTGGCAACGGCAAAAATCACTTCGTCGATGACGTGGCGGCGTAGCAATTCCGGCAGATCTGGAAGGGTGACCATGGGATAGGACCTGGTGAGGCCGGCGGGGAGTGCCTCGGGAGGGCCACTGCGGACGCGCACGAAGCCGAATAAGCGCATCCCGCGCGTTTCATTCGCCTCCAGTGTCCGGGCAATCTCCGCCACCTCCGGACCGTCCCCCACCAGGAGGAAATGGCGAAAGCCCGCCACGGCTCTTCGCAAGGGCACGGCAAAACGCCACGCCACCAGCCGGAAGATCATCATGAGCAGAAAATCGATCAACCCGTAAATTCCTAACAGCAGGCGGCTGACGAATTCGAATTTCAATACGGTGATTGCGGCGAACAGGAGAATGGTGGAAGCGAGGGCGACCTTGAGGGGGTCCGCGAAAGCGCGGCGCAAATCCTCCTCGTGGACATCACGGTAGATTCCTGCCACCAACCCAACGCCTGCCACGATGACGACCGTCAGGGGAACAATCCCGGGATAATTGGAAAGCGAGTAAAGAGGCCGCAAGCTCGCAAGGTGAGAGCGGATTTCATGCGCTAACCCGAGACTCGCCAGTGCCAGAAGGACATCGCCGACAAGGAAAATGATGCCCATCAACCGATTGTGGCGCGCAAACATATGGCTGTCCCTCGGGGCGCAGAACGAACTATCTTAACAGAAACTCGCGCGGGTTCGCCGCGCTGTCCAGACCCTACCCATTGGCGGCGCCGGATCCCGCCGGAGGGCATAGGGTGAATCGTTATGGTACACTCGCCCTCGGACGGGCTGCTCGTCTTAACCTCATCTTGCCACCGGAAGTTGCTCATGCTTTGGGCCGTGAAAGGCTTTTTTCTGCTCGGCGCATTACTGGTGTTGCAGAGCGCCTGGGCGTTCATCGATGGTATTCGCTTCCTGGGTTTCGTCCGAAGGAGGCGAAGCGGCCCACATGGAAGCTACGCGCCACCCGCCGCTGTGGTGATTCCCTGCAAGGGCGTGGATGCGGGATTTGGTGCAAACCTCGATTGCTTCCTGAACCAGGACTACCCGGACTATCAGATTGTCTTCGCCGTTGCCACCGCCGGGGACGTAGCTTATCAAAACCTGCGCCAACGGCTGGAAGCCCGGGGTGCATCCGGCGTAATCCGCAAACCTCATACCTCCCTGGTTGTGGCGGGCGTCTCCAACACGCGGGGAGAAAAGGTCAACAATTTGCTGCGCGGAATCGAGGCCGTGGATCAGGCCGCCCAGGTGTTGGTCTTTGCCGATATCGATGCGGCGCCCACCCCGGATTGGCTGCGCTCGTTAGTGGCGCCGCTCGCCAACCCCCAAATCACCGTCAGTACGGGCTTCCGATGGTATCTGCCGGGGGAGGGTTTTCTCTCGCGACTGCGCGCCGCGTGGGACACCTCGATCGCCACCATGTTGGGCGAGCATGATCACAACTTCGCGTGGGGCGGGTCGATGGCGATCCGCGCCGCCGATTTTCATAAACTGGGCATTGCGCAACGATACTGGGCAAACACCGTGAGTGACGACTACGCCCTGACGCGCGCAGTTCGCGAAGCGGGTGGGACGATCGCCTTTGAACCGCGGTGCCTGGTCGCATCACGGGAAGAATCGAGCCTGCGGGAATTTCTGCGCTGGTCGACTCGCCAGATCATTATCACGCGGGTTTACGCGGCACACCTGTGGAAGTTGGGGCTCGCCACCTACCTTTTTTACTGTGGGACCCTCACGCTGGGAATGGTCGTAGTGGCAATGCCGGGCGCTTTGGCATACCAGCGCGTCGCCGCGGCATTCACCTTATTGGCGGTTCTTTTACTTGGGGCGGGGAAAGGTTATTTTCGCTCCCTCGTCGCGCGGGAGGTCTTTGCCGGGGAAATAGGCAGCGGGGCTTCCTGCTATTGGCAATTGTCGCCGCTGGTTCCGTGGATCATGCTTTGGAATTTCCTGGTTGCGGGATTTACACGGCGCATTGAATGGCGGGGGACTGAATACGAGCTGGTTTCGCGAGACAAGGTCAACGTGTTGAGGCGAAGCGGCGGCTGAAAAGCGTCGTTTCTTAGCGCTTGCCGCGCGGCGGCCGGGTGGCGTGCCGGGAAATATATCGGGCCGGAGCAGTGGCGCGTTTTTTCTTGCGGGGCTCCGCGGCTTCCTCAGGCTCCGGGGGGTTATCTGCCGGCGCCGGGTCCGGGGCGGCGGGCGCAACCTTTGCCAGTACCTGTTCCAATAATAACGCGCGCGGGCTGGCTCGCTTTTTGGGGGGGACCGTGGCGTTCTTGTAAGGATGTTCGCTATGGCAGGTCTGGCAAACGACTTTCACCACGTTGCCTTCCACCATGCTCGCCACCGCATGGTTGAGCAGCAGCTTACAACGCGGACAATAATCGTCGATCACATCACCCAGGCGTAGCAGCGGAACGGTCATGGGCGGGGCCTCAGCAGCTTGCTTTTTTGACTGAAACGCGAACATCGCCATTATAGCGCGAGCGCCGCAAAAACAAAACCGTTGGGGGGGCGCATTTTGTCGTGGCATGGCCATCTTGGCCGTGACCGCGCACGGGCGGGACGCCCGTGCCACCGCAAAATAGGACACTAGCAAATTGTTGGATCACCAAACCGTCGGACGATTTGACACCCCCGGTAATTGCAGTTATTCTGAGTTATATGCCCGTGGTGCGGAGGCGTTGCGGGCATTATCAGGACAGTGGGTTACTACCTCGAAAAGACTGCGGTGTGAAGCTACCCCCTCACGGGAAAACGGAATTCTCGCATGATGACTTCGATCTTAGCGGCCTTAGACAGAATGGCACGCCATGCGCTTCGGCTGATCACGCTGGCCCTTCTTCAGGCGCCGGAAGAAGCTCTAATGGGCGGGCAGGCGGTCATCGAAGGGGTGATGATGCGTTCGCCGCACTCTTATGCCGTGGCGGTGCGGCAGCCCAGCGGCTCACTGGCGGTCAGGCAAGCATACTTGGATCGGCCTTCGGAAAGGCACCCGTGGCTGAAATACCCCATCTTGCGTGGACTGGGCGTGCTGGGACAGGCGCTGGTCCTGGGAATGCGCGCGCTGCGTTACTCCGCTGAGCAGGCGCTGGAGGACCCGGAGGCGGCGGGTTCGGAGGCCGCAAAACCTGGGAAGAATGCGGAACTGAGCGGTTGGATGCTGGCGGCCAATATCGCTTTCTCCCTTGGTTTTTTCATCGTTCTTTACAAGCTCGTGCCCCTTTATCTGGCCACCCGGATAACGCACCGGTACCTGCTGAACGACAATAACGTGACGTTCAACTTGCTGGACGGGACGATTCGCATCGTCTTGTTCCTGGGCTTTCTCTTCCTGATTTCGCAATGGAAGGAGATTCAGCGAGTGTTTGAATATCACGGCGCCGAGCACAAGGTGGTGTGGGCTTTTGAAAAGCGCGGCCCTATTGATGTGGCCACGGCGCGCGCTTGCACGCGTTTTCATCCCCGTTGTGGCACCAGTTTCCTTTTGGTCGTGATGGGCATTGCCATGGTGCTCTACATGTTTCTGCCGTTTCATTCTTTTTGGCTGCGATTCCTGGGGCGGATCGTCCTGCTGCCGGTGATCGCCGGCCTATCCTATGAGTTCATCCGCTTTGCCGCGAAGTCGAAGGGTTGGTTGTGGAGATGGGCATCGCAGCCCGGCCTGTGGCTTCAGCGCGTCACCACTCGCGAGCCTGACGACGGCCAATTGGAAACCGCGATCAAGGCCTTGGAAACGGCCATGACCCTCGAGCGGAGCCGCGGCGGCGAACTGGTTGTGGCGTGATGAAAATCGAAACTCGAGATTCGAAACTCGAAACTCGCCGCGAGCCGCATCGTGCGGCCCCGTCGTTTGGGTCGGCAGCTCTTAAGGTTGAACGCACCCCGGGCCTATAAACCTTCGCGTGACCCACCCAGACGCCGGCACGATTTTCGAGTTTCGATTTTCGAATTTCCAGTAATCGTGTGCACGGAGCGACTCTTGCACTATTTTGACAAGCTTGCGGAAATCGAAGCGGAGTACGAGGGGCTGACCGGGCAACTCGGGAAGGCCGAGGTGCTGGCGGATCCCGCCCTCTATCATAAAACCGCCAAGGCGCGCGCGGACCTGACGGAGATTGTCGAGAAATTTCAGGCGTGGAAGACCATCAACAAGTCGGTCAAGGAAACGAAAGCGCTGGTGGACGAGTCTTCTGCCGATCCGGAGATGAAAGCGCTGGCGCATGAGGAGCTCCTCGAACTCGAGAAGCGTCAGGAAAAGGTGGAACAGGAACTGAGACTCCTGCTTCTGCCCCGGGATCCCAACGACGAGAAGAACGTGGTGCTGGAAATCCGCGCCGGCACCGGAGGGGATGAAGCCTCGCTGTTTGCCCAGGACATCTTCCGCATGTACACGCGCTTCGCGGAGTCGCAACACTGGAGGGTTGAAGTGCTCTCCACGAGCCTGTCGGGAGTGGGCGGGCTCAAGGAAGTCATTGCCCTGGTGGAAGGCTCGAAGGTTTACAGCAAGCTCAAGTATGAAAGCGGCGTCCACCGCGTGCAGCGCGTTCCGGAAACCGAGCAGCAGGGACGCATTCACACTTCGGCCATCACGGTGGCGGTGCTGCCGGAAGCGGACGAAGTGGAAATTCAAATCGACCCCAAGGACATTCGCATTGACACCTTTTGCTCCTCGGGGCCGGGCGGGCAGTCGGTGAATACCACCTATTCCGCCGTGCGCATCACGCACCTGCCGACGGGGATGATCGTCTCTTGCCAGGATGAGAAGTCGCAGATCAAGAACCGCGCCAAGGCCTTGCGGGTACTGCGCTCGCGGCTCTACGAACTGGAGTTGCAGAACCAGCAGAAGCAGATCATCGAGGAGCGCCGCTCCATGATCGGTTCCGGCGACCGCAGTGAAAAGATCCGGACTTACAACTATCCTCAGAATCGAGTGACGGACCATCGCATCGGCCTGACCCTGCATCAACTCGACCGGATTATCGATGGTAAATTGGACGACATCGTCGACGCGCTCATTGCTTACTACCAGGCGGAGAAATTGAAACAGCCTCCCAAGCGCGAGCCGGGGGAGGACGAACCGCCCACCGCACTGGCCGGATAGAATTGCCGATTTTCGATTGTCGACTAGCCATTGCCGATTGCCGATTGTCGATTGAACCAAAGTATCCTGGCAGTCCTTGGTTTTGAGTAAAGGCCTTTACCAACTACTGATGACTGATTACTGACGACGTTCAATCGTCAATCGTCAATCGAAAATCGGCAATGGCACAGCTTCGCGCCACACTTCGGCAAGGACTCCAAACCCTTCTCGCCCAGCAGGTGCCCTCCGCTCAGCTCGCCGCAGAACTACTGTTGATGCACGTTCTGGGGCGCAACCGCGCTTACCTCCATGCCCACCCGGAAGAGGAGGTGCTGCCGCAAGCCCTCGAGCGCTACTCCCAACTGATCGCCGAACGGACCACGGGCAAACCCACCCAATACATCACCGGCCATCAGGAGTTTTGGGGACTGGATTTTGAGGTGACGCCGGACGTGCTGATCCCGCGGCCGGAGACGGAGCACTTGGTGGAATGTGCGCTGGAACTCGCGCGCCGCCAGGGTCACGCGAAGGACGCACGCTTGCGGATTGCGGATGTGGGCACGGGGTCGGGATGTATCGCTTTGGCCCTGGCTTCAGAACTCCCGCGCGCGATTCTGTTCGGTGCGGATATTTCGCGCGCCGCGCTGGTGGTGGCATCACGCAACGCCGTGCGTTTGGGCATGCCGGAGCGTGTGAAGTTTCTGGAAAGTGATTTACTCAACCGGCTGCTGGAGCCCGACTTTGCTGGAACATTTGACTTTGTCCTCTCCAATCCTCCCTACGTTGGCAAGCACGAAGTTGATCACGTCCAACGCGAGGTGCGCGATTTCGAGCCGCGCCTTGCCTGGGGCGGCGACCTCGAGCGCGGCGAGGAAATCTACGCTCGCCTGTTCCCACAAGCACTCCAGGTTCTGAAGCCCGGCGGGCGCGTGGTGGTGGAAATCGGCTACAACATGCGCGAGCGGGTGCTGGCGTTGCTGGGCGAAGAATGGGAGGAAGTAGTCGTGACGCCTGATTTGGCGGGGATTCCTAGGGTGGTGAGCGCGAGGAAAAGGCAAGGGAATGCCACAATTGCGGGCGAAAGACGTATAATGAACTGAACCGAGATCGCTCGTGAGGAATCCATGACGATAGAAGAACAGGTCGTCGAAAAACTACGCGATTTGCCTCCTGAAAAGCAGAAGGAAGTCTTAGACTTTGTGGACTCCTTGAAAGAGAAGAACGGGATGAGGAGTCCGCGTCGCAGCTTGCGGGGACTTTGGAAGGATCTTAACATCGAGATCACGGAAGAGGACATCGCCGAGGCCCGCCGCGAAATGTGGGGGAACTTTCCGAGAGATATCTCCTGATGCCTGCGCTCCTCGACACGCACGCGGCGGTTTGGTACCTTCTCGACTCGAAGAAGCTGCCTCAGAAAGTCTTTGGCCTGATTGACGATGCGGCCGCCAGAGGCACCCCCACCTACATTTCAGCCATCTCGCTTGTGGAGATCGCATACCTTGTGGAGCGCGGGCGAATTGCCCCCGACGCGTTTGACAAGTTTGCGCGTGAGCTCGGCCAGAGCAATCCCGCGTTCACCCTTGCTCCGCTCGATTTCCACGTCGCTGACGCGTTGAGGGCTATTCCGCGGGTACTTGTTCCCGACATGCCCGACCGCATCATCGCTGCAACTGCCTTGCACCTTGGCCTGCCACTCGTCACCCGCGACCGTCGTTTCCAAGCCGCCGGAATCCGAACAATTTGGTGACATGGGCCGGATATCACTAGCCCCCGGTCCCCGGCGCCTTGTAGAATTCAGGCTGCCATGCTCCGCCAAATTCTCCATGTCGACATGGACGCGTTCTTCGTCTCCGTCGAGGAACTCGAGGATCCCTCGCTAAAGGGGAAGGCGGTCATTGTGGGCGCAGACCCGGACGGTCGCGGGGTGGTGGCGGCGGCGAGCTATGAGGCGCGCAAATTCGGTGTGCACTCGGCCATGCCGATTGGCATGGCGAAGAAGCTTTGCCCACACGCAATTTTCCTGCGCGGCCAGCATCACAAGTACGGCGAATATTCACGCCAGATCCACCGGATCTTCGAAGAATTCACGCCCGTCGTCGAGATGGTTTCAATCGATGAAGCTTATCTTGACCTGACGGGTTGCGAACGGCTGCACGGTTCGGCGTTTCGCGGCGCCGACCGCTTGATCCGCACCATCAAGGAGCGGACGGACCTGAACTGCTCGATCGGCCTTTCAACATCTCACCTCGTTTCTAAAATCGCCTCGGACCAGGCGAAACCCCATGGGCTCCTTTACATCCTGCCGGGTTGCGAGGCGAGGTTCTTGGCGCCGCTGCCCATTCGCCGCATGCCGGGCATCGGAAAAGTGACGGAGCCGGAATTGCGCTCGCTGGGCATCGTGACCATCGGCGATCTGCAACTGATGGGACGGGAGAAACTGCGGGAGCGGTTCGGGAAATCGGGCGATTGGCTTTACACCAAATCCTGCGGCTTGGATATTGAAGCCTACCAGTACGAAGAAGAGCCCAAGTCGATCAGCCATGAGACTACCTTCGACACGGACATCGACGACGTGGAAGAAGTCGAGCGAACGCTCTCGTATTTGGCGCAGCTCGTGGGCCGGCGCCTGCGCGACCACGGTCTGTTTGCGCGCACCGTGGGGCTGAAGCTGCGCTTTGCCCCTTTCAAAACCCTGACGCGGGACGCGACGCTCGACGAGCCCACCAATCTCGATTCCGTCATTTTCTCGAACGTGCTGCGCCTGCTTGCCAACGCTTGGAACGGCAAGCAGAAGATTCGGTTGGTGGGGGTGCGCTCGTCGAATCTGGAGCGCAACGTGTTTCAGCGCAGCCTGCTCGACGCGGCGCAACACGAAAAGCTTGATAAGGCGCTCAAGGCGGCGGATAAGGTTCGGCAAAAGTTCGGATTTGATGCGGTACAATTGGCGCGCTCCGTGGAGACCGGCCGGCCCGCGAAACCGCGCAAGCGCCGCGAGTTTCTGGGGCGGGAGTAGTTGGCGCCGCGCTGAACTGTTGAGAAATCTAAAATGCAACTTTAGATTTCTCAAAGCAACGGTAGCGTGCAAAAATAGCCTCTTGTAAGGCAAAGGTCCGTGCGGCAGGAAAACAGGCCCCGCTGCGACACCTTTTGTCGAAATCCTGTCCCCAGGAGGGAAACCATGAAAACCGCCTATCTCGACATCGAAACCAGCTACGTCGGGACATTCACCGATCAGCGCCTGTTCAGGGACTGCAAGCATCACCGGATTACGGTCATCGGCGTAAGAATTCTGGACGGGGAGAGCGACGCTTTCATCCAACTGTTGGGGAAGGAGGTGACGCGGGCCAACTTGATGCTGGTGCTCAAAGGGGTGGAGCGGCTGGTGACGTACAACGGGCGGTCGATTCCCGACAAGGTGAAGGGTTATGTGGGGTTCGACTTCCCCGTGATCGCCGCTCAACTAGGCGTCGTGCTTGACCAGGAGTTCGCGCACGTGGACCTGTGCCCGGAATGCTGGCGGAAAGGCCTCTGGGGCGGCCAGAAGGTGGTGGAGCAGAGCCTGGGGCTAAAGCGGAAACTCCCAGGCAAAGACGGCAAATGGGCCGACGAAATGTGGAAGAAATACGAAACCACCCGCAACGAGGCCATCAAGAATGAAGTTCTCGCCTATAACCAGGAAGACGTCATGATGCTGCGCCGCATCGAAGAGGCTTTGCAGAAAAGGTAGGCGAGATGCGGCGTTCACCTTCGCACGTTGCGCCTCCATTTCCTGCTTGCATTCGCACCCGAGCGCGGATCAGAATAACTTCGACCATCATGCCACGTCCCTGCGACCCTGCCGAGTTCCGATGCACGCGCCATCTTGAATTGCAGGCCTGGCGCGAGGGGCGCCGATTCATCGCCGGTTGCGATGAGGTCGGGCGCGGGGCGCTGCTGGGGCCGCTTTATGCCGCCGCGGTTATCCTCGACCCTGAGAAATCGATCCCCGGCATCGACGATTCCAAAAAGCTCACGGCGCACCAGCGCGAGTCGCTGGCCAAAAAAATCCGCTTGGAAGCTCTGGCGTGGCAGGTGGTGGCGGTCACCGCCGAGGAAGTGGATACGCTGAATGTTTACGAAGCTTCGCGGCAAGGCATGCTGCGGGCGCTCAAGGCGCTCTGCCCGGCGCCTGATTTCATCCTTACCGACGCCATGCCGCTGCGCGAAACGGGCGCGGACTTCTGCATTCCCCACCGCGCCATCATTCACGGCGATGCGCGTTCAGTTTGTATTGCCGCCGCGTCGATTTTGGCCAAGGTGGCGCGCGATGAGCACCTGGCAAGACTCGACGGCGCGTTTCCGCAATACGGCCTTGCCAGAAACAAAGGTTATGGCACGCGCGATCACCTGGCTGCGCTGGCGCGCTTCGGTCCCTGCGCTGAGCACCGCAAAAGCTACCAACCGGTAAAGGACTACCTGCTGCCGCTGTTCCCCTTAGTGTCGCCCGCATAACTCCAACGATACGAAAACACCGGACTGAACTCGGAAAGGCCAAAATCAGAACCGGCAATGGCCGGCATCGTGCTAGCCTATTTTATGGAGAACCGCGCATGGTGAATTCGCGCACCAGAAAAACTCGGGCGAAATTCGCGCCTGAAAAAGCGGGTGGTGTTGCAGCCACAGGCCGCAGGCGGCGCTCAGAATGTCCGGACAGGGCGGATTGGCACAAAAAGATGTTAATTGATGCCGAAGGAAGCCGGAATGTCTATGAAAACAATAGAAATACGGGCATTATGACTGGCGAAAAGTCGGACATTTACGTCGATATGACATACGTTTTGCAGAAATCTGCTGGTTATGACGGGTTGTTTTGCCTGAACAGCGCCTTCGCGACGTGTTTCTTGCCCAGATTTGCGGCGACCGCCGTAATCAAAACCAAAATCTCGACCTGTTCATCACCATGCAATCAGAAAGGGCCGGGTATTTCGTCTCGGAGCCGAATAACTCTTCGCCGCATGATCATGCCCCGTATTCCCGAGTCCCTTTCCCCGAGCCCCGTGTCCCGTGTCCGGTGCTATACTTCCTGCCTGCCGAAATGCACATCTCGTGGAGGACCTGATGGCTTCCATACTGATCAAGGGCGGCCGCGTTCTTTCTCCGGAAGATAATCTCGACGGAGCATTGGATGTTCGTATCGAAGATGGCGTGATTCGCGAAATCGCCTCGAACCTGGAGGGCGGAGCGGATGAAACACTCGACGCGCGGGGGAGCGTGGTGGCGCCCGGTTTTGTTGACATCCACGTACACCTGCGGGAGCCCGGCGGCGAGGCGTCGGAAACATTTCAAAGCGGCTTGGCCGCGGCGGTGGCCGGAGGCTTTACTGCTGTCGCAACCATGCCCAACACCAAGCCCGTTATCGATCAACCCGCGCTAGTGGCTGCGCAGATCGAGAAAGCCCGCCGCCTGGGCCTGGCGCGGGTGTTTCCGGTGGCGGCCGTGTCCATGGGGAGCCAGGGAGAGTCGCTTACCGACTTTGCGGCGCTGGTGGCGGCGGGCGCGGTGGCCTTTTCCGACGATGGGCGTCCGGTGAAAACCGCGGGCTTGCTACGGCGCGCGCTCGAGCGCAGCCGCGATCTGGGCGCGCCCATCAGCGACCACTGTGAAGACCCCAGCCTGAGCGCGAGCGGGGTGATCAACGAAGGGCCGGTGGCCGAGAAACTCGGGGTACGCGGAATTCCCAAATCGTCGGAGGACGTGTGCGTGGCGCGCGACCTGGTGATGGCGGAAGCCACCGGCGGGCGTTTGCACATCACGCATCTTTCCACCGCGCTATCTCTCGATATGGTGCGGCAAGCCAAACGCCGCGGCGTGCGGGTGACCTGTGAAGTCACCCCTCACCACTTTGCGCTGACCGACGAAGCGGTGCTGGTGCACGGAACGAACGCCAAGATGAATCCTCCCTTGCGCGGCGCCGCGGATGTGGAGGCGATGCGCGCCGGCATTGCCGACGGCACCGTCGATGCCATCGCCACCGACCACGCTCCGCACGCGCCGGATTTGAAAGCCAAACCCCTCGCCGCCGGCGCGCCCTTCGGCATTATCGGGCTGGAGACAGCCGTGGCCCTGGCGCTTAGCGAGCTCGTCCATACGGGGCTGATCTCACTTTGGCACATGATTTCACTGCTCAGCACCAACCCCGCGCGCCTCATCAACCAGCCGCTCGGGCGATTACAGATCGGGGGAGCAGCCGACCTCACCCTCTTCGATCCGGATCTGGCCTGGACCTACCACGCGTCCGAAGGCCGCTCGAAGAGCCGCAACACTCCCTTCGACGGCCGCACCTTCCGTGGCGCGGTCACGGCCACAATTGTTGCCGGCAGGATTGTGTATCGGCGCAGCTAGGATGGGGTGATCCGGTGATCGGGAGATCGGGTGAACCAGAACCCAATCGATTGAATCTTGCTTCAAGCGGCCTGCTGGCCCTTTTTCAGGCTCTGGGCCTGGATCGACGTAATCACCGCAACCTGGGCGATGTCTTCCGCCTTGCAGCCGCGCGAAAGGTCATTGGCCGGTTTGGCGAGCCCCTGGAGGATGGGCCCGATGGCTTCGCACCCGCCGAAACGCTCGGCCAGCTTGTAACCGATGTTGCCGGCGTTCAGGTCGGGGAAAATCAGCACATTCGCGTGCCCCGCCACCACCGAACCGGGCGCCTTCCGCGCGCCGATTTCCGGAATCAGGGCGGCGTCGAGTTGCAGTTCGCCGTCCACGGCAAGTTGCGGCGCGCGCTGCTTGACCAACTCCAGGGCCTCCCGCACGGCGTCAATCATGGCGTGCTCGGCGCTGCCGCGGGTCGAAAAGGAGAGCAATGCCACTCGCGGCTCGACTTCCATCAAAGCGCGCGCGTTGGCGGCCGTGGCGATGGCGATATCCGCCAACTGCGAGGGGGTGGGCTGGGGCACCACCGCGCAGTCCGCGAACAGCGTGGCGCCCTCCGTGCCCAGGTTCTGGCGGGGTGAAAGCATCAGGAAAAAACTCGAAACCAAGGAGACGCCCGGCGCCACCCCGATTCCCCACAGGGCCGCGCGCACCGTTTCCGCCGTGGTGTTCAGCGCGCCGCCCACGGAACCATCCGCATCGTTTGAGGACACCATCAGCGCTGCGTAGATGCGTGGTTGTCGAGTGGCTTTCGCCGCCTGCTCCTGGGTCATGCCTTTCGCCCGGCGGCGCTCGTAAAGCAGGTCCGTATACTCCTCCAGCTTGGGGCTGGCGGCAGGGTCGAGAAGCTGCGAGGTTTCTAAAGTGATCCCCAAGGCTTGCAGACGGGAATGGATCTTGTTGGCGTCCCCCAGCAGAGTGAGGTGGGCCAGATCATCCTTTTCGATCAGGCGAGCGGCTTCCAGCGTTCGGTCTTCCTCGCCTTCAAAAAGAACGATGTGTTGGGGAAAAGTCCGGGCGCGCGCGCGTAGCCTTTCAAGAATTTCCATGAACCCCTCCGGTAATTGTAGCGGCAAAAGTCGTGAAATCGTCGAGGCCACTGGGCTAAATAACGACTTCTTGTCCTTATTTGGCCTCTGCAAGCTGGGTCTCACCCCTATTAAAGCACACTCAGGGCCAGAGGACCTTCGCAAGTTGAAAATCAGAGTGGAACATTACCCTTTCCTGAACAGCCTTTTGAGGCGGCCCATCAGGCCCGACGCGTGTTCCCCGGCAAGCGGAGTGGGGGAAGCATCGGGCGGTGATGCGGGATTCGTTGGCTCCGAATCCGCAGCAGGCATGGCTGCTGGGGGTGGCGTAGCGCCGAGGTGATCTCCCGTCGCGCTCCCGGCAGGGGAATCCACGGATGGCGCGCCCGGTGCCGGCTGGTCAGGTGGTGATAAGGGATTATCATCAACCAGCGCGGTGGAGGCGGCAGGCTGAGCTTTAGGTTCCAAAGCTCCGGGCGGCGCAGCCTCCGCCACCGGCGCGCCGCAGTGCGTGCAAAAGTCCGCAGCTATATCCAGCGGCACTTTGCAGAAACGGCAGAGCACTGCTCCGGGGTGGGTAAGCGGCCTCTCAAATGATTTCTTCAGTACTTCGTCGTCGACTTCCGCCGCCAAGTCGCCGAGGCTGGGGCGCGCATACTCCGCGGCAGTCCCCGCGTGCGGAGGCCTTAACGCAGTGGGCGCGGTTTTCAGTGGGACCGTGGGTATGGTTTTACGCGGCGTCTGGGGTCGAGCGGTTACACGGGCGGGCGGGACAGGGGTAACATGTGGCGCCAGATGAGCTCCCGCCGCCGCGGGCATCTTGGGATCGGCCCCCGAAGGAGACGTGGCGAGGGGAGGAGGCGAGGCCAATGGGGCGCCGCACTGAAGGCAGAAGCGCATCCCCTCCGGTACACCCGCATGGCATTTGGGACAAGTCAGCATACTTTTACCACGACCCCTGCGGATTCTCGGGCAAAACTCAAAAATGCATATTAATATACCCTGCGGTACTCTACAAGCGTCGTTCGATGCTAACTTGACAAGCGCCTGATAATCGAAGGAGCGTCTTGTCTTTACCTCAAAGGAAGGGAGAAACCACATGGGAGCTTCGGGTCGAGTCGGGTATGCGGTGGTGGGACTAGGACATTTTGCTGAACACGTGGTGTTGCCCGGTTTCCGCAACAGCCGCAAAGCTCAACTGGTGGCGCTGGTGAGCGGCGACGAACGCAAGGCGCGACGCCTGGCGAAAAAGTTCGGCGCGAGCGACATCTACCAGTACGACGGCTACGCGCAATGCCTGAACCATCCGCAGGTGGACGCGGTTTACATTGCCACCAACAACAGCACGCACGCGGCGTTCACCGTGCTGGCGGCGGCCGCCGGCAAACACGTGCTCTGCGAAAAGCCCATGGCCACGAGCGTTGCCGAGTGCCAACAGATGATTGACGCCTGCCGCTCGAACCACGTGCGCTTGATGATTGCTTATCGCAAGTACTTTGAACCCGGCGCGCTCGATCTGAAGTTGCTGGTCGACAGCGGCAAATTGGGCCGGCTGAAGATCATCCATTCGTCCTTCTCCATCTATCTGCGTCCGGGAGGCGTAAGACCCGCTTGGCACTTTGACCGGCGATTGGCGGGGGGCGGGGCGCTTCCCGACGTGGGCGTGTACTGCGTGAACACAGCGCGTTGGGTGACGGGTAAAGACCCGGTGGAAGCGTCGGCCTACCAATGGACGGTCGACCCGGAAGCCTTCAAAGAGGTGGATGAAAACGTCGCCTTCCGGCTCAATTTCCCCGATGGCCTGATCATGCAGGCCACCGCAAGCTGGGGCGGGGCAACGGAATCGTTCCTGCACGTTGTGGGTGAGAAAGGCTGGGCCACGCTTGCTCCCGCCTACCAGTACAATGAGGAGCGGCGGCTCTACGGCCGCCTCGCCGGGCGCTGGTTCGAGAGAGAATACAAGATCATGAATGAACTGGCGCTGGAGCTCGATGGCTTCGCGGATTGCGTCCGCCGTAATCGTGAGCCCGCACCCAACGGCGCCGAAGGCTTGAAGGACGTGGCGATAATGCAGGCGATCTACCAGTCGGCCCGCGAAGGACACCCCGTGAGCATCGACGTGGCGGGCCAAGGAGCGGCTTGATTTCTCACGCGCCGGAGGTGCCCCCGTTCTCGGGGGTCGGCGGTTTGTCCCCTGTTGACAACCAAGAGCCGCGGACCTGCCGAACCGGTCCAGGCTGCTTCCTTGACAATGCTGCGGGGAGACGCGTATATCATGGGCGCATGAAAACGACCACCAAGGAGCGGGTCTTCGATCCTCATGAAAGCGCTTGTGCCGACGCTCTAGCGGGACTGCCGTTGGTATCGTTCTGGCAACGTTTTGCGGCCTTTGCCATCGTCATGATGAGTTGTCTGGTATAGGCATATCCCCGGCGTGCAAACGACGGCCAAGGCTAGAAGTTTTCGAGGATGTCGGTAACCAGGGTGCGGGCGAGGTCGCGCGATAGGCGGTCGAGCGCGGGCTTATCTTCTTCGAACAGCGTGGTGGGGGATTCACTTACCTGGTACTCTTCGCGAAACACATAATTGCTATTGGCGAACAAGGTCCGGTGCGTGTGTACGTCTTCGAGTTTCACCTCGGCGGTGACTTGAACCTGCAAGGAGGTGGCGCGGCCGGTGTTGATGTCGAAGGTGATGGCATGGCCGCGAACGTCCTTAACGGTTCCCCTCAGGACGGCGTCAGCATCGGCGGGGTTGGGCGAGATGCGGTAGTGGGTACGCTCCAGGAACTCGCGCGTAACCGCGGAAGTGAGCTGCTGCTCGATGTGGAAGGTGGAAGACAGGTTCTTGAAGGCCGGCACAGCGATGGTCTTAATATTGGGAGGAAGGCGGGTCGCGGTGCCCGCCACGTGGTAGCCGCAGGCAGTGAAGAATAGTAGGCAGCAGGCAGTAAGCAGTGGGCAGCAGGCAATGCGAATCGAAAATCGAAAATCGAAAATCGAAAATCCAAACGGAGCGCGGGGTGAGCGAGCTGCGAACGTCAGGTTCCTTTTTCTTGCGTCAAGCCGCACGGCGTTCGAGTTTCGATTTTCGAATTTCGATTTTCGTTCTTTTCTAGTTTCTGCCATCTGTGAAATGTGCGTAATCTGTGGATACATCCTCAGGCGCGGGGCGGCTCGCGCAGGCTGGCGGCGAGCTCCACGGCGTTGGTGGCTGCCAGGTGAAGGTTATCCGCCACCGCCCAAAGCCACAAACCGTTTGGGTGCTCGGCATCGACGGAAATGCTGTCCACCAGAATATCGCTCGAACCCGTCACCTCGACCGGCGTGGGAGCGTCGAGGGTGGACCGCCGAACTTTGATGCGCTCACCGGCCAGCGCCGCGGTGGCGGCCTCTGTAGTCACCGCCTCCGCCGCTTCCACGTAGAGAGAGACGCCCACAGAATAGAAAACCGGGACCTGGAGCAGCCGCAGCGCGGGGAGGGGAACGCGCTCGCCCAGATAGAGGTGCAACTGCCGGCGCAGGCGGGCTTCGAGCGCCGCCATCTCCCCTTTTCCCGACCTTCCCAGGCGCGAAAGCATATTGAACGCGAGTTGCGCGCCGAAGATCTGATGCGGAACTTTCTGGAAGCTCAGGATATTCACCGTCTGCTTCTGAAGTTCTTCCACGCCGCGCGAGCCGGACTCTGACGCCGAGCTGAAGACCTCGGCCACAGCGGTCTTCAAGGGGAAGCGCGCCGCCAGGCGCAGCAGCACGGTGCTGATCACGATCACGGCGGGGTGGGGCGAAACGTGAATGCGCCCGGCCGCCGAATGCACTCCCGCCACGGGGAAGCGGCGGTCGAGAAAGGGAATGCCCACCAGATCTTTGGCCGGCGCCGGCTCAGGAGGTAAAACACCGCTCGCGCTTAATGCTTCACCCACCACGTCGATGACCAGGCAGCGCGCGGCGCTCCCTTGCTGCTGCCAGGAGTTCAAGAAAGCCGGCAACTGACGCAGGCGCGTGGAGAGGAAAGCGAAGTCCAACTCCTCCTCGCTGATTTGATGGTCTTCGACGACAGCCGCCGCCGCCTCGCGCAGATCGATGATAGGAAGTTCGGGCTCGCCATCGTCTGCTTCAAAGGTGAGCAAACGCGAAACGGGGAACTTGCCCTGTTCCAGAACGGACACCAGTTCTTTACCGAGTAGGGAAGAAGCTCCCACCACCGCAACCCGATATCCTTCCTTGCCCGGTTTCATGCGGCGTGGACCTCTTCCGGTGAACGCGGATGGGGGCGAATCTTCGAGGTGATGCGCAGGACGATGCCGGAAATCGTGTAGGTGATGGCCAAGGTCAGCAGGACGGGCTCCGAGTAAACCCAAATGCCTCCAATCACCAGGGCGATAACGATGATGGCCAGGTAAGACCGGGGCTTGCGAAGGTCAAGCGCTTTGAAGCTGTAGTAGCGCATCCGGCTGACCATGAGGTAACCCAGAAACCCGACGATCACCAGCCAGGCTAGCGAGAATTGCCAGGTGGTCAGGGGCTGCTTATAAAAGTGGACGGTGGCGGCGACGAATCCCGCGGCGGCGGGAATAGGCATCCCCACAAAGAATCGCCGGTCGGAGGTAGGCTTGACGGTATCGATGTTGAAGCGGGCCAAGCGGGCTGCCCCGCAAATGACATAACCGAAAGTGACGATCCCGGCAATGTCGCGAAGGTGTTGAATGAGTTGTTGGGTGCCGGTAAGGTCCCCGATGGCGCGCACACCCCAAACGTAAGCCAATACCGCCGGGGCAACGCCGAAGGTGACGACATCAGCCAGGGAATCCAACTCGCGTCCGAAGGGAGAAGCGGTGTTCGTCATGCGTGCGATGCGGCCATCCAGGCCGTCGGCCACAATGGCCAGGCCAATCGCCTTGGAAGCGTTATCAAGCGCGGCGACGGCCAAAGCCGTGAGCTCAGCCGCTTTCGAAGCCAGGGTGGCGGCTGCCGCGGCCGCCAGAAGCTCCCCGGCGTGCTGGGTGGTGATAATGACGTAATAGCCGCAAACCAGAGTGCCCACCGTAAAAAGGCTGGGGAGAACATACATGCCACGGCGCACGCCGCGGCGTTCAATCGGCTTGGGGGGCTGTGGTTCCAAGGATGCTGCTCCCTGCCCGCACACGGTCTCCGACCTTGACGCACCACTCGACCGTGGGGGCCACCAGCACGTCCACACGCGAACCGAACTTGATCATTCCCACGCGCTCGCCCCGCGCGAGCGAATCGCCTAATCGCTTCCAGAATACGATACGACGGGCCAACAAGCCAGCGATTTGCTTGACCACTACGACGCCTTGCTCACCCTCGACGGTGAAAACATTTTGCTCATTCTCGAGGGACGCCAGATCCTGCGAGGCAACCCGGAACGAACCCTTTTTGTAGTTGATGGCCGTGATGCTGCCGGCGATGGGCACACGGTTCACATGTACGTCAAGCGGCGACATGAAGATGCTCAGCCGGCGAACGGGCCGGCCTTCAAATTCTTCCTCGGCAAGCTGAACGATCAGGCCGTCGGCGGGCGAAACGACGGCACGCGGCTCAGCCGGAACCGGCCGCTCCGGGTCGCGAAAAAAGTTAAGAACCAGGAAGGAAAGGATTGCAAAGAAGGCGGTGGCAACCAGAAGGAAAAGACTGCGGTGGTGCAGCCAAGAGCCCATCAGGCCGCCGGCGACCAACACCAACGGCAAACCATACCAATAGCCGTCCTTAACCATGGGCCTCTTGTGGTGGCACGGCCATCTTGTCCCAAAGCGCTCACGGGCCGGACGCCCGTGCCACGGGGGCGGCCGCTTCGGATATTATACACCCGCCCCTCACCACCCAGCCGCGACCGGGAGGCCGTGGTTCTGCTACACTTCAACGGCGCCCGCTTTGGTGGCCAGGCCGCTTGACCCTAAATCCTAAGTCCACGCCGATACCGAACTGCCTAGTGGACGACCTGAGCCTGCCGGACCAGCAATTCCATCTGGTCCTTCGCGCGCAGCTTCAGCTTCTTCAAGCGCACCTCTTCCGCCTGCTCCTCATCGGAAAGGTACGGTTTGGCGGAAAGCTCATTGAGCTGAATTTTGTAACGGGCGTGTTCCTCGCGCAGACGTCGATATTGCTCGTTGCCGGCCATCAATTGCTCCCGGACGGCCTCGGTAGGAGTGCTCACGGCGAGTCACCTCCAATTCAGGAAGATTACAAGCGTGTTAAGGTTAGCACAGGGCGGGCAAGGGTTCAAGTCGCAAAACCGTCGCAAAACCGTAAATTGTCGCTTAGGGGTAAATAGGGGGGAAACCAAAACCAAGTACTCTTCTTCCCCCGCCCCAGGGGGGAGACTGAGTGTTTCCTACATCTCAGCTTCAACTGAATTTCATTTGATAAAGCATCCAGTACACTACAACGCCGGTGACGGAAACATAGATCCACAGCGGCAGCGTCCAAACGGCGATGCGGCGGTGCCGGTCGAAACTCCGGCGCCAAGCGCGGTATAGAGTGGTCAGCGCCAGGGGAACGATCACAACCGCCAGGAGGGTGTGGGAGCCGAGCAGGGTAAGGTAAAAGGTGCGAGCGAAACCGTGTCCGGGGAAACGCGTTACACCATGGAAGTAGTGGTAGGTCAGATAGCAGACGAGAAAAAGAACTGAGGTCGCGAAGGCCGAGAGCATGCAAGCCCGGTGCGCCGGAACGTTCTTCTGGCGAATGAAGTAAAAGCCGCAGACCAGCAGCACGGCGCTGGCGGCGTTCAGCGTGGCATCAACCAGCGGGAGAAAGTGGATCATTTGTGACCTGGGGCTGTTTTGTCGGAAGCACTGTCGGCAGAGTTGCCTTTTCGCGATTCATGCAGAATGCGCTGGAGTTCGCCGGTGTAAATTGACCAGGCAATATTTCCCCCGAACACCGCGGAGAAGGTGAGACTGATTAAGGCCAACCAGAGGCCGTCGATGGTGAAGAACCGGCCGGTGGCAATTCCCCACCCAACGGTGACCAATCCCCCAACGGCAAGGATCAAACAGAAGGCCAACAAGAAGATGTCCTCAAGCATGTTTCCACGCCCCTCCCCCATGCTGGTTTCAACTTCAGTTCGAGATTCGACCATTGCGGATACCCCAAGAATCCCCAGGACTGGGCAAAGGTCGGCAGTTCCTAAGAAAATGGGCTTTTTGACCCAAATTCCCAAGCTCGAAATGCTCTTGAGCGCGTTAAGTTGCTCAAAATCAATCGATTTCCTATGGCAGCGCAATTGCTCTTATCGGGACTGCTAGCAGTTCTGGTTTTTCGAGCCCTTTTCCCCCCAGAGCGCTGGAAGGAGGCAGAAACCATGGCGCCCGACCTCAAAGAGATTATAGACCAACTTAAACTCCAACGAGACATCGTAAAAGATGGCGGTTATGGCCGTTCCGTGCGCACGCCATGGAAAGAGGAGCGCCTCTTTCGCGATTCGATCACCTGCCTGAACGTCACCGAACAAGTTAAGAAACACCCTTGCAACGAATGCCTGCTTTGGGAATGGGTTCCCGAGGACCATAAGGATGAAGACATCCCCTGCCAGTTCATCCCGCTTGATGAGAAAGGGAACAGCATTGCGGAGTTGGAAGAAGCCGGCAAGCGGGAAGAAGCCGAGCAGGCGTTACTGGGCTGGTTAGATTCCACGATTCAGAAGCTGGAAGAGAAACTCGCCAAGTCGGACGTCACTTGTCCGTAGTCCGTTGCACGTCTTCATGGTCAAGCAATCAGCTTTCAGCAGTCAGCGCTCGGCTTCAAGGCGTTTTCTTACTAATTCCTGAGATCATCGTCCTCGGGCCACGGACCGCGAGCCACGGACCATTGACAACGGACCACGGACAAGTGACCACGGACGCTCACTTTCCCGTCCGGTCAACCATCAACAGCGTAAGGACCAGCGGCAAGTAAACAATCGACGCCATGAGCAACTGTTTGGCGAGGACATTGGTGCGCTGGGCCGCCATGCGCACGCCATAATAGAGAAACCCCGCCCCCAGAATTCCAGCGCCCACCAGATAGACCCTTCCAGCGTGTCCAGTAAGGGCCGGAATCAGGCTCACGGGCAGGAGCGCGAGTGTGCAGGCGATGATCTGCCGCACGGTGGCGCGTCCGTCGTGGTCGTGGCGCGGCAGCATTTGCAATCCCGCGCGGGCATAATCCTCTCGATACATCCAGGCGATCGCCAGAAGGTGGGGGAACTGCCATAAGAAGAGGATGGCGTAAAGCACCCAGGCCTCGCCGCTCAAGCCGTTGCGCACCGCTGCCCAGCCGATCAGCGGCGGCATGGCGCCGGGAAATGCTCCGACCAAGGTGCAAAGCGGCGTTCGGCGTTTGAGCGGCGTGTAAAAGAGCAGATAGGTTCCAAGGGTTGCCAGCGCCAGCGCGGCGGTCAGGGGGTTGGCGGCGATCCAGAGTTCCGCCCCGCCGGCGATGGAAAGCAAAATCCCGAACCACAAGGCTTCCCCGTGCCGCAAGCGGCCCGCCGGCAAGGGTCGATTCGCGGTTCGGCGCATGAAGGCGTCGGTGCGGCGCTCGACATACTGATTGAGCGTACCCGTGCCGCTGGCGACCAGCAAAGTGCCCATCAGCGTGTGGAACAGCAACCATCCATTAATGGCTCCGGGGGCGGCGAGATAGAATCCCACCAGGGTGCTGACCAGCACTAGGAAGTTGACCTCCGGCTTGGTCAAGGTCCAATAGTCAGCCAGGTGGACCAGCCAAGCGGCGTCACGCCATGGCGTGCCTGCCGCAGACGTAGGGGCACGCCATGGCGTGCCCGTACCAGACCGCAGAGCTCTGCTCTGCGCCAGCCTGGCGGCCGCACCGGTCGAGTTTTGCGTGCCTTGCTTCATATCGTTCCTTACGCGTTTCGTAGGGGCACCCCTCGTGGGTGCCCTCCGTTAGGGCACCCACGAGGGGTGCCCCTACGAGACCGCTGCCTCATGACATCGCCTGATGAGGCATAGAAGCGGTCTTCATTTCCTCTTTGCGACTCACCAGAAATCGGCGCGCCTGGTAGGTGAGGTACAGGCTCGTTACCAGCAGCAGCGCGCCCACGGTTACGTGCGTGGTGGTGACATCCACGACGGGCTGAAGTGGCTGAGGAGCACCCCGCGCCGCCAACTTCATGATGTACGAACCCATGCCGAGAAAAAGCTGCGCCACCAGCAATCCCCCCAGGAGCAGCGCGGGATGCAGCAAGCCCGGCTGCTTCGCGAAGCGCATGAGAACGCTGGAAACAACCCAGCCCACCAGCAGCGTGACCACGCAGGCCCCCACCACGTGCGGGGCGATGATGCCGTCTTTGGAATGGCGATACACCGCGCCCAGAACCAATTGCACCAGGATGACCCCGGTCGTGATCATGGTGAGATGCTGGAAGGAGGGAGTGGAGGGGTCCTCCAGCTTGGGCTCGTCCCAACGCCAGTCAGAGCTGGTAAAGAATGCGAGGCTGGCGGCGAGGCAGAAGAAAATCTGTGCCAGGGTGGCATGGGCCGTGGAAATCGCCACGGGCAGAAACCATAGCACGGTGATGCCGCCTAATGCCGCCTGCGCCAGCACCGCCATGACCGCCGCAAACCCCACCCAGCGAACCCAGCGCCGCGAGTCCTGGCGCCACACCCAGAGGGCCAGAAGGATGGTGAGGATGCCCACGGTTCCGGCAATCATGCGATGGCCGTGCTCAAACTTGATTCCGCCCACCATGCGCGGCATGCGGAAGGTGCCGAAGGAGGTGGGCCAGTCGGGTACCGAAAGGCCCGCGTCGTTGCCGGTCACCAGCGCGCCGGCAATGATGAGAAGAAACGTGCAAAACGCGACGAACGCCGCGTAACGATGAAGCCAAGGATGGTTTTCGGTCATGATTATTACCTTGCCCCTAAAGATAGCTTGCCAGCAGTCCATTGCTGTTGGTCATCTCAAAGACGAACCTCGAAACTCGAAATTCGAAACTCGCCCCGATTTTCGACTTTCGAGTTTCGAATTTCGTCCTCATCTGCCAACGGACCACGGACAACGGACGTCTCTCGAAATCTGTTCCGGTAGATATAGACTACCACAGTGATCAGGGCAAAAAACACCATGGGCGGCACGAGCAGAATTAACACCCCGTTGGCCAAAGCCTCTTTGGCGCCGGCCTTGGCCGCGGAGGCGCTGTTGTAGCACATGGCGCACCCCTGGGCATTGAGAACCGTAGGCAGTAGGCAGTAAGCAGTAAGCAGTAGGCAGAAGGCAATAGGCAAAAAGCTTAAGGATGAAGGATGAAGGATGAAGGATGAACGCATCCAGCGCGAGGTCGAAGCAGGAAGACGCATGTCTGAAGGCTGAGGGCATAAGCCCTGAGCGTGCGGGGCCGATTGGCGTAAATTTGTTTTCATCCTCATCTCTTTTGTTCGCGATTCATCTGGCGAAATGAATTTCCCAACACTTCCAATCACTCAATCTGTTGCTTTCATCCTTCACCCATCATCCTTCATCCTTTTCTGTTAGTGCGGCCTCATGTGAAGAAGCCGCAGGCTATCGGGGAGGAAGACATTCATCAGCACAATCACGATGACCAGCGCGGGCATCAGGGCGATGGCCATGCTTGGGCGCTCGTAGCGGAGGTGCATGAAGTAGGCGATGATCAGCCCCGCCTTGATAACCGAAAGGCCCATCAGCAGGACGAGCATCAGCTTCAATTCCAATTGTTCGTAGCCGAGGAAAACCTCCACCCCGGTGAGCGCCAGCAGCCAAAACCAGACAATCAGGAAGACCCGCGTGGAGCCCTCGGGGTGAGTTTGTTCAGTTGGCGAAGTCATGAAACCTCCAAATTTCGAAACTCGAAACTGGAAACTCGAAACTCGAAATTCGAAAATCGCAAATTCCCCAGCTTGTCATCCCTGCGAAATCCAGAACCTACGACCTCATGAACACCCGACCTCGCGGGGGGTAGCGTCACGCGAGGCGAGTTTCGATTTTCCAGTTTCCAGTTTCGAGTTTCGTCTTTTCAGCCCTTGATCGACAGGATGTACACCAGCGGAAAGATGAACATCCACACCAAGTCCACGAAGTGCCAGTACAGCCCCGCCACTTCCACATCTTCGGCGCCCAGTTTGCCCTTGCCGAACCAGCCCGCCACGATCCCCAGGTAGATGACGCCACAGAAGACGTGGGTCATGTGCAAGCCGGTCAGGGTAAAGAACGCTGCGCCAAACTGCGGCGCGCCCCAGGGATTGTGGAACAGCCGCACGCCTTCGCCGATCAGCCCCACCCACTCGGTGGCGTGGATAATCACGAACAGCAGGCCGCCGGCCATGGTCGCCAGGATCCACTTGACCGCCGAGGCGCGCTGACCGCGCTGCGACGCCTGCACGGCCATCACCATGGTCACCGAGCTCGAGAGCAGGATGAAAGTCATTACCGTGGCTTTGACCAGGGCGGGGTAGAACTCGAACGGCGTCGGCCAATTGTCGCTTGCCACGCGCACGTAGCAATAAGCCATGAGCAGCGCGGCAAAGGTGATGGCGTCAGACATGATGAAGAGCCACATGCCGAGCTTCTTCGACCCGGTGGCGAAAGGAGCGACACCCCCTCCCCACGCCGATTCCCGCACGCCCTGCAAACTCTCGTTGATCGCCTCGTGGCTCGCCATGCTGTGTCCCCCGATGAAGTTAGCCCGCGTAGCGGGCGGAATAATGTAGCCCACTTAGCACGCCTCATGATGTGAACCGGCGCGAAGCGCTTTGGACTGCGGTAGCAGCAGCTACCGCTTTTCTTTAACTCATACACTGATGTCGTATTAACGCAAGACGGAAAGCGGTAGCTGCTGCTACCGCAGTCCAAAGCGGGCTTTGCCCGCAATTATCAATCGGCAATCGTCAATCGAAAATCGGCAATCCCTACGCCCATCTCGTCAGCAAAAAGAAAATGTAAATCCAAAGCGCGTCCATAAAGTGCCAGTAGATGGCGGTGACGTCGAGCGCGGTGCGGCGCTCGCGCCCACGCGCCATGCGGCCGGCGTGAATCACCACGTAGCCGAGCGCCAAAACCCCTCCCAGCAAGTGCACCCCGTGCGCGGCGGTCAAAACATAGAAGAACGAGCTGCTGGGGTTGGTCGCCAGATAAACCCCGCGCGCCGCAAGTTCGCGCCAAACCACCAGTTGTCCGGCCAGGAAGGCAACGCCCAGCGCCACCGTCGCCGCGAGCCAGCGAATGAAGTTCTCCGCGGCGTGGGCGCTCAGGGCGTGCCGCGAAAATTCCAGGGTCAGGCTGCTGGCCAGCAAAATGCCGGTGTTCACCCAAAGCAAGCGCGGCACCGCGATGGAAACCCAGTCGAACGCCATCCCCCGCCGCACCACCATGGCGCTGGTAAAGGCCGCAAAGAGCATCACGATGCCGGTGAGTGCGAACCACATGCCAAGCTGGTAGGTGCGCCCCGGAACCCGATACTCCGGCAAGCCAAAGTCGCCGCCACCCCCGCCAAAGCCATTGCCGCCCGGACCGTGCCCCCCGCCGTATCCTTCGGAGGATTCGGGCTTCGCCGGTGTCAAAATTGATGAGGCCATAAAAGCTGTCCTTTGTCCGTGGTCCGTTGTCAGTTGCCCGTCGCAATCGACAATTGATCACGGAGCCATAAAAGCTGTCCTTTGTCCGTGGCCCGTTGTCAGTTGCCCGTCGCAATCGACAATTGATCACCCATGAATAAGCCTGTCCATCATTCGTGGCCCCCCGTCAGTTGCAACGGACAACGGACTACTGACAACGGACCACGGACAAGTTCAAAAGACAACTGCCGACTACTCTTCCGCCTTCACCACTTCCGTCGAATTCTGCATCACATAATCCTTCGCCGCACCGGGCACCGCGAATTCATACGGGCCGTGGTGGATTACGGGGTGCACCCCGGCAAAGTTGTCGAAGGGGGGAGGCGAAGGAATGGTCCACTCCAGCGTGGTGGCTTCCCAGGGATTTTCCTCGGCATTCTTACCCCAGAACATGCTGTAGAACAGGTTGCCGAAGAACAGCAGTTGTGCTGCTCCGGTGATGAACGCCGCGATGGAAATGAACCGGTGCAGGCTGATCAAGGGCAGCAGAAAGTTGTCAATGAACTCTGAGTAGCGTCGGGGATTCCCTTCCAGGCCCAGGTAGTGCATGGGCATGAAGATGGCGTACACGCCAACGAAGGTAATCCAGAAGTGAATTTTCCCAATGGTCTCGTTCATCATCCGGCCGAACATTTTGGGGAACCAGAACGCGGTTCCGGCGAACATGCCGAAGATGGCCGCAACGCCCATGATCAGGTGGAAGTGGGCGAGGACAAAGTAAGTGTCGTGGAAGTAGATGTCCACCGGCGGCTGGCCCAAAAAGATTCCGGAAAGCCCGCCACTCACGAAGATGGAGACAAAACCGATGGCGTAGAGCATGGGGGTGGTGAAGCGAATCCTGCCGCCCAAGAGTGTGCCAATCCAGTTAAACGTTTTGATGGCGGAAGGCACCCCGATGGCCATGGTGAGAATCGAGAACGCGAAGGCGGAATAGGGGCTCATGCCGCTTACAAACATGTGGTGGCCCCAAACACAGAAGCCCAATATGCCGATGGCCGCCATGGCGTAGACCATGGCGCGATAGCCAAAAATCGGCTTGCGCGCAAACGTCGAGAGAATGTGGGAGGTTACACCCATGCCCGGCAGAATGGCGATGTAGACCTCCGGGTGGCCGAAAAACCAGAACAGGTGCTGCCAAAGCAGCGGCGAGCCGCCAGTGTGATTCGAGAGGACCTTGTCGCTGATAATCAGCCCGCCGGGAATGAAGAAGCTGGTGCCCCCCAGGCGATCGAGCAGGAGCAAAGCGCCGGCCGCCAGCAGCACGGCGAACGAAAGCAAGCCCAGAATAGCCGTAAAAAACCACGCCCAGCAGGTCAGGGGCAACTTCATCAGTGACAATCCACGCGCCCGCAGGTCCAGCGTGGTGGCGATGAAGTTGATGGCCCCCAGCATGGAAGCTACGCAGAATATGGCAATGGAGAATACCCAGAGGGTTTCACCCACCGCCATGCCCGGACCGGCTGCGCCTCCCACGGCGGAGAGCGGCGGGTAGGACGTCCAACCGCCAATGGGTGGGCCATCGCCGACAAAGAACGTGGCCATCAGCACCACCAGGCCCAGCAAGGTTATCCAGAAAGACATCATGTTGAGCCGCGGGAAGGCCATATCTTCCGCGCCAATTTGGATGGGCAGGAAATAATTGCCGAAGCCGCTCTGCGGCGCCGTGGTGAGCACGAAGAAAACCATCAGCGTGCCGTGCAAGGTGAGCAGCGAAAGATAATACTCGGGACTGATGACTCCCCCCGGCGCGGCGGTGGGCAAGAGCTTGCCCAGGAGCGGCACGCTGGCGGTGGCCCACCCCAGGTGCAAGCGCATGAGGATGGAAAGCGTCAGGCCGACGAATACGCTGAAAAGCGCCAGGAAGTAATACTGAATGCCAATCACCTTGTGGTCGAGGCTGAAGATGTATTTCCAGAGGAAACCTTTCGGCGCCTCGTGCCGGTGAACTGCTTCTGCGTGCGTCTCAGCCATCAGTAACCTCCCAATTCGGTAGACGGGATACGGTAGACGGTAGACTGGGGACACCCCGTATACCGTCTACTGGTCCTACCCCCGTCTACTGTCTACCGTATCCCGTCTACTGCTTTTTCACCTCGCTCATCAGCGCCATCAGGTTGTCTTCCGAATCGCGGAAGAACGTCATCCACAAATCGTGATCTGGCATTCTGGCGATCATGTGCGGCTCGTCCTCAAAACGCACCCCACTCTGCTTCATCTGCGCATGGGCCGCCTGAATGTCGGGCACGGCAAAGTACAGGATGGACGAAGGGTGATCGAACTCGGGCTTCTCCGGGTGGTCGATCATCAGCCGCACTCCGCCACAGTCAAAGAACGCCAGGCCGGGCGGCGCTTTGAAGAGCAGCTTCAGACCCAGAACATCTTGATAAAACGCCGCCGCCCGCTCGACGTCGTGCGCCCGCACCTGAATCTGCCCCAGCCGCGTAATTCCGACGCCCTTCAAATCGGCGTTCATAAGGTCGATCACTCCTTTTTGGGTCCGAAGCTTGTGTAGCGCGGACCTGTTTTGTAGGTCCGCGGCTCGAATCCTTTGGCCAGGGAAAAGCCGCGGACCTACAAAACAGGTCCGTGCTACTGTCATCTGTAACATGCCCTCTGTAACCTGTCCCCTGTAACCTATAACCTGCTCTTACTGCGCCGCCGCCATGTTCTGGAGCCATTTCTGGAAGTCTTCCTCGGTCATGACTTCCACGAAGGCGCGCATTTTGTAATGTCCCAGGCCGCACAGTTCGGCGCAGGCAAGTTCGTAACGGCCGGTTTTAGTGGCCGTGAAGTGAATGGGAATTTCCATTCCCGGAACCAGGTCCTGCTTCATGCGCAACTCGCGAACAAAGAAAGAATGTGTTACGTCTTTGGAGCGGAGAATCAACTGGATTTCGCGATTGACCGGAAACGCCAGCGTGGCGGTGACGATGTCATCCTTGGAGTCGGCGTCGTGGTCGCGGTCGAGTCCCAGGAAATTTCCACTGGAGTCATCCACTTTCTCCACATGCACGGGACCGAATTTGCCGTCGGGGCCGGGGTAGCGGAAGTACCAGGCGAATTGCTGTCCCCAAACTTCAACTTGCATGGCGCCGGGCTGCGCGCCCACAAAGTGGATGCTGGCCCAGGTTTGGTAACCCATGATGTTGAGGCCAATGAAAAGAATGGCGGCGGCGAGGGTCCAGGTGAATTCCATTTTGTTGTTGCCGTGCGAGTACGTCGCCTTGCGGCCATCATTGCGCGCGCGGTACTTCCAAACCGCGTAGGCCAAGGCGAATTGCGCCGCCACGAAGATGATCCCGGTGATGACCAGGGTCAGCATGAACTGATGGTCGATCGCCGCGCCATGCTTGGAAATGTCAATCGGAAACCACCAGGTGTGCGCCCAGAAGAAGTAACCGGAAAGCAAGGTGATGATCACCACCACCAGCGCAATCGCCAGCCCCATAAGTCATCCTTTCTTGTCGGAGGTCCGGAGCCTGCAATCCGGGGTCGGGAGTCTGAGACTAGACCCCGCACTCCGGACCACAGATTCCGGACAAACTTTTGCCCGTTCAGTTTTGAAAGTGATGCCCTAAATTAAAAGAAAGGGATGAAAGACTAATATGACGGAAAAAGTTTCCGGCTGCAAGAAATATTATGTCTATATCCCGTATTCGTTCATACGCGAATGGGTCGGCGGCGCGCCCCACGCACGCCGCCTCGCCCGACGAACGTTCCCGCGGTTGTAGCGCCGGGCTTCAGCCCGGCAAGTGCCGCCCTAAAGGGCGGCGCTACGATAAACGCATTTTCCAAACGCAACACTAGCCTGCGGCTTTGTCAATGTTCACTAGCCACTAACCACTAGCCACTGTTCTTACGATGCCTTGAACTTGAAGTCGACGGTCTTGGTTTCTTTCGCGCCGACGGTCACGGTTTGATCCTGCGTGCCGAAGGTCGCCGTCCAGGCTTCGATGGTGTAATCCCCCGGCGGCAGTCCCTTGATAGAGAACGTCCCGTCGCTCCCCGACACGGCGAAGAACGGGTTGGAGGTGACTCCGATCCAGGCGCGCATCCAGGGATGCTGGTTGCACTTTACCGGCACCATGATTTCCGGCCGCGCGAACTTTTGCTCGATGGGCGCGGCGCCGGGCGCCTGCGACATATTCCACTCGCGATTGTCCTTGGGCATGGGGTGGATGTTGTGCGTGGTGGCGTCGCTGGAAACAATCTTCAGCGTCTGACCCGCCAGGATGCCCAGCACATGCGGTTTGTACATGCAGCCGTCTTGATCGAGGGTGACCGGGTCCGCGGGCGGCGCAAAGGTGTACTTCTCGGCGCCCGTCTTGACGTATACGAACACGTTGGGCAGTGTGCTGTTGCCATTCACCTCGCCATCCTCGGCGACCACCGGGCCGGTGTGCTTCTGCACGCAAACCGGGTCCTGGTCCATCATAATTCGCTGCTGCTTGGGCTTCGCGCCCTCGAAGGAAATCTTGCCGGTGACCTCGCCCACCGTCGCCTGGTCGATCGGCGTGGGGGCAGGAGCCGTAGTGGTTTCGGTGGGCGCTTCTGTTTCTTCTTTCTTGCCACACCCCACCAGCGCCAGAATCATCACCGCGGTAAAGAGCCAAATCCAATTTCGATTGTTCATAGGCAGAACCTTCCTTTCGAATAAGGAGTCAGAAGTTAGAAGCTAGGAGTTAGAAGAAAACTACCACCGCCTCGCGTCTCCTATTTTAAACGCGAAATGACTCTTCCAAAAAGCGGTTTCGCTCGTCACTCTAACCCCGGACGACGGACTTCTATCTTCTCGCTCCTAGCTTCTAGCTTCTCACTTCTCAGCGTCGGCTTCTGGATTCTAAGTTCCGACGTACTCAACATCCCGGCGCTCATCCCCATCAAGCGGCGCTGCTCCTCCGGTGTAATCTCGAACAAGTACCGCACCAGCAGTTCGGGTTGGTCGCCATCGTAGCCCTTGAAGATATCGGGCGTGGGGCCGGCGAAGACGTAGTGGTCGGCGACAGGTTTGAACAAGCCGGAAGGCATGGCGGTGCCGGGGCTGATCATCGAGGGATCGAGCATCCAGCGCCGCGCCCATCCGGGCTTCAGCCGGTCGCGCGCCAGGAGAAAATTCGGCGCGGTGGCAAACTTGTCGTGCGCGGGATCTCCCGTGGCATGACACTTCAGGCAAGGCGCGGCTTTGCTGGTGAACAGCGCCCGCGCCATGGCGATTTCCTGGTCGCTCAGCGGGTCGAGCTTGGGCGGAATGTAGGGCATGGGCTGGCCCGCCAGCGCCTGAAAGAAGCGCACCAGCTTGCGAATCTCGATGGGCGAGAAGAAGAAAGTCGGCATGCGAACTTTCAGGTAAGGCCGCACGCCGTTGCGGTCCGTGTCCTTGGTGTCCATCGCCGGGTTGGCGAGGAATTTCAGCATCCAGTCGGGATTGGCGCGCGCCCCCTCGCCCATGAGTTTGGGCGGCAACTGGTCTTTCCACTCCGGCGTTTGATAGCGCGCCAGAGTCATCAAGTGGCTTGTCTGCCCCACCATGAACTGGTGGCAACCCATGCAGTTGTATTTCTTGACCACCCACCAGCCTTCCTGAATGTCGCGCCGCTGGTCTTCCGGGGTGTCCCAGTAGCGCGCGGGGACTTGCGAATCCACCGCGCCCATCAGGAACGTGGTGAGGGCGGAGATTTCCTGCGGCTTCAGATCGAGGTCGGGCATGCGCAGGCGGTCGCTGGCATCGCGGTCTTTCCAGTCGCGGCGAGTGTCATAGATTTCGGGTTTCGCGAGCTTGTGTTCGAAGAAACCCTTGTGGTCGTACCAGCCTTTTTCTCGTGCCTGTGCCGTGAGCAGAGCGAAATCAATCTGCTCGATGGGCTTGGAGCCTTCCTTGGTCAACTCGGTGCCGATGCGCCCTTCATCTTCCATTCCGGCAATTTCGTGGCAGCCGGCGCAGCCGTAGCGCTGCACCAAGGTATGGCCTTGCGCTTTGAGGGCGGGGTCATTCAAGTAATCGGCGCGCGCGTAGGACGAGGGATCTTGCTTTTTCAGGGTCATCAGGTAACTGGCGATATCGCGCGCTTCCTCCAACGTAAGGCGCAGGTTGGGCATGATGGTTTCCTGCTCCACCTGGAGTTCGTGGCCGTCATTCGGGCACTTGGTGTGGTCGAGGTCAAAGACGAACGGCAACCCGTGACGCTTGTAATCTTCTTCCGTCAGGTCGCGCTTCTCAAACGCGCAGTAGGGGCGCGTGCGCTCGCGGGGATTGTGAACCCAGCGCACCAGGTAATTGTAATTGTCCTTTTCCCCCACGCGCGAGAGGTTGGCGGCGAAGCCGGGATTGGCTTCGTCGAGGGAGTGGCAGCCCATGCAGCCGCGAGTCTCGAAGCTCTCCTTGCCCTTCACGGGATCGCCGGGCGCCTGCTGGGGCAGCGTGCCGTCAATCCCGCTCTGCCAGACGAAGGCGGCAATGGCTTTGACTTCGTTGTCCTCCAGACGGAAACGCGGCATGCGCGTGCCGGGCCGCCAGGCGTGGGGATTGGAAATCCAGACTGGGATCCAATCGGGACGGACCTTCACGCGAACTTCTTTAAGGTCCGGCCCCACTTTCTTCAGGTCGCGCAGCAAATCCTTGGAGCGGCGCTCGAGCTGCTCCAGGCGGCCATCGACGTCGCTGATGGAGACGCGCAGCTTGTCCGCCTGCGTGTAATACATCCGCGCCGTGTCGTTGTCAGGAGCCTGGTCGCCCATCTGAATGTCGCGCTGGATGTCGCGCTGCGCGTCGTGGCGCTGGGTTTCGAGCAGCATGACCTGCTGCTGCACGGCCACAATTTCCTCCGGCTCCCGATCGTAGTTCTGGAAGCGATGGCAGCCCACGCAGCCGCGATACTGGAAGAGTTCCTTGCCGGAACTCAGCACCGGGGCGTGATCCACCACCATGTCCATGGCGTGGCATTGCTGGCAGCCGGCCTGGACGTTTTCCTTGGGGTGGAGCGGCCACAGCCAGTGTTCATAATTCCCGTGCGCCTTCTCAACGCTTTCCACTCCCATGCCGTTGCCGCCGTGGCAGGGCGAACAGCCGAATTTTTCAGGGTCGTGGAGGCGCAGCAGTTCGGGGTCGGGGTGACTGACGAAGACCTCTTTCCCGCCCATGTCTTTGGCGGTGATGACCACCGGTTCGCGAATGCCGGCGTGGCAGGACTCGCAACGGTCGACAATACCGGCATCGGGGTTATTAATCTGGCGGATTTCCACCGGGGCATCTTCCGACTTTTTGAGCAGCCCGCGTAATTGGTCGGAGGTCAGGCCGTTGAGATGGTCGGTGAGGTAGGCGTCGCGCTTCTTGCGCAGGTCGGAGACCGGACGTAGCAATGCCGACTTCTCTTCCAGCATTTTCGCTTTGTCGAGTTGGACCCGGTTGAACTCCTCTTGCAATTGCTGGAAGGTGTAAGTGCCTTTGACGCGGCGCCCGTCGGGAAGCGAAGGCAGGGCAAGCTCAAACGGGCCGGCCTCGTACTTGGCCAATTGCTTTTGCAACGAGGGTTGGCCGCTTAGCGAAGTATGTTCAATCTGATAAACCTGGGTGGCCACATAAGCACGCGCCGTGGTGAAAGTATCGGTGAGGGCGGAGAAGCGCGCGTCCAGTATGGCGATTTGCTTGTCGGCCTCCTCCGCCTGGTCTTTCACCTGGGCTTCCAAGGTTTTGAGCTGCTGGTCGAGTTGCTGATAATCCGCCGACTCCAGGATTTGTTTTTCCGCCGTCTTTTGCTTGGGAATCTGCTTCAACAGGAAGGAGTGATAGCGCCGGGCAAATTCGCGTTGATAGCTCTTCCACGGGCGCAGACCGAAGAACTCATTGTAGAGCGACCAAACGAGCGTCAGCGTCAGGAGCACCGACGAAATCACCAGAAGTGTGGCGAGCGACGATGTGGTGACGGGATCCTTCTCGGGAGTGTCAGGCAACCTGAACCTCCAAAGTTCGAAACTCGAAATTCGAAACTCGAAACTCGGATTGATTTTCGAATTCCGAGTTTCGAATTTCGTGTTTCGTCTTTAGGTTTTTCACAAGTTGAACCATGGCGTTACCCAGATATACTTAATCCTAAACAAGTGCCGAATGAGTATTTTGATCGGTAGCAACATCATAATCGTCAAAAACACCTGCATCGTTATGTACTGCAAGAAACTCATCCGCTGGAAAATCTTCTTATTCAGATCGCTCGAGGTGAAAAGCTTATGAACCGCTCCGCCCGCTAAGGCAAAGTAAATGCCCATGACCAGCGCGCCGAAAATGGTTTTGCCCCAGGCGGAGGTAATATGGAAAATGTCGGGCAAATCGCGGTTCACTTCGAACACCTGACGATTGGGGTCCCAGGTTTGTCCCGGCCAGAACCACATCCAACCCGGGCCGCGGATGAAGGTGCCAATCACCACCATCAGCAACCACAGCAGCATGAAACCGAAGCAGAACGTGCCAATGGCGAAACGGCGCTGTTTCCACGTGTAGTAACCCGAACCGAGCGGGTTCGCGTCAATGTAGGGGATCACGATCAGCCCCACGATGATCAGCGAGGGCATTACCACACCCGCCATCCAGGGATCGAAGTAGACCAGCATTTCCTGAAGCCCCAGAAAATACCACGGCGCCTTGGCCGGATTCATCGTCAGATTGGGATTTGACAGTTCTTCCAGGGGCGCGTTGAGCGTGATGGCCCACACCATCAGGATGACGGTGACGATGATGGCGGCCAGAAACTCAATGCGCAGGAGGAAGGGCCATACGGGAACTTCCTTGGCCCATCCGGGCTTCCAGGGGAGCGTTTTGCGGTAATGCGTCTTGGCGAGTTGCGGGTCGGCCTCGAGTTGGGCAATTAGACGGTCGTTGGCGAGCGCCTGTCGAATCCCATACCACGTATAGAAAGGCACCAGGGCAATCAGTGCCACAATGGGAACGTTGTCGGGAGTGGAGGTAATTTCCCAGAGTTGATGCCAATCCATAGTTATTGACTCATTTTTTCATTGATTCATTGAGCCATTGAAACGACCCTTTGATTCAATCCCGCAATCTGGTCAATGATTCAATGACCCGATGACTCAATGGCTCAATCCTTCTCATTCCGTATGCTGCGGCACCACGTACGGCAGCACTTTCATCTTCAATGCTTCCTGCTCCAGCATGACGGGGGCGGGGCCGGAGATGCCGCCGTCTTTTCGCACCCGCCAGAAATGCACGCCCATAAAGACGCTCCCGATCAGGGGAATGGCGATGCAGTGCCAGATATAAGCGCGTAAGAGGGCGTTGGCGTCCACGATCGAGCCGCCCAGCAACGCGAACCGCACATCGTTATAAGGCGTCATGCCGAGCTGCGGTCCGAACGGGCCTTCATGTCCAAGCAGCGGAGTGGCGCGCGCCATGTTGGTGCCTACCGTCACCGCCCAAAAGCCCAGTTGATCGTCCGGCAGCAAGTAACCAGTGAAGGAGAGGAGCAAAGTCAGGACCAGGAGAATCACGCCCACGCACCAGTTGAACTCGCGCGGCTTCTTGTACGAACCGGTAAGGAAGACGCGAAACATGTGCAACCACACGGTGATGACCATCAAGTGCGCTGCCCAGCGGTGCATGTTGCGCAGCAGCGAGCCGAAGGGCACATCGCTCATCAGGTAGACAATGTCACGGTACGCTTGCCCCTTGGTGGGGTGGTAGTAATACATCAAGAGCACGCCGGTGAGAGTGAGGACGATGAAGAGGTAAAAGGTGATGCCTCCCATGCCCCAGGTATAACTGTAGCGCACCGCGTCGCGGTTGATTTTGGAAGGGTGCAGGTGCAGGAAAACGTTGGAAAGCACGCCCAAGGCACGGCTGCGGGAACTGTCGTCGTGCTTGACGCGAAAGATGGATTTATAAAGGGTCGTCTTCTCCGGCTGCTTGAGGTTCTCGAGTTCTTCCTTGGCCTTGCCTTTGAGAACCTCGGTGGTCTCGCGCACCTCTTCCAGGACCGCAACGATCCCTTTCTTGGAGGGAGTTTCCGCCGGCGTTTCCTTGGGAGGAGTTCCGCTGTGCTCGTCAGCCATCAATCTCTCCTGATCGGGTCATCGGGTCATCGGGCCATCGAAATCATTTGAGAAATGGAGCAATTCGCTTTCAAATGGCCAGATGGCTCGATGACCCGATGACCCGATTAAGTCTACACATTCACGAAGGAGTTGGGATCATTGAAATGATCCACGCCCCCCTTGGGCCAGGAATAGAGGCGACTGGTGTCCACAATGATCTGACCCGTCGCGTCCAGTTCCACGTGCGCGCGGTCCATGGGCCGGGGCGCCGGTCCTTCAAAGTTAATTCCTTCCGGCGTGTATCCGCTGCCGTGGCAAGGGCACTTGAACTTGTGCTCCGCCGGTTTCCAGTCGGGCGTGCAGCCCAGGTGCGTGCAACGCCCGAAGATGACGAAGATGCGGTCGGCTTCGCGAACCACCCAGATGCGGGCCTGGGCCTTGAAACGTTCATCCACGCCCGGTTGGAAGTCCGACGGATAGCCGATTTTGAAAACGGTGCTGGGTTCGAAAAGTGCGCGAGGGAAAAAAAAGCGGAGGAACATCAGAAGATTGGCGGCGAGAAATCCCCAAACACAACTCCAGATCAGGCGCCGCCGCATTTTGGCGGAAGGAGAAATTTCTTCCACTGCCGCTTTGGCCTTGGCGGATGGGGCCTTGGGAGCGGGCTTGGCAACACTCGCGACCGCAGGCACAGGGGCCTGCACTCGAGTAGGAGTGGCTGGGTCACTCACATTCGCCATAACCGAAACCTCGTTGGTTGGCTTTCGTGATTACGTGATTAAAAGAATTCCTGCAAGCCCAGAAAGAAAAACTATAATAGTGGATGCTCGGTAAATCTGTCAACAAGTGATCGACGTAAAATCCAAAAAAAACCGATGTCTTGACGGCCGTCAATTTCGCGGTCTCAAGTCATATCGCAACGCGACAGGTTTTTTTGGACGAATTCGGCGCTGCCGGGCCCCACTACGTTTCACATGTTATCAATGGAGCCTGCGCGAAGCGCCTTGGAGTGCGGTCGCAGCAGCTACCGCCTTTCTGGTAGGGCTTTGGCAAGATGGCGGTAGGAAGTCAAGCCGGAAGGCGGTAGCTGCTACTACCGCACTCCAAAGCTTCGCTCCTAACCACGCAACGGCTCGATGACCCGATGGCCCGATTAGTGCGCCTGCGTCGGTTCAAACACCACGCAGACGGGCGCCTCAATCTCCTCCTTTTGCCCAGTGGGGGTCAGGCGGCCGGTTTTCGCATCGATGCGGAACACCACCAAGGTGTTGGTGTTTTGGTTGCCAGCAATCAGATACGAGCCAGTGGGGTCGATGCCGAACCCGCGCGGTTCCTTGCCCCCGGTGGGAACGAATTGTATCGGCATCGGCGTCCCCTTGACCGGATCGATGGAAAAAACCGTAATGCTGTCTTCGCCGCGATTGGAACCATAAAGGAACCTGCCGCTCGGGTGCATCATCAGTTCCGCGCAATCATTGTAGCCCTTGTAATCTTTGGGCACGGTCGAGATGGTTTCAAGTGGATGCAGCACCCCGCGCGCGGCGTCATAGGAAAAAGCGGTAAGACTGGAGCCCATTTCCTCAATCGCATAGGCAAACTTGCCGCTGGGATGAAAGGCGAAGTGGCGCGGGCCCGAGCCGGGAGGAGCCGCGGCGGAAGGGGGATCGTTGGGCGTGAGCGTGCCCTTGGTGGCGTCGAAGCGGTAAACATAAATCTGATCGGTTCCCAAATCGGCGGAGACCACGAAACGATTGTCCGGTGACGGGTAGATGGAATGCGCGTGCGGAGCTTCCTGGCGCTTGGGGTCTACGCTGTGCCCCGTGTGCGGCAGAAAGGCCGTGGCCTTGCCCAATCGGCCGTCGGCGAGAATCGGAAAGACCGCCACGCTACCCACTTCGTAGTTGGCGACGAAGACGTACTTGCCGGAGTGGTCGACGCTCACGTGACAGGGGCCGGGATCGCCGGAGCCCACGTCGTTCAAGAAAGTCAGCTTGCCCGTCTTGTGGTCGATGGAGAAGGCGCTGACGCTACCGGACTTCTTCCCGCCGTAGGTGTCCGTTTCATTGACGGAGTAAAGATACCGGTGGTTGGGAGTAATGGCGAGGAAGGACGGGCTGGTCGACTTCGCCGCCAGGCCCAGCGGCGTGAGCTTGGCCGTTGCCGAGGCAAACTTGTAAACATAGATCCCCTGGCTTTTCGGCCCGGTGTAGGTCCCAATGTAAACAAAGAAGTCGCCCATATAGCGAGTGTTCATGGCGCCCCCCGCGTCCATCAATTGGACGCACGCGGCGAAGAGTGTAGCGATCAGAAGTGTGTAGCGGATTAGGTTTTTCATGCCCCCTATAAAAGCGCAAAGAGACGAAAAGCGCAAGGGGGCATCCATTTTTGATACTGAGCCAGGATCAACAGGGCTTGGGAAATCACCTCCCGGAATCGTGGGGCAGGGCGTGTTGGACTTCGTGCCTCTAACTCGGGATACGGAAGCAGAAGGAATTATTCGCGGACAATCGTGAAGCAAACACATTGTCTTCCGGGTAGTTGGTTGTCATGATATGATCATGGTCATGAGGAAAAGACTATGAAGAAGATTTCGGCGGGAGCGTTCAAGACCCACTGCCTCTCCATTATGGAGGATGTACGCGCCACTCGGCACCCCGTCATTATTACGAAGAGAGGTCGCCCGGTGGCCAAGCTGGTTCCCGTCGACTCTGGGCGGGACGCCTTTATTGGACGCCTGGAGGGGGTGGTGAAGATCGTGGGTGACATCGAATCGCCTGTGGAGCCTCTGGAAAGCTGGGAGGCGCTCAGGTGATCCTTCTGGATACCCACGCTCTGGTGTGGGCGGTGGCTGACCACACGCGCTTATCGTCGCCGGCCCTCGCGGCGATTCGTAAGGCGCGCAAGGAAGATGGCGTGGCGGTTTCCGCCATAACGCTATGGGAGCTCGCCACTCTGATCGCGAGAGGAAGAATCCAGGCCTATGGAACGGTCGAGGCCTCATTGCATCTGCTCATTGAAGGTGTGACCGTGAAACCGATTAGCGCCGAGATCGCGTCCCTGGCGGCCCAATTTCCCAAAGATTACCCGCGCGACCCTGCCGACCGGCTTATCGGCGCCACGGCACGGGCCGAGGGCCTTCCATTAGTAACGCGCGACGAACACATCCGGCAGAGTAAGCTCTTGCAGACGATCTGGTGACACCGCAGGCTTGAGGTTATTTGGCCACGTCGGTTCACTGGCTACCGTAGAGCGAAGCTCCACCTTCCACGGAAGCCCCACGTTGATTCTGATGTATTGGACAGCCCACCGAGAGTTGTTACGGCTACAAAAAAAGCTCCGGTGAGACATGGAAGCGTTGGCTGAGCTTGCGAATATGGTCCGTGGTGAGTCGGCGCTTTCCATTCATCACCTCGGAGACGATGCTGGGCGTGCCGAACACGTCCAGCAGGTCTTTTTGCTTTAGGTGGTTCGCGCGCATCAGTTCGTGCAGCACTTCAAGGGGCGAGGCGGGCTTCAACGCATAGCACTTTTCTTCAAAGTCCTCGATTAACAAGGTCAGAAGATCCGCCAGCTCGTTTTCGGCAGGCGTCAAGTCATCTGTGCGCGCGTCAAGCTGCGCGAGCAACTCAAGGTAATGTTCGTTCTCGGCCTCGGTACGGATCACGCGGGGCAGAGTTCGGCCCAGCAGGCGCTGATACTCACGGGCATTGAGCGCGGCTTCCCTGCCGAGGCGTGTGACGGCTGGTACTGCGTTAAAGCTTGCACTCGTCATTTCTTCCATCTTCCCCGATCATATTCGGCGTGCGTCAGGGCGTGGCGAAGGAATATGCGGCCCTTCGGGAAATTAATCTCAGTAATAAGCCGGTAGTCGTTGCCTTTGATATTGAAAACCGTATGCCGTGCGAATGTCTAGCTCGGTACCTTCACCGCGACCTTGCGCCGCACCAAGTCGGCCAGGGCGGTGATGAAAGAGGGAGAATCGTTCAAGCCTTCCATGGTTTCAAATTGCTGAATGCCCAGATTCTGCGCCAGTTCACGTGCTTCGATATTGATTTCGTGCAGGGTCTCGACGTGATCGGAGACGAAGGCGATGGGCACCACGAGCACGCGCTCGGCGCCGCGTGCGGCGATTTCTTGCAGGGTTTCGTGGATGAAGGGCTGGAGCCAGCGGCCGGGGCCGGAGCGGCTTTGGTAGCACAACGAGTGCGGGTTGGTCCAGCGTCCGAGTTCCATTACGCTCTTTACCGTGGCTTCAATCTGCAATTGGTAGGGATCACCGCGGTGGATCACGCTAAGGGGAATGCTGTGCGCACTGAAAAGCAAATGGACGTCGGAGGGGACGCGTGCGGCGTGGCCGTTCGAGCGGCGAAAGCGTTCGAGGCCCTGTTCGATGCGCTCCACTAGAGCGTCGAGATAAAGGGGACAATCGTGGAAATCCCGAATGAGATGCACGGCCGCCGACTGCCGGGGCGGAAACTGGCGGTGCCACTCATTCAGGCTGCTGCCCGTGGTGGTGGAGGAATACTGCGGGTAGAGGGGCAGGAGGACAATCTCCTCCGGGGCAAAAGCCGCAAGCTCGCGAATCGCCGCTTCGGTCAACGGATGCCAATAACGCATGGCCACGACGACGCGCGCCACGAAGGATTTGCTGAGTTCCGTCTCGAGCGCCCGCGCCTGCCGCGCGGTGATCTCGCCGATGGGCGACTTGCCGCCGATTTCTTGATAATGCCTGGCCACTTTGCGGGCGCGGCGCGAGGAAATCAGCCGAGCCAGGGGCTCACGCGCCAGCCGCGCAAAAGGGAAGTCGATGATGTCCGGGTCGCAAAACAGGTTGTAAAGAAAGGGTTCGATGGCATTGAGCGAGTCGGGCCCGCCCAACTGAAACAAAACCACCCCGACGCGCCTGTCTGGACTCGAGTTCGTGCCGGCCACTCCCTGGCAACCTCTTGAAAAGAGAATTCGGGCGCTTGGAATCCCGCCCTGTCGCGTGGTCCGCCGACCAAGCGCGCATGGCTGCCGCCAAAACATCGTACACAGCTTGGGGTGATGTGGGCAAGTAATTCCATGAGAATGCCTGCCAATATTCTTTCTTGGTGCACTCAGAAAATAAGCTCAGAGCCTATACATGTTATAGACAACAAACAAGATAAGGTATAATACGAGAAGAAAGTACTGGGGCTTGAGTGCGGCCCAATGGCCCACCCCGAGAGATGGATGTTTCATGTGAAACATCAGCCTTCTTCTCCAGGGGCGCTTGAAGTGCGAAGGCCAAGCTCCTCCCTTGGCCGCGCTAACGCCAAGTGAATCTTTGGTGATGCCGCTCCGCGACATGCCTGAGGGAGCCGACCACTCTATTGTAAGAGGCAAGAACGGGTTTTTGCCCTGTCAATTAAATTGTAGGGCGCGGGGATTCTGCAAGCCCCGCGCCCTCGTCAACAACCCACCCGGCACTTGCCGGGGAGATTAGATTCGCGGCGAAAGCTTACTTTGTTGCCGCCGCAGCCTTCCCGGCCAAGGCCCCTTGAAGCTTGGCCCCGTCAGCGCTTCCCAAGCCCGTGCAAGCATCCCAGCCCACGCGCGCTTGATAGGCGCCGTTGTTTCCGGAGGTGATGTCGTGGATGGCTCCGGGTATCGATTCAGCCGTGGTGTAGAGCCATGGATTGAGGTACCCGACGGTTTTACCCAAGCTCTGATTCCAAAGCGCTATCAAACCGGCCCACAGGGGCGCCACGGCGCTGGTTCCGCCAATCACCGTGTTCTGCCCGTCCACCCGCACTTTGTACCCGGTGACTGGGTCGGCGTCGCCGGCAACATCGGGGACGCCTCGTCCAGGCTTGGCGCCAGGATTGGCAGAGGGTGGGAGGTTGATGTTGGCCTGCCAGGCAGGCGGTGGGATGAAGAAGGCGCTAATTCCGCCACCCGTCGCTCCGCCCTGCGCTCCGTCGTTCCAAACGGTTTCGGAGGTGATGGTTTGGCCGGACCCGATCAAGCGCGTGCCGCCACAAGCCAGCACGTTCGGGCTGGAGGCGGGGAAATCCACGTGCGCCAGCCCGTCGTTGACTCCGTCGGACGAACCGTTGTCGCCCGCGGCGACGGTGACCGTTACGCCGAGCGTGCCCGCGGCCTGGAAGGCCTGATCGAAGGCGGTCATGCCCTGCGTGGTCCACGACGCCTCAGGGCCTCCCCAACTGATGGAGACCACGGAAGGCTTGCGGACATTGTCGTGGATGGCTGTGGTGATAGCCTGGAGAAAACCCGCGTCGGTGTTCTTACAAAAGTAAACGGCGATTTGAGCTCCGGGTGCGATGGAGCCAGCTACTTCAATGTCGAGCATCACTTCCCCGTCTGGACCATTGACGCCGCCGCTGGGGGAATTATGCGCGCCCCCCACCGAAATCGCGCTGATTTGCGGCTCCTTGACGCCGACTTGTTGGAAGTAAGCCTTCAGGTCGCTGGTTTTGTAGCCACCACCGAGCTCGATGATGGCAATGCACTGTCCTTGGCCATTCACGGTGGCAGGGTAATCGTAGAGTTTGGCCACTTGCGTCGGCAGGTAAGACACACCTTGCTGCGAACTGTGCCACGCGCCTCCCTGCTCATGAATAGGGCGGATATGGGGCTGGGCCTGGGGGCGGTTATCGAGGCCGAACACGCCCGTGATAATTCCGTCCAGTTCGGCGGGAATTTCGACGGGGCCGGTGCGTCCGCGGTAGGTACCGCTGGGGTGGTCGTACATCTGAAGAGTTACACCGAACGCTTCGCTCATCGCCTGCACGGATCCGGAAAGCACCACCGTGCGACCTGCCAAGTTCACTTCGCCGACGTTGAGACCGTAGTCATGCGCGAAGGCGTCAATCTTCTTGACATCATTTGGGTCGGCGCCGTACTTGGATGCGAATTCCTCCCGGCTGAGGTGTGGTCTCTCATGAGGTTTGACGTTGCCGGTCCTCTCAAGCGACGGCAGCGCCGTGGAGGACGCGGGTTTGAGGGTCAGAGTGACTTCGATTTGTTCCTGGGGATTGGCTGGGCCGACCAAGCGGGCCCCGTGAAGAGGGGCCCGCTCGCTGCCCGCGATGATTACACGTTTTTTGGTCATAACGCACACTCCTCATATCGGAATTTGCGACGGGAATGACCCGTCGTGCCCATGAAAGATGTCCATGCCGGTGAACTAAGCGACAAACAGCGAAGGAGAGGCGGGAACGCCCCGCGTTCAGGAAGGACGACCCAGTGAGAGCCTGTGAGCCGTGCATGGCATCTCCAGATTGAAACCTGACTAAATTAATGGGCCGAGCGTCACGCTATCACATGTGGATTCATATGTCAATACCTTTTTGCGAACTTTTTTGCGTCAATCGGGGATGCGCGCATGACAGTTGGTCTGCCTCGTGAGTCCATCGAATGTTCCACGTGAAACATACTCGCGAACGCCCGCGCTCATGGGAGATTCCCAGCTTGCACCCCGGTGGTGGACGCTCTAAAATCCACCACATGCTGGATGAAACGCGCCTTCGCCAACTCCTCGAACCTTTTGGCCTGGACCTCTCGTCCGCTCAGGCGGACCAAATCCTCGACTACCTTAACCTGCTCCTCCGCTGGAATCAGAAGATCAACCTCACCGCCATCCGGGACCCGGAAGAGTGTGTGACGCGCCATTTCGGCGAGAGCCTTTTCCTCGCCCGGCACATGGAACTCCACGGCAGCCTGCTCGACATCGGCAGCGGCGCCGGATTCCCCGGTCTGGCCTTAAAGATCACTTTCCCCAGGATCTCCGTCACCCTGCTCGAACCAACCGCCAGAAAGCGCGCTTTCCTTAAGGAAGCTGCCCGCACCTGTGGATTTGATCAGGTTGAGGTGCGAGGCGAACGCCTGGAAGATCTGGCTCGCGCCACTCCGGCGCAAGCGTTCGACTTTGCCACCATGCGGGCGGTCGGGAGTCTCAACGTGCTCGTCCCCCTCGCCGCACAGTGTCTAAAGCCCAACGGCAGCCTCCTCCTGTGGCTGACGCAGGATCAATCGGCTCAGCTTGCCAGCATTGCATCCGACCTCGCTTGGAGCGAACCCCTGCCCATACCGCTCACTCGCACGGGGATCGTCTGCCGGGGAACAAGACCGGCCTAAGCAGGCCGCCATCACTCTTCATCAATGTCCCCCTCCTCCCGCAGTACATTGAAAACACAGAAGGTTTCACCAGGGAAACTCACGGATAAACAGCCCTCAAACAATCGCTCGACATCCTCTCGGTCGCGATCGTCTATCAGAAGCCTCGGATCTCGCGCCTCGATGTACGTGAAGCATGCTCCTGGTTGGTCTAACCTCAAGCGGCAACAATTGGTCCCACGTCGGACCTCCACCCATGAATCTGTTAGCTCATTGACGACTCCAGAAATGCTGAAAAGGAACAATTCTGGATCATCCGGCGAACCGTCGGACACAACAAGCACTATTGAATTCCTGTCCGCCTTCCACTTCCTGAGCAGTGACATTGCTTCGTCCAGGGAAGAGATCATCGCCTTAGCCCTTTCGGACAAATTTGGAGTCGATGCGGCGCCGCCACCTGCCGCTGATCTGGTCTGGGCCCTCGGACAAAAGCTGATCTCGGGGCGGTTCGCGCCTTTCGCATTTTCCCAAGGGCCCATTCGTGATGGGTATTCTCACCGCGGGCAAAATGACAGAAGTACTGGTTCACTTGCCCGCCTGATAGTATCATAGCCCCATGACACTTTTGCCCTGAGGGCAGCGGGCTTACGGTTACGCAATTCGACCGAATTTAAGAGGAGGACCACAAACGTGGCAACAGAACGAGCGACTTTCGGGGCGGGTTGTTTCTGGGGAGTGGAGGCGGCCTTCCGCCAGGTTAATGGCGTCACCACCACCGCTGTAGGCTATATGGGTGGGAATCTCAAGAATCCCACCTATCGCGACGTTTGCACGGACCAGACCGGACACGCGGAAGTTGTGGAGGTTACCTTCGACCCCTCCCAGGTTTCCTACGCGGACCTGCTGAAGGTCTTTTGGGAGAATCACGACCCCACGCAGTTCAACCGCCAGGGGCCCGACTACGGCAAACAATATCGCAGCGCGATATTCTTTCATTCGCCCGAGCAGGAAGCCGCGGCCCGCGCGTCGAAGGAAGCGCTTGACCGATCCGGAAAGTACCACCGGCGGATCGTCACGGAGATCACTCCGGCAGCGGAGTTCTGGCGGGCGGAGGAATATCACCAGCAGTATTTGGAAAAGCGCGGCCTGGCGAGTTGCCATATCAAGTGAGGATGGCCGCCGGGCGGTCCCTCCAAACTAAAGACCCCCGCTCGAGCTCTTGCCGGGGCGGGGGTCTCTCATAAGGAGCGCGTCTTCGACTGAGGCGCTTCGGATTTCCTTACTGGGTGGCCGTGGAATAAACATGCACCGGCCCCAGAAGTCCCGATGCGGCGCTCACGCCGAGTGAAAGCACGATGATGGCGTAGATCAGCTTTCTTCCATAACGCTTCTTCTCTCTCATTGGTCCTCGCTCTCCCAGGTCAGAGGTGGGACTTGGTTCCACGCAGTGAAGTCCAGGCATGAGTTAACTTCGTAGCGCCACGGATGATACCATGCGACGCTGTGATTCGGAAGGATTGATATGGTTTTTCGAGCGACGCCACTATAATGTGTGCCGCCTGACTAAACAGTTTTGGACGAAGGAGAGATGACAATGGAACCGTTAGAACCTGCCGTGCTCGACCGTTTGCGGGCGTTCAACACACCGACGGTCGCCAACGCCATCGAAGTTTTCGACGTGCGTCCTCGCAACGAAGGATTTATGCGCCCGGAGATCCGCTGCGTCTTTCCCCGCCTGGGCGTCATGGTGGGCTACGCGGTGACCGTAAAGATCCGCTCGGCGTCGCCCGGCGCCAAAGGTGCGGCCATTCCTCCCAGCGTGCATTGGCAGGATGTTCTGAAGGTCCCCGCGCCGCGGGTCATCGTGGTGGAAGATCTGGATGATCCGCCCGGGTTGGGTTCCCTTTGGGGAGAAGTCAACGCCAACATTCACCAGGCCCTCGGATGCGTGGGCGCCGTCACCAACGGTTCGGTGCGCGACCTCGACGAAGTTGAGCCCCGGGGATTCCATTTCTTCGCCGGCCATATTGCGGTTTCGCACGCTTACGTACACATCGTGGAAGTGGGAACACCCGTGCGCGTCGGCGGGCTGACCGTGCGGCCCGGCGACCTGCTGCACGGTGACCGCCACGGCGTGACCAATATCCCGCTCGACTTGGCCGAAAAGATACCGGAAGGTGTAAAACTCGTGGATACGATGGAGCGCCAGATCATCAACTACTCCCAGTCACCGGATTTTACGGTCGAGGGACTCACCGCCCTCTGGAACCGTTTGCGGACGTAAACGCGCCTTGCCCGACATAGATGTGAAAATGCGGAGGGAGCGCGGGCATCCTGCCCGCTGTGGCATGGCCATCTTGGCCGTGACAGCCCGCGCGCGGGACGCAGATCTATTAGGGCAGGATGCCCGTGCCACGGCGGGCAGGATGCCCGCGCTCCCTAATCTTGCCAAAAAAACAGCCATCCCTGGCCCTGCATTGCAGGGTACAATAGCGCCGCTCGCGCGAACTGACTGCACCAATACTTCTGAAGGGAGAAGAGACTATGCGTAAGGCACTTTTGTTAGTCGGAAGCTGTGTGGGGCTCGCCCTGGTTTTAACCTTGGCGATAACCACCCGGGAGTTGGCAGGGCCCCAAGACGCTCTGCAAAAATGGGGGCCGAACGATCGCAATCGGCCGGAGCCGCCGATCATCACTCCGGGAACCTTTAGCACCCAGGACCATCCGGGGAAACCTCCTTCGGATGCCATCGTGCTCTTCAACGGCAAGGATTTGTCCAATTGGGTAAGTGTTAAAGACGGGGGGCCGGCAAAGTGGACGGTGGGAGATGGTTATTTCGCCACGGTGCCTGGCAGCGGGTACATCCGGACCAAAGACGCCTATGGCGATTGCCAATTGCACGTGGAATGGGCCGCGCCCAATCCGCCTCACGGGACCGACCAGGACCGCGGCAACAGCGGTGTTTTCCTCCACGGGCTCTACGAGGTTCAGGTTCTCGATTCCTACGATAATGTGACCTATGCCGACGGTGAAGCTGCCGCTCTTTATGGCCAGTATCCTCCCCTGGTCAATGCTTGCCGGAAGCCCGGAGAATGGCAAACCTACGACATCGTTTTCCACGGTCCACGCTTCGATGCCAGCGGGAACGTCGTGCGCAAGGCGATTTTCACCGTGTTCTTTAACGGTGTCCTGGTCCAGGACCACGTGGAATTGACGGGGCCCACAGAGCACCACCAGCGTCCGCCGTATAAGGTGACGCCGGAGAAGCTCCCGCTGGCATTGCAGGATCACAACCACCCCGTGCGGTATCGCAATCTCTGGATTCGTGAGCTCAAAGAGGGGGAATAGTCACCTCTCGGTCCGCGCCGGGACTGGGGATAAAAGTATAAAGGGTGAAGGATGAAGTGTGAAGGATGAAGGGTAAAGTGTGCAGCGGCGCCGGTTCAGCTTTTACCCTTTATCCTTTACCCTTTAAACTTTAGATTTTACACTTCAGTTGGTTTGACCGTGTCTCATCCGCCCGCCGGGGAAAGATACTCCTTGTGGCTAATGCCGAGAGGAGACGTGTGGGAACGATTGTGGCGAATCATCCAGCAACTGAGTGTCCGTTATGCCGCGCCGGAGTTTCCCCCGCACGTAACATTGTTGGGGAGCAGCGTGGGCCCTCGCCGTGAGTTGATTTGCCAGTCCGCGGGACTCGCAGCCTCGCTTCGCCCCTTTACCCTCCGGCTGGAAGAAATCGATTATCGCGAAGAGTATTTTCGTTGCCTGTTCGTTCACGCCGCGCTCGCGGAGCCGCTTCGGAAAGCCCACCAGGCCGCCCGCCAGGCATTTGGCCATGACCGCGAGCCTCCCTTTATGCCCCACCTGAGCCTCCTGTACGGAGATTTCCCACGGAGCTTAAAGGAAGGGGTGATTCGAGAGATGGGACCCCGGGTTGACGTTCAGTTCAAGGTGCGAAGCCTGCATCTCTATTGGACGCGCGGCGAGCCGCGCCTTTGGCGGCGGGTGGCCAGTTTCGGGATAGTCTAAGCAAGGCCCTCGACGCCACGGCGAACGACGCCGAGTCTTCTATACAAGTAAGGTAGTTGGAGGGAATGATGGATATCATTCTGCAAACCCTCTTCGAACACCAAGCTGACATCATCTTCTTTTTGCTGGGCGCGGTGATCGGAGTATTTTATGGCCTCCAAGGCTGGCATGCGTCGGTCAAGGAAGTCGACATCAAGGACTCCCCCCGGTGGAAGAACTTTAAATGGGTGATTGGGGGTGCAGTATTCACATTCTTTGGCGACTTACGGGTTGCCTTGCCAAACCCGGACAAGGGTAGGCTTCTCCTGGTTTACTTTCTTGGTGTTCTCATCGCGGGTTGTCTGATCGTCATCGGGACGGGTGCGATTATTTGGGTCCAATTCCTGTACAGAAGTATTTTCGCGAGAGAAAGTCTGCCGCCTGCACCGTTCAGCCCCGTCTTCGACTACTTCTGGTATGGATATTTGTACTACCGGACTCGCTATGAGGCAGCCATGGAGGCGATGCGTAATGACCAATTGAAAGTACGCGATCTTCAAATCCAAAGCTATAAGACCTATGTTAAAGCGTACATTGAGCAGGTCGCTAAATCTATCGCCGCGGTTGAGGGCTATAAAGCTAGTCCCGGAACAGTGGGCAGAGACAACGTGGCGCGGCAAATCTTGCGCTCAATTAAGGCGGTAGTGATTGCTTATCAAGAAAAAGGCACGAATGTGAAAGTGAATGTGAACTATATGGTGGCGATTCCAAGAAATGCGCTGGAGTCAAGTGAATGGAGCAAGGTGCGGTTTAGCTTCGGCGACGCGAAGAGGTATTCACATTTCTTGGCGCTTCGCGCCTATGCTGAAGACACCGAGGTGGAGGACTTCCTTCTGCCCGTGGAAGATAGGAACGACCTCCAGAACGCGAAGCTCACACTGCCCGGGGCGCCCAAGGCGTTTGTGACCTGCCAAAACCAATTCATCGGGGACACGACAAAGATAGAATATCCCCGGGGGCTTCCAAAAGACATCATTGCAGGGATGAAAACGTATTTTGAAGGCAAGGGTTTTAAGAGTTTCGTCTCGCTCAACATATTCCAGGGCGGTGGCAAGAGATTGGGCGTTCTGAATGTAGATTCCAACAAACCCGAGGTATTTGGGACCTCGGAGAATCAGAGGGACGAGATAATGCTTTTGCTTAGCCCATTTTGTCTCTTGCTTGGACAAATCCTTGAGAGTTAAACTATATGTGAGAGGTCGATAAGAATGGCAACGTCAAAGATCAGTTTTTACGAGCAGCTATATGAGATATCGAAGGGGGAAGTGGACCTCTTTCGTGAGGCCACGGACGCGTTCCTCCAGGCGGCGGAGTCTACGAACTTCGACGGGGCCCCCAGCAAAGGTTCGACTGCAATCACATCGAATCCCTCGAAGTAGCCTCACTCTTTTTGTCCTTTGTTTCCGCGGCGTATCCGCCGTGGAGGGAAGCCTCGAATTCCTTAGCTCGGACCGCGATCTGCCCGCTTGGAGGAAGATTGGCCGGTCTCCACCTGCCTTCGGGGTGTCCTTATAGGCGGAGGGGCCAGAGGATTCTCCGACCTTCCGAGCTGAGCGTTGCAGGCTGAGTTTCGAAAGCCGATAGGGGGTAAATCATGCTGATCGTTCACGTGCACGTGAGAGTGAAAGCCGATTGCATTGATGCCTTCAAAGAGGCGACGATCGAGAATGCGCGCCAAAGCCTGAAGGAACCGGGCATTGCGCGCTTTGATGTCGTGCAGCAAAATGACGATCCCACGCGGTTCGTGCTCGTCGAGGTCTATCGAAGCGTGGAGGCCACGGCAGCGCACAAGGCGACCACGCATTATGCCGCGTGGCGCGACCGGATGGAGTCCCTGATGGCGGAGCCTCGCTCGAGTGTGAAATACTCGAACGTGTTTCCGGATGAGTAGTGTGTAGCGCGGACCTGTTCTGTAGGTCCGCGGTTTTTGCTTGCCCGAAGGGGAACGAGCCGCGGACCTACAGAACAGGTCCGCGCTACACTTTCTCACAACCGGTGCGCGGCACCTATCTGTGTAATCTGCGAAATCTGTGGACACTCCTATGCAATTTGAATTCGCTACCGCGACACGCATCGTTTTCGGCGAAGGCGCCATCCGGCAGGTGGCGCCGGTAGCAATAGCCTGGGGGCAGCGGGTGCTGGTGGTGGCGGGCGGCGGGCTGGAGCGAGCGAATCGGCTGCGGGAAGACCTCCAGGCCGGAGGCGCCCAGAGCTTCACTTTCGCCGTCGAGGGTGAACCTACGATTGATTTGATTGCCCGGGGGCTCGAGCAGGCGCGTGGCGAGCAGTGTGACGTGGTTATAGCCATCGGCGGAGGCAGCGTCATCGACACGGGAAAAGCCCTTGCCGCGCTGCTCACCAATCCCGGCGACATGATGGATTATTTGGAAGTGGTGGGCAAGGGGAACGCCCTCCAAAATCCCGGCGCGCCGTTCATCGCGGCGCCCACCACGGCGGGGACGGGGGCCGAGGTCACGCGGAACGCGGTGTTGGGCGTGCCCGAGCGGCATGTCAAAGTCAGTCTGCGCAGCCCCTGGCTTCTGCCGCGCCTTGCGGTGGTGGATCCGGAGCTGACTTACGGCCTGCCGCCGGCCATTACGGCGCGCACTGGACTCGACGCCCTGACGCAGTTGATTGAGGCCTATGTCTCGATCCGCTCGAACCCCCTGGCCGATGGATTCTGCGTGGAGGGAATTCCGCTCGCGGCGCGTTCTCTGCGGCGGGCGTTTTACGAGGGGGATGACCCGGGAGCGCGGCGCGATATGTCGCTCGCGGCGCTGTTCAGCGGATTGGCTCTCGCCAACGCCGGCCTGGGCGTGGTACACGGGTTTGCCGCTCCTCTGGGCGGAAGGTTCGCCGCGCCGCACGGCGCCATTTGCGCGGCCATCCTGCCCTACGGGATGGAAATCAACCTGCGCGCCTTGCGTGCTCGCGCGCCCCAAAGCGTTGCACTGCGCCGTTACCGGGAGGTGGCGCGCATGCTCACGGGGCAGGATGACGCCACCGCCGAGGACGGAATCATATGGACGCAAGAGGTTTGCCAGGAACTCGAAATCCCGCCGCTTGCCGCCTACGGGGTCGGTGAGGGGGATGTTCCGGAGCTAGTTGAGGAGGCTCAGAAAGCGAGCAGCATGAAAGGGAATCCCCTGGCGCTCACGCCGGAGGAATTGAGCGAAGTTCTCACGCGGTCGATTGTAGGGCAATGACAGGGGAGAGGTAGCGCGGACCCCCGTTTTTGGGGTCCGCGGTTCTTACTTGGCAAAGACGATAAACCTCAAAGACGGACGCCTGCCTTTGGGTTCGGGAGGATGTAGCGCGGACCTGTTCTGTAGGTCCGCGGCTCGTCCCCCTTCGTGCAAGCAAAAACCGCGGACCTACAGAACAGGTCCGCGCTACTTTCGCTGCCGTCGGGTTCTGGAGCGAGACGCGAGGGAAGAACCGCCCCGATGTATCGGGGCGCAACACCTGCTCATCACTTTTCACTCTTCAGTGCTTCTTGCAGGTTCTGCAAACCCTCCTCATCGGTCTTGGCATTCAGGACACGCTGCAAGGTGTAAAGAGTGGGCTTGAGCTCCCGCCCCTCTGCCAAATAAAGTTGATACATCAGCGGATAATACTTAGTATAGGTCTCATCAAAGGCCAACCCGGCATTGTTGTTGGTGGCCAGGCATCGGTTGAACGATTTGGGCTCGGGGCTGATGGCCATGCACTCCTCGCGAAATTCCTCGAAAGCCTGCTGCTTTTGCTCGAGCGCCTCGTGCTCGGAAATCTGGCCGGTGCGTGCGGCGGCATACAACCGGCTCAATTGGGTATGGTAGCGATTCACGAGTTCAGCTTTGCGCGCGAAGAGTTCCGGCTCGCGCTGAATGTTTTGATAGGTCTCCGAATTCTCGCCAAACTTCTGCCGCGCCACTTCTTGGGCGATCAGAAACCCCATCAACGTTGCCGATGCTTCCCCCCAAGCGGCGGGCAGTTTACGTAATCCCTTATTCGCGTGGAAGTCTTCGTGGGGGACGACCACCAGAAAGCGTTCCACCGACTCGTGCTCCAAGGTAGACGAGACGGGCGTCTTGCCGCTGCCGCTAGCGTCCATGGGGTAGAAGAAAACATCGTATTTTTGAGTGTCTAACGGACAGCCGGCTTTGGTTCCTGCCAGGAGTTGCAATCCGGCATAGGACTCGGGCAGTTCGAGCTTGCCCGTGTAGTAGCAGCGATAAGCGACGGCGGACTCCGCGGTCTCCTTGTGGAAGTTCCTGGTCCGGCGGAAACCCAGCTTCTTTTCCAAACTCTTGACGGCGGCGATCAGATCCTTACGGTCGGGGGCGCTGGGATTTTGGGGCGTCTCCGCGGCACCAGCAGGCTGCGCAAGCAGCGCAACGAGCCCGAGGGTCAACAAAACCTGAGAAATGCGGATTAATCTCACACCTTCATTGTAAACGCAATTTCCGCGTGCCAAGGGGACCTCGAAGAGGTCAAATGTCATTAGCCGTGGGTGAAACCCACGGAAACGATACGCCCGAAGATTTACCAACCCCGCAGGGGTTGAATGTGATTGGCGCCGAGTTGGTGGGAAGAATATTCGCCCCCTTCGGGGTCGAAAGGGGTTTTTGTTGGAGGGTTCGTATCCGTGGGTTTCACCCACGGCTAATGATATTGTTCCCCTGCGGGGAACTTGGAAAAGGCATAGGGACTCGGGCTGGCGTCTGCCAGCCCGAGTCGATCGTAGCTAAGAGCTAAGGATTGGGATTGGTCTTTGGCCGAGGGTTGAAGTCGGCGGGAATGGGATTGGTGATGCCTTGCGCACGATCAGTAGTGGTGATTCCCAGATACGCACAACCGCCGAAACCCCACGATCCGGGGAGGGTGGTGACTAGCGCGTTGGAAACCATCACATAGGACGCGGGCAGCGGAGCAGCCGTTCCAGCTAATCGGGAAGGACTGAAAGCGCCGACCAGGTCCGAGATATCGGGGGTGATGGCATCTTCCGGCCCTATGTTGTCTTGTCCGAATTCCGTCTTGGCCAGTGTGCGCGCGTTCAGCTCAGCGGGCAGCCTGGCGAGAGGTGTGAGATTGAACACCGTGTCAATGAATTTGACCACCGACGATTGGCTGCCCTGGGTCTTCGAAATATAGTTGGTCCGAGCATAGGGCGAAATCAAAATCATGGGAACGCGCGGCCCATTGGTGATCAGAGCATTGTCAGGACCAAAGGTGCGAATGGGAGGTTGAACGTGGTCGTAGTCGCCCTCGGAGTCGTCCCAAGTGATGATGATGGCGCACTGCGACCAGTAAGGGCTCGCGGCGATCGCGTTGACAGCTTCGGCCACCATCGCTTCGCTGATTTGCGCGTCGGAATAAGCGGGATGGTCGTCATCACCAAGGAAGTTCGCCTGGACGGTCGTATCGGGATTGACCGGTTTCAGGTTGAAAAGGTTCGTATAGCCTCCCTTGACGTAAAACACGCCGCCCTGCTTGGGAAGCTTTTTGTTTTCGACGGCGGTGAAGAAATCTCCCAATCCGTGGAGCTGATCGCGCATTTTCGAGTTGTTGGCGATGTAGCCGAAATACTGGGGGCCATTGTGATGCGTGATGTAGGAGGCATGCGTGCCGTTGGCGTCCAACGGACCTGCATTATCCGTGACTTCTTTGTCGTAACCTTCCTGATACCAGCCGAAAGGCACGGTCGACTGGCCCTGGTTGGTGATGAAGGTAACATCCTCTTGAACGTCGTCCAGATCGCCGATCGGGTCGGTATCCGACTTCGTCACTTTTTGAAGGTTTCCGCCCTGCAACGTCAAGGGGAGGGTCGCAAAGGTGAGGTTTAACGATGTGGTGTAGCCAGGGAAATCGCCGGGATTCACCGGCATCTTCTTCGCCGCGGCCGTGGGATCGGAGGGAGATCCCCAGAAGGGATCGGCGTCGTTAAGTAGCGGGACGGCTGGGTTGCTTCCGCCGTTGCCGTAATTGACGGCCTGGTCCGGGTGCAGAGCCCACTGCGTCTGGCCGGCTTGGGCGCCGATAATCGACAGATTCCCAGGCGTGGAAGGTCCCGTCATCGCTTCGAAAATGTTGTCGAACAGCACGAATTGGTCAGCGTATCCCCAAAGCAGCGGGATGGTGTCGCAATCCTCATAAGCCATGGAAAGCTCGCCCATCTGTTTCGCTTTCAGACTGGGAGTGGCGCCGCTGGTCCAATACTTGAGTTCCTCGGTAGAGGCAAACTTGTCCATCAAGGGAATACTATCCTGGATGTCCATCTTCGCCACCGTGCGCGGGTGGGAGTGATCGATATCGTCCGTGTCCGCCGCGTAGCAGTTGGCGGGCGACGACACGCCATTGACCAAGGAGTCCGGGCAAGTGTCGCTCGGTCCGATGCGGAAGGGGGAGATGTTGATCGTGGCCCCCGTCGTATCGGTGAATTGTTGAACAAAGCCCGGAGTAGCCGCGGCCGAGCTTGTGAACAGCCCGTTCGCGCCGGGGAAAGTCCCGAAGTACGAGTCGAAAGACCGATTCTCCTGGTAGATGACAAAAACGTACTTTACCTTACTCTGAAGCTCCGAGATCAGGACGGCATTCGACGCGTGGGGTTCCGCTCCGGGAGCGATGTAGTACTGGTCCACGAGAGTCCGGTGGGTTGGCTGGGCGCTTTGCCCGAACACCAGTCCGACCGGTTGCATCACCAATAACCAGATTAAACCTGTGGCGAATTTCCGCCGCAACTTAGAGCCCATTAGTCACCTCTCAACGGAATGAAAGTGGCATGCCCCTAGGCCACGCCTTAGCACGGCAAACCCCACCAGCCCGCATGGAGCCCTTTTGCAGTACTAACCCCATGTTTGTTCTTGCTCCCGGACACGTCAAACACGCAACGCACAGTTCATATACCGGTAAAGTGCCGGTGAATTGAGCCGCAATGCGCTCGACTCCCGGGGGATCGAGCGCTGCAAAGTTTCGCTGGAAAGTGGTTAACTGAGCCGCAGACATGGACTATTACAAGCCACCTGGGCCGACGGTTAAAACGTTCAAGCCGTATATGCCCTGCATAGGTTCTACGCCGATTCTGTGACGCGGGTGTGAAACCGTTGCGAAATGATTGTGAATCAGGAACGTTCAGCGCCCTGGCAGGCTGCGGAAAAATGCTCCCCAACTGTCATTCTGAACGAAGCGAAGAACTTGGCCCTGTGTATTTTCAGAAAGATACGCAGAGCGAAGTCCTTCCCCGTGCTCAGGATGACAACTTGTGAGCGTCTATTTCGCAGCGCGCTAGAATGTGAACCGCGCTGAAAACTGCAACACCCGGGGAAGGCCGTTGGGGCTGATTTCCTGAAGGGCTCCGAAATTGCCCGGGCCCGAGTTCGGCACCAAATAGCAGGTCTGGTTGGCCGTTGCCCCGTCGCCGCAGTTGGACCCCATGGGGTTGTATTGGAGCTGATTGATCCCATCGCCGTTCTGCACGTAGAAGTTGGCGTGGTTCAACAGGTTGAACGCTTGCACCTGCAATTGCAATTCCTTCCCTTCCTTAATCGAAAAACTTCGGGCCAGCCCGGCGTCGATCCTCTCCAGCCACGGCCCGTAATAAGAATTCAGGCCAATTCCCGGCGTGGGGCCGCCGCCATTGATGCCTGCCGCGGTGTTGGCGGTGTCCTGGTTATAGGCGGTATCATTCAGATTGTCGTTGGCGCCGTCACAATTACTGAAGGACAGGGTCGAACTGGTGCACGCTGGACTCAACAAACCCGCATACGGACGACCGGAAGAGAACTCCATGACACTGCTCAGCCTCCAGCCCCCGAGGAGCGCGCGGGCTGGGCCCGAACGCGTCATCCTTTCCAGCCCGGGCCGGTAGACGCCGGCAAAGCTGATTCGATGCCGTTGATCTAACAGCGAAGGAGCATGGGTATTGCTGAAGTCGAACTGATTGTTGAAGTCCATCCCATTTAGCATGATGCTTTTGGCGAAGGTGTAGGAGAATTGCCAGGCAAGGCCGTGCGACATGCGGTGCTGCAGTTGCGCGAAGAAGGAGTTGTAATAGTTTTGCCCGGGGCTGATCAGTTCGTTGATCTCGCCCAGGTTGGGGTTGATGCGGCCCTCGGTGAGCAGACCATTGTCCATGTTGGGCAGGGTGATCGTCTGCCCAGCGCAGGGCGCCGTGGTGGCGCTAGGAGGACACACGACATACGTGGTGGTGCCTTGTAACGGATTCAGGTTCAAGTCGTAGGCGCTGCCGGAAAGCAGATGCACGGCGTGATTCCACATGGTGCCGATACTTAGCGTGGTGTTCTCGGAAATCTCGCGTTCAATCTGCAAACTCGCCTGCAAGATATAGGGCACGCGAAAGGTTGGACTAACCAGGGAAATGTCCGGGGAAGCGGTGAACAGAGGGGAATCACCCGGGAGGATATTGGGGAAGGTGGGCGACTGCTGGTTGGGCGGGCCCGCGGTGTAACTGGCATTCACCGAAGACTGCTGTGACGCCAGTCCGTTGGAGACCACCGCGTTCCGGTAGTTCAGGCCATTCATGTTGGTGAAGAACTGCCCGAATCCCCCGCGGACGACCGTCTTCGCGGCGGGCTGCCAGGCAAACCCGAAGCGCGGCGCCAGGCGTAGGAACTGGTTGGGATACTGTCCGGTAAGCGGAAACGCCGGATTTTCCGCCGGCTGCGGATAAACCTGAAAGTCCTCGCGAATGCCCATCTCCAGCGTCAACTGCGGCAAAGCCTGGAAGGTGTCCTGCACGTAGAATCCGTAGGAAGGCACGGCAAAAGAAAAAGTCGGTTTTCCCGAAGCCTGGCTGAAGAGGTTGTATTCCCCGAGCGCAAAACTCTCCAGATTCGAAAACTCATAACTGCCGAGGAACGACCCGAACTGCACGTCGGCGTTGGGGTCCGCGCCGCCGTCATTGTTGTCCGCATCCCAGGCGCGGCTCCAATCGAAACCAAATTGCAGGGTGTGCTTGCCCATTACATAGTCGATCCGGTCGGCCAGAGACCATTGCCTTTCAAAAACCCTTCCCACCGAGAAAGGAGCGTTGCCCATAGTGAAAGGGGCCGGGCTATCCAGTATCAACGTGGGAGTGTTGGGGGCCAAACCGGTAGGGGTCGCGATTTCATTATCTTGCGAGGTGCCCGCGTGGAATTCGTTGAGCAGTCTTGGGGAGAACGTGTGCGTCCATCCCAGGCTGGCTTGGAAGTCATGCACATAGGCGTTGGCCAGCGTTTGCGTCCCATAATCTCCCACCGTCGGGTCGGTGATGACGCCTCCGGGCGAGTTGAACCGGTTTACATTCAGGCTAAGGAACAAGCTGTCGCGGGAACTGGCCTGGTAGTCGAGGCGCGGTGTGATCACCAGATCGTTGCGCTTTCTGGCTTTGGTGCCGAGGTTGGAATCGAGCGCGTTCACCGTGTTCGAAACTTGCTGGAGGTATACCGGGTTGGTCGGGTCCGGCGCGGTATCGCTGCCCGGTACCGGCAAGGGTCCGTTCGGCGGGGGTAGCGCCGTACCGGCTGGAATGCCAAAATTCGCACTCAAAAAAGCCGGTAAGCTCGCTGGCGTCGTCCCGAGCGCCGTGTTGATGACGGAAATGGGATTGTTCCGCAGTTGCTGCTCATAATCCACGAAGAACCATAAACGGTCCCGCCGGATAGGCCCGCCCACCCCGGCGCCGAATTGCTGCAAATTATCGAGCGGTTTGGGGAAGCCGCTGGCTTTGTCGAGAGCGTCGTTGGCTCCTGTGGCGGAGTTCCGGTTGTAATAGAAGGCACTGCCGTGGAACTGGTTGCTTCCCGACCGGGTTACGGCATTGACGAAACCCGCTCCGCCCCCGTAGATGGCCGAGTAGGGGCTGATGGCGACTTGAAACTCCTGGATCGCGTCCTCGCCATAGAGGTAAGGGATGCGGTAACGGCCGAGAATATCGGCGAAGTAGTTGTTGGTGGCGTTGGTGCCGTCAACGGTGAACGCATTGGAGCCGTTGCCATTGGCGTAACCCGAGTCTTCGCCGCCCTGTTGGCCGGCAACGCTCACCAGGCCGGTGTCGCCGTCGTAACTGGTATTCGGGGTCAGCACCGTGAAGTCGGTGTAACGACGCCCGTTGAGGGGCAGGTCCTCGATCAACGACCGCTCCATCACGGTGCTGGCGGAGGATTCCGAGGGACGGAGCAGCGGAGTCGTCCCGGTTACCCTTACCGTGTCACCTTTAGCTCCCACCTGCAGCTTGATGTCCTGCAAGGTGGTGTTTCCCACCAGCACTCGAACCAGGCCCTGAACATCGCGAAAACCTTTGAAACTTGCCCGGAGGGAATAGGAGCCCGGCATGAGGACGGGAAACCGGTAAAGTCCGGTATAGTTTGTCCCGGCCGATTGTTGCACGCCCGTCTCAAGGTTTTGCACCACCACCAACGCTCCCGGCACCACCGCGCCACTCTGGTCGGTGACCCGCCCGCTGAGCGCGCCCGTCAAAACCACATTCTGGGCGCGCAGCCCAACGCCGCTCGCCAACACCGCCAAAATGCTGCACACCACCAGCGGAATGGCCCCGCCAAGCGTTTTCCCGCTCGCTCGGATGACCGTTTCCCATTTCCTGGTGTCTCCTTTAGGTTGGGCGCGGCAGAAACGTGAAATCCCTTGCGTCATATGAAGCCTCCAAAACCTGATCTAAGAGGTTATAGTGGTCCCGATTCTTCTGCGTCTTGGCGAGTTCTTCACCCGGCGCATGTAGCGAGCGACTTCATCGCGTGATCCCGGTCCGATTCCGACCAAGTGCCTTTGGCTGATAACATTGTCATTATATAAGTCTCGCGCCAGCGAAATAAACGCTGGAAGGATCAACGCCGCCACCATCCCGAGAAGCGCAAAAAACCTTTCCTATTCTCCCTCTTCTACGCGTATTTGCTCCTCTCATGGATCGAAAACCCTGGATTTGAAGCGACTCTCCCCGGCGCTCATTAAATACCGGCAGAGCGGATCGCAATCCAACGCGGAAATAGTCTCCAAGCTACGCCCAAAATACCCGACGTATGTGAATCAGAAGTTAAGCGGAGACGAAAAGTTCATAACGCCTGGGGTTAGCCAAGCCCCCAAGTTTTCGACCCCATCCTGAATTGATGGGATGGGTCGAGGAGGCATGGCGGAGCACAACGCGACTTCCGACCGCAACCCAATCAATGTCCGATGGCGGCGTAAAGCATCATCTAAGTCATTTATTATCAATCTGCTAGGCCCTTGGCGACAAGGCAGGACCTATCTCCTCGAACCCCGTTTCGGGACCATGAACCACCCAGCGGACCACTCGAAGCTTACTCACCCGGTACCCGACTGCTCGGGCTGGGGGAAAACGCCGGGACGATTCCTGGTGCGGTGGAAGGAGGGCTAGCGCATATTTTTCATGTACTTCATCCACGGATACCACTCCCGCCAGTGCGATGGGAAGTCATCGCCGTCTACGCGCTTGAATTCAATCCGGTAGTAGTGCAACGGAAGGGGGCTGTTGTTGCGAATCGTATGCGGCGCCTGCGGGGCGAGAGTTGTGCAGGTCGGCACGCTCATATTGAAAACGTTCGGCGCCGGACCCTGCCCAGCCCCGAACCCATTGAGCGGCGATTGCGGGTCGAGCTTCGTGTCGACGATCTCTCGCGCATCGACCGCACCGGTATTGAACGCCAGCACGGACGCATACGGATTACCATGCGCGGGAGTGGTTTCGCCGGGACGGATGGTGACTTCGAGAAGTCGGACGTGTCCGTCTTCATAGAGGAGCTGGTAGTTGTTGGGTGCGGCCAGCACCGAATCGTATGGCAGCGGATACGGCCACGCTTCTGACAATTTAGGCCCCGGCGCAGGGCCGAGTTGCAGATTCGGTGCGGGTTTGCCGGGCTTCAGCATCCACGGATACCAATCCTTCCAGCGAGTCCGAAAGTCTTCGCCATCCAGCCGTCGAAACTCGATGCGATAAAAATGCACCGGGACCGTGCCGTGATTGATCGGCTTATGCGGCGCCTCGGGCGGGGCGGTCGTGCAACGAGGAAACTGCAAACCGGAGGGCGCCGGTCCCTGGCCCCATCCTTTGCCCGCGAAGGGGCTGGTGGGATCGAGGTGGGTTTCCTCGACCGGAACGCCGGCGGTGCCCTGTCCGCTTCCCGTATCGCGCGCGAACACTGACGGGTAAGGGTGACCGTGCATTCGAACGTCGAGTTCCGGTGGGTTCGCTACCTCCAGGAACATGATGTTCCCGTTCTCAAACAGGACCCGGTGAACGTCAGGATCGGCAATCTCCGCGTCGTACGATGCGGGATAGGGATAGCCTCCCCATGGGGTTCGGGGATACTCTGAGCCGGATTGGCCTTGGACCGGCGTGCAGCACCACAATCCACAGACCACCAGCACCCAGTACCTGCACAACCGAGTTCTATTCATCCGGCCTCCGCAATCCGCCGATGGCATTGTGCTCCTTCCACAAACAACCCGGACGCAGACATCATAACCAAGCTTCAGGCGTAAATGTAAAGGGTTCCTTGTGCAACGACGACGTTTCCTTTGCTTTGACAGAGAACGTCCCTTCGGGATGGCAGACACCAAAAGGCGGGTGTCTGTGCCCGCCGGCCTGCTGTATAATGGCAAAAGCAGCGGGGCCAAGAAAACAACTCCGGCTCAGAATGCGGACCGAACCGTACCCTGCATCATGTGAGGTGCGCAACAGCGGCCGTGCGAGACGAGTTTACGATGGATTCTGATCCGCCATGAGCCGGCAATCGTTGGGGACGCTTATACTTCGCTGCTACATTTCTTCCTGGAAATAGGAGGTACGCCGTGTACAGCATGAGTAACCTGGGAAAACTCAAGATTCTCGATGCGAACGCTCCCGCCGCCATGCAAGCTTTCTGGGCGTTTGACAAGGCCGCCATGGCCGACGGAGCGATTCCTGCCAAGTACAAAGAGCTGATGGCGCTCGCCGTGGCGTTTACAACCCAATGCCCCTACTGCATCGAGATCCACTCGGGCAAAGCGCGTCGTGCCGGCGCGACCGACGCGGAGATCGCCGAAGCAGTGACGGTCGCGGCAGCGCTTCGGGCTGGCGCTGCCGTTACGCATGGCACGCATGCGTTCCCGGGAGCATAAGAGGGTCTTACGACTGAAACAGGCAGACCGGAGCCAGCGTAGCGCGGACCTGCTCTTTAGGTCCGCGGCTCTTCGCCCGCCGCGCTCTGCCATTCCGTTTGATATCGCTTGCGCACAGCATCGCACGTCATTTTCACAATCGCGTACCGGTCGCGCCGGGACGCCACAGGGAAGCCAGCGTAGCGCGGACCTGCTCTTTAGGTCCGCGGCTCTTCGCCCCCCGCGCTCTGCCATTCCGTTTGATATCGCTTGCGCACAGCATCGCACGTCATTTTCACAATCGCGTAACGGTCGTACCGGAACGCCACAGGGCAATAACCGGCGCGCGCGCGGAACGCGACGCAAGGCCTAAAAGCCGCGGACATCGGGAAGCATGTCCGCGCTACGAAATTCATCCCTTCCCTAACCAGGCCCGGGCTCCCTGCTTGGAGGTCGCGCTACCGCGCCGGTTGGCGTGCCAGCCATCATGGTGTATGATGGATATGACATGTAATACACGAGGAGATTTCCATGCTTTCGATCCGGCTTGACCCTGACGTTGAGAGGCGACTCGCCGAACTGGCGCAGCGCACGGGGCGCACGAAGTCCTACTATGCTCGCGAGCTCATCGAGGGCAACCTCGAAGACCTCGAAGATCGTTATCTCGCCGAGGCGCGGCTGGAGAAGCGTGGCCCTACGCTCACCAGCCGGCAAGTGAGGAAAGAACTTGGCCTGGACGATTGAGTACGATCATCGAGCGTTGAAGGACCTCAAGAAACTCGATCGGAAAATCCAGCGCGAGATCCTCGATTATATGGATGAGCGGGTCGCGAAGGCCAAAGACCCGCGCGACTTCGGCAAACCACTTCGCGCCAGCAAATTTGGATTATGGCGGTATCGCGTGCGGGACTACCGCATCATTTGTGAGCTTCGAGAGAACCGGTTGTTGGTGCTCGTCGTGGCGGTAGGCCATCGAAGCACGATTTATGAGGATTAGCCAGCGTAGCGCGGACCTGCTCTTTAGGTCCGCGGTTCTTCGCCCCCCGCCCACGCTCTGCCGCTCCGTTTGCTATTGCCTGCGCACAGCATCGCACGGAAATGCGTCGCGTGGATCGCTCGGTCGAAACGCAAAAACATGATTCTAAAAGCCGCGGACCCAGCGAGCAGACCCGACGATATCATCAATCTCTTTTGCGACTCGAACGAACTGCGCCTGTCGACCGTCCTTGGGGCCGAACACCATGTCGTCACTGACTACGCTCTTGGTCTTTCCATCCATTGCGACGGATACTCCCACGCTCCCGCTGCCAAAAGCCCACAGAAAAGCCCTGTCCTCCAAGGTGAAGAAGCGTATGCCATCAAGCTCCTGCAAAATCCGCATGAATTGCTCCTTGCTGATCGTAGCAGTCTCGAGGCCATGAACCCGCACGTAGCGATAACCTTCGTATTCGACCAGTCCGTTTCCGTGGATCGAGACACGGTACGCGGGACACAAGCCGTAGCAAGGCCCTCGCGAGATCTCGACGGTTACAGAGTCAAAGTCTTTAGCGTGGGTGAGGCTGTGCGCCCTGCCCGGAAACCAGACGGCGAAGAGCACCACAGAAGAAACCAGCGCGGATGCGCTGGTCCATCGTCCAGGTCTTTTTCTGATGTTCCATGCATCGACAGCCAAGCGCGGCCGTTTCTGATCAAGCATCCACGCTAATGCGCTTGCTGGCCCGGCAGCCAGAAGCAGATATGGAGTAATCGGTCCACGAAACGAAACAAGAAACGATCCGGGAGTATCCACCCAAATGACGGAAGCCCAGAAACCGAAATGGAGAGTCAGAAATGCGCCCAGCGTCCAGGGAGTGGATTGAGCCGGACGAACGAAGAAATGAATGCCCAGCCCAATAATCTCCGCCAGCGCGATTGCCAGGAAAGTGGTCTGCCGGAATTGGGACGGACCGGGTTGCCACGGGTTTTGAACGGAGTGCAGGGTCACACCCCATACATACATGTAGGAAACAGGCATTGCAAAAAGCGCCGTCAGGAATGACAGCCGGCCAAAGATCGAGCGATTCCTATGGGTGGCGGGAATGAGTCGCAAGATCAGCAGGAAGACCGCGGTCACGCCCAATACCGAGACGACCATCGCCAGTTCTGAACCCATCCGCTCCCAGTGGCTGGAATCCTGCCGGGCAACGGTATGGGTGGTGACGGAGTTAACCACCTCAAGGTGAAGAAAGTCATCGATTCTGACCGCGGCTCGAAGGAAGTAGTAGCCCAAGTCGCTCCCAGGGTGCTCTGTGCTCAGACTGCTGATGACGCACAATAAGAAACCGTACCCGAAGGCAGACGCGATATTCCAGCAGAAGGCAAACTCTTGAAAGTTCTGGATGAGTGTTTCCCGGCGCTCCTGTGTGGCTCCTTGGCGGGAGTTCTGTTCCACGCGAATCCTCCTCTGCCGCCCGCGGGTGAGCAGATTGATGCAAGAACGAGACCGGCGTAACTTCGTCTCTATCTTCTTTGACACCGGCCCACGTCCAGAAGTTTCCGATTGTACCGCCCGGTTTGGCTTGGGTTAACCGGAGTATATCGAAGGCGGGCTTACGTGTGGGGACCGCTTGCCGCCCCCGGCGGGTCGTGGCGACCCGCGGCAAGGGTAAGGCAAGCCCCACCCCTACGTCCAATCGCCGGGGGGATTCGAGAATTCAAGATTCGAAATTTGAAACGCAAATCCAAAATCGGCAATCGACAATTCCTAGTGTCCGCCACCCGTCAATTCGCGCACGATGTCTCCCACATATCCCTTGGCGTCGCCGAAGAGCATTAGGGTTTTATCGAAGTAGTAGAGCGGGTTATCGATGCCCGCGAAGCCGGGGTTCATGCTGCGTTTGATCACCATCACGGTTCGCGCCTTGTCCACATTAGATCTGCTCGCCGTAATTGCGAGCGGGCATATTCTTCGCGGTCTCCAGACACCCAGCGTCAGTACTTTTGGGACCAATCGGGGAGAACAAGCTTGGCATTAAATATTCCCGATAGGGAACATTTATCCCAGTCTACTCAGTTGAACTCCAGAATATTCCCGATCGGGAATAAATGCTTGATTAAGTCCCGGAACTGTCCTAACATTACCGTACGGGAATATTAAGACCCATGAACTACACAGCACAGCAAATCGGTGAACTCGTCAAGAAGACGCGCAAGAGCATGGGGGTTACGCAGAAACGCCTGGCTCTAACCTCGGGTACGGGCCTGCGCTTCATTATAGAACTGGAACAGGGCAAACCGACCTGTCAGTTAGGGAAGGCCCTGACCGTCCTGCATACCCTGGGAATCAAAATGGAGCTCACCCCACCGGCGGCAAGGAAGGGATAAGCAATGGCAAGAACCCTCGATGTATATCTGCACCGCGATCTCGTCGGGCATCTCATACAGGACGATGATGGGCAGATGTTTTTTGATTATGCGGAGAGCTGGCGGGAAAACCCGGCAGCTATGCCCCTCTCGCATTCCCTGCCGCTCAGAAAAGAGCGGTTCACCCGCAAAGAGTGCAGTGGATTTTTCGGCGGCATTCTACCGGAACAAAAACTGCGCGAAATCGTTGCCAAGAATCTTGGCATCAGCGCCCAGAATGATTTTGCCATGCTGGAACAGATCGGCGGGGAATGCGCGGGCGCTGTAACCTTTCAGCACGCGGGTGAACCATTGCCGGAGCGCGAGGATCGCTACCGGGACCTTTCCGATAAAGAGCTGGTCGATATGCTGAAAACGCTTCCACGGCGCCCCCTGCTGGCGGGCGACGCGGATGTGCGCCTGTCGCTTGCCGGAGCGCAGGACAAGGTCGCGGTAAAAGTCTCCGGCGACAGAATCTCGATCCCCCTCGGCGGAGCGCCGAGCACACACATTCTGAAACCCGCAAACGAGCGTTTCGCGGGTCTCATATTCAACGAGATGCTGTGCCTCGACCTTGCAAAGACGGCGGGGCTTTTCGTTGCCAAGGCTGAGACAAGAAATGTCGATGGAATGGATTACATCCTGGTGGAGCGGTATGATCGATTCGTCATCCGGTCTTCCGATGGTTCCGAGCGTTATGAACGGCGGCATCAGGAGGACTTCTGCCAGGCATCCGGGATCGTTTCAGAAAAGAAGTATCAAAGCGAAGGCGGTCCTTCACTTAAACAATGCTTTGATCTATTACGTGAAGTCTCAACGGCTCCGGTCATCGACCTCGAACGCCTGCTGGAGGCTGTCATATTTAATTATCTGATCGGCAATAACGATGCGCACGCAAAGAATTTTTCACTCGTCTACGAGACAGGAAAAGGTGCAGGCTACGAGGCAGGGTTTTCGCCACTCTATGATCTCGTCTGCACTGTTTATTATCCGGAGCTCAGCAAAAAAATGGCGATGAAGATTGGCGGGGAATATCTCTCTGACCGCATTTCCCCGCGTCATTTCGAGACATTGGCTGCTGAAGCCGGCCTTGCCAAGCCGCTGGTAAAACAGCGCGTGCCGGAACTGGCGACGTCTGTCATAAAAGGTCTGAGCATGATAGAGGCGAAACAGCCCCTTGCCGTTGACGTTGCAAAGATCATTCGCCAACGAAGCGAAGAAGCTGTGTCACGCTTTTCCAAGTAAATAAGCGGACCTACAGAGCAGGTCCACGCTACACTTTCTTCAGTTCAAAGTCCAAGAATCAAAATTCCAAATCGACAAGCCGAGAAAGAAAATCCAAAATCAGCAGTCGGCAATCAGCAATCGGCAATCAGCAATCGGCAATCACCAATCACAATTGGCTCAGTGGCCTGCGCCGCCGCTGAGTTCCCGCACGATGTCACCCACAAAACCCTTCGCGTCGCCGAAGAGCATCAGGGTTTTATCGAAGTAGTAGAGCGGATTATCGATGCCGGCGAAGCCGGGGTTCATGCTGCGTTTGATCACCATCACGGTTCGCGCCTTGTCGACGTCCAGGATGGGCATTCCGAAGATGGGGCTGGACTGGTCGGTGCGCGCGGCGGGGTTGGTGACGTCGTTCGCGCCGATGATCAGCACCACGTCGGTCTGGGGGAAGTCGGGGTTGATCGAGTCCATGTCGAGCAGGCGGTCGTAAGGGATATCGGCTTCCGCCAGCAGCACGTTCATGTGGCCGGGCATGCGGCCGGCGACGGGGTGAATGCCGAACTTCACATCAATTCCCTTCTTGGTGAGCGCGTCGAAGAGCTCGCGCACCTTGTGCTGAGCCTGCGCCACCGCCATGCCGTAGCCGGGCACGATCACCACGCTGTTGGCGGCGGCGAGAATCCCGGCGGCCTCTTCCGCCGTGGCACTGTGCACGGGGCGCTCTTCCTTTGCGCCTCCGGCGGAAGTCTGCACCTGCCCGAAGGCTCCAAAAAGCACATTCGTGAACGAGCGGTTCATGGCCTTTGACATGATCACGGAAAGAATGAACCCCGAAGAACCGTCCAGCGCGCCGGCAATGATGAGGAGCTTCGAGTCGAGGACGAATCCCATGGCCGCGGCGGAGAGTCCGGCGTAGGAATTCAGCAGCGAGATCACCGTGGGCATGTCGGCGCCGCCGATAGGAATGATCATCATCACCCCGAAGATCAGCGGGATGCCAATGATCAGGGGAAAGAGCATCTTCTCGTCGGGGTGAAGCACCAACCGGACCGCCACCAGGATGGAGATGGCCAGCAGCGAGAGGTTTACGAGATTCTGGCCTTTGTAGGTGATCGGCCGTTGGGGCAGGACCTCTTGGAGTTTGCCCGCGGCCATCAAGCTGCCCGTGAAGGTGAGGCCCCCCAGGATGACTTCCATGGCGAGCACCGCCATCATGAACTTGGGGACATCCGGGGCGCGGAGATAGAACTCCGCCGTGCCCACCAGGGTCACGCAAAGGGCGCCACACGCGTGGCTGAGGGCGGTCCGCTGCGGCACGGCGGTCATCTGCACCATGCCGAGGGGGACGCCGATGATCGTGCCCAGCACCAGCGCGATCACGATCCACTTGTACTCGACGATGCCGTGGTGGAATAGCGTGCCGCCAATGGCCAGCGCCATGCCTATCTCACCGGCCAGCACGCCGCGCCGCGCCGTCGAGGGGGCGCTGAGCCATTTGAGCGCGAGGATGAAGAGCGCCGTGGCGATTAAATAGCAGACTTCGATGATGTGTTGCGTGGCAGTGGGGCTCATGATTTTTTCGTTTTGGTGGACTTGAACATTCTCAACATGCGGTCGGTGATGAGGAAGCCGCCCACCACGTTGCTCATCGCCGCGACAATGGCAATGGTTCCCAGCACCGTCGAGAACGTGGTCTTGGCTTCACCCGCAATCACAATGGCGCCCACCACCGCGATGGCGTCGAGAGCATTGGTCAGCGACATGAGCGGCGTGTGCAAGAGCGGCGAGACTCGCCGGATCACCTCGAATCCGATGAACCCCGCGAGCATGAAGACATAAAGGCTGTTAATCAGATCGAACGTCACAAAGTCCTCCTCAGGGTCAGGCGCCCAGGACAAATTGTCCGTGGCCAGGGACAGGGGGATGGCGAACAATCATGGAATATCGTGGGCATTCATGGATTGTCAACAATCTCCTTCGCCCTCTGCCCCTTTTTACAATTTCCTCAGCACCCAATAAAATGGCGCCTAACTTTTTTGTGCGGCCAGCGCCGGCAGCGAGAAAAATTCCCGCACGCGTGCATTCACCACCTCGCCGCCGCGCGTCAGCAAAGTATCACGAGTGATCTCGTCATCAAGATTCAGTTGCAGCTTGCCTTCCTTCCCCAGGTGGAGCAGGAAGGCCGTAAGGTTCTTCGCATACATCTGGCTCGCGTGGTAGGGCACCGTACTCGCCACGTTGATGTAACCAATGATGGTCACACCGTGTTCAATAATGCGCTGGCCGGCTTTGGTCAACTCGCAGTTGCCGCCGCGCTCCGAGGCCAAGTCCACAATCACCGAGCCCGGCGCCATGCGCTCCACCATCTCGCGTGTGATGAGCACCGGGGGCTTCTTGCCGGGAACCACCGCGGCGGTGATTACCACGTCGCTTTCCGCCACCACGCGCCCCAGCAATTCGCGCTGGCGCTCGAAAAAGGATTCGTCCTGCTGCTTCGCATAGCCACGCTTGTCTTCGGCGTCCTTCGCTTCGATGGGCAACTCGATGAAGCGCCCGCCGAGGCTTTGGACCTGCTCCTTTGCCGCGGGGCGCAGATCGTAAGCGGAGGCCACGGCGCCCAGCCGCCGCGCCGTCGAAATCGCCTGAAGACCTGCAACGCCCGCGCCAATAATAAAGACGCGCGCCGGGGTGATGGTCCCCGCTGCTGTGGTGAGCATCGGAAACATACGCGGCAACCGGTCCGCAGCCAACAGCACGGCCTTATAGCCGCAAATCGTGGCCATGGAAGAGAGCGCATCCATGCTTTGCGCGCGGGTAATGCGCGGCATCAATTCAACCGAAAAAGAACTGACTCCCGTGGCGGCGAGCTGTTGCGCCGATTCGATGGAGCCAAAAGGCCGATGGAAGCCAATGACCGTTTGATCGCGGCGAAACAGCGCGAGATCGTCCTTGCCCGTGACATCGTTCGACCCATAGCTGAGAACTTGGACGATGATATCGGTGGACTGGAAAACCTCGGCGCGCGAGGCGGCGAGCCTGGCACCCTTGTCCACGTAGTCGGCATTGGGATAGCCGGCACCGAGTCCCGCCCCGGCTTCCACCAGGACCTGGAAACCGGCCTTCTTCAGATTGGGTACCACCACCGGAACCAGCGCCACGCGCCGCTCGCCGGGAAATCCTTCCTTGGGAACACCAACGATCATGAGCTATCCCCCTCGACTTGATGACGGCTTGCAACGTGTCGAATCGAAATCTCACCGGCGGCCTTGGAACGTCGAGCCAACCACCGCTTTTCGATTCTTAATCCAATGATCGTCAGTGTGCAAGAAACTTTTGCGGCATGGAGCCCGTCTCGCCGCGCCCTGAGGCCGGGCGCAGGGTTCGATAGACTCGGCCCGAGGTGGGCGGTCAATTCTCTCCTGGCAGGTGCAAAGTAAATTCATCATGCTCGCCGATTTTTAGCTTGCTCGTCGGAACCAGCACCAGCCCGCGGCCGAAGCAGCTTTTCACACGGAAGACCGTGGCTCGAAAACGCCGGCCGCCAGCCATTTCCAACTCCATCTCATGGCCGGAGTGCGTCAGAAGGAAGGATCCCAGGCGGGGCCCGTCGGCCTTATCGCGCTGATGAAAGATGATGGCACGCACGCCCAACTTCCCTTCCTCGAAAACTTCCATAACACTACAAATGATCGGCCCATTCCCCGCCTTCGTCCCCGGAGCTTGCACCTGGCCGCCATGCGAAGCGCCACAAAGAGAAATCATCAGAACTGTTGCCAAGGCGATCGTCGCGAAAGGTTTCTTATGCAATGTGTCCTCACTATGCCTTGGCACTTGCCGCAGGTCATTTTCAGCCGGAGCTCGTTGGTCATGGCTGACTTAAATCACTTCAACGGATGAGGCGCTCTTGCCGCCACCCACCTCCCCGCCAAGAGAATCCCCTTTGATTGTACAACGTCGATATGGAGCGGAGCCCAATGGAAAAACGATGCCCCCACGTGAAAGAATGAGCCTCCAGGACGCCGGCGGAAACTATTTTATGGTTGGCAAAAAAAACTCTTGCAATTAAGGAAATGTTACGCTAGCATTGCTGATTGCCAGTACGAAGGTGGACGAAGTAATAGGGGGGCACGGTTGATTCTTGGTCTCAGCCGAGCTTGTTTTGAAGCTCCACATCGTCTCGGTTGAAACTCCTCGGAGGTCGATACGCGAAAGGCTTTCGGATAAGGGCTTGAGGCAAGTGGGTCCCTAGCAAGAAACCCTCCCGCCTGTTTCAATCCCCGAAGCTCAAGGCAGTCGAACCCAGCGGCCGCAAAGGCGCGCGAGTTGCATTGTGCGCTCCAGAGCGAACGTAGAGGATTTACGTCGGGTTGTTGAGCTTGATCTCACCCGGTGACCGGGGGGAATCAAGCCCAGCACCTTGGCAGGCTCGTCGAATGACGGGCGCAAGGTTGCGGGAAGAGGCCCAGGGAGACGCGAGTCGGCTCTGGGCATTCGGCGATCTTTGAAAACTGAATAGTGTGGCGTCTACTTAGTAGTCGCAGTTATCAGTTCTCGGTAGTCAGTTCTCGGGGAGCTAGCAAGTGCTCTCTTAACGGATTGGAAGCTGGAGACTGGTGGCTGCAAACTGTCCGGGATTGGATCCGGGCAGTGTAAGAAAGGCGAATCTGCGAAGCAATACCGGGTTTCGGGGCTCGGGATTCGGGGTTAGGGTTTTTCTCCTGGCTCCTGACTTCTGGCTCCTGACTCCTGGGTTTGATGTGTTGAGCAGATATTATGGTCAAGCTACTAAGGGCGTACGGTGGATGCCTTGGCGCTAGACGGCGATGAAGGACGTGGCTACCTGCGAAAAGCCTCGGGTAGGGGGAAGCACCCTTTAATCCGAGGATGTCCGAATGGGGAAACCCTTCCGGGAAAAACCCGGAAACGGCCCGCTGAATACATAGGCGGGTACGAGCTAACCCAGGGAAGTGAACCATCTCAGTACCTGGAGGAAGAGAAAACAATAGTGATTCCGCTAGTAGCGGCGAGCGAACGCGGAACAGCCCAAACCCAGCTTTCCACAGTGAGTCAGTGAATGAGTGAGGTCAGTGAGTCATTGAGAAAAGCCAATGATGCAGTGATGCAGTCACTCAGTGGCTCAGTGTGGAGGGCTGGGGGTTGTAGGGCGTGCGTCGGTGTAGAACCAGAGAGTTACCAATCCAGCGGCTAGTCGAATGGCTTGGAAAAGCCGGTCATAGAGTGTGATAACCACGTAGGCGAAAGCTGACTGGACTCTCACGCGCGTTCCTGAGTACCGCGGGGCACGAGAAACCCTGCGGGAACCCACGGGGACCATCCCGTAAGGCTAAATACGTTCTAGCGACCGATAGTGAACCAGTACCGTGAGGGAAAGGTGAAAAGAACCCCGGCGAGGGGAGTGAAAAGTACCTGAAACCGTATGCCTACAAGCAGTCGAAGGGCTACGTCCGCCGCAAGGCGGGCAAGCCTGACGGCGTGCCTATTGCATAATGAGCCGGCTAGTTATTGTCCGTCGCAAGGTTAAGCGATGATCCCGCAAGGGGGAGCGAGCCGTAGCGAAAGCGAGTCTG